>Ga0164242_10006516_pt1 | contig 12831 bp, 9 predicted proteins | sample OricomgcompostMG_FD_108783 | JGI IMG/M metagenome (GOLD analysis project Ga0164242, IMG submission 108783) | Miracle-Growth compost microbial communities from Emeryville, California, USA - Original compost - Miracle growth compost (MG) ... | reverse complement strand
GCGGCGAGCCGGGGCCGCACCGAATCGTCGACGGCGTTCAGGTGCACACCGTCCACCTCGGACACCTCACGCAACTGTCGCACCAGCTCCGGCCGGTCCGGCGCCGACATCGGGAGCCGGTCGGTGCGGCGCGCGCGGATCGCGGCGGCGAGGGCGCGTTCGCGATCCGAAGGCGCGCGGGGCGGCTCGAATTCGGCGACGGCCAGCAGGTCGTGCAGCCCTTCCTCGGGCACATAGGACACCGCGATGGGATGCCCCTGCTCGGCGAAGGCGATCCGGGCGTGGTGCAGGTTGGCGCCGCAGCTGATCAGCTCCTGGCGCCCGCTCGGATCGGCCACCTTCAGTTGCCGGGTGGAATCACTGAACAGGTGCAGCCGGGTGCCGTCGAAATCCCAGCGCCAGGGCTGGGTGTTGTGCACGGACGGGGCGCGGGCGGCCAACTGCAGGGCCGCGACGATCGTCGAGCGGTCGGGAACGTGCTGCATGATGCCTCCCAGAGCGATATTTCGTCGGGTGCATTCGTCGGAGTATCGCCAGTATCGCAGTTGTCACCATCCCGGCCGGTAGGGTGGGGGTGTCTTCGCCCTGGAACGTTCGTGAACCGCTCGGAAGGTGGGACGCATGGCCTCGAAGGCGCCCGTGGTGGTGGGAGTCGACAGTTCCGACGATGCGCTGCGGGCCGCGCGCTGGGCCGCCGATGATGCGGCGCTGCACCGGGTTCCGCTGGAGGTGGTTTCGGCGGTGCCGCCGGTTCCGGAGGACCGCGCCGGCGACGAGGGCGTGTGCGCCTACCACGAGCGCACCCGCGAGCAGGCCCAGCGCGCGGTCGCGGCGGCCGCTCGGGTGGCGGCCGATATCGCCCCGAAGATCGATATCGACACCGCCGTCATCGATGCGCCGATCATTCCCGCGCTGCTGTCCCAGGCCGACGAGGCTCGTCTGGTGGTGGTCGGCGCGCGAGGACTCGGGGCCTATCAGCGCAGCCTGCTCGGTTCGGTCAGCACCGCACTGGTGCGGCACGCTCGCGGCCCGGTCGCCGTGGTGCCGGCGGATCCGCTGCTCGGGTCCGAGCGGCCGGTGCTCGTCGGATACGACGATTCCCCGTGCAGCGCACAGGCTCTCGCGATCGCCGTCGACGAGGCGCGACGGCGGCAGACCGATCTGGTGGTCGTACACACCTGGCAGCGGTTCGGCGACTACCCGTCCCCGGCGGCCCTCGAAGAGGAGGGAAATCGGCTCCTCGACGCCGCCCTGGCCGCGCACGAGGATCCGGACGAACCGATTGCGGTGCGCCGGGTCGTCGTCGAGGATCGGCCGGTGCGGCGCCTCCTCCGCGAATCCGCCGCGGCGCAGCTCGTCGTGGTCGGCAGTCACGGTAAGGGCGGATTTCCCGGAATGACGTTGGGCTCCACCAGTCAGGCGCTGATGCACAGCGTCGAATGCCCGATCATCATCGCCCGGCCCCGGAGCGAATGATCAGGCGGTGAGCTCGGCAAGCAACTTCCAGGTGCGCAGCTGATCGTCCTCGCCGGCGAGATCGGTCTGGTGGATCAGCAGCTCGGTGGCACCGGCATCGACATACGCCTGGAGGCCGCGGGTGACATGGTCCTCGTCGCCGATCAGCGCCACATCGACCGCGTGGGCGAGGCCCTCGCGGTCGAGAACCGCGCGGTAGGAATCGAATTGTTCGTAGAACGCCAGCGCGTGCGCCGCGGTCTCGCGCACCTGCTCGGCGCGATCGGTGACGATCGCGACCACACCGGCGACCACCTGTAGCGGCCGCACCGGATTCGCCGGGCGGGCCTGCTGCAAAGTAGGCACGATATGCGATTCCAGCGTGCGCGGCCCGGCGAGGAACGGCAATACGCCGTCGGCCGATTCGCCCGTGGCCCGCAACGCTTGCGGCCCCATGGCTGCCACGAGCAGGGGGATATTGCTGCCGCCGTGCACCGTCGTCGGTATCGGCGGGCGGGCGTACACCCGCTCGCCCTGTACGTCGACGGTGCCGTCCTCGATGGCCTGGCGCAGCGCGATCAGATATTCGCGCAGCCGCCGCACCGGCTTGTCCTCGCGGATGCCGAATGCCGCCGATTCCAGTGGGGGAGCGCCCAATCCGATGCCCAGGCGGAAGCGGCCGCCCGACGCGGCCTGTGCGGTCTGGGCCTGCGACGCGACGACCAGCGGATGGCGCGGATTGATCGGCACCACGGAGGTGCCCACCCCGATCTCCGGTACGGCGAGCCCGACCACCGCCGCGAGGGTCAGCGCATCGAGATCGAATTTCTGTCCGAACCACACCGAACGCACACCCGTGCGCTGCGCCTGCGTGGCGAGCCGGAGGACCTCGTCGACGTCGTTGGCCGCATCGGGCCGCGGCCAGACCGAAACCCCGATCGGAACTGAAAGACTCATCGGATCGAGGCTAGTGCGCGCATCGGGCGATCCCACCTTTGTGTTCGGACGGATCGAAACCATTGCGGTGCTGCCCTTTGCGGGTCGCGGGCGCTCGGCCTGTCCGATTTTCGCGGTTTTGCCGGGTTACCATCGCACGATGGGGCGTCGAGTATCGGGTGTGCTGGCCTTCGCTGTCCTGGTCCTGATCGCGATCGCGACGGCCTGGGAGCAACAACCGCACGGATATCGCGACGCCGCGGCCCCTGCGACGGAATTCGGTGCCGCCCGTGCGCTGGCGACGATCCGGGAGATCGCCTCGCGGCCACACCCCGTCGGCACCGCCGAACACGACCGGGTGCGCGAGCATCTGGTGGGCAAGCTGCGAGAACTGGGGCTGGACACCGATGTTCGCTACGGCGTGGGCAAGTATCCGGTGGATCCGCATCGTGCGGTAGCGGTGCTCGGGCAGACCGGAAATATCGTCGCCCGCTGGCCGGGACGCGCCGCTACGGGAACCGTTTACCTTGTCGCGCATTATGATTCGGTGCCGTCCGGTCCCGGTGCGAACGACGACGGGGTCGGTGTCGCCACCGTTCTGGAAGCGGTGCGTGCGCTGCGGGCGAGCGGACTGCAGCCGCGCAACGATCTCGTGGTGCTGCTCACCGACGCCGAAGAGGTGGGTCTGCTCGGCGCCGAGGCCTTCGCGACCTCCGGCGGCGCCGACCCGCGCGGCGGAGTGGTGATCAATCACGAGGCGCGCGGCGCCGGTGGTCCGCCGATGCTGTGGCGGATCAGTCACCCCGACGCCGGGCTGATCAGTGTGGTCACCGGAGTACCGCATCCGAACACCGATTCGCTGTCCACGACCCTGGGCGGGGATCAGACCGGGAGCAATACCGATTTCGCGGCGCTGGACCCCCACGGCTTCCGGGTGCTCGACTGGGCCTTCGCCGGTCGGAACGCCTACTACCACAATCCGTTCGACGACCCGGACCACGTCGACCTGGCCACCGTGCAGCAATTCGGCGACAACACCACCGCCGCGGCGCGCGAATTCGCGGCGCGGGATCTGCGGGCCGCGGCCGATCAGCCGAATCGCGCGTACTTTCCGCTGCCGTTCGGTGAGCTGGTGGTGCTGCCGCTGTGGCTGGTGGTCGTGGCGGCGGTGGCTTCGGTGCTGCTCGCGGCGTGGGTGGTGTGGCGGATCCGCCGGACCGGTGAGGCGACGATCGGCCGGACTCTGGGCGCGGCGGCAACCGCTCTGGTGGCGGTTCCGATCGGAATGGGCGCCGTCTACGGATTGTGGAAAGCGATCACCGCGATCCGCCCGGAGTATCGCGCGCTGTTCGTCGATCCGTACCGCCCGCAGTTCTACGCCGCGGCCGTGGTGATGGCGTGTGTGGCGGTACTCGCCGCTTGGTATGCGCTGTCGCGTCGACTGTTCGGGCCCTCCGCGACCGCCGTGGGCGTGCTGTGCGCGGTGACGGCGATCGGTGCGGTGGTCACGGCTGCGGCGCCGGCCGCGGGTGTGATGGTGGTGGTTCCGGCCCTCGCCGCTGTCGTCGGCGTCGCGCTGACCTTCGCGGTGCCCGACCGCCCGCGGTTGCCGGTGCTCACCCTGTTCCTCGTCCCGGCGGCGGTCTTCGCCGGCGGCACCGCGTACGCGGCGCTGCAGACCGGACTCGCCGCTGCCGCGTATCTCACCGCGCCAGTGGTGCTGATACTCGGCGGCTTGTTCACCCTCACCCTGACCCACGCGTGGCCGAGCCGTCGGGGCGTCCTTATCCCCGCGGCGGCGGTGGTCCTCACGGTGGCGCTCGCGGCGGCCGGGACGGTCGTCGACCGGTTCGACGCGCGGCACCCGCTGATGTCGCAACTGTCCTATGCGCTCGATGCGAACAGCCGCGAGGCGCAGTGGATTTCCGCCGAGGCCCCGGATCGATGGACCCGCGGTTTCGTCGAATCCGGCTCGCCGCCCGGGGCATTCGCGCAGTTGTGGACCGACGCGGCATCCGCCGGCGCCGCCCCGGCGCACGATCTCCCCGGTCCTGTCGCCGAAGTCCTTTCCGACCGCACCGAGGCGGATCTGCGCACCGTGCGGCTGCGGCTGCGATCCACCCGTGGGGCCACCTCCGTCGCGCTGCGGTATACCGGGCCGGTGCGCGCACTCACGGTCGCGGGACGCGACATCAACCCGGTGCCCGCCCAGGGGGTCCGGTTCTACGCGCCGCCCGCCGAAGGGGTCGATATCCGACTCACGGCGCCGGCCGGACCGCTCACTCTCCGGGCGGTCGATTACAGCCGGCTACCCGATGCTCATCTCGCCGACGCACCGGCCGACATCTACTACCGCCAGGACAGTACGGTCGCGGTGTTCACCACCCTCCGGTTGTGAACACCGTGCCGGCGAATCAGGCTCCGGCCACGCCTTCGGCATAGTCGGCCGGGTCGAAACGCCGTGTCTTCCATCGGAAGAGCAGCGTGGCGCCGGGCCAGTTGTTGGTGATGCGGCCCGAGGCGTTGCGATACCAGCTGGAGCAGAAGTTCCACGGCGTATCGGCCAGGCGCTTGCGCAGCCAGTCGTCCCAGGCCTGTTCGGCAGCGGGCTGTGCGGCGAGGAAGTGTCCGGGTTTGGCGGACAGATACTCCACCACCTGCCGGATGTAGCGGGCCTGTGATTCCAGCATGTAGATGATGGAGCCGGACCCCACATTGGTGTTGGGCCCGTACATCATGAACAGATTCGGGAAGCCCGGCACCGACATGCCCAGGAATGCCCGCGCACCCTCCGGCGCCCATTCGTCGGACAGTTTGCGACCGCCGAGGCCGTAGATGTTCATCGGCGCGAGGAATTCGGTGCCCTTGAATCCGGTGCCGTAGATGATCACGTCCACCGGATGCTCGACGCCGTCGGCGGTGCGGATTCCGTTCGCCGTGACCGCCTCGATCGCGGTGGTCTCCACGCTGACATTGGGCTGGGCGAGTGCGGGAAAATACTCGTTGGAGAACAGGCCGCGCTTACAGCCGGCGGCGTAGTCCGGAGTGAGCTTGGCGCGCAATTGTTCATCGGGCACGGCGTTGGCGCGATGCCGGTCGGCGATCGCGACCACCGGATGTTTGATCCACGGCACGTCGGTCAGCGCCAGCGCCATCACCTCGAAGAAGGTCCAGATGGCGAAGCGTTCGGCCCACCGGCTGGGCGGAAAGTACTTGAACAGCGCGTGATGCAGGCCCGTGTATTCGGTGTCGAATTTCGGCAACACCCAGGCGGCGGAGCGCTGGAACAGGGTGAGATGCCCGACCGTCGGCTGAATGGCCGGAATGTATTGGATCGCACTGGCTCCGGTGCCGATGCACGCCACCCGCTTGCCCGTGAGATCGACGCTGTGGTCCCATTCGGCGGAGTGGAAGGCGGGACCGGTGAAGGTGTCGATGCCGGGGATATTCGGCATCGCCGGCCGCGAGAGCTGGCCCACCGCGGGAATCAGCACGTCGGCGGTGAGGGTCTCACCGTCCGCGGTGCGCACCTGCCAGACGCCGCGGGCCGGATCGAATTCCGCGTCGGTGACCTCGATGCCGAAGCGGATCTTGCGCGGCAGATCGTGCTTCTCGGCGACCGCGCGCATATACGCGTGGATGTCGCGCTGCTGCGAAAACCGGCGAGGCCAATCGGATTTGGGTTCGAACGACCACGAGTACAGCGGCGAGGGCACATCGCAGGCCGCGCCTGGATAGGTGTTCTCGCGCCAGACGCCGCCCAGATCGGCGGCCTTTTCGACGATGGTGAAGTTGTCGATACCAGCGCGCTGTAATTCCAGCGCCATGCCGAGGCCGGCGAATCCGGCGCCGATGATCACGATGGACGGCGTGGCAGTCATAGTCGAAGAGTAGAGCGCCGGGCGGTCGGTTCCGAGAGATCAGCGGCCAATGAATCAATATTTCCGGCCACGCTGCGGTGGCCGCAGTGGACCGGACATGTGACTCCGCTGGACAGTTCCGGCCCGCCGAACCTACTATCTATACCAGTTCCTCTTCAAAAAGCCTGTCCCGGTGGGTATTTGGCGTTTCGACGGCGCTGCAGGGGGTGTCGTCGCGCGTCCGGCGGCCATTCGGGACGGATCTGCCGTATCCGGGTGCACCCGGACGGCAGGGACGGCTGCCCGTGGCGATCAGGGGTTCGCCACGGGCAGCCGATTCATCCCCATGCCCGCGCTGTTCGCACCGCGTGTCGCGGGAAAAGTGGACCATCTGGTCGGCCCGATAATCGCTACGTCCGGTTTCGGCTATCCTCGCGGCAGGTGTGACGTCGTTCACCGGTGAAGGAGTGCGGTTACTGATGTTGAGCACGATGCAGGACGAGCAACTGTCGCTGGCCACTCTGCTGCGATATGCGTCCACGTTCCACGGCGATGCCACGGTGTCGACCTGGACGGGCGACGGGGTTCGGACCATGACCTATCGGGAATTGGGCGCGGAATCGGCGCGGCTGGCCAACGCGCTGCGCGGGCTGGGGATCGACGTGGGCGACCGCGTCGCCACGTTCATGTGGAACAACAACGAACATATGGTCGCCTACGCCGCCGTTCCCGCGATGGGCGCCGTGCTGCACGCGCTGAACCTGCGGCTGTTCCCCGAGCAGGTCACCTACGTGGCCAATCACGCCGAGGATCAGGTCGTGATCGTCGACGGCTCGCTGCTGCCGATGTTCGCCAACTATCTGCCCACGCTGAAGACCGTCCGCCACGTCATCGTGGCCAACGGCAATGCCGCGGATCTGACCGCGCCCGAGGGCGTGCAGGTGCACTCCTACACGGAACTGCTTGCGGGACAACCCGATACCTACGATTTCCCGGTCGTCGACGAACGCTCCGCGGCCGGCATGTGCTACACCTCCGGCACCACCGGCGACCCCAAGGGCGTGGTGTACTCGCACCGGTCCAATGTCCTGCATGCCATGCAGGTACTGACCAACGCGAGTATGGGATTCACCTCCTCCGACACCGTGCTGGCCATCGTGCCGCTGTTCCACGCCAACGCCTGGGGTCTGCCCTACGCGGCGATGCTGTCGGGGGCGAGCGTGCTGATGCCCGACCGCTTCCTGCAGCCGGCGCCGCTGCTGGAGATGATGGCCGCGGTGCAGCCGACCTTCGCCGCCGCGGTGCCGACCATCTGGGGTGGCGTGCTGGCGCAGTTGGACGCGAAGCCGCAGGACATCAGGCATCTGCGCGAGGTGGTCGTCGGCGGGTCCGCGCTGCCGCCGTCGATGATGCGGGCCTTCCAGGAAAAGCACGGGGTGCGACTGCTGCACGCCTGGGGAATGACCGAGACCTCGCCGCTGGGCAGCGTCGCGCACCCGCCGAAGGGTGTGACGGGCGAGGACGAATGGGAGTACCGCTACACGCAGGGCCGGTTCCCGGCCCTGGTCCAGGCGCGCCTGGTCGGCGATGACGGCTCGGTGCTGCCCAACGACGGCGAGGCCGTGGGCGAACTCGAGGTGCGCGGCCCGTGGATCGCCGGGGCCTATTACTCACCGGAGGGTGCGTCCGTCGACCCCGACAAATTCGACGACGGCTGGCTGCGCACCGGCGACGTCGGCAAGATCACGCCCAACGGCTATCTCACGCTGGTGGACCGGTCCAAGGATGTGATCAAGTCCGGCGGCGAATGGATCTCCTCGGTGGATCTGGAGAACGCGATCATGGGTCATCCGGCCGTCGCGGAGGCCTCGGTGATCGGGGTGCCGGACGAGAAGTGGGACGAGCGGCCGCTGGTCGCGATCGTCCTCAAGGAGGGCGCGAGCGCCGAACCGGCCGAGCTGCGTGATTTCCTGGCGGACAAATTCGCCAAGTGGCAGCTGCCCGAGCACTGGACCTTCATCGACGAGGTGCCCAAGACGAGCGTCGGAAAATTCGACAAGAAGCGGTTGCGGGCGCGCTACGCCGACGGCGAATTGAGCGTCACGACGCTGTGACATAGGGCGTTCCGACGCTGTGACACTGAGCGTCCCCACGCTGTGACACAGAGCGTCCCGACGCTGTGAACGATCCCGCAGCCGCGGCCGGAACATCCGGCCGCGGCTGCGGCGTGAGCGGGGCCGGTGGTGCCCGCCCGTGCCGGTCGGCGGGGATCACCGAACCTGTTGGCGCTATGTCAACAAGGTGTCGTAGGCTGAGCACCGACGTCCGGTGGGCGTTCGATCACGTGCAGAAAGGGTTGGCGATGACCGAGACGAGCAGCGCCGAGACGAACAACGACACCCCCGCGTTCGCGGATGTCATGAACGGCGCGCTGGAGTTCACCATCCCGATCGCGCACAAGATGGGTGTCAAGGCACTCGAGGTGCGGCCCGGATTCGCGGCCACCACCGTGCCGATCGAGGGCAACGGCAACCACTTCGGCGTCATGTACGCCGGCGTGCTGTTCACCGTCGCGGAAATTCTCGGCGGTGCGATTCCGATCGCCACCTTCGACAACGCCAAGTACTACCCGCTGGTGAAGGACCTGCAGATCTTCTTCCGCAAGCCGGCGAAAACCGATGTACGCGCCGAGGCTTCGCTGTCGGAGGAGGAGATCGCGCGGGTGATCGCCGACGCCGAGGCCAACGGTAAGGCCGATTTCACCCTCGAGGCCACGGTGACCGACGCCGACGGCGTGGTCGTGGCCGAGACCCGCGGGCTCTACCAGTTGCGCGCACACGGAAAGTAGGAAGTCCGGCAGGAGCGACTCCGCCCGCACGGCTGCGGTCGACCGATCGTGCGCGGCGGGGTTACGGTGAGGGCGCGTACCGTCGAAGGGGCGGTGTTGTATGCGCCCGACAGGGGAGCCCGCGTGGCCACGCAGCCGTAGCCTCCTCGCGGACCCCCGGCTCCACCGGGCGGGGACAGAGAGGTCCGGGGTCATGGGCGTGCACCGCCATCCGATGCGAGACAGTCGGCGCGGCAGGGGGATTCGAGCATGACGGTGAATCTGTTACGCACGGTGATCGCACGGGCGTGGTCCGAGCTGGATTATCTGCGGCTGGCAATCGGCAGTGGCGTGATCGGCATCGACTCGCCGTTGACGTTGCTGTCCGCGGGCGACGCGCTACTGCGTCACGGTGCCCTGCCCGCGCTGCTGCGGCTCGCCGCCGGCCGCTACGGCGATCGCGCCGCCGTGATCGACGACCTCGGCACGCTGAGCTATCGGGAACTCGACGACCGCTCCAACCGGCTGGCCAACGAATGGCGCAAGCGCGGATTGCGCACCGGCGAGGGCGTGGCGATTCTGGCCCGCAATCACCGCGGTCTGCTCGACGCGGTCTTCGCCGCGGCCAAGTGCGGGGCCCGGATCATCCTGCTGAACACCGACTTCGCCGGGCCACAACTACGCGATGTGACCGCCCGGGAGGGGGCGGATCTGCTGGTGTACGACGAGGAGTACGAATCCATCCTCGGCGATCTGAGCCCCGAGCGAGGAGCGTATCGGGCCTGGTCGGAGACCGGGCACACCTCCAGCCTGGAATCGCTGATCACCGCCGGCTCGCCCGCCACGCCGCCGTTCTCGCGCTCCGGCGCCAAGATCATCCTGCTGACCAGCGGCACCACCGGCACACCCAAGGGCGCGCCGCGGTCGGAGCCGCGTTCGCTGGAACCGCTCGGCGCGATTCTCAGCAAGGTGCCGTTCCGGACCCGCGAGGTGACCGAATGCCCGGCGCCGCTGTTCCACACCCTCGGCTTCGCGATGTCGTTGCTGGCCATCGGTTTCGGCTCGACACTCGTGATCCGGCGGCGATTCGATCCGCAGCGAGTGATCGACAGCATGGCCGAACATCACGCGACCGCGCTGATCGTGGTGCCGGTGATGCTCGCGCGCATGGTCGAACTGGGGCCGGAGGCGGTGAGTGAGCGGGATCTGTCGGCGCTGCGCATCGTTTTCGTCGCCGGATCGCAGTTGGGTGCCGACCTGTGCCGGCGGGTGACCGCCATCTTCGGGCCGGTCGTCTACAACCTGTACGGATCCACCGAGGTCGCTTACGCCACCGTCGCCACGCCGGAGGATCTGGCGGAGGAACCGGGATGTGTGGGCTCACCCGTGGCGGGCGCGGTAGTCGAGATCCTCGACGGGCAGGGCGAGCCGGTGCCGCCGGGGACCACCGGGCGGATCTTCGTCCGCAACGCGATTCCCTTCGACGGCTATACCGGTGGCGGCGGCAAGGAGCAGATCCGCGGGCTGATGTCCACCGGCGATGTCGGTCATTTCGATTCCGCCGGAAGGCTTTTCATCGACGGCCGCGACGACGACATGATCGTCTCGGGCGGGGAGAACGTGTTCCCGGCCGAGGTCGAGGAATTGCTCGACGCGCATCCGGACGTGCGAGAGGCTGCGGTCATCGGCGTGCCCGACGACGAATACGGCGCCCGGCTGGTCGCTTTCGTCGTCCGCACCACCGAAACCCTCGGCGCGGAGGAGATCAAAGCGCATGTGAAGTCGAACCTGGCGCGTTACAAGGTGCCTCGCGAGGTGGTGTTCATCGACGAGCTGCCGCGCAACCCCACCGGAAAGGTCCTCAAACGCGGGCTGCGGGAATGGGGAGCGGGCGGCGAAGCGTAACGCCGGTTCCGGCGCCGGACGCACCGGCGCCGGAACCGCACGGGTCAGCAGTTACGCAGTTCCGGGCTCTGATTGAGCAGTTGAGCGCGGGTGGAGATGAAGGTCGAGTAGGTGTCGCCGCCGACGGCGGACAGCGGGAAGGCCGCCACCCGATGGCAGTTCTGGAAGGCCAGCTTGATGCCGAAATGCCGCTCCAGGCTGCCGCGAATCGAATCCGACGCCATCGCGCGCAGCAGTTGGCCGCGGGCTGTCTCGTCCGGCGGGGGTACCTGGTTGTCCGCGAATTCTGCTGTGCCGGAACGCAAGTCGGCGGCCACTCGGCTGACGACCTCGTAGGCGTACGGCAGGGAGGTGCGAACGCATTCGACGAATTCCTCGTCGCTGACCGGACCGCTTTCGGCGCGTTCGAGCAGTGCGGCTGGGACATCCAATGACATGACGCTCTCCTCGTGGGATGGCGGGTGATGTCCCACGAGTCTAAACGAAAAACGTTGTCAACAAGACGGGAATGGCCGCGAAAGTGCCGATTGCAGAGCGGCTTTCGCTTCTTCCGTGAGCTTGCGTACCAGGTCGGCGGCCGGAACGGCCTCCGCGAGGGTATGTGCCTGCCCGGCCCACAGATTCACCGCGTCCGGGTTGTCGGCCGCGCGGGCCTCGGCTCGCAACGGTCCGGTGGCGTAATGGATTTCGGGGTAGGCCGCAGGCGCGTCGGGGTTGTCGAGCATGAATTGATTGCGCAGGCCGCGGGCTCGGCGGCCGCTGAAGGCGCGGGTCAGCATGGTCGGGGTTTCGATCTCCAGCGCATCGCGGTGCAGTGCCGAGGTGCCCGCCTCCGGACAGCGGAGGAAGGCCGTGCCCAGCTGTGCGGCCGCGGCGCCGGCGGCGAGGACCGCGGCGATACCCGCGCCGGTGGCGATGCCGCCTGCCGCGACCACCGGCGTCTCGACCGCTGCGTGCACCAGCTGCACCAGTGCCAGGGTGGTGAGCGGATCGGCCACGTCCTCCTCGGGCCGGTCGGCGAAACCGCCCCGATGTCCGCCGCCCTCCGCGCCCTGGGCGATGAGGACGTCTGCACCCGTCTCGGCCGCGACCCGGGCCTCCGGCACCGAGGTCACCGTGACCCACACCTCGGATCCGGCGCGATGCAGGCGCTCGATCTCGGCCTCCGAGGGGCAGCCGAAGGTGCACGAGACCACCGCCACCGGCTCGGCGGTGAGCAGGTCGAGCTTCTCGTCCCAGGCGTCGGCGTCGAAACGTGCCTCGCCGAGCGGGAAGCGGCGGCTGAGCCGGTCGAGGTAGGCCGCGAAGTGTTCCGGCGGCGTGGGCGCGCCCGGAACGAACAGGTTCACGCCGAAGGGCGTCTCGGTGAGTTCGCGCAGCGTCGCGATGCGCGCGGCGGTATCGGCGGCACTCAGATATCCGGCGGCGAGGAATCCCAGGCCGCCCGCCTCGCCGACAGCGGCGGCGAGTTCCGGGGTGGACGGGCCGCCGGCCATCGGCGCCAGCACGATCGGGGTGCGCACGTTGTCGAGGATCACCTGTTCAGTCTGAACCCGGCCGTGGTCCTCGATAACGGCGCCCACGGCACCAAGATCAGCCTTCCACCTGCGAATTCCTCCGAGGAGGTTGCGAAAAGGTCACGACGGAGTACAGTTTCCGTCACAACAGATGCCGAATCGTTACCGAATGTGAGGTTTCGACCCGGCGCCGCCACCGAGTTGATCGACGCTAGGACGAGCCTTGCCGCAGCACCGTGAGACATCCAGTTCCGTATCCGTGAAGGACCTGCTCGGTGACATCTCCGCCGGTGACGGCGCTGCCGGGCGGCCCACTCGCCATCGTGCCCAG
>Ga0164242_10006514_pt1 | contig 12832 bp, 11 predicted proteins | sample OricomgcompostMG_FD_108783 | JGI IMG/M metagenome (GOLD analysis project Ga0164242, IMG submission 108783) | Miracle-Growth compost microbial communities from Emeryville, California, USA - Original compost - Miracle growth compost (MG) ... | reverse complement strand
GCCCGGAAAGAATTCCACTTCCTGAGGAAGATAGCCGATATGCGGACCCAGTTTCTCACGGTCCCAGTGACGGATGTCCGCTCCGCCCAAACGAACCGTTCCGGAACGTGGCTCGATCGCGCCTACGAGAAGCCGGGCAAGCGTCGATTTGCCCGCCTGGCTTGGGCCAATGATGGCCAGGGTCTCGCCCGGGTCGACGGAGAAACTAACCCGCTTGATCAGTGGGGGCGCTCCCTCTCGCCCGCCCGGAACGAAATAGACGACGTTTTCCATGCTAATGCCGCCCGTCGGCGCCGGCAGTTCGGTCCTGATTTCCGCTTTCCTTTGATCCGCATCCAGGAAGGAGGAAATCCGCTTCCATGCCGCCGTAGCGTCGAGAATCTGTTTCCAACTTCCCACGATTTGGTCGAGCGGCTGCAGGGCGCGCGCCGACACCATCGAAGCGGCGAAGATCATCCCTGCCGTCATCTCGTTTTTCAACGTTAGATACGCGCCGATGCCATACATGGAAATCTGAATAAGAAGCCGGATCCCACGCGAGACGCTGCTGTAGGACGCGTTGACGCGGGTGAGGCGATCGGAGGCTTTGAGGGAACGCGCGAAGGTGCTTCCCCAATAGCCGCCGGCCGCTTCCATCATGCCCAGCGTCCGCACCGCTTCGGCGTTTCTGGCAAAGGCCTGTGCGGCATTCATCGCGGAGACGAGCGATTCCGCCGCGTCCCGGGCGTTCGCGCGAGTCGCTCTCTGGTTGGCGAGTGCCAGACCCAGCATGACCACGCCGCCGGCGAGCGTAACGAGGAACAGGAGCGGATGAATGAAATAGAGAAGCGCGATGAAGAAAGGACCGAAAGGAAGGTCGAAGAGGAAGAATACAGCCCGCGACCCGATGAAATTGCGGATCGTCGCCAGATCACGAAGGGGCTGCACATCGCCGAGGGCGGCCCGTTGCCCCACAAGGGTCGCCTTGAAAAGCCGGGGGCCACATATGACGTCCAATCTCGCGGCAAGCCGGTTTGCGTAAAGAGCTCTAACCGCCTCGAGCACCCCAAGCACGAATACGGCGCATACGGCTATTATGGTGATGTAGAAAAGCGTTTCCTGACTGCCAGAGGGAATGACGCGGTCATAGACCTGCAGCATATAGAGCGGCATCACCAGCAGAAGCATGTTCACGACAGCCGAGAACATGCCGAGTTCCAGCAACACCCGTGAAAGAAAAAGACTCTTCCGTAGTTTCCCCACCGGCCATGCCCCTATTAGCCGCACGCAAGTAACCGATCAACTCTATTGAAATTGATCTGCGGTTGCAATGAAAGGCTCCCGAGGTTTTCCGATTGTGTTCTTTCGTAGCGTAATATGCAAGGCGCGCTAAATTAGCGGGCAGGCAACGGAACCTGAGTGCCAGGGTTGTCCTTGTGGTGCAGCCGGGATAGCGGGAGTTCCTGACGCGATGATGCGCCGGGAACCGCCTCCGTCCAGAGGCGATCGTTTAAGGCAGCTAACGCCGCGAATTTCGGTCTCGCATCGGGCGCGGAGCTCTACCCGCTTCGGGCCGACAGCTTGCCTGCAAGGGCTTCCATCCGTTCCGCCAGCATGGAAAGCGCGCCGGTGAGGGCGGCGTCGTTCTTGTCGGCCTTGGAAAGCGCGTCATCCCGCGTCTTGCGCAGCGTGCCGATCTCGGTTTCCATTCCTTTCACGCGTTTCTGCAACTCGGAAAGCTCATCCATGACCATGATGCCCGCCATCACCGTCAGTCGCTGATCGCCGATCTCGCCGAAGGAATCCTTCAGATGCGTCACATAGCGGTCGAAGCGTTCGGCAAGATCGGTCAGATGTTCCTCCTGACCTTCATCGCAGGCCATGCGGTACGCCTTGCCATCGATCGTCACGGTCACTTGAGCCATGGCAGCAGCCTCACCTGTCGAGAACGGCGCGTATCGTCTCCATCGCGGCGACAAGCCGGCGGGAAACTTCCTTGTTGGCGTCTTCCAAACGCTCGGCGCGCGCTTCGGATTTGTCGAGTTCCTGCGCCAGACGGGCGCGATCGGCGTTCATCCGCTGGACTTCAGCTTCCGTTTCGGTGAAATCCTGCTCGTGTTCGAGCCTTATGGCGACCGCCTCTTCCAGCGTATCGATCGCCTTGGCCAGCCGGCCAATGACTTCCTTGAGTGTCGCTTCTCCGGTCATTGTCCCGTTCCATGCCCCACCCGGCATCGAATCGCACGTGTTCGTAACACGTTACGACGAAAAAATTAGGCGGCGGGTGAAATTCGGTCAATAAAGCCGTGATCGTTTCCCCCTGAAATTATGCGGCAGACGCGCGCGGCTGCCGGAACGGCGTTCTTGAGACGCCGGTTTTATTGACTCGCCATGCGCAACTGCTATGTCTCCGCTTAGCTTCCCCGAGATGTTCAGGCGGCACTTTGCCGCGCAAAAGAGAGCGGACGCTTCATGACTTCGAGAGAAAATCACGACCGGATGGCAAATGCGATCCGCTTCCTTTCCATCGATGCCGTCGAGAAGGCCAATTCGGGCCATCCCGGCCTGCCCATGGGAGCGGCCGACGTCGCAACCGTGCTGTTCACACGGTTCCTGAAATTCGACCCCAAAAACCCGCACTGGCCGGATCGTGACCGTTTCGTGCTTTCCGCCGGCCACGGTTCGATGCTGCTCTATTCGCTGCTCTATCTCACCGGCTATGAAGATATGACGATCGATCAGATCAAGAATTTCCGGCAATTGGGCTCCAGGACGGCCGGCCATCCCGAATATGGACATGCCGCCGGCATCGAGACAACAACAGGTCCGCTTGGGCAGGGCGTCGCCAATGCCGTTGGCATGGCGATCGCGGAACGGCTTCTCAATGCGGAATTCGGCGACGATCTCGTCGATCACCATACCTACGTGCTGTGCGGCGATGGCTGCCTGATGGAAGGCATTTCGCAAGAAGCGATCGCGCTTGCGGGGCATCTGAAGCTCGGCAAGCTCATCATGTTCCACGATGACAATCACATCTCCATCGACGGCCCTGTGTCGCTCGCCGACAACACCGACCAGGTCGCCCGCGTCAAGGCGTCCGGTTGGAACGGCATGCATATTGACGGGCACGATCCCGAGGCGATCGCGGCCGCCATCGAGACGGCGCGGAACTCCGACCGGCCGACCCTGATCAGTTGCCGCACGACGATCGGCTTCGGCGCGCCGACCAAGGCGGGCACGAACAAGGTGCATGGCTCGCCGCTCGGCGCCGAGGAAGTCGCCGGCACCCGCCGCGCGCTCGGATGGGACTATCCGCCCTTTGTGGTCCCCGAGGACATATTGGACGAATGGCGCGCCGTCGGGAGGCAGTCCGTCGAGAAACGCGAGGCTTGGGAACAGCGGCTGACAGCCTCGGAAAAGAAAAGCGAATTCGAGCGGCGCGTCCACGGCCAGCTTGTTTCGGGGCTCGACCAGGCGATTGTCGAATACAAGAAGAAACTTTCCGCCGAAAAGCCGAAGGTCGCCACCCGCAAATCCTCCGAAATGGCGCTCGAGGTAATTAATGGCGTCCTGCCGGAGACGATTGGCGGCTCGGCCGATCTCACCGGGTCCAACAACACCAAGACGAGTCAGACCAAGGAAGTGACGCCGGAGGATTTCAGCGGCCGCTATATCCATTACGGCATACGCGAGCATGGCATGGCCGCCGCGATGAACGGCATGGCGCTTCATGGCGGCATCATTCCCTATAGCGGCACCTTCCTGTGCTTCTCCGATTATTGCCGGCCGGCAATCCGGCTTTCGGCGCTGATGGGCATCCGCGTCGTCTTCGTCATGACGCATGATTCCATCGGCCTCGGCGAGGACGGCCCAACCCACCAGCCGGTCGAGCAGCTCGCCGCTCTGCGGGCGATACCGAACCATATCGTCTATCGTCCGGCCGATGCGGTGGAGGCGGCGGAATGCTGGCAATTGGCGCTCGAATCGCCACGCAATTCCTCGACGCTGGCGCTGACCCGGCAAAACGTTCCGACGGTCCGAACGGAGCACTCCGACAGGAATCTCTGTGCGCTGGGGGCCTATGAACTCGCCCCCGCGGGCGGCGAGGCCCAGGTGACGATCTTCGCCAGCGGGTCGGAGGTCGAAATCGCGCTTGGCGGCCGGGCAAAGCTGGAAGAAAAAGGAATCGCCACCCGCGTCGTTTCCGTTCCCTCCTTCGAGCTTTTCGAGCGTCAGGATGCCCGCTATCAGGAGGCGACGATCGGCAAGGCACCTGTCAGGATCGCCGTCGAGGCGGCCGTCCGCGAGGGCTGGGACCGGTTCATCGGCCAGGACGGCATCTTCATCGGCATGAAGGGTTTCGGCGCCAGCGGCAAGATCGAGGACCTCTACCGACATTTCGGCATTACCGCCGATGCGGTAGCGAAAGCGGCGGAGGACGCGATCAAGCGCTAGGGCTTGCGTGTTCCGAATGCCGGCCGCCGCTCTGCCGGCGGCTGTGCCAGCGGGTCGCGGGGCCAGGCGTATGGATTCGCGACCGGACTGACGCTAAGACACGATTCAAACGGAAAACCTCGGCGGGGCGGGGTTTTCCTCGCATTCGCGCCTCTCGGCGCTTTGCCCAGACCCCGGGAGAAATGGAAATGACCGTCAGAGTTGCCATCAACGGATTTGGACGTATCGGCCGCAACGTGCTGCGCGCCATCATCGAATCGGGCCGCACCGATATAGAGGTCGTCGCGCTGAACGATCTCGGCCCCGTCGAGACCAATGCGCATCTCCTGCGCTACGATTCGGTCCATGGGCGCTTCCCCGGCGAGGTCACAGTCAAGGGCGACACGATCGACGCCGGCCGCGGGCCGATGAAGGTCTATGCGGTTCGCAATCCGGCCGAGCTGCCGTGGAAGGCGGAGGGCGTCGATGTCGCACTCGAATGCACGGGCATCTTCACCGCGCGCGAAAAGGCCGCCATGCATCTCGAGGCCGGCGCCAAGCGCGTTCTCGTCTCCGCCCCCGGAGAAGGCGCCGATCTCACGGTGGTCTATGGCGTCAATGACGACAAGCTGACGAAGGAACACCTCGTCGTCTCTAACGCGTCCTGCACGACCAATTGCCTCGCGCCGGTCGCCATGGTCCTGAACGAGGCCTTCGGAATCGAAAAAGGCTTCATGACCACGGTGCATTCCTATACCGGCGACCAGCCGACGCTCGATACGATGCACAAGGATCTCTACCGCGCTCGCGCCGCGGCGCTGTCGATGATCCCGACCTCCACGGGCGCCGCGCGTGCCGTGGGCCTGGTTCTGCCCGAACTGAAGGGCAAGCTCGACGGCGTGGCGATCCGGGTTCCGACGCCGAACGTTTCGGTGATCGACCTGAAATTCGTCTCGAAGAAGCCGACGACCGCCGAGGAGGTCAACGCGGCGCTTCAACAAGCCGCCGACGGCAAGCTCAAAGGCATCCTTGCTTATACCGAGGAGAAGCTTGTCTCGTCAGACTTCAATCACAACCCGGCCTCTTCCACCTTCGCGTTTGACCAGACCAAGGTCATGGACGGGAATCTCGTGCGCGTCATGTCCTGGTACGACAATGAGTGGGGGTTCTCCAACCGCATGTCCGACACGGCCGCCGCGATGGGAAAGCTCATCTGACGGGCGCTTACCGACGCTCCAAGGATGATGGCGGCTTCGGCCGCCATCTTCGTTTTCGGCGGCGATCGCCAGGGCTTGCAACTTTATTTCGTCCCAATCATTGCCTAGTCTCAAGATGCAGCGGGGTTCCGGTGCTTCCGTCGTTTGACGATTTGAGCGATCATCGTTGCGTATGACTGAGCGGGGCGTTCAGGCGCTCCCGTTTGGCTGTGCGGCGTGATGCGGGATTTTGCCGGCGGGACCTGGAGACGGCGGGGAGGGCCGTTTGCAAGCGGACCCAGGCTGTCCGGGGCGAAAGGGGACTGATTCCAGCATGGTGGATGCGATTTATGTCGTGACGCTGATCAGCATGCTGCTGGTTCTGCTCGCGACATTTTCCAGCCTGCTCGCCTTCCGCTTCGGCGCACCCCTTCTTCTCCTCTTCCTCGCCGTCGGTCTTCTTGCGGGTGTCGACGGACTGGGCATCGATTTCGACAACGCGCCGGCGGCCTATTTTGTCGGAAATCTGGCGCTTGCGCTGATCCTGTTCGATTCCGGCTTCGGCACCCCGATGCAATCGTTTCGGCAGGCGGCATGGCCGGCGGTCGCCATGTCCACCTTCGGCGTCCTCGTGACGGCGGCGCTGGTCGGCATGGCGGCGCATTTCCTGCTGCACCTGACGCTGATCAGCGGCTTTCTGCTCGGGGCGATCGTCGCGTCCACCGACGCGGCGGCTGTCTTCTTCCTGCTTCGCGTCGGGGGCATCAACATCCGCGACAGGGTGCGGGCGACGCTCGAAATCGAATCCGGCACGAATGACCCCATGGCCATCTTTCTTACGCTGGCCCTGGTCGAGATAATCTCCTCCGGCGCGGGCTTCGAAAGCTTTACGCTCAACGTCGTCATTCTCTTCTTCAAGCAGATGGTGCTTGGCGTCCTGTTCGGCCTGGCCGGCGGGATGCTCATCGTCAGCCTCGTCAACCGCATCAGGATGGAGCGCGGACTGACGCCGATCTTCGTGCTTTCGCTCTCGCTGCTGGTTTTTTCCCTGACCGGCGCGATCGGCGGCAGCGGCTTTCTCGCGGTCTATGTCGCCGGCCTTTACGCCGGCAACAGCGACATCCGTTCGGAAGGGGTGATCCGGCATTTCCAGGACGGCGTCACCTGGTTGGCGCAGATCATCATGTTCCTTCTGTTGGGCCTTCTTGCCACGCCATCGCAATTCGCTGCGATCGCGCTTCCGGCGATAAGCATCGCGCTGTTCCTTATCTTCGTCGCCAGGCCGCTGGCCGTCTGGCTGTCGCTGCTGCCGTTCAACTATGAACGGGACGAGACGGCTTTCGTGGCCTGGGTCGGCCTGCGCGGCGCGGTTTCCATTCTGCTTGCCATTCTGCCCATTCTCTACCGGCTCGAGAACGGGATGATCTTCTTTAATACCGCCTTTATCGTCGTGCTTGTCTCGCTGCTGTTGCAGGGCTGGACGATCGGCACAGTGGCGCGGCGGCTCGGACTTGTCGTGCCGGCGCGGATCGGCCCGGTGGACAAGGTGGAGCTCGAACTGCCCGGCACGGCCCATCATGAACTTCTCGCCTATCGTGTCGTTCCGGACAGCCCCGTCGCCAAGGGCGCCCGTATTCCCCGCTGGGCGCGGCCGTCGCTGGTCATCCGCGACGGGCAGTCCATGCGCTATCAATATGCAGGAAGGCTGCGCGCCAACGACTACGTTTATCTGTTCATCTCCCAGCGCTATCCTCAATTGCTCGACCGGCTCTTCGCCAGCCAGGCGCCAGTGGACGAGGACGATGCGGAGTTTTTCGGCGCTTTCGCGCTCGATCCGTCGCGGCCAGCCCGCGAATTGCAGGCGGCCTATGGCCCGGAACTTGCGCCGGAGGAACAGGACAAGACCATCGCCGAACTGATGACCGACCGGCTCGGCGGCCGGGCCGAGATCGCCGACCGCGTCGCCTTCGGCCCTGTGGAGCTCATCGTGCGCGACGTCAGCGAGAATGGCAAGATAAGCTCCGCCGGAATTGCCCTTGCCCCCGAAGTTCAGAAGCAGCAGATCCCGCTCTTCCCGAATCTGAGGGAAATCAGGAGCTATCTGAAAGCGCGCCTGAAGAAGTCGAAACCATCCGTCGGTGACAGGGGGAAAGACGTGCTGGAAGACGGTGAACCGTCCCTCTCGGGTGAGAAGGAAACAGCGGAGCAGGACGAGAAAAGCGACAAGGACACGGCCGCCTGACAAAAGAAAAGGTCGACGGAAGGGTGTCCCTCCGTCGCCCGATCTCAAGTCGTTGCCGTACGTCCCCTTCGAGGCTCACCTTCGGGCTCGCACCTCAGGGTGAGGGAGTCTGGCGCGAGCGGGGGTCCTCATCCCGAGGTGCGAAGCGAGCCTCGAAGGACGCTACCAAGGAGATGAGCCGAATTGAGCGGCGATGCTATTAGGCCCCGTGCGCCTCGGCCTCTATCGTGCGAAGCGATTGGGCCTGCCGGCGCGCGGCGGCCTTGACCGCCTCCTGTACCTTCTCGAAAGCGCGAACCTCGATCTGCCGCACGCGTTCGCGGCTGATGTCGAACTCGGCCGAAAGCTCCTCCAGCGTCAGCGGGTCTTCCGACAGGCGGCGCGCCTCGAAAATGCGCTTCTCGCGATCGTTCAGGACCGACATGGCGCCCGCCAGCATGGCGCGGCGGTTTTCCAGCTCGTCCTGCTCGACGAGCATGTCTTCCTGGCTGTCGCGGTCGTCGGCCAGCCAGTCCTGCCATTCGCCGGACTCGCCTTCCGTCGCGCGGATCGGCGCGTTGAGGGACGCATCCCCCGACAGGCGCCGGTTCATCGAAACGACTTCCTCTTCCGAGACGTTCAGCCGGGTCGCGATCTCATGCACCTGTTCGGGGTTGAGGTCGCCGTCGTCCAAGGCCTGGATTTTGCCTTTCACCTTCCTGAGGTTGAAGAACAGACGCTTCTGGTTCGCGGTGGTGCCCATCTTTACGAGACTCCACGAACGCAGGATATATTCCTGGATCGCGGCCTTGATCCACCACATCGCATAGGTCGCGAGACGGAAGCCGCGTTCCGGTTCGAATTTCTTGACGGCCTGCATCAGACCGACATTGCCTTCGGAAATGACTTCGCCGATCGGCAGGCCATAGCCGCGATAGCCCATGGCGATCTTCGCCACGAGCCTCAAATGGCTGGTCACGAGTCTGTGCGCCGCTTTCGTGTCGCCATGCTCGTTGTAGCGCTTGGCGAGCATGTATTCCTCGTCGGGCTGGAGCATGGGAAACCGCCGTATCTCTTCGAGATAACGCGACAGTCCGCCTTCTCCGGAAACGATGCTGGGTAATGTCTGGGCCATGAAGCACCCTCCCTCTAGAATGGACGCGCCCCCTCATCGGAAAGGCGGGCGTTTTTTCCGTTCGCCAACGCGACCCGGAAACCTTACTCATATAGGAAAAAATTCGACAAAAGTTAGGGGCATCCCGCGTGAACATGGCAGGTCACGCGGAATCGCATATCACGCCCCGGCCCGGAGGGCCTCGAGAAGCGCGCGCATATCGTCTGGCATTGTTGCCTCAAACCGCATCACCATATGGGTGGACGGATGGCGGAATGCAAGAAGGCGGGCATGAAGCGCCTGCCTCGGAAAGGCTTTGACGACGGTTCGCGCCGGCTCGGAAAGCCGGTTTGCCTTGGTGCGGAAGGCGCGGCCGTAATCATTGTCCCCGATCAACGGGTGGCCGATATGAGCCATATGAACCCTGATCTGATGTGTCCGGCCGGTCTCCAGTCGGCATTCGACCAGAGACGCGATCGGTTCCGCTCCCGATCCGAACCGTTCCAGGCATTCGTAACGCGTCACGGCGTGACGCGAATCCGCCTGTTCCGCACGGACGACCGCCCGCAATGTCCGATCCTTCGAGGATCGCCCGAGCGGCGCATCTATGGTTCCGGCCGCGCGCGGCAGGTCGCCCCATACCGCCGCCACATATGCGCGCTCCAGCTCGCCCGTCCGTCCATGGTCGGCGAAAGCGGAGGCGAGCTCCCGGTGCGCATGATCGGTCTTGGCAACGACCATGACGCCGCTGGTGTCCTTGTCGAGACGGTGGACGATGCCGGGGCGCTTGACGCCGCCGATGCCGGAAAGCGTGTCGCCGCAATGGGCGATCAACGCATTGACGAGCGTGCCGCTCCAGTTCCCGGCTCCGGGATGGACGACCAGTCCGGCCGGCTTGTCGATGACGATCAATTCCGCGTCTTCATAAAGGATGGCGAGCGGAATGGCCTCGCCTTCGGGCTCCGCCGGCTCGGGTGGCGGCACGGCGATAGCCACGAGATCGCCCGCCGCGATCCTCCGCTTCGGCTCGGCTGGTTCCCCCGCCACCGTTACGGCGCCCAGGCGGATCAAGGCCTGGATGCGGCTGCGCGAAAATTCCGGCGCGAGGACGGCCGCAAGCCATTGGTCGAGGCGCAGCCCGGCGTCGGCGTCTGCCGCCGTCAGCACTTTCCTCTCGCGATAGGCTTCGCTATCAGAGGCATTCATCAGGCAACGAGACCAGGCACATGGCAGGACAGGCAAATGACGACGAAAAGCCGCTCGATCCGGCGGTGGAGCGCGTCAGGCGACGGCTTATCCGCTTCATGGTCATCAATCTCGGCATTCTCTTCGTCGCTTTCGCGGTGGTGCTGGGCGCCATTATCTACAAACTTTCGTTTGCCCCCAAAAAAGCGGCGGAACAAGTTCGCGCTGTCCGGGTGCCCAATGGCAATGAGCCGATCACGGCAACGATTCCGTTGCCGGCCGGGGCAAGATTGTTGTCGTCAAGCCTTTCGGGGAGTCGCGCCCTGCTTGACATCGAACTGGCGGACAAGAGCCAAAACCTCATCTTCTACGATCTGGAGGCCGGGCGCATCATCGGAACCTATGCGCTGAAACCGGCAGCACAGTAGCCGATCGGCGGGTTTAGATCGGCTGGCCCGCCAGTTCCTGGCTCAGCGCCTCCACCTTCGTCTGGGCGCTGCGCATCATCGGATAGATGGCGAGAACCTTTTCATAGGCCTCCAGCGCACGCTTCTTGTGCCCCGTGACCTCCATGATCTGCGCCATGCCGGCAAGCGCGCCGAAATGGCGCGGCTCAAGTTGAAGCGTGCGGTCGATATCGGCCATCGCCTTCGCGTAATTGCCGTTCATGTAATAGATGGTGGCGAGCTGGTTCCAGCCCTCGGCATATTTCGGGTCGAGCGCCACGACCTGATTCAGGAAATCGAGCGCGACATTGTATTTCCGGTCCTTAACGGCCTTGGCCGACCATTGCATCAGGAGATCGACGGTGGCGCTGCCGGAATCGAACCAGAGCCGCCAGATTTGCTGCGCGGTAATCTGTGCCGCGTTCTCGTTGTTCTCGCGCTTCAATTGCTCGAACAGCTTGTCGAGCCGCGCCTTGTGCAACGCTTCCGGCGAGAGGGGGGCGGAGGGCGCCTGTTTCGCCGCCGGCGCCAATTCCTCCGCAGCCAGCAGCGGCGCACCGGTCAGGGAGAGGATGAGAAAAGAAAGAACGCCGAGTTTCAGCATGGCCCCGAATCTAGAGCGGGACCGCGGAGGTGCAAACTGAAATCCGCGTGAGGAATCAGCCTTGCCGTGCCTTGTAGCGCGGCGCGGTCTTGTTGATGATGTAGATGCGGCCTTTGCGGCGGACCATGCGGTTGTCGCGATGGCGGGCCTTGAGCGCTTTGAGCGAGTTCTTAATCTTCATTTTCTGGCTCGTGATTTTCAGGCTCGCGGCCCGATGTCCGGGCCGTAAGCAAAGACGCGCCCCCGGCGCGCCCAATTCGAGCCGGTCCATAAACGAGAACGTTGACAGCTGTCAACTGCCCTTCGATGTATGACGCGGAAGGCTTCGCCTTGCCGATCGATCGAGACGAGGCGAATAGGGCGGCGGCAAAGGAGAAAGCATGCGTCCGGCATTTTTCGGTTTTCTATCGTTTGCCCTGTCCGTCGTCGCCCAAGGCGCATGCGCCGCGGAATGCAACCGCAACGACCAAAGCCAGGCGGGACTGAATATCTGTGCCGATGCCGATTACAAAGCCGCCGACCAGAAGCTCAACCAGACATATGGCCGGATCATGAAGCGGCTATCGGGCGATCACGATACCGCCAGGCTGCTGCAGGTATCGCAGCGCGCCTGGATCGCCTTCCGCGACGCCGAATGCGATTTCCGGACCAGTGCGAGCAAAGACGGATCGATTTATCCGCTGGAAGTCCTGCTGTGCCGGCGGGATTTGACCGAGGAGCGAACGAAGGCGCTCGATGCCTATCTCCACTGCGGGGAAGGGGATCCAGGCTGCCCGGTTCCGGCGCAATAGGGCGATCATTCCTTCGGCGAAATGCGGGTAAAATGCCCCATCTTGCCGCCGGGCCGGACGTCCTTCTTGCCGTAGAGGTGGAGAAGGAGGCCGGGTTCCTCAAGCAGCGCGCCGACTTTCGCCACATCATCGCCGATCAGGTTCTCCATGACGCAGTCGGAATGGCGCTCCGCCGAGCCGAGCGGCAGGCCGGCCACCGCCCTGATGTGCTGCTCGAACTGCGATATGGTGCAAGCCGCCTCCGTCCAATGACCGGAATTGTGGACGCGCGGCGCGAATTCATTGGCGAGAAGCCTGTTATCTTCAGTTACGAAGAATTCGACGCCGATCACGCCGACATAGCCGAGCGCGTCGAGAAGCTGGAAGGCCGCATTGCGAGCCTCGGCGGCGATGGCTTCGCCGGCTTCCGCCGGAACGGTCGAGCGCCGCAGAATGCCTTCGCGATGGACGTTCTCCGCGGCGTCGAAGGCGGCCACCGCGCCGTCCTGTCCGCGAGCGGCGATGATCGATATTTCCCGCTCGAAGGGAATAAATTCCTCCATGATCAGCGGTGCGCCGCCCATCGCGGCATAGACGCCGCCGACAGTATCGGGGGCGGAGGCCCGGAAAACGCGCTGGCCCTTGCCGTCATAGCCGAGCCGGCGCGTCTTCAGAACGCCATTGCCGCCGAAGGCTTTCAACGCTTCGCCGATATCCCCGTCATTATCCACAGGATGGAACCGCGCTGTGGATATGCCGCATCCATTCAGGAAGCGCTTTTCCGTCAGCCGGTCCTGCGACGTTTCGAGGGCGCGCGGCGGCGGAAATACGGGCAATTGCCCCGCCAGGCGCTCTGCCGCATCGACCGGAACGTTCTCGAATT
>Ga0164242_10006513_pt1 | contig 12832 bp, 9 predicted proteins | sample OricomgcompostMG_FD_108783 | JGI IMG/M metagenome (GOLD analysis project Ga0164242, IMG submission 108783) | Miracle-Growth compost microbial communities from Emeryville, California, USA - Original compost - Miracle growth compost (MG) ... | reverse complement strand
GTAGCGTCCCGTGGCGTCGAGGCCCTCGACGGCGACGAGGCCGACCACGAGACCCACCGACTGTGGGCCGAACATGGCGCCGGAGACGACGCCACGCTGAGCGTCGGGCACCTCGTCGGCGACGGTTGCGGTCAGTCCTGCGGTGATCGCGCACACCGCGGCGGCCGCGACCGCCCAGGTCACTGCGAGCCCCGTCCACGACTGCTGGTAGCCGGTGAGCGCCAGCGCGACGGCGTACGCCGCCAGACCGCCGAGCACCCAGATCCTGCGGCGGCCGAGCCGGCTGCGGGTGCGGTCGCAGAGCGCGCCGAAGAACGGCAGCGCGACCAGCGTGACCGCCCCGGCCACGGCGTTGATCAGGCCGAAGTCGCGGTAGCGATGCACGTGATCGAAGGCGTCGAGCTGCTCGGGCAGAGCGAGCTGGACCGGCACCAGCCAGCCCATCCAGACACCCAGCCAGACGAGCGCGAAGCGAGCGATCCAGGCCCGGCCGACCGGCCTCATGCGTCAAGCAGGCGGTCGAGGTGGGCGTTGCTGAACAGGTGATGCGGGTCGAGCCGGTCGCGGAGCGCCACGAACTCCGCCAGGCGAGGGTAACGCTCGCCCAGCACGGTGGCGTCCAGGCTGTGCAGCTTGCCCCAGTGCGGTCGCCCACCCGCATCCCCGGCGATGCGCTCGAAGGTGGTGAAGTACGCCGGCTGGTCCGGTGCGCCCGGCGGTGTGTGGATCGCGATGTAGACCGTGTCGCGGCCGTATGCCGTCGACAGCGGTACGTCGTCCCCCGCCGCGACCCGCACCTCGACAGGGATCGCGATCCGCCAGTCGCTCCGCTCCACGGCTGCCACCAGCTCGCGGAGGACGTCCATGCCGGCGGCCCTCGGGACGGCGTACTCCATCTCGACGAAGCGGACCCGGCGCGGGCTGGTGAAGACCCGAGAGGAGATGTCGGTGAACTCCCGTGGCGGGAGCGCGCTCGCGGCGACCCGCGCGAGCGGCCGGACCAGGCGCGGCGCGCGCCGGCCGAGCGCCACCGTCGCGCCGAAGACGGTGTTGCTGAGGAACTCGTCGTCCCACCATGACCGGACCCGGGAGAGCGGCGCCAGCTCCGTACCGGCGCGCGGACCGAGCGGCCGCCTGGTGTTGTGCTTCGTCAGCACCTTCGAGGTGTGCGGGAACCAGTAGAACTCGAAGTGGTCGGTCCCGTCGGCGTGGTCGTCGTAGGCCGCCATCACCTCCCGCAGCTCCCCGCTGCCTTCTCGGGCACTCAGCGCGAAGCGGGGCTCGGTCTGCAGGGTCACCTTTGTCACGATGCCGAGGGCGCCGAGTCCGACCCGGGCGAGGTCGAGTACGTCGGCGTTCTGCTCTGGGGTGCAGACCAGGGTGGAGCCGTCGGCGAGGAGCAACTCGAGGCCACGGACCTGGGTGGCCAGGCCGCCGAACCGGGCGCCGGTACCGTGGGTGCTGGTGGCGAGCGCGCCGGCGATGGTCTGCTGCTCGATGTCGCCGAGGTTGGTCATGCCGAGGCCGAGGGCGTCGAGCGCGCGGTTGAGGTCGCTGAGCAGGGTCCCGCCGCGGACGGTGACGAGACCGGTCTCGCCATCGGCGCGGACGATTCCGGTGAGCCGGTCCAGCCGCACCTGGATGTCCTCCGGCATGCCGATCGGGGTGAAGGAGTGTCCGCTCCCGATCGGCCGGATCCGGCGGCCCGCAGCGGCCGCCGTGCACACCAGCTCGGCCAGCTCGCTCTCGGTGGGCGGCACGGCGACCTCGATGCCGGCCGCGCGCTGGTTGCCGGCCCAGTTGGACCAGGCGACGCTGGTGTCGGTCATGGCAGGAGCGTCGCCGGGCGGGCGGAGTCGGTCAAGTGTCCGACTTTCCGATGCGCTCCGTTGACCTCGAGGCTGCGGGCCGATTCGATGGGCCGGTGCCGACCACAGCGCAGCACGTCCGTCTCGACGCCGCGACGAAGGGCCTCGACGGCCCGGTCGCGGTCGTCGACCTCGACGCCTTCGACGCCAACGCCGCCGATCTGGTACGTCGCGCGGCCGGCACCCCGATCCGGGTCGCCAGCAAGTCGGTGCGCTGTCGGGCGCTGCTCCGACGCGTCCTGGCCCGGCCGGGCTTCTCCGGGATCTTGGCCTTCACCGTCGCCGAGGCGCTCTGGCTGGCCGAGGAGCACGCCGACATCGTCGTGGGCTACCCGTCGGCGGAGCGCCGCGCGATCGCGGCACTCGCCGCCGATCCGGTTGCCGCGGCGCGGGTGACGCTCATGGTCGACAGTCCGGAGGGTCTGGACCTGCTGCGTCGCGTCGTCCAGGAGGTCGCCGAGCCCGCGACGCTGCGGGTCTGCCTCGATCTCGACGCCTCGCTGCGTGTCCTCGGTGGTGCGGTCCACCTCGGGCCACGGCGCTCGCCGATCCATACCCCGCAGGAGGCGACCCGGCTGGCCCGGCAGGTGGTCGCCGACCCCCGCTTCCGGCTGGTCGGCGTCATGGCCTACGAGGGACAGGTTGCCGGTCTGCCCGACCGGCCGCTGGGCAAGCCGCTCCGGGCGCCGGTCGTACGCCGGATGAAGCGGGCCTCGGTCGCCGAGCTCACCGAGCGACGCGGTGCGGTCGTGGCCACCGTGCGCGCGATCGCGGACCTCGAGTTCGTCAACGGCGGTGGCACCGGCAGCATCGAGACCACCGTCGCCGACGCCTCGGTCACCGAGGTGGCGGCCGGGTCCGGTCTCTACTCACCGACGCTCTTCGACCGCTACGACCGGTTCCGAGGAGACCCGGCGGCACTCTTCGGCCTCGATGTCGTACGCCGTCCGGCGCGCGGCATCGTGACCGTCGCGGGCGGCGGCTGGATCGCCTCCGGACCGGTCGGGCCGGATCGGGCCCCGTCGCCGACGTACCCCACCGGCCTCCGACTGGTGGGGACCGAGGGGGCCGGCGAGGTGCAGACCCCGCTGCGGGGCCGCGCGGCTGACGGACTCGCCGTGGGGGACCGGGTCTGGTTCCGCCACGCCAAGGCAGGGGAGCTGTGCGAGCGCGTCGACACGGTGCATCTGGTCTCCGGGAGCGCGATCGAGGACTCCGTGCCGACCTATCGCGGCGAAGGACGCACCTTCCTGTGAGCCGGCCGCGGTGACCACCGAGGGCGCCACGTCGCATCTACGCCAATTCCTCGCGCAGGTCTAGTCAGGGTAGTTCGCTCGGCTATACGTTTCCCTGCGCCCCCTGCCCGGTCGGCGGGCTCGGGCCGAAAGGAGTTGGGATGTCACGGACTTCCATGATGCTCTCCCGAGCCGCGGCCGCCGCTGCCGCTCTCGCGCTCGGCGTGGTGATCACCGGTCCGGCCGGTGGATCCGCGAGCGTGGCGAACACGGAGGCAGGACCGGCGCTGACGCCGATGCTCGCCACTGTGCCCGACCTGCCCGCCCTCCGTACGACGACGAGGACCGCGGCCACCGAGTGCGATCTGCCCGACGGCAGCTTCGTCTCCTACTACCACTGCTACACGCCGCAGGACGTCCGCACGGCGTACGGCGTCGACGACATCGCTCCGCTGAGCTCCGGTGCGGCGAATCAGGGGGCCGGGCAGACGATCGTGCTGGTCGACTCCTACGGCAGCCCGACCGCCGCGGCCGACCTCCAGCACTTCCACGACACCTTCTTCCCGGGTCTGCCCGATCCGTCGTTCGAGGAGATCTATCCCCAGGGCAAGCCGGGCTACAAGAACAACTGCAACGTGAACACCTCCAGCATGGACCTCTCCGGGCCCTGCGCCGCGGCCGGCTGGTCCGGGGAGGCCACGTTGGACATCGAGTGGGCCTACGCGATGGCGCCGAAGGCGCACATCGTGCTGCTCGCGGCGAATCCCGCCGAGACCCTGGGGACGCAGGGCTTCCCCAACCTATTCAAGGCCATCTCCCACGAGATCGACGTGGCACCGGCCGGCACCGTCTTCTCGATGTCCTTCGGCGTGGACGAGCCGACGTTCGGCGGTGCCGCGAAGGCGCAGACCGCGAAGTTCGACGAGGTCTTCAAGAAGGGCATCGCCAAGGGCGACAACTTCTTCGCATCCTCCGGCGACGACGGCACCACCGGCACGGCCAAGCAGCAGGGCGAGAGTGCGACCTACGACCACCCGACGGTCGGGTGGCCGGCGAGCTCGCCGTACGTCACCGCCGTGGGCGGCACCCAGCTGCAGTACGGCTGGACCTGGAACCCGTCCAGCAACACGCCCCGCCAGGCCGACGGCAGCCGCGACCCGGGCTACTACGCCTCCACCGCCGGCGGCGACACCCAGACGGTCTGGAACGAGTCGTGGGGCCCGATCGCCACGGGCGGTGGCGCCAGCGAGGTCTACTCCCGGCCGAGTTGGCAGACCGGCGTCGCGTCCTCGCTCGGTGACCACCGGATCGTCCCGGACCTGTCCTGGAACGCCGCGGTGAACGGCGGCGTCGATGTGTGGATCTCCGCCTACCCCGAGTACAACTGCGGCACCACGACTGGATGCTGGACCTTCTACGGCGGTACCTCGGCGGCAGCGCCGCAGACCGCGGCGATCGTCGCCCTGGCGAACGCGGCCCGCGCGGACGCCGGCAAGGCGCCGCTCGGATTCCTCAACCCGATGCTGTACGGCGGGCTGGGCGCATCCTCGGTCTTCACCGACATCGTCCCGGTGCACGAGGGCACCGCTCCCCAGGCGTTCGCCGGTGCCGAGGTCGGCGTCGACGGCCCGGTCTCGAAGTCGGTCGGCGACCTGATCGACAACCAGGCCTGGGGCGAGTCCTCCGACGTACCCGGCTATCCGACCACCGCGGGCTACGACGCCACCACCGGGTGGGGTGCTCCGAAGGCGGCCGGATTCGTCGCCGCGCTGGCCGGACAGTCCTGACCACGAGAGCCGACGCCCGGGAGGCACGCCCGGGTCGGGCCGGTCGAGCGCCGACCCGACCCGGGCGCGGATGTGGCGGCCTCGCATCGGCAACCTAAATGTTTCCTGAACAAAGGAGCCCCGGGACCTTTGCCCGTTGACCGCTTTACCTCCAACGGGATTGGGTCCGGGAATCCGCCTCAACTCGGGAAGGATCCCCGTATGCATGTGTCCCCCAAGGCCAGGCTGATCGCGGCACTCGCTGCCACGGCGACTGCCACCGGCCTGACGCTCGCGGCCACGGGCGCACCGGCGAACGCCGCCGCGCACCCGGCCAACTCGAAGTCCGGATCGAAGTCGGCGCGTCACTCGCTCCCGCAGAGCAAGCCGCGCTGGCTCTCGCACGCCACCAGTGAAGGCGCCGTCGCCGACACCTCCTCGCTGCACTTCTCCGTCCTCCTCCACCTGCGCGACCAGAGCGGCGCGGAGTCGCTGGCCCAGCAGCTGAGCAACCCGTCCAGCGCCTCCTACGGCAACTGGCTGACGACCCGGCAGTTCCGCAGCCGGTTCGCGCCGACTGCTGCGCAGGCCAACGCGGTCAAGACCTGGCTCACCGACCAGGGCTTCACGGTCGACTCCACGATGCCGAGCCGGATGCTGGTCTCCGCGCACGGCAGCGCGGCGACGGTCGAGAAGGTCTTCGGCACCCAGATGCGCAACTACCGGTTCAACGGTCACCGCGTCCACGCGAACGCCACCGCGCTGTCGCTGCCGGCCACGACGTCCTCGTCGGTCGTCGACTCGATCGAGGGCATCGTCGGGCTCGACCAGGGCAGCCTGCTCAAGAAGCCCGCCGACACGCTGCCCGGCCCCCCGACCGGAGCCCGCTACGGAGTTCAGCCGTGCTCGTCGTACTTCGGCCAGAAGCTCGCCACCAAGCAGCCTGAGGAGGGTGGGAAGGCTCAGCCCTACGCGGTCTGCGGTTACGGCCCCTCACAGTTGCAGTCGGCCTACGGCACCGCGCCGATGATCAAGAAGGGCATCGACGGTCGCGGTGTCACCGTGGCCATCACCGATGCCTACGCGTCGCCGACCATCCTTCAAGACGCCAACCGGTACGCCGTGACGCACCATCAGCCGGCGTTCAAGCGTGGCCAGTTCTCCCAGATCACCCCCGGTCCCGACGGCTACGGGATGATCGACGAATGCGGCGGCAACGGCTGGTACGGCGAGGAGACCCTCGACGTCGAGGCGGTCCACTCGATGGCGCCGGGCGCGAAGGTGGTGTACGTCGGCGGCGCCGACTGCTCCAGCGGCCTCGACTCCGCCTGGGCGTCGGCGATCGACAACCACGTGGCTGATGTCATCACGAACTCCTGGACCGACGGCATCGACGACTCCAGCGAGCTCGGGCAGTCCTATGTCGACTACTACAACGAGTACGCCCTCGAGGCGGCGCTGACCGGCATCACGGTCAGCTTCTCCTCCGGCGACAGCGGCGACCACACGGCAGGCGGCACGGACCCCTCGGCGAAGACGGCGGAGTTCCCGGCCGACGTGCCCTATGTGACCGGGGTCGGTGGCACCAGCCTCGAGATCGGTCGCAACGGTCAGTGGCAGGGCGAGTACGGCTGGCAGAGCGCCTATGCCCAGCTCCAGGGTGACAGCTGGGGCAACTTCGTCTACAGTTCCGGCGGTGGCGGCGGCGTGAGCCAGATCTTCAGCGAGCCGTTCTACCAGCGCGGGGTGGTACCGACCTCGCTCTCCGGCAGCGGCAGCTCCGCGATGCGCGTCGTCCCCGACGTCGCGCTCGAGGGCGACCCCAACACCGGCATGGAGGTCGGTGAGACGCAGGTCTTCCCCGACGGCACCTACTACGACACCTACCGGATCGGCGGGACGAGCCTGTCCTCGCCGCTCTTCGCGGGCGTTGCGGCGGTGGCCGGGCAGGCTGCCGGTCGGCCGATCGGCTTCGCCAACCCGCTGCTCTACAGCCTGAAGGGCACGCGTGCCCTGCACGACGAGGTCGCCCCGCGCCAGCCCGTCTACCAAGTGCGGACCGACTACGTGAACGGGCTCGACGCCAGCGACGGCCTGAAGTACCAGCTGCAGCAGATCGACGTGCAGACCTCCACGCTCCACGATGTGAAGGGGTACGACGACGAGACCGGTGTCGGCAGCCCGAACGGGCCGACCTTCTTCTCGACAGTGTCCGCGAAGCTCGGTCACGGCGGCCGCGGCGGCCATCACGGTCGCTGACCGACGTCAGCCATTCCATTGAGCCTGCGCCGGCTCCGGGTCGCCCCGGGGCCGGCGCAGGCCTTTGTCGTCACCTGGAGGCGCACCGGTCCCGGTGCCTCAGCGCGGCGGTCATGAGGAGACCGGCCATCAGCGCCCAGAACGCCGCGCCGACGCCGAACGCGCTGACCCCACTCGCAGCGACGAGGAACGTGACGAGCGCCGGCTCGCGTCCGCTGCTCGCCGTCAGCGCCGCGGAGAGGGAGGAGCCCAGCGTGGCAAGCAGACCCAGGCCGGCGACGGCCTCGGCGACCCCGGAGGGCGCCGCGGCCACGAACGTCGTCAGCGTTGCCGACCCGACGGCGAGGACGAGGTAGGCCCAGCCGGCGGTATGGGTGGCGATCCACCGCCGCTGCGGATCGGGGTGGGCCTCCGGAGAGGCGGAGAGCGCCGCGGTGATCGCGGCCAGATTGATCGCGTGGCCGCCGGCGACGGCACCGGCCGCCGTACCGATGCCGGTGACCACCATCGTCTCCCGCCACGGCACCCGGTAGCCGTAGGACGCCATCACCGCGACGCCCGGGACGTTCTGGGAGGCCATGGTGACGAGGTAGAGCGGCGCGGCCAGGCCGATCACCGCGGACCAGGAGAGGGTCGGTGTCGTCCAGGCCAGATGCGGCAGCACCGGGCCCTCCAGCGTGCCGGTGCGCGCGACGTCGATTCCGATCGTGACCAGGGCGGTGAGGAACGCGCCCGGGACCGCCCACCGCGGTGCGAACCGCAGCAGGACGAGCCAGACCGCCACCGCGGGCGCCACGATGAGCGGATGGTCGACGACGCCTCGGACCGGGGCGAGGCAGAGCGGCAGGAGTACGCCGGCGAGCATCGCCTGGGCGATCGCAGTGGGGATGGAGGAGATGACCCGACCCAGGGTCGGCCAGAGCGCGGTCAGCAGGATCAGGCCAGCGACCACGAGGAACGCGCCGATCGCCGCAGGCCACCCGCCCGTGACACCGCCGCTGCTCGCCAGGACGGCGGCGCCGGGCGTCGACCACGCCAGTGTCAGCGGCAGGCGGTGACGGCGGGTGAGCCACAGCATGCCGGCCCCCTGCAGGGCGCAGAGGGCGAGCAACCCCGACGCGGCTTGGGCCGGGCTGGCGCCGACGGCTCGCAGGCCGGCGAGCACGACCGCGAACGAGCTGGTGAACCCGACGATCGCGGTGAGCAGGCCGGCCACGACTGGTCGCGTCACTGTCGCCTCCTTCGTTCTGGATCCAGAACGATAGCGAGAGCGTTCTGGATCCAGAACGCGGGGCTAGAGTGCCGGCGTGACCAGTGAGCTGGCTGTCGACGTGGGGGAGAGGCTGCGCGCGACGCGCCGGAGCCGTGGGCTGTCGGTGGCGGCGTTGGCCGCGGCCGCCGGGATCGGGAAGGGATCGCTCTCCGAGATCGAGAACGGGTCGCGCAACGCCACCCTCGGGACGCTGTACGCGCTCGCCGGGGCACTCGGCGTACCGCTCGCCACGCTGCTCGCCGAACGGGTCGGGGCCGAGGTGTCGTCACCGGGGATCTCGGCACGGTTGCTCGAGACCCAGCACCTGCCGGGCGGAACTGTCGAGGTCTACCTGCTGCACCTGGAGCCAGGTGCGCGGCACGAGTCACCGGGCCACGGTCGCGGCGTCGTCGAGCATCTCCTCATCACCAGCGGGCGGGCGTCGGTGGGGCCGGTCCGGCGTAGGGTCGAGGTCGGCGTCGGCGACACGGCGACCTGGGAGAGCCGAGGGCGGCACGGCTACCGCGCGCTCGGCGACGAGCCGGTCGATGCGGTGCTCGTCATCCGCTCCGGACCGGTCTGAGAATCGTGCCGCCGCGGTGCTGACCGTCCAGGGGGCGTCAGCGGTGCGCCGCGCGGAACTGTTGCCGCTCGGCGCGGGCCCGCTGGCCCTTGCGGGAGAGCAGCTCGCGCCGGTCCTCGCGAGAGAGCGCGGCCAGCTCCTCGGCGACCGCGACGGGATAGCTGGCGACCTCCGGTGCGGCGCCGAGCGGGAGGATGGAATGGACGACGGGCGCGCCGGGGACGCCGCCCGCGCCCTCGGCGTAGAGGTGGACGGCGTTGATGGCCTCGTGGCCGTCGACGGCGGAGTAGAACCGGCCCGGCGTCGCGGGAGCGAGGGTGTAGCAGCTCGCCGAGGCGACTGAGACCGGGATTCCGGCGAAGGTGGTGTGGGTCGAGTAGTGCAAGTGGCCCGCCAGGATCGCGCGCACGTCGGATCCAGCGAGGACGTCGGCGAGTCGCTCCTGGTCATCGAGCTCGATCGTGACGGCGGCGTCGTCGAGCGGCATCGGCACCGGTGGGTGGTGCATGGCCAACACGGTCCCGTGCTCGGCCGGTGTGTCGAGCTCCTCGCTCAGCCAGTTGAGCTGATCGTCGTCGACCTCACCGTGGTGCCAGCCGGGGACGGAGGTGTCCAGCGAGATCACGCGCAGCCCGTCGACGTCGTACACGCGGTCCTGCGGCGCCTCCGACGTCTCGCCGAAGAACGCCGCGGAGTACGCCGCCCGCTCGTCGTGGTTGCCCATCACCCACACGATCTGGGCCCCGAATCCGGCGGCCACCGGTTCGACGAGCTCCTTGAGCCGGGCGTACGCCGCTGGCTCGCCGAGGTCGGCGAGGTCGCCGGTGAGCACGATCGCCTGCGGTGGCGTCGGCAGGCCACCGAGGCGATCGAGAGCCTGGATCAGACCCGGCTCGGGGTCGACCTCGCCGAACTGCCGCTGGTCACCGGTCAGGAGGTGAGTGTCTGAGAGGTGCGCGATGGTGTGACGTGGTGCGGGGTACTGGCCGAGCTGCACGCTTCCCACCCTAGGTCGGCATGCCAGCGCCTCGAGGCACGCGCCGCGGAGTGTTCACCTCCTGTCGCCTCGGCCGCAGCCCGTCGTTCAGCGGGCGCGCCGCGGCTCATGGCTAGCGTCCGGCACCATGCCGGATCGATCGGTGGTACGCGGAATCGTCGGGAGCGTGCTCGTCCTCCTCGGCGGATGGGGGCTGGCGCCGTTACCTGCCTGGATGGCTCTCCCCTCCGTCCTCGAGACCGCGCGGAGTCGCCCGGAAGGCGGGCCGGTCGCCCTCGCCGTGGTGGTCCTCGGCCTCCTGCTCCTGGTGCTCTCGTGGATCGAGCTGGTGCACCGCAGCCATCTCGTGCCCGATCCGGCGGCGGCTCTCCGGGCGACCGCCGCGTGGGCGGCGCCGCTGCTCCTCGCTCCGCCGTTGTTCAGTCGGGACGGGTGGGCCTATGCCGCACAGGGTGCCCTGGCCGCGGCCGGACTCTCGCCCTACGAGCACGGACCGGCGGCCCTGGGCGGGACGCTCGCCGCCTCGGTCGACCCGCTCTGGCGGCACGCGCCGGCGCCGTACGGGCCGCTGCCGCTGATGTACGGCGCCCTGCTGGCCCATGTCACGCTGAATCCGCTGCTCCTCGCGATGGGCCACCGGCTGGCGGCCGTGGCCGGCCTCGGGCTGCTGGGGTGGGCGACGCCGCGACTCGCCCGGCTCACCGGAGCGTTCCCGGCACCGGCACTCGCGGTGACGCTGGCCTCGCCGATGATGCTCGCCGTCGGCGTCGCCGGGCTCCACAACGATCTGCTCATGCTCGGCCTCGCCGTCGCCGGCGTGGCGGTCGCCGCCGAGCGGCACTGGGTGGCCGGTGCCGTCCTCGTCGGGCTCGGTGCGGCGGTGAAGGCGCCGGCGTTGCTCTTCGGGCTCGGCATCGCCCTGCTGACCCTGCCTCCCGAGGTGGGCCTGCTGGTGCGGCTGCGGCGTCTGGCGGCGGTCGGCCTGGTCATCACCGGCGTCCTCGCCCTGCTTGGCCTGGTGAGCGGTCTGGGGTTCGGCTGGATCCCCGCGCTGCGCGTGCCGGGCAGTGGTCTGGATCGCCATTCGCCGCTCGGACTGGTCCCCGAGGCGATCCGGCCGGCGGTCCAGGCGCTGCCCCTGGTCGCCGGAGCGGTGACGGCGTTCCGTACGCCGACGGGCGACCCGGTCCGCGCGCTGCGCGCCCTGGCCGCAGTGCTGCTGGCGGGTGGGCTCCTCTTCTCCGCGCTCAGGCTCTGGTACCTGCTGTGGCCGGTGCCGCTGCTCGCGGTCGTGGGCCTCCCCACCGGGTTGCGCCGCCTGTTGCTGACCCTGCTCGGCGTGCTCGGCTTGGTGGTGCCCGACACCTCCGTCCCGCACGGTGGGGTGCTCGCCCAGCTCACCCTCGTTGGCGTCGGCGCGGCCGCCGTGACCGTCCTGGTGGCCTCGCCGCCCCTGCGCCATCGGCTGCTCGCACCGCGTCCGGTGGCCGTCGAGCCGGTCGTCGAGGAGAGCCTGGTGCGCGGCTGAGGAGGCGGGTCGTGGGTCCCGCCCACGACCAGGCCCGACCACCAGACCCGACACCAGGCGGAATGGCTGTGCTGGGGAATCACCCGCGGTGCTAGGTTTCTGTAACCGGAGAGCGTGGCCGGATCGGGTGCGGGAGGCGACTATGCGGGTGGCGGGCACGGTCTCGCTCGTCACCGGCGCTTCCGCCGGCATCGGTGCCGCGCTCGCCGAACGGCTCGCCGCCGCCGGCTCCCGCGTGCTCGTGCACGGTCGCGACAAGGAACGGACCGCCGCAGTCGCCGACCGGGCCGGCGGCGTACCTCTGCTCGCCGAGCTGCGCGAGCCCGCGGCCGTCGACCGTCTCGCCGAGGACGCGCGGGCAGCCTACGGGCGCGTCGACCTGGTGATCGCCAATGCCGGGCGGGGCCACTGCGGCCCGTTCGACGCGATGACGGACGACGAGATCGACGAGGTGCTCGCCGTCGACCTGGCATCCGCGGTCCGGCTGACCCGCCGGCTGCTGCCGGACATGGTCGAGCGCGGCCGCGGCCACCTGTGCTACGTGACGAGCGTGGCGGGCCGGACGGGGGTCGCGGGGGAGGCGGTGTACGCCGCGGCCAAGGCTGGGCTGGATGCCTTCGCCGAAAGTCTGCGACTGGAGCTCTCCGGCTCGGGCATCGGCGTGACCGTGGTGGTTCCGGCCGTCGTGGCGACCGACTTCTTCGCCACCCGCGGCCGTCCCTACGACCGCAGGAGCCCGCGGCCGGTGAGTGCGGCCCGCGTCGCGCGCGCCACGGTCGAGGCCGTCGAGGCGGACCGGGAGGAGATCTTCGTGCCGGGGTGGCTGCGGATCGCGCCCGCGGTGCGCGCCGTCGCGCCCACGCCGTACCGCGCGCTCTCGCGACGCTTCGGGGAGCAGGTGAGGAGCGGCGGCGACGCCGGCGGCGACACGTCCAGAGGCGCGGGAGGACACTGACCGTGACTCGTGCGTACGTCGTCTTGGTGCTCGGCCTCGTGGCCGCGTTCGGTTTCGCGCTGTCCGCGTGGCTCCAGCAGCGTGCGAGCACGCACCTCGCCGGCCGGCCGGGCGCCCAGCTGGCCCGGAAGGGGCTGCCGGGTGCGGTGCGGCTGCTGGCCCGGCTGGTCCGCAGCCCTGCCTGGTTCTTCGGCTGGTTCGTGAACCTGCTCGCCTTCTTCGTGCAAGCGGCCGCTCTGCGGTTGGGGTCGGTGGCCGCCGTACAACCGCTGATGACCACGCAGGTGCTCTTCACCCTGCCGCTGGCGTCGTGGGAGTCGCGGCGCTGGCCCAAGCCGCTGGACTGGATCTCGGCGCTCGCGATCTGCGGCGGCATCGTGCTGCTCATG
>Ga0164242_10006512_pt1 | contig 12832 bp, 13 predicted proteins | sample OricomgcompostMG_FD_108783 | JGI IMG/M metagenome (GOLD analysis project Ga0164242, IMG submission 108783) | Miracle-Growth compost microbial communities from Emeryville, California, USA - Original compost - Miracle growth compost (MG) ... | reverse complement strand
TGTCGAGATGCAGCGAAGATTGACGAACTGCACGCGGGGAACTTTGACGAGGGGCAGCCGAATCGGCGAGCTCGTCAAAGTAGGTGACGTCCTCGCCGTGGCCTGCTCACGCGCCGCTGGAGAACGTCACCGCAACGGACGGCGCGGCGACAGTCAGGCGCGCTCGAGTTTGCCTCGGAGGGTCTTCAGGTCCGCTGCCACAGCCGCAGCGTCCTCGTCCAGCTGCGCGGTGCTCATGTCAGGTCGCCGACGAACCGTGAAAATCACCTCGGCTCCGCCCTCGGCCGGGACGACACGCATCGGATTGGGGCTCACCGTCCCGTCCGGCATGACCACGTCATGGTCAAGCACCCCGAAGCTGTTGGGGGAGCGAAGCGCACCTCGACGACCCCGAACGGCGATTCGGCGATCCACCGGCCGTCCTCGCACCGGACCCCCGCAGCCAGACCCGCAGCCCACTCGGGCAGGAGAGCGGGGTTCCGTACGTAGTCGTAGACGGTCGCGGGGTCGGCCTGGATGAAGGTGCTCACGTGTCGGGACTCAAAGCTCACGGCTCCAGTCTCGCCGCCGTCGGCCAGGATGTCTTGAACGGATCGGACCTCTGCAGGCGGGTCGCGGTCGTCCCCGCCAGCTGTCGCACATCTCGTGCCAGATGCGCCTGGTCGGCATACCCGCACCGCGTCGCGACCGACGCGAGTGGGATCCCTCTCCTCACCAGCCGTAGAACCCGCTGAAAGCGGAAGACGCGGGCCAGGAGCTGGGGGCGGTATCCGATGTGCTGCGACGCGCAGTCGACCCAGGTGGCGGGTCGAGACCCCCACACGTGCAGCAGTGTCTGCGACGCTGCACCCGGCCCGCAGAGCTTCGACCACGGTGACCGCTCTCGGGTCGATCCGCACCGATTCGCTTCGCCTCCCAGCCCACTCTTCGAGCACCCGGCCAGGCGAAGGCGACGCGACCAGTGCTGCCCCGATCTGTTCTGCCTCCCGTCGACCCACCAGCTCTGTGCATGCCACGCGCTGGTCGCGAAGCTGGACGGCAGGCACCCGCAGATAGGTCGGCAATGCACCCGGCAGGAAGCGCAGACCTACAGCCGCATCCGTCACGGCCGGGCCGACGAACGGGCCCGTGTCCGGACCCGCAACAACGAGCTCGCCGTCGAGCCAGATCACATCCATGGTCGGATCAGTGCTGAGAGCCTCTGAGGAGGCGCCGCCCGCCCGGTCAGGCGGTGGTGACGGGGCGCCGGAGGAGTCCGTCGAGGTGGACGCGCATCCGGCCGAGGTCCGGGTGGACGCCCGCGAGCCGGGTCATGGTGTCCGCCGCCTGGGCGACCAGCATGGCGCCCCCGTCCATCACCGCGCATCCCCGCCGCTCGGCCTCCTCCAGGAGCGCGGTCCGGATCGGCCGGTAGATGACATCGGCCACCCAGTGGTGCGCGTCCAGGAACGCGGGGTCGAACGGGAGCCCGGGGATCCCGTCCATCCCGATCGGCGTCGCGTTGACGATCCCGTCGAGCGCGGGCGCCACGGCGCCGAGCTCGTCGGGCACGACGGTGGTCACCGTGACGGACGGGGCCACGCCGGAGAGCCGCTCGGCGAGGGCCTCGGCGCGGTACGGATCGACGTCGGCGAGGATCAGCCGGCGGGTCCCGGACTGGGCGAGGGAGTACGCGACCGCCGAGCCCGCCCCGCCTGCGCCGACCACGGCGACACCGTCGGTCGAAGCCTGCGGCAGCCGGTGACGAAGCCCGGTCAGGAAGCCGCTGTGGTCAGTGTTGTGCCCGACCAGCCCGCGCTCGGTGAGCGTGACGGTGTTGACCGCGCCGAGCGCGGCGGCGTCCGGGTCCAGCGCGTCGAGCGCCGGGATGACCGCCAGCTTGCAGGGGTGGGTGACGTTGAACCCGTTGTACCCCTGCGCGACGGCGTCCCGCAGCACGCGCGGGGTCTCGTCGACCGAGGCGCCCAGGGCGGTGATGTCGAGGAGGTCGTAGCGGTAGGGGATGCCCAGCGCCTCGGCCTCGGCGTTGTGCAGGCTCGGTGACAGGGAGCCGCCGATGTCGGCGCCGATCAGTCCGATGTGGAGGGGGCTCATCGGGTGGCCTCCGCGGCTCGCGCGGTCAGGGCGGCGCCGGCGCTGCGGAGCCGCTCGGCGAAGCCGAGGTCTCCCAGGGCCGCGACCAGGGGAGCGTTGGGGACCTCCACGCTCACCGGGGTCGCGGCGGGAAGCGCCCGCAGGACCCGGGTCAGCGGCAGCTCGCCCTCGCCGGGGACCTGGCGCAGCACCCGGGCCTCAATCTGGAGCGGGCCGCCGGAGACCTTCATGCCCAGCGGGAGGTCGCCCGGTACGGCCAGCTCCCGGGGCGCGAGCAGGGGGCCGTCGCAGATCTGCACGCAGGGAACCAGCTCCGGTGCCAACGCGGAGAGTGCGTCCAGGTCACTGCCGCCGCGCTGCAGATGCAGCGTGTCCAGGAGCAGTGCCGCGCCGGCGGCGGTGGCGATCGGGGCAGCCTGGGCGACGGTGCTGACCGGCTGGTAGCTGATCGGCTCGAGAGTGGGCACGATGCCGTACGCCGCAGCGTCCTGGGACAGTGCCGCCAGGGTCGCGGTGAGCCGCTCGATCTCCGGATCGACGCCGACGACGCTGATCGTGGTCGCGGAGAGGGCCGCACCCGCCTCGAGGGCAGGCTGCCAGTAGTCGCGCCCCGTCTCGGGTCCGAGGGTGAGGAACTCGACGTCGCGGACGGAGAGACCGGTGTCGTCGAGGCGGCGCAGGGTCTCGCGGGACATCGGCGAGCCCGGCTCCATCGGGTACTGGCTCTCTCCTGCGGTCACCGCCTTGACCCGGACGCCGACGAAGTCGAAGCCCGCGCGGGCGGCCGTAGAGACGAGCTCCGGCGGGGAGAGGTGGAGCAGGCTGAGGTGGGCGATGCCGAGCGGGGCGAGGGCGTGTGCCTCGGTCACGTGGTCTCCTGACAGTGGGTGGTGATGGAGGGGATCGAGACGGTGGTGCCGGTGCGGGCCGACTCATAGAGCGCGAGAACCAGGGAGAGGGATCTCAGGGCGTCGGCACCGCTCACGGCGGGGGTCCGCCCGGTGCGTACCGCCTCGACAAAGTCGGCCAGGTGGAGGGCGTGGAACGGCTTGAGGCTGCCGTTGACGGTGGCCAGGTCGGGATCGGGCAGCAGGCCGCTCGGGCCCGACATAGCCTCCTGGCCGGGCAGGGTCCAGAGGTCGTTCACCGCGATCGCCCCTTCGGGGTACTCGCGGAGCCCGACGCAGGCGCCGGTGGAGCCGACGACCAGCAGGTGGGTGCCGAGTCCCGGTGCGAGCGCGGTCGAGGCGGAGATCGTGGCCAGGGCTCCCGAGGCGAACGCGACGTGGCCCACCAGGGTGTCCTCCACCTCGATCACCTCGCCGTGCCGGAACTGCGCCCACCGGGCGCTGGCACTGACGGGCTCGCCAAGATACCAGGTGAGCAGGTCGAGGTTGTGTACGGCCTGGGTCATGAGCACGCCCCCGCCGTCGCTCTTCCACGAGCCACGCCACGGGTCCTTGGTGTAGTACGAGGAGTCGCGGTGCAGCAGCACGGAGACGTGTGCGAGGACCGGATCGCCGAGGCGCCCGTCGTCGATCGCTTCCCTGATCCGGCGGGCGGCGGGCCAATGCCGGCGCTGGAAGGAGACGCCCAGGGTGACGCCGGCCTGCTCGCAGGCCGAGACCATCCTCTGTGCCGCGGCCAGGTCGATGGCGATCGGCTTCTCGCACTGCACGTGTAGGCCCAGGGCTGCGGCCTCCAGGACCACCGCCTCGTGGGTCGGGTGTGGCGTGCAGACGCTCACCAGGGTCGCTCCCCGCTCGGCGAGCTGCGCGAGCCCGGCCGCGGGGGCGATCCCGTGGTCGGCGGCGAACCGACGCGCCCGCTCCTCGTCGACGTCGCAGCAGCCGACGACCTCGACGCCGGCCAGCGCGGCGTACGCCTCGACGTGGTTGGCGGCGATGGCGCCGCAGCCGACGACGCCGACCCGCTGCGGCCCGTTGTCGTGGATGCCGGTCACGGGACCCGATGCTCGGCGCCAACGGCGACGGTCGCGAAGCTCTGGTCGAGAGTCGTCCCGTCGCCACCGAGCTTCTCGGTGGGCACCCGGTAGGTCTCGGGTCCGGTCAGCGCGGCGAGCGCAGAGACGGCGGCGAACGCGGCGCACATCCAGGCGACCGGCGCCCAGTTGGCCTTGTCTCCGCCGCTCAGCGCCTGGGCCCAGGTGGGCGTGAAGCCGGCGGCGAGCAGGCCGACCATGAGGCCTACGGCAGTCCCGCTGTACCGCACCCGGGCGGGGAACTGCTCGGGGAAGTACGCCGGGTAGATGCCGTTCGGCATGGCGTAGAAGACGCCGATCAGCACGATCCCGGTGACGAAGATCAGCGGCACGTTGTGGGCGCCGATGGCACCGAAGTACGCGAAGATCATGACGGCCGAGCCCACCAGGCCAGTGACGAAGACCGGCTTGCGCCCGATCCGGTCGGCCAGTCGCCCATAGAACGGCTGGGTGATGACCGCGAGCATGCTGGCCGAGGCGAGGGAGGCGAGCATGGTCGTTTTGCTGATGCCCTGGACGTCGGTGGCGTAGGCGAGCGCGAAGACCGTCATGATCGTCTGGATCATGGCGAAGACGGCGCACAGAGCGATCCGGATGACCGTCAGCCAGTGGCCGTGGAGCACCTCGACGAGCGGGATGGCGGCCTGCTGCTGCGTCTCGCGCAGCTCGGAGAAGACCTCCGGCTCGGCGAGCTGGCGCCGCATCAGCACGGTGATGCCGGTGATGAGGGCGCTGGCGAAGAACGGCAGCCGCCAGCCCCACGAGTAGAGCTTGTCGTCGGGAAGGTTGCCGACCGGGATGAAGACCAGGCTCGAGATCACGATCCCGAACATGATCCCGCTCATGGTGAAGCTGGCGTAGAACGCCCGCTTGGTGCTCGGAGCGTGCTCGATAGTCAGCGAGCTCGACCCGGGTGACTCGCCGCCGGCCGAGAGCCCCTGGAGCAGGCGGAGGAGGACGAGGAGTACCGGCGCGCCGACGCCGATCTCCTTGTACGTCGGCAGGCAGCCGATCAGGAATGTGGAGGCACCCATTATCACGATGGTGGCCATCAGGGTGTTCCGTCGTCCCAGGCGGTCGCCGATGTGTCCCCACAGCAGGGCGCCGATGGGGCGGGCGACGTACGCGACGCCGAGCGTGCTGATCGAGAGCAGCGTCGAGGTGGCTCCGTTGCCGGGGAAGAACACCTTGTTGAAGACCAAGGCGGCGGCCGAGCCGTAGATGAAGAAGTCGTAGTACTCGAGGGTGCTGCCCAAGAAGCCGGAGAGCGCCGCACGGCGCGCGTTGAGCTCGGCGCGCCTGGTGTCGAGGGCTGGAGTGGTCGTCATCGAATTTCCTCTCAGGGGACATGCGGGCGCATGTCCTAGGGGGGTGACTCCGGTCACATGAGAGGACTGTCACATCGGATGGATACGGTCGTCCAACACTGTGTTGGTCAGACGAAATGACGAGATATCTACAGAATCGCCGCTGGATCCGCTGGGGTCGGCAGCACGGTAGAGGCCACGTCGAGCACCGCGCGGAGAGCGCGGGAGGGGTTCGTCGGGAGCCAGGCCAGCCCGTGGTTCATGTAGGTCTGGTCCCCTGCGATCGGCAGCCAGACCGCGCCTGAGGGCAGGATGTCGGCCACGCCAGCGGCCATCAGCGCGATGCCCACTCCTGCCGCGACCAGGGTCAGGATCATGAAGGGATCGGTGATCTCCTGGACAATCCGGGGCCGGAATCCGGCGTGCAGGCAGGCCTGGATCGCGCGGTCCTGCAGCGCGGATCCGGCCTGGGTGGGCGTGGTGATGAGGCCCTCGTCGCGCAGGTCGAGGAGGTCGATCGCCTCGCTCTGGGCCAAGGGGTGGTCGCTGGGCAGCACCGCCCCGAGCGGCTCCTGGGCGATCAGCCGGCTCTCCAGTGAAGTGGGCGGCAGCGGGAGGCCGACGAACGCAAGGTCGAGAGCGCCCCGCTCGACCTGCTCGACCCCGTCGCGGGTCATAACCCGGCCGGTCAGAGAGAGCTGGATCTCGGGGTAGCGCTGACGGACCGCGCGGGTCAGGGCCGGCAGCGTGTGATGGTTCTGCGCCCCCGCGAAGCCGATGCTCACCGTCCCGTAGACGGAGCCGATCGTGGCCCGGGCCGACTGCCGGGCGAGCTCGATCTCCTCCAACACGCGGTAGGCATGCGGCAGCAGGGCATGACCCGCCGCGGTCAGCTGCACGCTGCGGGTGCTCCGGTCGAAGAGGGGCGTGCCGACCTCGCGCTCGAGCTTGCGGATGACCTGGCTCAGCGGCGACTGCGCCATGCGAAGGCGGAGAGCCGCCCGGCCGAAGTGAAGCTCCTCGGCCACGGCGACGAACGCCTCGAGCCATCTGTTCTCCATGGTGCACACCCTCTCGTCCGCCGAAACCCCTTGCGTGATGTGGCGCCCGTCATATCATGTATCTACATGGTATGAGCGAAATAATAGCATGTTTCGTACATAGTCTAGGACGGGGATGGTCTTGGAACAAGGAGGACTCGCATGGTGACGTCACGCGTCTCGCGGCACGGGAGGGGCGGTGAATCCCGGGAGTGCGACGTGCTCGTCGTGGGCGCCGGAGCAGGCGGGCTCGCCACCGCCGTCACCGCCGCCCACCTCGGCCTCGACGTCGTCGTGCTGGAGCGCGACACGACCTGCGGGGGTGCCAGCGCATGGTCCGGCGGCTGGATGTGGACCCCGGGCAACCGCTTCGCCCGGGCGGACGGGGTGGTCGAGGAGACCGAGACCTTCCGCACGTACCTGAGGGCGGTGCTGGGGTCGCACTACGAGGCCGACCGGATCGACGCGTTCCTCGCCGGAGCGCCCGAGATGGTCGACTTCTTCGAGACCGAGACCCACCTGCAGTTCGTGCCGGGCACGAGGATCTGCGACATCTACGGCGACCTTCCCGGGGCCGGGACGGGTCATCGCTCTGTCGCCCCGGCGCCGGTGGACGGTCGCACGCTGCGGCCCCAGACGCTCGCGCTGCTACGGCACCAGCTCTACGAGACCTCGTTCCTCGGGATGGGCATCATGGCCGGCCCCGACCTGATGGGGTTCCTCTCCGCGGCCCGGGGCAACCTGCGCGGGCTGCTGCACGCCACCAGGCGGGTCGCCCGGCACGTGCTGGATCTCCTGACCCGCCGGCGCGGGCTCCAGCTGGTCAACGGGACTGCCCTGATCGGGCGGCTGCTCGAGTCGGCCCTCGACGAGGGGGTCGACATCCGAGTCTCCACGCCGGTCACCGAGCTGCTGACCGACAACGCGGGCCGCGTGACGGGCGCCGTCGCCGAGAGCCCGGACGGCCGGCTCACGATCCGCGCCCGGCGGGGAGTGGTCCTCGCGACCGGAGGCTTCTCGGCCAGTCCCGAGCGTCGTCGCGCGGTCTTCCCCCGTACGCCCAGTGGGCACGAGCACTGGACGCTCGCGCCGGCGACCGCCGACGGTGCTGGGATCACGCTCGCGGAGTCGGTGGGCGGGCGGCTGCGCACCGATCTCGCCGCCCCGGCCGCGTGGTGCCCGGTGTCGCTGGTGCCCTATCCGCTCGGCAGGGTGGGAGTGTTCCCACACATCATGGACCGCGCGAAGCCGGGCAGCATCGGGGTCCTCTCGACCGGCGAGCGCTTCGTGAACGAGGCCAACGGCTACTACGACTACGTGGCCGCGCTGCTGCGGACGGCGCCGGCCGACGAGCCGGTCCGCGCCTGGCAGATCGCCGACTCCCGCTTTGTCCGCCGCTACCCGCTGGGGATGGCGAAGCCGCGGCCGGTGCCGCTGGCGCCCTACCTGCGCAGCGGCTACCTGCGGCGCGGTGCCACCCTCCGTGAGCTGGCCGAGAGCTGCGGCATCGACCCGGAAGGGCTGGAGCGGACCGTCGCCGCCTTCAACGAGGGCGCCCGACAGGGCGAGGATCCCGACTTCGGGCGCGGGAGCACGCCCTTCAACCAGTACGGGGGCGACGCCACGGTTCGGCCCAATCCCTCGCTGGCCCCGATCGAGAAGGGGCCGTTCTACGCCGTCCAGGTTCGCCCGGGCAGCTTCGGCACCTTCGCCGGGCTGGCGACCGACGCGGACTCGCGTGTCCTGGACGGAGACGACCACCCGATCCCGGGCCTCTACGCCGTCGGCTGCGACCAGGCCAACGTGATGGGCGGCTACTACCCGGCCGGGGGGATCAACCTCGGACCGGCGATGACTTTCGGCCATCTGGTCGGCCGGCGGCTCGCCGCCGCCGGCCTTGACGTGGCGCGGACCGTCGAGGTGGGTCATGAGTAGCGGCGAGGGGACCACCGCGTCCGGCGCCGACCGGGGCGTGCCCCTGGGCGCGCTGGACCAGGTCGGCATCGTGGTGGCCGACCTCGATCGCGTCGAGCGGGCGATGGCGCACCTCCTGGGCATCGCCCCGAGTGGCCGGGTGGCCCACCGCTACAAGGGCGCGCGGGTCCACGGCGAGCCGGCCGATCCGGAGGTAGAGATCCTCACCTTCGACCTGGGCGGGATCGAGCTGGAGTTCCTGTGCCCGGGCGAGGGGAAAAGCACGTGGCGGGAGTGGCTCGAGACCCGCGGCGAGGGGATCCATCACCTCCGCTGGCAGACGCCGAGCCAGCAGGCGGCGCTGGCGCATCTGGAGGAGAGCGGCCTGGAGCGCACCCAGGAGGGTGGATCCATGCGGGGCGGGGACGTCCGCTTCGCGTACCACGACGCCACCGTGGACCTGGGATTCTTCATAGAGACGCTGGGTCCCGCGCTGGCTGAGACCGAGCGGGAGGCCCGATGACCACGCCGACCTCTGAGGAGAGCAGCGTGTGGGACGGCCTCGCCGGTTACCCGGACGATGCCCTGGCGGTGGTGACCGGTGGCGCGAGCGGCATCGGCCGGGCGTGCGCGCTGCGCTTGCGGCGTGCCGGCGTACGGGTGGCCACCCTCGATCGCGCGGAGGCGGCCGACGTCACCGCCGACGTGAGCGACGCCGCGTCCGTCCTCGAGGCGGCCGACCGGATCCGCGACCGGATGGGACCGGTCTCGATCCTGGTCAACTGTGCCGGCATCGTCGGACCGTCCGCACGCGTGCTGGACGTGGACCCGGCGGCGTGGCGGGCGACCTTCGCGGTCAACGTCGACGGCGTCCTGCACACCAGCCGGGCGTTCGTCCCGGACATGGTGACCGGTGGGTGGGGCCGGGTGGTCAACCTGGCCAGCATCGCCGGCAAGGACGGCAACCCCGGACAGGCCGCGTACTCGGCGGCGAAGGCGGCAGTCATCGCCCTGACCAAGTCGCTGGGCAAGGAGATGGCGACCACGGGTGTGCTCGTCAACGCGGTCGCACCAGCCGCGATCGAGACCCCGATGAACGCCGAGACCGATCCGGCGATCCTGGCCCGCTCACAGGCACTTACGCCGATGGGCCGCTTCGGCCGGGCCGAGGAGATCGCCGAACTGGTGGCCTGGCTCTGCTCGCGCTCGGTCGCCTTCTCCACCGGCGCGGTCTACGACGCCAGCGGCGGCCGGGCCACGTACTGACGAACCGGGGCGGCGCTCGCCGCCCCGCACCACGACCACCCTCAAGAGGAGAGCGATGCCCACCACCGACCCCCGCGCCGTCCTCGGCGCTCCTTTGGACCTCGGCCGGGTGCGCCTGCGCAACCGGTTCGTCTCCGCCCCGATGGAGCGGAACTACTGCGAGATCGACGGCACCATGACCGACCGGTACATCGACTACCTGGTCGCACGGGCACGAGGCGGCGCGGCGCTGGTGTTCACCGAGGCCAGCTACGTCCGCGCCGACGGCAAGGGTCGCCTGCGCCAGATGGGCGTCGACGTCGATGAGCGGATCCCCGGGATCCGGCGCCTGGCCGAGGCCGTCCACGCGGAGGGCGCGCTCCTCGGCGTCGAGCTCAACCACGGTGGGCGCACGGCCCAGGGCGCCGTGAGCGGGTACGCCCCGGTGGCGCCCTCGCCGATCCCCTGCGAGGTCGCGGGCGGGGAGATGCCCGAGGAGCTGGAGACCGAGGACGTCCACGACCTCGTCGAGGCGTACGCCGAGGCGGCGGCCCGCTGCGTCCGGGCGGGCGTGGACGTCCTCTCCCTGCACGGCGGCCATGGCTATCTCATTCACCAGTTCCTCTCCCCCGCCTACAACCGGCGCTCCGACGAGTTCGCCGACCCCGTGCGGTTCGTCAACCTGGTCATCGCGGCGGTGCGGGAGGCGGCTCCGGAGGCCACCCTGGGGCTGAGGTTCTCCGCCCTGGAGGGCATCGAGGGTGGGCTCGACGCGGAGGCGACGCTGCGTCTGATGGCCGATATCGACACCGCGCGTCTGGACTTCCTCGACGTCTCGGCCGGCAACTACGAGGCGGGGCAATGGATCATCCAGCCCGGTGAGTGGCCGCGTGGCCTGCTGGCGGACTACGCGCGGCCGTACCGCGAGCTGGGCCTCCCGGTCGGCGTCGCGGGCCGGATCAGCACGCCGGAGGTGGCGGCGGACATCGTCGCCTCCGGCCGTGCGGACTTCGTCTCCCTGGCCCGTACGCTGCACGCTGACCCGGAGTTCCCGGCGCGGGCGCTGGCCGGAGAGCGGTACCGGCCCTGCATCGCCTGCAACTACTGCATCGACAACCTCGGCTCGGGTGAGCCGATCCCGTGCACGGTCAACCCATGGGTGGGCCGGGAGGCCGAGCAGCCGACGGCGGGCACGGGCCTGCCGGTCGGGGTCACCGTGGTGGGTGCCGGTCCGGCCGGTCTGGGGGTGGCCCGCGAGCTGGCCAGGCTCGGCGCGAGGGTCGAGGTCCTCGAGGAGCGGGACCGGGTCGGGGGTGACTTCGCCTGTGCCGCCACGGTGCGCGAGTACCCGGAGTACCACCGCCTCGTCGATTGGTACGCGGCCGAGCTGGCCGACCTGGGCGTGCCGGTGCGGACGGGAGTGCACGTCACTCCGGAGGCGGTGGCGTCGTGGCCGGAGACGGACGCGCTGGTCCTGGCCACCGGCGGCGCCGGCGCCCACGCGGGCCTGCCCGCGAGCGATGAGGGACGTGAGGTCCTGGACGTGCGGGCCTGGCTCGCGAGCGACCGGCCGGCCCCGCCGGCCGCAGTCGTCTACGGTGCGGACCGCGAGGGGGCGGCCGTTGCCGACGAGCTCGCTGGCCGTGGCACCCGCGTGGTCCTGATCGGCCCGCAGCCCTCGATCGCGGTCGACGTCGGCCGGCGGGCCAAGATCGTGCTCGTCCCGCGGCTCCTCGCCGATCCCCTGGTCGAGGTCCACCTGGAGTCGACCGTCGTCGAGATCGGCGCCACCAAGGTCGCGGTCCGTCACGACGGCCGAGAGGAGTGGATCGACGCGCCCGGCCCGCTGCTCGTCTCGCTCGGCATGGAGCCGCGGCGGGACCTGCTCGCCGCGTTGCGAGCGCGGGCCCCCCGTCTCGGCGTCCACGTGGTGGGCGACGCCAGCGGCAACGGCGGCTCGGTCCATGCGGGTCTCCAGACGGCGATGGCTGTGGCGGAGGCAATTCGGTCCTCCGCGGGGGTCTGAGCCCAGATCCACCGTCGTTGATTCGTGATCGGTGATCTTGGTGGATCGCGGCGAGGTTGATGTGGGTGTGCCCGACTCGCCGGTCGGCACCGGCTTTCCACTTCGAGGACCTGCTCGACCAGGGCGTGGTCGCGGTGACGTTGCTCGGCCTCGGTCACGCTCAGGGTGCTGTTGGTGATGAAGGCGTAGTGGCGGTAGGCCGCGAACAACTCGCCCACCGATCGCAGCCACCGCCTGACCACCCAGCCCCCAGCAGAGCGCGTGCTCGTGGACCCGGGTCCGCGGCCGTGGACTACAGCGCGGCCAAGGGGTGCGGGTCAAGGAGCTGCAGCCGGGCGTCATCGACACCGCGATGCTCGACGCCGATCGGGAGCACACCGAGCTCTTCGCGGCCGACATCCCGGCGCGGGGGATCGGTCGGGCTGAGGAGATCGCGAGCGCGGTGTGCTTCCTGCTTTCTGAGGAGGCGTCGTACATCGCCGGTGTCCACCTCGCCGTGGACGGCGGGTTCCTCGCCTGACCTCCCGCCGATCTCCTCGGCCCGACCGGCGTGGTCCGCGTGCACGATGCCTCACGGGCGGGAGGTGAGGAAGGCGACGGCGAGGAAGACGCCCTGGTAGGCGACGACGCTGTGGAGCCGTCCGGCCCGCCAGGCCGCCGCGAGGACGGCCCGGTGGGCGGCGAGGTGCCGGGAGCGGACGGCGTGGCCGAGGTCGTGCGCGGCCGCGTAGTGGCGATAGGCCACGGCCCATCGCCGCTCCCGCATCAGGTCATGGCCGGCGCGCATCTCGCGGTCGTACGCCTGATCGCGGGAGGCCCTGATCTCGCGCATCTCCAGGATGACGCCCTCGCGGCTGTTCTTGCCGCTCACTCCTCCTCAGACCTGGGTGGCGCAGTGGTCGACGCTGAGCTGGGTGCCGGTGACGGTGCGGGCCTCGTCGCTGGCCAGCCAGGCTCCGGCGGCGGCGATGTCGGCCGGGTCGGAGGAGGGCGGGTCGGTGATGATCTGGCCGAAGGAGGTCTGCCAGGTGGGGTTGGCCTCGATCAGCGGCCGGGCCCAGGTGTCGCGGCCCCTGTCGGTGTCGATGCCCCAGGGATGGAGGGAGTTGACCCGGATCCGGTAGGGGGCGAGCTCGATGGCGGCGTTCTTGACCAGGCCGGTGACGGCGTGCTTGGAGGCGACGTAGTGGGCCTGGCCCGGCAC
>Ga0164242_10006511_pt1 | contig 12834 bp, 14 predicted proteins | sample OricomgcompostMG_FD_108783 | JGI IMG/M metagenome (GOLD analysis project Ga0164242, IMG submission 108783) | Miracle-Growth compost microbial communities from Emeryville, California, USA - Original compost - Miracle growth compost (MG) ... | reverse complement strand
TTGGCGCCTGACCACGCACGGCCGGGCGCATCGCGCGCTGGTGCTGCCGGCGAAGGTCGCGCCGCTCGCCCGGCACATGATCGAGAAGGTCCCGCCGGATCTCTCGAAGTTCCTCCTCGCGCCGATGCCGGGGCTGCTGACGCAATTGCTCGTCGCGCCGGGCGACAAGGTCGAGGCCGGCCAGCCGCTGGCGGTGGTCGAGGCGATGAAGATGGAGAACATCCTCCGCGCCCAGCGGACCGGCACGGTAAAGGCCGCGATGTTCGCCGCCGGCGACAGCCTCGCGGTCGATGCGGCGATCCTGGAGTTTGACTAGCCGGCGCGTTGGCCGCAGGAGCGGCACCATGACCCATCGCGAGCAGCTCGACGATCTGGCGGCGGCCGGCCGTCTGCGCGGGCTGCACCCGCGCGCGGGGATGGACTTTTCCTCCAACGATTACCTCGGCCTGGCAAACTCCCCCCGGTTACGCGAGGCGGTGCTCGACGCATTGCTGAGCGGGGTGGCGATCGGCTCCGGCGGCTCGCGCCTCTTGCGCGGCAACGATCCGGAGCACGAGCGGCTCGAGGCCGAGGCGGCGGCGTTCTTCGGCTCGGAAAGCGCACTCTACTTCTCAAGCGGTTTCTCGGCCAACGAGACGCTGTTCGCCACTCTGCCCCAGCGCGGCGATCTGGTGGTCCACGACGCGCTGATCCACGCCAGCACCCACGAAGGGCTGCGCTGCGGCCGGGCCGAGCGAGTAGCGGCTCAGCACAACGACGCGGATGCGTTCGCCGATGTGATTCGCCAGTGGCGCGGCGGCGGCGGCAAGGGGCGGGTGTGGATCGCGGTCGAGAGCCTTTATTCGATGGACGGCGATCGCGCGCCGCTCGACGATCTGGCGGCGCTGGCGGACGAGCACGAGGCTTTCCTCGTCGTCGATGAGGCGCACGCGGTGGGTGTGTTCGGGCCGGAAGGAAGGGGTCTCGCCGCCAATCTCGACGGGCGCGAGAACGTGATCGTGCTGCGCACGTGCGGCAAGGCGCTTGGCGTTGAAGGCGGGTTGCTGTGCTTGCCGCGACTTTTGCGTGACTTTCTGGTCAACCGCGGGCGCGGATTCATCTTCTCGACCGCGCCTTCGCCGCTGATGGCGCGAGCGGTAGGCGAGGCGTTGCGCATCCTTGCCGACGAGCCGGAGCGTCGCGCACAGTTGCAGGAGCGTGTCAGATTGGCTGAGCAAGTACTTGGCGAAGCAGGTATTCCCGCGAGCGGCTCGCAGATCATTCCGGTGATCCTCGGCGACGACACGCGCGCCATGCGGGTGGCCGCCATGCTGCAAGACGAGGGTTACGACGTGCGCGGTATTCGCCCCCCGACAGTCCCGGCCGGCACTTCACGGCTGCGCATCTCGGTGACGCTCAACGCCGGCGAAGCCGACATTCGCGGGCTCGGCGAGGCGCTGCAAGCAGCGATGCGCCAGGCATGAGGCTGGTCGTCACGGGAACCGACACCGGCATCGGCAAGACGGTGCTGTCCGGCGCGATCGCGCAGGCGACGAGCGCGGCTTACTGGAAACCGATCCAGGCGGGGTTGGATGAGGAAACCGACAGCGAACGTGTGGCGGCGCTGGGCGTGCGGACTCTGCCCGAGGCCTACCAACTGACCACACCCTGCTCGCCCCATTGGGCGGCGGAGATCGACGGCGTTACGCTCGATGATGCGGCGCTGACATTGCCCGAGGGCGAGGATCCGCTGGTCATCGAAGGCGCCGGCGGAGTTCTCGTGCCGATTCGCGAGGACTTGCTGTTCGCGGACCTCTTCGCCCGCTGGCGCCTGCCGGTGGTGCTGGCCGCGCGGACGGCGCTGGGGACGATCAACCACACGCTGCTGTCGATCGAGGCGTTGCGTTCGCGCGGGGTGCCGATCCTGGGCGTGGCGCTCATCGGCGACCCCATCGAGAATACCGAGGCGACGATCGCGCGGATCGGCGAGGTCAAGCGTCTGGGGCGGTTGCCGATGCTGCCGGAGGTGACCGCCGAGGCGCTGCGCGCCGCGTTCGCCGCTTCCTTCGATGTGAGCGACTTCGCGTGAGTTCGGTCTGGCATCCGTTCACCCAGCACGGGCTGGAAGAGCCGATCCCGCTGGTCACGCGCAGCGAGGGCGCGGCGCTTTATACCGCCGACGGGCGGCGGGTGATCGACGCCATTTCCTCGTGGTGGGTGACGACGCATGGGCATTGCCATCCGCGGATCATGGCGGCCATTGCCGAGCAGGCGGGCAAGCTCGACCAGATCATCTTCGCCGGCTGGACGCACGAACCGGCCGAGGAAGTCGCGCGCGGCCTGCTCGAAATCATGCCGCGCGAGCTGACGCGAGTGTTCTTCTCCGATTCCGGTTCCACCAGCGTCGAGGTGGCGCTGAAGATGGCGCTCGGCTTCTGGCTGAACCGGGGCAAGGAGCGCCACCGCATCCTGGTGCTCGAGCACGGCTATCACGGCGACACTATCGGCGGCATGTCGGTCGGCGAGCGCGGTGTGTTCAACCAGGCCTACGCGCCGCTGCTGTTCGACGTCGGCACCATCCCGTTTCCGGGAGAGGATCCGCAGGCGAGCTACGACGCGCTGGAGGCGGAATGCGCCGCCGGGGCGGCCGCGTTCATCCTCGAGCCGCTGCTTCTCGGGGCCGGCGGCATGCTGATGTACCCGCCCGCCGTGCTGGCCGAATTCGCCGCCATCTGCCGCCGCCACGGCGTGCTGCTGATCGCCGACGAGGTGATGACCGGCTGGGGCCGCACCGGCACCTTGCTCGCTTGCGAGCAGGCGGGTGTGGTGCCGGACATACTGTGCCTGTCGAAAGGGCTCACCGGCGGCGCGGTGCCGCTGGCGGTGACCATGGCGAAGGAAGCGATCTACGAGGCGCACCTGTCGCAAGACCGGGCGAAGATGTTCTTCCATTCCTCCAGCTACACCGCCAATCCGATCGCCTGCGCGGCGGCGGTGGCGAACCTGGCGGTCTGGCGGGAGGAGCCGGTGCCTGGCCGCATCGCGCTGCTGGCCAGCCGGCAGGCGGAGCGGCTGCAACGGATCGCCGCCAATCCGGCCGTGAAAAATGCGCGGCAGCTCGGCACCGTCACCGCATTCGAGATCGAGGCGCCGACTTCGGGCTATCTTTCCGCCATCGGCCCGCGCCTGCTGGCCTTCTTCCGCGAGCGGGACGTGCTGCTGCGCCCGCTCGGCGACACGATCTACGTGATGCCGCCCTACTGCATCGGCGAAGCCGATCTCGACACGGTCTATGCGGCCGCCGAAGCGGGCATCGCCGAACTGCAAGCCGCCTGACGCGGCGCGGCCGCTCCGTATATTTCCGAATGCCGGTCGGCGGTTCCGGCCAGCACATATTGCGGCTCGATCAGATGGGTTCGTTTCAATGCCGCAGTGGAATCTCGTACGCCTCGAACTGGCCCGGACGGCGGAGTTCCCGCACGGTTCGGCGAGCCGGGCGTACATGCTGCGCGTTCCCCTCGACCGCGAGGGGGTGATCGACGAGGCGGCGCTTGCCCGGCGCCCGGCCCTGGCCACGGTGCGGCGCTTCTGGCCCAATGAGCCCGACCAGACCGGCTATCTGCTGCGCCACCGCGACGGCTGGGTCTTCTCTTATGCCGTCGGCGACGACGATGACGAGAAGCTCTATCATCTCGAAGGCCATCCGCTGCGTCAGGGGGAGTACGTGAGCATCACCGAGCCCGACGGCGCGCGCTATCCGTTCCGCGTCGTCCGCTCGCAACCCGATGGCGTCAGCGGCGCCTAACCGTCGTGTCCTTCGCCGTCGGCGTCGGGCAGAGTGAAGTGAAACGAGGCCCCGCCATAGGGTGAGGCATCGGCCCAGATGCGCCCTTCGTGGGCTTCTATGATCGTGCGGCTGATGGACAGGCCGACGCCCATCCCGGCCGCCTTCGTGCTCTTGAAAGCCTCGAACGGATTGGCGGCGATTTCCGGGGCCAAGCCGGGGCCGCTGTCGGATACGACGACCTCGATCAATCCGGGCTCGCGGCGCAGGGCGCTGATGGTCAGCCGCCCGTGCGTCAGATCCTGCATGGCTTCGATCGAGTTGCGGATCAGGTTGAGCAGCACTTGCTGGATCTGCACCCGGTCGACCAAAACGAGATCGTCCTTGCCGATCTTCACCGTCAGGTCGACCGTCTGGCTGCCCGCGCCGACGAAGGCCAGCGCGCTCGCTTCGTTGACTAGCCTGGCGAGCGACACGACTTGCCGCTCGGTCTCGCCGCGCGAGATATAGTCGCGCAGCCGGCGGACGATCTGGCCCGCGCGAACCGCCTCCTTGGCGCATTCGTCGAGCGCTTCGCGGACGATGGGGACAGTCTGCTCGTTCGGCTCGTCGGCGAGCAGGGCGCTGGCGGCTTCCACGTAATTGGCGATGGCTGTCAGTGGCTGATTGAGCTCGTGCGCTATCGAGGTCGCCAGCGTGCCCATGGCCGTGACGCGCGAGACGTGCGCCAGTTCGGCCTGAACGGTATGCAGCCGCTTTTCGTAATCCTGCCGCTCCGTCAGATCGCGAATGAAGCCGGTGAACACCCGCTCGCCGCCGATCGTGGCCTCGCCGACGGACAGTTCCATCGGGAAGGTCGTGCCGTCCCGCCGCCGCCCGGTCACCAGGCGGCCGATGCCGATGATGCGCTTTTCGCCCGTCCGAAGGTAGCGTTCCAGGTATCCGTCATGCCTCTCGCGGTCGGGGGAGGGCATCAGGGTGCTGACGTTTTCACCCAGCAGTTCGGCTTCGGCGAAACCGAAAAGCCGTTCCGCCGTCTTGCTGAACGAGAGAATCCGGCCTTTCTCGTCGATGATGACCATCGCATCGGGCACCGTCTCGAGGATCGAGCGCAAATGCGCCGCACTGCCGAGTTCGCGCAAATCCGATGGGTGCTGGGCTGGCATGTCGAGTACGTTCCCCTCTTCGCCCGGGTGTGTCATTTGCGCCGCGCGATCAAGGCTTGAAAAGCGACTCCTTTATGCCGCAAGCCCATCCTTGGGCCCGGACAGGAGTGATCGATGGCCGAAAGCAAGCTGGTCCACATCGTCGATGACGAGGAGTCGATCCGCCGTTCGCTCGACTTTCTGTTGCGGGCGGCCGGTTTCCGCACCGAGCGGTGGGAAGATGGCGGGTCGTTTCTCAAGGGCGCCGACAAGGCCGAGCCGGCCTGCGTGCTGCTCGACGTGCGCATGCCCGGCATGGATGGCCTGCAAGTTCAGGCGGAAATGGCGGTGCAGGGCTTCAACTTGCCGGTGGTCGTGCTCACCGGCCACGGGGATATCTCCACCGCCGTGCGCGCGATGCAGGGCGGGGCGATCGATTTTCTCGAAAAGCCGTTCAATCGCGAACGCCTGCTGCAGGCGCTGGAGAGCGGCTTTGCCCAGTTGGACGACCGTGAAGCCGCCCGCAAGCGGGAGGATTGGGCGAAAACGGAAGTCGCCAAGCTGACCGAGCGCGAGAGGGAGGTGCTCGAGGGGCTCGCTTGCGGCTATCCCAACAAGACCATCGCCTACGATCTCGGCATCAGTTCGCGCACGGTCGAGGTCTATCGGGCCAACGTGATGACCAAGTTCGACGTCGGCAACTTCGCCGATGCGCTGCGCGTTGCTTTCGCCGCCGGAATGGGCTCGGAAAGGGCGTGGCGCGAAACCCACAACGTCGGTGGGTCGAGGCCCGCGGCGGTGCCTGAATAACTCGCGGCGGACGCGTCAACGGCCGAAAGGCGGCTCGCCGGCATTGGGATTCTTCGACCACCAGCCGCCGATCCGCGCCAGAACTTGCGTGGCCGCTTCGTCCACGGCCGCCAGGTGGAAGCGATAATCCTTCTCGGGCAAGTCCGGCTGCACCCCGTCGAAATGATAGTGATGCGTCTCGGAAAGCTGGAACACATCGGCGAGATAGCGGTCGAACAGGTTGCGCAGCGATCCCAGCACGCCTTTCTCGTCGAGCCAGGCGCGCATGCTGCCCGACAGCGTCAGCGAGACGAGGTGCTTTCCTTCGAGCAAGCTGGTTCCCGCGCCGCTGCCGGCGTCGCCCCGGGTCCGGCCGGGGCCGAACACGCGGTCGATGTAGCCCTTGAGCATCGCCGGCGGGGCGCCGAACCAGATCGGATAGGCGAGCACGAATACGTCGATATGGCCGAGCACATCCCACTCGGCGGCGATGTCCGGATGTAGCTTCCCCTGCCGCTCTGCTTCCGTCAGGACCGGATCGAAGCCGATGCGATAGAGATCGCGGACGATGGCTTCGTGCCCGTGCGAGCGGACGGCTTCGGCATACCGCCGGGCGATCGCCATCGTGAAGCTGGTTTCGGCCGGATGGCAGACGACGATTCCATGTTTGAGCGGGCGGTCCATGGCATGCCTCAGTGTGCCGTGAAGATAGGCAGCGCCGGATCGGAGAACAACTCGCGAGTGACTCCGCCGAAAACCGTCTCGATGGCGCGCGAATGGCCGTAGGCGCCGATGGCGATGAAAGCGGCCCCGCGCACCGCCGCCGCCCGTGTGAGCGCTTGCGCGACCGGCTGCCCGCCGCGTTCGACTTCGACGATCTCGCAGCCGATCCCGTGGCGGGAGAGATACTCGGCTCCTTCTACCGGAGGCAGCAGCGCGCCGGCATCATTCGGCTGCTCGGTCACATTGGCGAGGGTCACCGATTTGGCGCGCCGCAGCAGGGGCACCGCGCCGCGCAGCGCCCGGCCGGCTTCCAGCGAGCCGTTCCAGCCGACCACCGCCGCCCCGCCGGCGTTGAACGAGCGCGCGCTCTCCGGAACCACCAGCAGCGGCGCGCGGCCGTGTATCGCCATGTATCCGGCGAGGCTGGAAGGCCCTTTGCCGCCTTCGGGATCGTGAGCGCCGAGCACGACCAGATCGGCCAGTGCTTCCGCCCGCATCAGCAAGGCGCGGGCGGGGCCTTCTTCCTGCCGCCAGTCCCATGTGACGTCCTCGTTCGCCAGGCGGGCGCAAGTCTGCTCGCGGAACTTGTCGGCGTTTTCCTGGATTACCGGGACGAGTTCGGCGACCATCGTGCCGTAGAGATCGCCGGGTACGGCGAAATCGAAGCTGATCGGCTGCAGGCAGGCGATGTGCGCGCCGAATTCGCGCGCGAGATCGAGCGCGACTTGCAGCCGCGCTTCCATGCAGGCGTCGTCGCCGACGTGAAGCAATATCGAACGCATGACCGGCTCCTTTCCGTCTCATTCGCGCGAAGGATGCTGCGGCATTCTCCGGTGGTAACTCCGGTTATGTCCGGAGCGATCCGGCACCCGCGCCGACTTTGACCGCGCGCAATGACGGGCGTGGCGCTCTACGCGATCTCTCGGGCAACGATGGAGTATCGTATGCTCATGACCGCCCCGACAGAACGCACAATCCCCGGCACCCCTGTGTTCGACGGCCAAGCCGCGCGGAAGGGCTTGGCGCTCAACGCCATGTGCTACTCTTTCAACAAGGCCGCCAACCGCGCATCCTTCCTCACCAACGAGGAAGCTTACATGGACCGCTTCGCGCTGAACGATCAGCAGCGCGAAGCGGTTCGCCAGCGCGATGTGCTCGGCATGATCGCGGCGGGCGGCAACGTTTACTACCTCGCCAAGCTCGCCGGAATCCTCGGCCTCAATGTGCAGGACCTGGGGGCTCTCCAAACCGGTGTTCCGGTCGAGGAATTCAAGGCCGGCCTGCTGGCCCACGGCATCACCGAGAGGAGCGCCGCATCATGAGCGAGATCGTCGGCGGGATTTTCACCAGCCACGTGCCGGGCATCGGCGCGGCCATCGCCAAGGGGCTGCAGAACGATCCCTACTGGAAGCCGTTTTTCGATGGCTTCGCCCCGGTACACGCCTTTCTGAAGCGCACGAAACCCGACGTCGCGGTGGTGTTCTACAACGACCATGGGCTCAACTTCTTCCTCGACAAGATGCCGACCTTCGCGATTGGCGCCGCCGCCGATTACCGGCACGAGGACGAAGGCTGGGGCATCGGCGGGTTCAAGCCGTTCGAGGGCCATCCGGCGCTGTCATGGCACATCATCGAACAGGTCGTCGGCGACGAGTTCGATCCGGTCACCTGCCAGTCGATGCTGGTGGACCACGGCGTCTGCGTGCCGTTCGAGCTGTGCTGGCCCGATGCCGATGTTTGGCCGGTCAAGCTGGTGCCGATCTGCCTCAACACCGTGCAGCACCCGCTGCCGAGCCCGAAGCGCTGCCTCGAGTTCGGCCGTTCCATCGGCCGCGCGCTCGAGAGCTGGGGGGGCGACGAGAGAATCGTCGTCCTCGGCACCGGCGGCCTGTCGCACCAGCTCGACGGCGAGCGGGCCGGGCACATCAATGTCGATTACGACAAGTTCTGCCTGCGCAACATCGTCCCCGATCCGGAAGCGCTGACCCAGCACGATACGCTCGACATCGTCGAGCTGGCCGGCAGTCAGGGCGTCGAAATCCTCAACTGGCTCGCCGCGCGCGGCGCGTTGCGGGGCTCATTGCGCGAGCTCGCCCACAACTATCACGTGCCGATCTCGAACACCGCGGCCGCGACACTGCTGGTCGAGAACAGCGCGGTCGTGCACGCCTAGTGAATCCAGGCGTTCGCCACGCCTGTCATCGCCAGGATCTGCATCGCGCCAGCGAGAAGCAATCCTGCGCCGAACACGGCAAGGACGACGCGTACGGTTCGGCGCGATGCTCGGGCCGGTTTCGGAGAAGGGACGATGTCGGCGGTGCCGGCAAAGGTCCGCGCGAACGCGGTCAGATGGAGCAGGAGCCAGATGCCGGCGATCATCGTCACGACGATGGCAACGGCATAGACGGTCGGGAATACCCACAACGGCATAACTTACCTCACGCGTAATACCTGAGAAGCACGCGCGAGGAGGGCGGCGGTTCCGTGGTCTGCGTCAGATCGCCGAGCTGAAGCGGCGTGGTGAGTGCTGGCGGTAGGGATCGAAAGCGGCGGCGATGCTGCGGGCGTAGGGCCGGGCATGTTCTGCGATCGCCAGATACTCTCCCTCGACTTCGCACAAGCCGGCTTCGACATAAGGCGCCAGACGATCCCAGGCCTGCTCGAGCATTGCCCGGCAAACCCGCGCACGGCCGTGGCACAGCAGTTCCTCGATCACCGCGCCGCGGCGGCGATCGTCAGCGCTGCGAACCTTGCCGAGCGCGACGGGCAAGCGGTTCTGCGAAAGCAGCATGCGGTAGCGGCCCGAGTTCTTCTCGTTCTGCGCCAGCAGCGTCGGGAAGCTGCCGATCGCCGAGGCGCCGAGGCCGAGCAGCACCGGCGCGGCGTCGTCGGTGAAGCCCTGGAAATTGCGGTGCAGTCGGCCCGACGCGGCGGCTTGCGCGAGCGGGTCGCCGGGCTTGGCGAAGTGATCGAAACCTACCGCGGCATAGCCGCCGGCGGTCAGTTGCGCATGTCCCAGCTCGGCCATCCGGAAGCGTTCCTCGGCCCCCGGCAACGCGCCGCCGTCGATGCGCCGCTGCCGGGCGATCAGGTGCGGCACGTGGGCATAGCCGAACAAGGCGATGCGGTCGGCGCCGAACGAGGTGGCAAGGCTGAGCGCATCGGTTACGTCGTCGCGCGTCTGTCCCGGCAGCCCGTACATCAGGTCGAAGTTCATCGAGGTGACCCCGGCCTTGCGCAGCAGCTCCACGCCGTGCGCGATCATCGCCATCGGCTGGATGCGGCCGATCGCTTCCTGCAATTTCGGACTGAAGGTCTGCACCCCCATGCTTGCCCGCGTGGCGCCGATCGCGCCTAGGACCGGCGCCCACTCGTCGGTCAGCGTGCGCGGGTCGAGCTCGATCGAGACGACCGGCTCTTCCAGTGGAAAGTTCAGCACCAGAGCGTCGAACAGGCGGATGAAGTCGACCGGGTTCAGCGCGTTCGGGCTGCCGCCGCCGAAGGCGATGCGCCGCACGCGCGCGCTCGCCGGCAGTTGCGCGGCGAGAAGGGCGATTTCGCGGTGCAAGGCATCGAGATAAGTCGCCAGGCGCTGCGCCTTGTTGGCCGCGGCCGTGTTGCACCCGCAGTACCAGCAGATCTTGTCGCAGAACGGGATGTGCACGTAGAGCGAGACGTCGCCGGTCGCGGTCGAAATCGCGTCGGCATAAGCGGCCGCATCGATCTCGCCGAACTCGGCGGCGGTCGGAAAGCTGGTGTAGCGCGGCACCGGCGTCGCCAGCAGGTCGGGATGATAAGGCCACATACCGGCTTGATCGCAGCCCGGGCCCGGCGGGTCATTGCTCCCGGTCAAACCGGTTGCGCTTGCGGCCGGTGCGGCAGCCTTTCGCGCAGCAGCACGCGGTCGCGGGGGGAGAGCCGGCACCAAGGGGAACTGTCATGCTCCCGCCGCCGCAAAGCGCCACGACCAGCGCCGAGACGGCCGACAGTTGCGGTGCGCCTTCCGCGGGTGAGGTCATCGCCGGGACCAGCGCCGCCGCGGCGAAGAGAAGGCCCGGCGGGGTCATTCCTCATCATCCATGAGGATCCGCGCGGCGTTGCCTTCCGGGTCATCGAACTGGCCGTTGCGCAAGGCCCAGAAGAACGCGGCGAGACCCAGCCCGCCGATTGCCAGCGCGGCCGGGATGAGGAGGAGCAGGATGGTCATTTCGCCGCTCTTGCCAGCCGCAGCGAATTGCCGACCACGATCAGCGAGCTGGCCGACATGGCGATGGCGGCGACCATTGGGGTGACCAGGCCGGCGATCGCCAGCGGAACCGCCAGAACATTGTAACCGATCGCCAGCGCGAAGTTCTGCCGCACGACCGCCATCGTCCGCCGAGCCGCGCGCACGGCGCGCGGCAGGGCGAGCAGCGAATCCTGCACGAACACCATGTCCGCCGCCTGCAGGCCGACATCGCTGGCCGAGCCCGGCGCCATCGACGCGTCGGCGGCGGCGAGGGCCGGGCCGTCGTTGAGTCCATCGCCGACCATGAGCACCTTGCGCCCGGTCGCGCGCAGCCGCGCCACCAGCGCCTGCTTGTCGGCCGGGCGCGCGTTTGCTTGCGCGGTGAGGCCGGTCGCCAGCGCGATTTCGCCGACTGCTTCCGGCCGGTCTCCCGAGAGGATCGAGCATTCGATGCCGAGCTGGCGCAGTTGCGCGAGGGCCGGTTTGGCATCGGGCCGCAGGCGATCGCTGAACGGAATCAGACGCACCGGGCGGTCGCCGATCGCCAGCGCCGCCGCCATGCCAGCGCCGCCGCCCTGCGGCCGGTTGAGCGAGACCTCCAGGCTGAGCCAGCGCGCAAAGACACCTTCGCCTGCCCGCTCGGTCACGTCGCTCAGAGGCGCAGGGCTGATGCCCCATGCGGTGAGCATGCCAGCCAGCGCGCGCGACAGCGGATGGCGGCTGTGGGAGGCGAGCGCCAGGGCGACGGAAGCCTCGTCAGGCGCCAGCGCGAGCAAGGCGTTCGGCTCCGGCAGCGGCCTGCCAAGCGTCAGCGTGCCGGTCTTGTCGAGCAGCGCGCGATCAACCGCGGCCAGCCGCTCCAGCGCGGAGCCGTCCTTGACCATAATTCCTGTGCGCATCAGCGAGCCGCTGGCGACGACTTGCGCCACCGGCACGGCCAGCCCGAGGGCGCACGGGCAAGTGATGATCAGCACCGCCACGCCGGTCACCAGCGCCTGATACGGGCCCGCGCCGGCGAGGAGCCAGCCGGCCACCGTCAGCGCCGCCAGCGAATGCACCGCTGGCGCGTAGAGCCGCGAGGCGCGGTCGGCGATGCGCACGTAGCGCGAACGGCTCTGGGTGCTCGCTTCCATCAACCGGGCGATTTCGGCGAGCGTGGTGTCGTGGCCGGCGTGGCTGACGCGAACGTCGACCGGCGCTTCGAGGTTGAGCGTGCCGGCCAGCGCGGCGTCACCGTCATGCAGCGCGATGGGCGCGCTTTCTCCGGTCAGCAGCGACTGGTCGAAGCGGCTCGCGCCGGCGACGATTTCCCCGTCGGCGGCAAGCCGTTCGCCGGCGGCGACGCGCATCACCATTCCGGGCGCGAGCTTCGCCGCCTCGACCCACGCGAGCTTGCCGTCGGCGCCGACCACCATCGCTCCCTGCGCGGCCTGGCTGAGCAGCGCATCGACTCCGGCGCGCGCCCGGTCGCGCATCATCGCGTCGAGCACGCGGCCGACCAGCAGGAACGTCAGCAGCATCAGCGCGCCGTCGAACCACGCGTGCTCGCCGTGGCGCACGGTCTCGTACAGGCTGAGCCCGGTGGCGATCAGCACGCCGAGGCTGATCGGCACGTCCATGTTGGTGCGCCCGCGGCGGACGGCCTTCCAGGCGGAGGCAAAGAACGGACGCCCGGCGAAGGCGATCGCCGGCACGCCGATGCCCGCGCTGATCCAGTGGAACAGGTCGCGCGTCGAGCCTTCCGCGCCCGACCACACGCTGACCGAGAGCAGCATCACGTTCATCGCCGCGAACCCGGCGACCGCCAGCGGCGCCAGCAGCGGGCGCGCGGCGGAGAGGCGCGGAGCAAGCTCGTCGCGCCGCGCCTGCGCTTCGTAGCCGAGCTCGGCGAGCGCATGGACGAGGTCGTGCGGGCCGAGGGCCAGCGCGCGATCCTGGCCGTGCCGCTCAACCGGGGCGGAAGCCCCTTCGGGGCGCTGTACGGATCCGACCGCACGGTGCGCCACTTCACGCCCCACGAGGTCGGGCTCATGCGGACCCTGGCCGATCTGGCGGCCGTCGCCATCGACAAGTCCAGCGTGCTCGACCAGGCGCGCGCGGACGTCGACCACCTGGAGGACGACTCCTACCGGACCCAGTTGCTGCTGGCGCGCATGCGCGGGCTGCTGGAGACGCACAGCCGGCTG
>Ga0164242_10006510_pt1 | contig 12834 bp, 9 predicted proteins | sample OricomgcompostMG_FD_108783 | JGI IMG/M metagenome (GOLD analysis project Ga0164242, IMG submission 108783) | Miracle-Growth compost microbial communities from Emeryville, California, USA - Original compost - Miracle growth compost (MG) ... | reverse complement strand
GATGCCCAAAAACGGAAATGCCAAAGATATTGGTTGTGGTAATACGACAAAACCAATGACGGGGAAAAGTACTTTTAAAGGTGATCCGGTGCAGGATGCGTTAGAAGTACTTTTTGCGCTCAAGAATGCGGGTTATGAGAACGGTGAATTGTATAATGCGCTGTATCAATCGAAATTGAAAGTGCAATCTGTGGAAACTAAAAATGACGTTGTGACTGTTAAATTGACAGGAAATATAAAGCTGAGTGGCGAATGTGATATTCCGCGCGTGCGTGCGCAGCTGATGGATACGATCAAATTGGCATCGGATACTAAAAAAATTGTTGTGCTGGTGAATGATAAAACGCTGGAAGATGCGTTAAGTCTAAAGGGGCGATAAAAGTACTTTTGAGGTGTAACATAAATTTGAATAAATTGCGTTTCTGAGTTGAATCTGGGTTCTATTGACACCTTGCCAAAAATTAGTAATAGTATTTTTAAGTTGATGAAATTTAATTTTATTAATACTGTAATAAAAATCTAGACATCGTTGTTAATCTTGAACTTAGGAGAAAATCGTGCAACGTTTTTTTAATTTTCATCGTGAACCTGCCAAGCTTTCCATCGAACATTCGTCTAACCGAAAAACCAAATTCAAGTTGCTTAATAAGCTTACCCTGTCCACTTTTTGCCTGGCAGCAACGCTATCGGTTATTGTGGGATCCGTCAAATTATTCGCTCAAAGTACTTCTTTGCCGGTCATCGCGATTGCAAATCATCCCATTAACAATAATGGCCGCATTGAGGGTAGTGCACAAAATATTTTAGGCGAAAGTTTCAGCGTCTCTTCCGCCGCTCAGTTGTGGGGCGATTTATTTGTTCCCGGCACGCCTAACGTTAATACCAACGGAACTCCCAACTGGAACGGACAGCAAACCGGCAGCGGCTCACCTAATCCCGCCGGATATTGGATTACCATTAATTCCGGAGTTCAGTTAGACCATCTTGTCACGCGCACCGACGCAGCGCCGTTACCCGCCATCCCCGCACCGCCTAATCCAACCGGCAATCGTTATATTACGATCAATAGTCAAAATGACATCAACAATATTGGAAATTGGTCTACCGTTCGCGACTTGAATCTTAATTCAAATGTGGATGATGTTGCCGTGCCGCCTGGGACATACAATAATTTCTCGGCCAATTCCAACGCTGGGTTCGTTTTTGGCATCGAAGGTTCTTCCACTCCCACCGTTTATAATTTTCAATATATTAATTTTAATTCCAACAGCCGATTGACAGTTGTTGGACCAATTATTATTACTGTCCGTAACTGGTCGAACATCTCTTCCTCGGTGCTGGGCTCCGCTGAAAATTCCAACTGGTTAGAACTGCGCTCGAGCAACGGCGGTTTTAATATTAGTGGGAATTCGACAATTTACGGAAATCTCATTGCGCCTCAGGGAAGCATTTCCCTTGACGGAACCATTGCCGGTTCCGCTGCTGCCAATTACTTGAACATCAGTTCCAACAGTGTGATAAAGCCCGGAAACGTTGAGATCAACCAAGCTCCCGAAGCACAGGACGATTCTTATTCCACCGCGGAAGATACTCCGCTGATTATTGTTGCGCCAGGAGTACTTTCGAATGACACCGATGCCGATGGTGATGCCTTAACTGCCACAAGCGTTTCCGGCCCCACGCACGGCAACTTACATTTCAACGCCAACGGTTCGTTTACTTATACTCCGGCGGTCAATTATTTCGGCCCTGATTCATTTATCTACAAAGTCAGCGATGGTGATTTGTCGTCCGAATCTGCCACCGTTAATATTACGGTTACTTCCGTCAACGATCCGCCGGTGGCACTTCCTCAAACAGTTACCATTCATGAAGATACGCCATTAAATGTCCCTCTCCACGCAAGCGATATAGATGGCGATGAACTCACCTTTATTTTGGTGGATGCGCCGCAACACGGAACCATTAACCTGCAACCGAACGGTCACTATACCTACACACCTGACGAAAACTACCATGGCATAGAAATTTTTACGTATAAAGTGAACGACGGCACGGCCGATTCTAATATCGCAACAGTCACCATCACCATCAGCCCTGTAAACGATACGCCGACTGCACAAAATGCCAACTTTGTCACAGGAAATACCACACCATTAAATGTCGCTTTACAAGCTGATGATGTTGATAATGATGGACTGACTTATGTCATCGTCACGCAACCCCAAAACGGTACTTTAAGCGGCACCGGTCCGGATTTTATTTATACTGCCAATCCCGATTTCACCGGCACCGACAGCTTCACGTATAAAGTAAATGACGGTCAGGCCGATTCCAATATCGCAACGGTTGAAATTGAAGTGTATGATGCAGATTTATCTGCGGTCGATGCGTTGATTAGATATGCACCAGAGAATGAATTTATCGGCGATGAAATTTATAATACCACCGGCGAAGGTCAAACTAAAACAGCTCAGGTGTTACCGGGAAATACTCTCGCTTATTATGTGAGAGTACAAAATCAGGGGCCAACCCCGAGCGCAATTTCCATCACCAGTGAATTAGTTGGAAGCAATGCACAGGAAATTCTCGATAATTGGAATTTAACGGCCGGAACTGTTACCGGTCAGGATGTTTCTGCTCAATTATTCGGCGAAGGATTTACGACTCCCGTTATAGCTCCTAATCAGCAATACCAATTGTTTATCCGCCTTCAACCCAAAGCAACGGCACCGCTTAATGTGACCGCCAACCTATTAATCAATGTACATGGTTACGGGCACTGGAGCGATCAAACTGACAGCGTCAAAATTGAAGCCACGGTAGTAAATTGCATTGACAACATTCCTCCAACGGTAGCAATGCAATTACCTCTGGAGAATGGAACCGCCGATTCATTGAATGATGCTTACGGTAGTGTGTATGATGTTGGCTGTGCTGGTTTGCAAAAAGTTGAAATTGCGATTAATCGTCACCAGGATAATACATGGTGGGATGGAAGTACTTTTCAGGCATCACAAACATGGAATGCCACCACGATAGAATCGGGAAACTGGCATTATCAAAACGGCGGTTTTTCGAGTAGCAATGTTCCTCCTGGAGAATATACCCTTTATGTTCGTGCTTACGATAATCACAACAACGCTTCCGAAATAGAACGAACCGTCACGATTATCATTCCCACTCCAGAAATCGATGCCCAAATAGGCTCGGAACAGCAGGGGGCATATATTGGTGAGGGAATTATTCAGACAAACGTTAACCCACCATTTACGCAGGAAGTAAGTGATTACGCCTTGGATTCGCCAGCCGTTTATTACCTGAAAGCTACAAATACGGGAAATGTACCGGGGACTTTTAGGTTGTCAAATGACTTCTCGATGACAAATTATCCAGGTGATTGGGAAATGAAAATATTCCTGGATAGTGAGGATATCACGTCACAATTCTTTCCCACAAATATTTTTCAACAACCTTTAGCTGCAGGGCAGAGCATCGAATTTAGAATTGAGATTACTCCTTCAGCTGCTTTAGAGCAAGGAAGCACCCGCAGCGTCCGTTTTTTGTCAAATTTATATATTGCCGGAAGTGTCGTCCGTGATGTTGTTCGCACCCTCACAATAAAAGACCTGCCGCCTCAACCTCCAAATGCCCGGCCTGATTTGAGATTTAATTTTGCATCTTTTGCAGGACCAGGTAACGATATTTACAATGACAGCGGTATTGGTCAAACGTTTATACGTCCGGTCGAAAGCGGTCAAATAATTCAAACCCCCGTTGGCATTCAAAATGACGCTGAATTCCCGGATTCATTTCGAATTAAACTCAGCGCACAAGAGGGATGGAATGTCTCCGTAAAACAAGGCCAAACTGATATTACGGAGGATGTATTCAGCGAAGCAGGATGGACGACTCCAATTTTACAGCCAGGTCAATCCCTAACGATAGTGCTTGTTTCAAATTTGGTAGATCAAAACAATCCCAGCCATTTTTACGGAACAGTTTTGGCAGAATCGATACTCAATCCTAACATTATCGATGTTGTCAAACTTATTTATCAACAATATGGAGTTCCTTTGTCCTACCAACCAGACGCCCTGATAGAGTACCCTGCGCAGGGATATATCGGAAATAATACCTACTCAACAACGCAACCCACGACTGTATCGAATTACATCAACAATGGGGAAACAACTATCGTAAAATTAGCAGCCCAAAACGATGGTGCAGTTCCGCAAAATTTAATATTGTTTACTCCCTCCTATTCACCATCATGGGATATTCACTATTTCGATGCAGCAGGAAATGAAATCACGGAAGATATGGATAACGGAGGTTTTGTTACACCATTACTCAATCCAGGGGAAACGTATTATCTTGAACTAGAAATAACTCCAAACACCGTACTTCCTTACCTTTCAGCAATGATGGTAAACACTGAAATTTATTCTTCCATTGACGGAAGTTATGATGTTGTCAGAGCGTACACACGGATCGATTCACAAGACCAGTAAGGTGCGTGAGCGAGACCACTGTAAAAGTACTTTTATCACGATAATGAGCTGAACTAAAATACGTGATGTGTGGATTTTAGTAATTATTGATAGCCACAAAGAACACAGAGTTCACAAAGAAGTTAACCTATGCCCAATAGTTTTTGTGACCTCTCTGTGCTCTTTGTCGCTATATCTATTTCTCTTTAGCAAACGCCACTATATCAAAATTTTCATCCAACAATTGCGCGGCGGTGGGACTTTTGCCCTGCTGCAATAAAAACTCTAAGGCCAGCAAATCATCATCACGATTAACAGCGGCAGCGGCTTGAAACTGACCTTCTTTCAGATAATAGGCTACAAAAGTTTTATCTTTTGGTTTACCGTGGTGATAAACAATTTCATCCCAAACGCTTGCGTGTCCCACGTAAGCTAGCGAAATATCCCATTGCGTCGTCCAGAAAAACGGCACGTGCTGTAGAATGCTTTCCTGTCTGCCCAGCATATTTCGTGCGGCGGTTTTGCCCTGTTGCAATGCGACGCGCCAATGTTCGATGCGTTGGTTTTCTCCATTGTCGTCCTGCCAACACACGATGTCGCCGGCAGCGAAAACATCCGCATGGCTACTTTGTAGAAATTGTGTGGTGAGCACGGAATTGTCTTTACCCAAATTCAATCCACTATCCTGCAGGTAGTCCGTATTGGGCTGCACGCCGATTCCAACCACCGCTAAATCAGCAGGAATCTTGTCGCCGTTTTTCAGAATAACCGCTGTTAACTTTCCGTCATGCCCAACAAATTCCGCGACATCTGCTTTAAGATAAAAGGGAACGTTATGCTCTTCATGTTCAGCCTGCAACATCTGGCCGATTTCTTTTCCGAGAATTTTTTCAAACGGAATTGCGTCGTGGCTAATCACCGTCACTTGCAATTCATGACCGCCAGCCAACGCCGCTGCCACTTCCATGCCGATAAAACTGGAACCGATCACCGCTGCTTTTCGCGCGCTGGAGCAGGCTTCCATGATGGCATCGGCATCTTTCCATTCGCGTAGCGTGAAGACGCCTTTCAGGTCATGTCCGGGAACATCTAATTGGCGCGGTTTGCCGCCAGTCGCGAGTAGCAATTTGTGATAATTCAGTGTTTCGCCATTGGAAAGCTGCAAGCGATTTTGCGCTGTATCGATTTTGGTGACGGCGGTGTTGAGACGAATTTCGACGGCGTTTTCTTCGTACCATTCGGGCGAACGTAGCGGAATCCAATCGGGATCGGCATTTCCGGCCAGATAATCTTTGGATAAATTGGGGCGATCCACCGGCACCGCGGAGGTTTCGGACAAAATAATGATTTGTCCGTCAAAACCGCAATGCCGCAATTCTTCCGCAGCGGCCTGTCCGGCTGCGCCACCGCCCACGATTACCATCGAAAGATCTTTTTCCGCAGTAATTTTGGGCGATGTTTTTTCCTGCGGCGTGAGATCAACAATTAAATCGCCGCCTTCCAGCGTTGTTGTATACGTTTCCAATGCGTCAAGCGCCGGCGGTTCCTGGGGTTTGCCATCGCGCAAATCAAAACAGGCATGATGCCATGGACACATCACGGTGTGACCGCAAATCATGCCTTCATCCAGCGGCCCATGCCAATGTGTGCATTCGGGTGCGACGGCGTAATATGTGCCTTCCACGTGGGCGATTAAAACGGAAGTTTCATCAAATTCAAATTTTTTGCTGTGCCCGCTTTCAGGTAATTCCGATTGAGAGATTGTGTGTATTGACATTGGTTGTCCTTAATAAAAGTACTTTTATACTGCTGAAGAATCGCGTACCGGCAAGCGGAATAATCCGAATATTGCAATTATCGCCGCTTGATTGCGCGCGGTTATTCTGTATTGTTGCAAATTCGATGCGAAATTTCTCCTCAATTATAAAAAAATAATATACATCATGTAAAGTGCTATAATTTATAGAGAATCACATGCCAAAAACCACCACGCGTTACGTATGCCAATCCTGCGGACATCAATCGTCCGGCTGGCTGGGGCGTTGTCCCGAGTGCGGCGCGTTTAGTACATTTTCCGAAGAAGTGGTGCGCAAGAAGACTTCTAAAAGTACTTTTAAGAGCGCAGCACATTCCACTTTAAATGGCGGCACTTCGCCGCAGCCGTTGTCGGCAATTAATACCAGTTCGCAACCGCGCCAGCCGTCGGGAATTGAAGAGTTTGACCGCGTGCTGGGCGGCGGTTTGGTTCCGGGTTCCTTGGTCTTGATCGGCGGTGATCCGGGCATTGGCAAAAGTACTTTGCTGGGCGAAGTAGCAGCGGCGCTGGCGGAAAAATGTGGCTCCGGATTATATATCTCCGGCGAAGAATCGGTGGAACAAGTTCGGTTACGCTTGGATCGATTAAACATTACGTCCGACACTTTATTATTAGCCAGCGAAACCGATGTGGCGCAGATCGAACATTACCTGCGCGATTTGAAGCCGGCTTTTGCGGTGATCGATTCCATTCAAACTACGGCTCATCCTGATTTGGATTCCGCGCCTGGAACTTTGACGCAAGTGCGCCATAGCGCCACCACATTGCAGCACGTGGCAAAGGAATGCGGCATCGCCATTTTCCTGGTGGGGCATGTTAATAAAGAGGGAAATCTTGCCGGGCCGCGCGCGCTGGAACATATTGTGGATGTGGTGTTGCAATTGGAAGGCGATGAACATGGTCAATATCGCTTGCTGCGTTCGGCCAAAAATCGATTTGGCTCAGTGCATGAATTGGGCGTTTTTGAAATGACCGAAGAAGGAATGCGCAGCGTCGATAATCCTTCGCATTTATTCCTCAGCGAAAAACGTGCGCAAGCTTCGGGCAGCGTTGTGGTGGCGACAGTGGAAGGTTCGCGGCCATTATTAGTGGAAGTGCAGGCGTTGTGCACGCCCAGTTATTTTGCCGCGCCGCGCCGCGCCGTCAGTGGCGCGGATTTTAATCGCGTGGCAATGATTCTGGCGGTTTTGGAAAAGCGCTTGCGCCAGCGTTTGGGCGATATGGATGTTTTTGTGAACGTCGTTGGCGGCATGCGCGTCACCGAGCCGGCGCTGGATTTAGGAATGGCGCTGGCAATAGTTTCTGCGCTCACCGATACTCCTTTACCAGATAAAGTGTGCGTCTTTGGCGAAGTGGGTTTATCCGGCGAAGTGCGTCAGGTGCGTCATGCTGACAGGCGTCTGCAGGAAGCGAAACGATTAGGATTTTCGCGTATAATATCACCATGCCAACATTCCAAAACGCCAATGAACAGCAGCGATGAACTGTGGGAAGCAGGCACTGTGCAAGACGCGGTAGAATATCTCTTACCTTCGGCATTAAAAGCGAAGGCGGCTGACAAAAGTACTTTTAATCAATCCAGCAGAAAGACTTTCTAAGGTCAAAATTATGAATTTCAAACGGCTAATCTGGTTTATTGTAACTATCTTGTTTTGCGTCATTGGATTGATGCTGGGTTATACGCTGGGGCAACATTACATCGGGTTAACTTATCTGGAAGGCTCGCTTCAAGGAAAGCCTGGCGGTGTCGTGGTAACAGTCACCATGACAGTTTGCGGCGGCATTATTATGGCGCGGTTGGGTTCGTGGTTTGCGGATCGGTTTTTGATCAACGGCATGAACCGCTTTCAATCCATTTCTCCCGCTGATCGCATGTTGGGAATCGTCGGCGTGTTGCTGGGATTAGTATTTGCGGTGCTTGTTACCTGGCCGTTACCCAATAATCCATACTGGTGGATTTTATTAAAGTTAGGCGCCATGTTATTTGGAGCGATCGCCGGCATGGCATTATTACAGGGCATGCGCGACGAAATGCTCAATGTATTTCCACAGTTAGGGAAGTTGGAAGGTATTACCGACGTCGAGACGCAACAACGCGCCAAATTGCTGGATACTAATATCATTATTGATGGCCGCTTAGCGTCCTTATGTAAGACTGGTTTCATCGACGGCCCTATCTATGTTCCTTCATTTGTTTTGGATGAAGTGCAGCTTATTGCCGATTCCCCTGATTCGTTGAAACGCGCCCGTGGCAAGCGGGGATTGGATGTGCTCAATGCCATGCGCGATCTCACCATGCCGCAGCCGATAGGCGCCACCGAACCCATTCCCATGTTGAATGTGTATTCGGATATTCCACCGCAAGTGCGTCGTATCAATACGGTTGACAGCAAGTTAGTGGAATTGGCCAAAATCATGAAAGCGGCGATCATCACCAATGACACTAATCTCAACCGTGTGGCGGCGTTGCAGGGATTGCAGGTGTTGAATCTTAATGAATTGACTCAATCGCTGCGTCCTGTGGTTTTGCCGGGCGAGGAAATGAATATCCTGATTTCCAAAGAAGGCAAAGAAGCCGGGCAGGGCGTGGGATATCTGGACGACGGCACAATGGTGGTTGTCAATGATGCGAAGCAACATATTGGCGAAACCTGTAAAGTCAATATCAGTAGCGTTATTCAAACTGTGGCCGGCAAAATGATTTTTGCCGAACTAAAAATAAAAGGCTCAGGCGACGATCTATTCAATGACGACTCAAACTCTCACAACAATAATCCCGGCGGCGGGGTGCGGCGCAAGAACCGGGCTTAATTCCAATAAAATCCTGGCTCCACTGGCGGGCCGCACCGTGCTTGGCTGGGTATTGCGTGTGTTGGCGCAAGCAAAAGTACTTTTAGCCAATGTAGATTTTGAATTTGAAGAATGTATAATTGCGGCGCGCAAAGAAGAATTCCCTCTTGTTGAAAAGACATATGCAACCGAATCACTGCCTTTTGAAGTTCGCCTTGTAGAAGGTGGCCAAACTCGCCAACAATCGGTGCAAAATGCCGTGCAAACTGTCCGCTCGGAGTGGGTGATGATTCACGACGCGGCGCGGCCCTTACTCAGCGAGGAGTTAATGGTTTCTGTTTGCCAGGCAGCGCGCCATCACGGCAGCGCCATCGCGGCTATGCAAGCAACCGACACGGTTAAATACGCTACCGCGGATGAAGTGCAGCCATTCATTAAAAGTACTTTCGAGCGTAATCGTGTATGGCTGGCGCAAACGCCACAGGTTTTTCCACGGCAGCTTTTCGGAGAAGCATTAAAGTCGGCACAAGCAGCTCAATTTGAAGGAACAGACTGCGCCTCGTTGATGGAGCGATTGGGGCAAAAAGTGGCGCTGGTTCCAGGAGAATTGAACAATTTTAAAATTACTTATGCGCAGGATTTAGCGCGAGCGGAGGAGATTTTAAAATCACAAGCATCAAAAATCAAATAACAAATAAATCACAAATTTTTAAAATTCGAAATTCCCCAAATGGTAGTCATATTTTCTGCTGTATATAAGTACTTTTGCTGATCAGCATTTCTTCATTGTTCTAAAACCGGTCTGGCTATTGGATGTTGTGTTTTGGAATTTATTTGTTATTTGTCTTTTGATATTTGTTATTTATAATTTTATGACTATGAGTTGGTTTTATTTGATAGTAGCGGGCTTGCTCGAAGTTTGTTGGGCGATGGGCATGAAATATACGGAGGGTTTCACTCGCTTGTGGCCCAGCGTTTTCACAATCGGAACATTAGTTATTAGTTTTGTCTTATTAACAATTGCCGTTAAAAATTTGCCAGTTGGCACGGCTTATGCAGTGTGGACGGGTATCGGCATTTTGGGGACAACCATTTTTGGAATGGTTTTGCTGGGAGAACCGCGAAATGCGGCTCGTCTGATTTGTTTAAGTTTGATTTTTATCGGCATTATTGGGCTCAAAATGATGAGCGGTGAACACAGTTAATATTATGGTTCGAGTGGGCATTGGATACGATTCACATCAACTGGTAGAAGGTCGTCCTCTGATTGTTGGCGGCATCGAGATTCCCTTTGAGAAAGGTTTGTTGGGACATTCGGATGGCGATGTGCTGTTGCACGCCATTGGCGATGCGGTTTGCGGAGCGGCGGGATTGCCCGATATTGGCCGTATGTTTCCCGACACTGATCCTGCGTGGAAAGATGCCGATAGTTGGTATCTTCTGCATGGTATCGGCGAACGCGCCCGTCAGGCCGGTTGGGAAATCGGCAATGTCGATGCAGTGCTGATCGCCCAACGTCCCAAAATCTCCTCTTATATTTCCGCAATGTGCGAACGTGTTGCCGCGGCGCTCGTCACGCTTCCCAGTAATATCAATATCCGCGGCAAAACCGCTGAAAATCTCGGCCCCATCGGAGCCGGGGAAGGCATGGAAGCTCATGCCGTGTGTTTGTTGCAAGCCGTAAAATTTCTTAATTCCAAGGAGTGAAGTATGAACACAACCACCACACCAACGAAGAACATTCAATGGATCGATCATGATCACATTGCTGATAATGCGTTTCGTGATTACGCAGCGGACAAATTGAAAGGGCTGGAGAAGCTGTGGCCACACACCGACGAAACTCACTTACGGGTGAATAAACAACGCGGCTTAATCACCACGGAAGTGACGCTATTCTCAGGCGGATTGGTAACACGCGGCGAAGAACGCGCAGAAAATGTGCGGCTGGCATTTGATAACGCTTTTGATCGCATTGAGCGTCAGTTGCGCCGCTATAAAAAGAAAGCATTGGCGCGCAAACGCCACAGTAATAACCGCGATGAAGCGGGCGAAATACTAAATGCAACTGCCGGGTTGCTTGATGGTGAGGATCATTCGGAAGATCACGAAGAAGTGACGCCGGTTCGCGTGAAACGCTTTAATGTCAAACCCATGAGCACCGATGAAGCGTCCTTACACTTGGAAATGCTGGGACACGCGTTCTTTGTATTTAGACATGAAGACAATCAGGAAGTAAATGTGATCTATCATCGCGCGGATGGCGGATATGGGTTGATTGAAACGGAAGTAGAGTAATTACATTCTACAGACAAAAGTACTTTTATAGGACGAAGCCGTAGTCGCAGTTCTTTAGCCTGCGCGACTTCTACGCAGGCTAAAGACCTGCGGCTACGGGAAGTTTTTACTGCAATGCGTAAGTCCTAAATAATACGGATCTCCATTGATAGAAAGTACTTTTGGCTACGCGGGCAAAAGTACTTTCTTGTCATTAAGATTTATTTAAAATAGCCGTCGGTATTTCCCTTTCCGGCTATCTCCTTTATATAATGATCATAATACTCTTCGCGCAATTCTCCGCTGCGTGCGGCGTTGTAAGTGAGATATAAAGAACGGCGCGGATAATTTGCTAAATTTTTACCACTTTGATGTGGCGTCAAAGAACTAAAAATCAAAATATCGCCGGGTTTCGTTTCCATCTTTTCACCGCGCGAAAGATCAATTTGGGCTTTTTCCGTTTCATTCAAATTGCGCTCTTCGCCGGGCGTGGATAGTAAATTTTCGTGATAGCCTTCAAACAATTCGATGCAACCATTGTCCGCATCGGCGCCGTCAATTTGAAAAGACACGGAAAGCAAATCCTCCGCAGGCGCCAAATGTTGCCAGCCCCAAGCCCAATCCTGATGCATTCCATAACCATTCATGCCGGGAAGTTTGTAGATTATTTTATCTTTAAAGAGTAAAGCTTCATCATTAAAAATAACTCGCAATACACCGAGTAATCGTTCGTCTTTGATGAGTTCTGTGAATAGCGGAGAAATATCAATAACCGGATCGATTTTTTCGGGATAGGGAATTCCAGGATTTTTAAACGGCGTGCGTTTGTTATTCGGATTCACCAATTCAAGCTTTTGCAGCCGATCACATTCGTCTTGCCAGGTGCTTATTTCATCCTCGTCAAATAGCCCTGTCAATTTGACAAACCCGCGCCGCTGATATTCGCCGGCGATCTCTTCCACTGACTTTTCACTTGTTGCAATAGACATAAAATCTCCTTTCTGCTTACTTTCATAAGAGTGTCATTGCGAAGGAGCTTTAGCGTATTGATAGCGAAGATTGCCGTCGCAAGCTCCTCGCAATGACATAAGTTTCTGACACATAACTATCATCTTCGAAGCAGATAAGTTAATATTACATCAATAAATGCATTTAAAGTCTACTTAATTTGCCCATCTTATGACTTATTTTGACCAAATCGCCGATGCAATTTATGATGGTTCCAAAAATATTTCTGCCGCGTCCATCCGCCGCGGCTTGAAGAAAATGGGATTAACTTTTCCGTTAATGATAATGGCTGCCCAGCCACAGAATGAGAAGAAAGTTGCGAATGGTTTACATCGGCAAAAGTACTTTTGGCATTTGCACGAAGGATTGATTTATGTTTTGTGGCAGGAATCCGATGCAAGTAAAACGAGTTACTGCGTGCGCGATTGGCTTTGCGGCGAACCACAGTTT
>Ga0164242_10006509_pt1 | contig 12836 bp, 11 predicted proteins | sample OricomgcompostMG_FD_108783 | JGI IMG/M metagenome (GOLD analysis project Ga0164242, IMG submission 108783) | Miracle-Growth compost microbial communities from Emeryville, California, USA - Original compost - Miracle growth compost (MG) ... | reverse complement strand
GGCGACACTGACGGCGGCGCTAACGGCGGCGCGGCGCGGTCGCCGTCGAGCGGCGCATCCCAGCGGCTCGTCGTCGGCAGCAGGAACGGCAGCAAAGCGGCGCTCGCATGCTCGCGCAACACCGCGCGCGACAGCACGCGCGCGACCTGTCCATATTGCAGATCGAAATACATCGCGTAGACGACGAGCAGCGTGTCCTCGGCGCGCCACGGCGCCGGACGCGCGCGCAGCAGCCAGTATTCGAACGGACGCGCGCGCAGCGAGCGCAGCCCGCCGTTGACACCCGCCGCATAACGCTCGATCAGGCGCCGCTGGTCCGCCGGCAGCGCGGCGAGCGCCGCGCGCGCATGCTCGCGAAAACGCAGCGGCCGGTCGCGCCGGTCGAGGTCGAGCGCGGCCGGGCCGATCAGCGCGCTCATCTCGCCGGCGGCGACCCGGCGCAACAGATCCATCTGGAAAAAACGGTCCTGCGCGTGCGCGAAGCCGGTCGCATACGCGACGTCGTCGCGCGTGCGGCCCTGCACCGTCGGCACGCCGAGCGCGTCGCGCGCGATCGTCACCGCGGCCGACAGCGGCGCCGCGCGCGTGCCGTCCAGTGTCGGCAGACTCGCACGCAACGTCAGCCAGCCGGCCAGCGCGGCCGCGGCGACCGCCGCCAGCCCGACCGCCGCGACGCACACGACGACGCGCGGCCACGCACGGCGGCGCTTTGGCGGGCGAAGGCTCGAATCGGTCATGGCGGCTCGTACGGGTCGGCTTCGACGCGAGGTGGATCGGCCGGATGCCGCGCGACGATGCTCGCGACGGCAAGCGGGTTCGGACGCGCGCGACGCCGGCCGCTATCCGCGCGGATGATGCTGCGCGTGCAGCACCCGGAGCCGCTCGCGCGCGACGTGCGTGTAGATCTGCGTGGTCGAGATATCGCTGTGGCCGAGCAGCAGTTGCACGACGCGCAGATCCGCGCCGTGGTTCAGCAGGTGCGTCGCGAACGCATGGCGCAGCGTGTGCGGCGACAGCGGCGCATGCACGCCGGCCGCGAGCGCATGGCGCTTGATGATGTGCCAGAACTGCTGGCGCGTCATGCCTTCGGCGCGCGCCGTCACGAACAGCGCGTCCGTGCTGCGCGGGCCGAGCAGCGCGGGACGCGACTCGCGCAGATACCGTTCGATCCACGCGTGCGCCTCTTCGCCGAACGGCACCAGCCGCTCCTTCGAGCCCTTGCCGAACACGCGCACGACGCCTTCGTTCAGCCCGACCTCGACGGTCTTCAGCGTGACGAGTTCGGTCACGCGCAGCCCGCTCGCGTACATCAGTTCGAGCATCGTCCGATCGCGCAGGCCGAGCGGCGTCGCGATGTCCGGCGCGCCGAGCAGCGCTTCGACCTGAGCTTCGCTGAGCGTCGACGGAAAGCGCGGCGGCTGCTTCGCCGAACGGATCCGCACGGTCGGGTCCGCGTGCACCCTCGCCTCGCGCAGCGCCCAGCCGTAATAGCGGCGAAACACCGACAGGCGACGGTTCGCGGACGTCGACTTGTCGTCCTTGCGGTGCGCCGCGTATTCGAGCAGATCGGGCTCGTGCGCGTGATCGAGCGAGCGTTCGCGCAGGCTCGCGAGCCATTGCGCGAACAGCCGCAGATCGAGGCGGTATGCATCGAGCGTGTTGCGCGACAGGCCGTGTTCGAGCCACAGCGCGTCGCAGAACTGGTCGATCGACGACAGGCTCGCGGCCAGCGACGCGGACGGCGGCACGCCGTCCGCGTCGCTGGCCGCGTGGCGCTTCTTCGCGGCGCCGGCCGTCGCCGCGCCGGTGCCGGACGCGCGCACGGCGGCCTTCCGGCGCTTCGGCGCGACCGCTTCGGTCGCGGACGTCGCGGCGTCTTGCGGATGAACCTGCGCCGTGTCCGTCGACTCGTCCGACGCGTGCAGCGGATCGCCGGCGGCCATCATCGGATCCGCACGCCTTCGTGCGCGAGCAGCCAGCGCTTCACGTCGCGAAAGAAACCGTCGCCGCCGTGATGCGCGAAGCCGCCGATGCCGCTCGCAGACACCACGCGATGACACGGAATCACGAGCGGAAAGCGGTTCGAGCCGCACGCCTGCCCGACCGCGCGCGGCACGCCGCCGATGCGCTGCGCAAGCTCGCCGTAGGTCAGCACGGTGCCGGGCCCGATCGTGTTGATGCCGGCCCACACGCGCTGTTGAAACGGCGTGCCGAGCGCCGCGAGCGGCAGATCGAAAGCGGCGCTCGCACAATCGAAGTAGCGGGCGATCTGCGCGGCCGCGCGCTGCGCGAGCGCGCCGTCGGGCGCGACCGAAGCGGTCGACGCGGGCAGATAGACGATCTCGCGCACCGCGTCGTCCGACGTGCGGATGCCGACCTTGCCGAACGGCGCATCGATGACTGCGTTGAACATGGGTTGCCTCCTGACTCGCGACGGCGCTTGCCCGATGGCAGTCCGGCGCGCGTGCCGCTACTTTAACGCCGCCGCGAGCGCCCATTGCACATGTTCGCGCACGAGCGCCGACGCGTCGTGCTCGCGCGCGCGTAACGCGGCGACGAGCGCGGCGCGCGCGGCGGCGGGTAATGCGCTTCGCGGCATCGGTGACGGAGCGGTCCGCATCTGGCCTGGCGGACCGCCCGGCAGCGCGTTGGCGCCATCATCGACACCGCCATCGACACCACTGCGCAGCGCATTGCCGATCGCGACCGCGATATTGCGCGACCAGCGCTCGTAGCCGATGCGCCGGATCGCGCTGCCCTGCATCCGCTCGTCGAATTCCGCGGCGCTCCAGCCAAACAGTTCGACGAGCGTCGCGCGGTCGAGTCCGTGACGCACGTCGAAATCCGCGACCGGCGCCGCCTGCGCGAACTTGTTCCACGGACAGACGAGCTGGCAGTCGTCGCAACCGTACACGCGATTGCCGATCAACGGCCGCAGCGCTTCCGGAATGCTGCCTTGCAGTTCGATCGTCAGATACGAAATGCAGCGCCGCGCATCGACGCGATACGGTCCGGTGATCGCGCCGGTCGGGCACGCATCGATGCAGCGCGTGCAACTGCCGCAATGCGCGCCGGACGTTGGCGGCGGCTGCGACGACGCATCGTCCGCATCGACGGGCAGCGGCAGATCCACATAGATTTCGCCGAGGAAGAACAGCGAGCCCGCGTCCCGCTGCAGCAGCAGCGTGTGCTTGCCGCGCCAGCCGATGCCCGCCTTCTGCGCGAGTTCGACTTCGAGCACCGGCGCCGAATCGGTGAACACGCGATGACCGTACGCGCCGACTTCCGCCTCGATCCGCCCGGCCAGTTGCTGAAGCCGCGCGCGCAGCACCTTGTGATAGTCGCGCCCGCGCGCATAGATCGACACGACCGCGGCCTGCGGATCCGCGAGCCGCGCGTGTTCGCGCGCGCGCCAGTCGGCCGGCGTTCGCCGCTCGTTCGGGCGATGGTCGTGCCCAGCCTGCGAGGGACTTTCGCACACCTTTCCATCGGCGTGCGGCGCGAGCGTCGACGCGGGCAGATAGGCCATCCGCACGCTGATCACGCGTCGCGTTCCGGCCACAAGCTCGGCAGGACGTGCGCGTTTCGTCCCATGTTTGGCCATATAATCCATCTCGCCGTGGCAGCCCGCTTCGAGCCATGCGGCGAGCCCTGCCTCGGCATCGGTCAGATTGGTATCGCTGATGCCGATCGCCCCGAACCCCAGTTCGCGTCCCCATGTGCGGATGCGCGCCGCCAATGCGGCGAGCGCCGCTTCATCGACGGGATGCGCGCCTCGCGCGGCCCCTTCGTGCGACGACTCGCACAACGGCTCGCCGGCGTCTGCCGCGCGCACGCGCGCTTCCGACGGCGCCTGCACGGCGCCCTGAAAGGTGGGATCCAACGGACTGCGGTTCATTACGCCATTTTACGAGAATGCCCGTTACGCCCGGTTACGAACACGCGTCGAAGTCTTTCGCCACCGTGCTGCTCGAACGTCGCTTCGACCTCGCGGACGAAGCCGCGACCGATGCGTTCGGCGCGCGCTTCGCGCATGCGATCGTCGCGGCGCGCGCGCCGGGCGAGCCGTTCGCGGGCCTTCAGGTGCAGTTGAGCGGCGACCTCGGCGCGGGCAAGACCTCGCTCGTGCGCGCGACGCTGCGCGCGCTCGGCCACGCGGGACGCGTGCGCAGTCCGACCTATACGCTCGTCGAACCGTACGCGCTCGACACGACGAGCGGGGAACTCCAGGTCTATCACTTCGATCTGTACCGGTTTAACGACCCGGCCGAATGGGCCGACGCCGGCTTTCGCGAGTATTTCGACCGTGGCGCGGTGTGCCTCGTCGAATGGCCGCAACGCGCCGGCGCGCTGCTCGGCGTGCCGGACCTCGTGCTCGCGCTCGAACCCGGCACGCACGGCATCGGCCGGGTGCTCACCGCGCAGGCATTCAGCGCATCAGGAAAGGCATGTCTAGAAAGATGTTAATCAAACCGTTCCGTTCGATCGAATCCGCCGCGACCGCCACTCACAACTGGCGACGCAGACAGATCCTGAAAGCCGGCGCATCGACGCTGGTGCTCGGCCTCGCGGTGCCGCGCGCCGCGTGGGCGATGTCGGTGATCGGCGTGCGCGTGTGGCCCGCGCGCGACTACACGCGCGTGACGATCGAATCGGACCAGCCGCTGCAAACCACGCAGCGCATGCTGCAAGACCCGGACCGACTCGTCGTCGACCTCGACGGCCTCGACCTCGACGACGCGTTGCGCAACCTCGTGTCGAAGATCACGCCGAACGATCCGCAGATCCAGTCGGTGCGCGTCGGCCAGTATCAGCCGCACGTCGTGCGGATGGTGTTCGATCTGAAGGGATCGGTGAAGCCGCAGGTGTTCACGCTGCAACCGGTCGGCTCGTATCGCTATCGCCTCGTGTTCGACCTGTATCCGGCGGTGCCGCCCGATCCGCTGATGGACCTGCTCGCGCAGACCGAACGCAAGCAGCAGCAGTTCGACGCGCACGAGAACCTGCGCAACGTGCCGCCGTCGACGCTCGCGGGGCCGACCGCGCCGCCGCCTTCGCCGCCGTCCGACAACAGCGACGCGTTCTTCCAGCGTTATGCGCAGGAGGACATCGGCTCGACGCCGGGCGCCGCGCGGCCCGCGCCGTCCGCGCCGCCGACGCTCGCGCAGCGCGCGAAACCGTCGGCGCCTTCGACGCTCGCGCAGGACGGCGGCGGCGACAGCTACGGCTTCGTCACGCCGCCCGGCAAGGGCGGGCGCGGGCGCACGCTGCGCCTGCTGACCGTCGCGGTCGATCCGGGCCACGGCGGCGAGGACCCGGGCGCGATCGGCAGCGGCGGCACCTACGAGAAGCACATCGCGCTCGACATCGCGAAGAAGCTGCGCGCGAAAATCGACGCGCAGCCGAACATGCGCGCGATGATGACGCGCGACGCGGACTTTTTCGTGCCGCTGAACGTGCGCGTGCAGAAGGCGCGGCGCGTCGGCGCGGACCTGTTCGTATCGGTCCACGCCGACGCGTTCACGACGCCGGCCGCGCGCGGCTCGTCGGTGTTCGCGCTGTCGGAACACGGCGCGTCGAGCGCGGCGGCGCGCTGGATGGCGAACAAGGAGAACTCGTCGGACCAGATCGGCGGAATCAACGTGAAGACCGCCGACGCGGCGGTGAACCGCGCCCTCTTCGACATGTCGACGACCGCGCAGATCCGCGACTCGCTGCGCTACGGCGGCTACGTGCTCAACGAGATCGGCGACATCAACAAGCTGCACCACGGCTCGGTCGAGCAGGCCGGCTTCGCGGTGCTGAAGGCGCCGGACATTCCGTCGATCCTCGTCGAGACCGCGTTCATCAGCAACCCGGAGGAGGAGCGCCGTCTGAACGACGACGCGTATCGCGACCAGATGGCGACCGCGATCCTGAAGGGCATCAAGCGCTACTTCGCGGCGAATCCGCCGCTCGCGAAAAGCCGGATGACCTGATGCAAGGGTTCCGGCACGCGACGACGCGCGTTGGCAGGTATACACCGCAAATATCCCGTTCGGGCTAATTGCGGGGCGCGTGCGGAGCCGGTATTTTTCCTCTGTCGACGGCGTGGCGCCGTCATCGGCGGGGAGGAACGATGGCATCGGGTACGGGTACGCACGAGTCCTGGCAGGCACTCAGCGAAACAGGGCTGTCGAACGAGGCGGCGGCGGCCATCGCGCAGTCGTTCACCGACCTGCGCATGTCGACGAAAGCCGACATCGGCGAGGTGCGCACGGAAATGGCGGGGCTCGGCGCGAGTCTGCGCGAGGAAATGGCCGGCCTGCGCGTGGACATGCACGGCAAGATGGCCGAACTGCGCGCGGACCTGCGCGGGGAAATGCTCGAACTGCGGGCGGACCTGCGCGAGGACATGGCCGAATTGCGCTCGGACATGCATGGGGACATGGGCCGCCTGCGTTCGGACATGCATGGACAGATGGCCGAATGGCGCTCCCAGGTCCGCGAGGAAATGGCCGGATTCCGCTCGGACGTGCACGGGCAGATGGCCGAGTGGCGCTCGGACATGCGTGAAGAAATGGCCGCGCTGCGAACCGAGGTCAAGGGCGAAATCAAGACCGACAGTTCGGCGCTGCGCGTCGAGGTGAAGTCCGATATCGCCGATCTGCGTTCGGCCCTGCGGATCGAACTGAAGTCCGATATCGCCGACCTGCGTTCGGCGCTCGAAGCGCGCCTGTACGTGATGTTCGGCGGCACGGTCATCACCATCGTCGCGAGCATCGCCGGGCTCGCGCGCGTGCTGCGCTGACGGCGAGCCATGCCGGTCCCGCGTCGTCAGGCCGGGCGGGCCGCCACGCCGCACGCGCCCGCGGTCCCGGCGTCGCCGTCAGCGCGCCGCCGCCACGCGCTGCCTGACCCAGCCGCCGAACACGTTCACCGCCAGCCCGCCCATCACCAGCACCGCGCCGCCGATCTGCGCGGCGGACAGATGCTCGTCGAGCAGCAGCGCGGCCGCTGCGAGCCCGACGATCGGCACGAGCAGCGAGAACGGCGCCACCTGGCTCGCCGGATGGCGCGACAGCAGGCGGCTCCACAGGCTGTAGCCGAGCAGCGTCGCGATGAACGCAAGATAGATGATCGCGAATACCGACGTTGCGCCGATATGGTCGAGCGCACCGGCGATCTGCCGCGGCCCCTCGATGAAATACGACAGCACGAGAAACGGCAGCGGCGGCACGAGGCTCCCCCACACCACGAGTCCGACCAGATCGACGTTGCCGACCTTCTTCGTGACGATATTGCCGAGCGCCCACATCACCGCCGCGCACAGCGTCAGCACGAAGCCGGCGATCGTCATCGGATGCGCGCCGGCCGCCGACGCATGCAGCGCGATCACCGCGAGGCCGGCCGCCGCGATCACGAGACCGGCGACATTGTGCGAACGCAGACGCTCGCGCAGAAACAGCGCAGCGAAGCCGAGCGTGAAGAATGCCTGCGCCTGCAACACGAGCGACGCCAGCCCCGCCGGCATGCCGACGTACATCGCGGAGAACAGGAACGCGAACTGGCCGAGCGAGATCGTCGCGCCGTACGCGAGCAGCCAGCGCAGCGGTATCCGCGGCCGCTTCACGAACAACACCGCCGGAAACGCGGCCAGCAGGAAGCGCAGCGCGCCGAGCAGCATTGGCGGCACGCCGTCCAGCCCGACCTTGATCACGACGAAGTTCACGCCCCACGCGACCACGACCACCAGCGCCAGCAACAAATCCCTCGGCGACATCGCCCGCTCCCTGTCTTTTGTCATCGAACTGCGAGTGTAGCGAAACGCTGCGCGTGTGCGGGCCCGGCGCTAGAATGGGCGCTCGCCCGCACGGACCCGCGGACCCGCGGACCTTTACCGCCGCGACGCGCCCTCTCGACCTACCGGAAGCACGCATGTCTGACTCGATCAAGGCGGTCCTCGCGCCGCATCAACGCGATATCGGCAACCTGCTCGTGCGACGCGTACTGCCGGCGCTCGCCGCCCGGCTCGTCGGGCCATTCATCTTCTTCGATCACATGGGGCCGGCGCCGCTGCCGCCCGGCAGCGGCGTCGACGTGCGTCCGCACCCGCACATCGGCCTCGCGACAGTCACCTACCTGTACGACGGCGCGCTGATGCATCGCGACAGTCTCGGCTCGAAGCAGAAGATCGTCCCCGGCGACGTGAACTGGATGACCGCTGGACGCGGCATCGTCCACTCCGAGCGCACGCCCGACGAGGACCGTCCGCGCGGCATGACGATGCATGGCATTCAAACGTGGGTCGCGCTGCCGCTCGATCACGAGGACGTCGAGCCGTCGTTCTCGCACCATGCGGCGGCGACGCTGCCGGAATTCGAGCGCAACGGCGTGACGATGCGCGTGATCGCGGGCACCGCGTTCGGCCATACGTCGCCGGTCGCGACGTTCTCCGGCACGCTGTACGTCGCCGCGCAGTTCGCGCCGCACAGCGGGTTCGCGCTCGAACCGGAACACGAGGAACGCGGCGTCTATCTGGTCGACGGCGACCTCGCGATCGACGGCGAACCGCTGAACCCGCAGACGATGGCGGTGCTGGTGCCGGGCGTGAGCGCGACGCTGTCGAGCGCGAACGGCGCACGCGTGATGCTGCTCGGCGGCGAACGGCTCGAAGGCGAACGGTTCATCGAATGGAACTTCGTCGCGAGCACGCGCGAGAAAATCGAACACGCGAAGGCCGCGTGGACGCGGCAGGAAATGGGGCAGGTTCCGGGCGAGACGGACTGGATTCCGCTGCCGGAGAAGAAGCCGCGCTGAACGCCAGCGCGCACGGCCACGCGCCCCGACCAGCCTCCCCGTTGAATCCCCCGGATTCGGCCCCAACTCGAACTGAACCGTTTTGCGAAGAGGATGCAATGGACACGAATCTGGCCACTTTCGAAAAGGACGTGATCGACGCGTCGGCGCTCGCGCCGGTGCTCGTCGATTTCTGGGCGCCGTGGTGCGGCCCGTGCAAGACGCTCGGCCCGCTGCTCGAAAAGCTCGAAGCGGAATACGCGGGCAAGTGGAGGCTCGTGAAGGTGAACGTCGACGAGAACCAGGAACTCGCGGCGCACTTCCAGGTACGCAGCATTCCGCACGTGGTCGCGTTCGCGGACGGCCGTGCGGTCGACCAGTTCATCGGCGTGCTGCCGGAAGGACAGTTGCGCGAATTCCTCGACCGCCTGATCCCGGACGCGGCCGAGAGCGAATGGCGCGCCGCACGCGAAGCGCTGGCCGAAGGCCGCCGCGACGAAGCCTACGACGCGCTGAAGGCCGCGCTCGCGTACGACCCGGGTTTCGACGAAGCGCGGCTCGATCTGATCGACCTGCTGCTCGCGGACAATCGCGTCGACGAAGCCCGCAACGAGGTCGACCTTCTGTCGCCGAAGACGACGCAAGGCATCGACGCCCGCTTCAACGCGCTGAAAACCCGCCTCGACGCGCTCGACGCCGCCGCCGACCTGCCGCCGACCGACGCGCTCGAAGCGCGCGTCGGCGCGCACCCGGAAGACCTCGAAGCGCGCTTCGACCTCGCGAGCGCGCTGATCGCGCGGCGCAAGTACGCAGAAGCGCTCGAACATCTGCTCGAAATCGTCAAGCGCGACCGCGCGTTCCGGGACGACATCGGCCGCAAGACGATGCTGTCGGTGTTCGACCTCGCCGCGCACCAGCCGCAACTCGTCAGCGAGTGGCGGCGCAGGTTGAGTGCGGTGTTGAACTGAGCGGGGTACTACTGAACCGATCGCGCGTCACCGAAACGACAAAACGCGGCCGACAGGCCGCGTTTGTCCCTACGTCATCACGCCGCACCGACCCGCTAACGCCCGCCCGCCCCGGCCGCCATCCCCCGCAGCACATAAGCCGCCGCCGCGAACCCGAAGCTCGCCGTCACGCACACGCTCGAACCAAACCCCGCGCAGTTGAGTCCGATCGGCCCGTGATGCCCCGGCGACGTCTCGACGTGTCCCGCCTGCGGATCGACGTCGCAGACGGCCGCTTCCGGATAGATCAGCGGTTCGTCCGAATAGACCGCGCTCACCTTGAACTTCGCCTTCGGCCCGCGCGGAAAGCCGTGCTGCTTGCGTAGTTGCGCGCGCACCTTCGACAGCAGCGGGTCCTGGATCGTCAACGCGAGGTCGTCGATGCGGATGCGCGTCGGATCGAGCTGGCCGCCCGCGCCGCCGACCGTGATCAGCGGCTGCCCGCGTTCGACGCACCACGCGATCAGCGCGGTCTTCGTGCGCACGCTGTCGATGGCATCGATCACGTAGTCGAAGCCGCCGCCGAGCACCGCGTCGAAATTGGCCGGCTCGACGAAATCCTCGACGAGCCGCACGTCGCATTGCGGATCGATCAGCGCGATGCGCTCGGCCATCGCGTCGACTTTCGGCTTGCCGTAGTTGCCGTCGAGCGCGTGGATCTGGCGATTGGTATTGCTTTCGGCGACGTTGTCGAGGTCGATCAGCGTCAGCCGGCCGACCGCGCTGCGCGCGAGCGCTTCGGCGGCCCAGGAGCCGACGCCGCCGATGCCGATCACCGCGACGTGCGCGCGCTCGAACGCGGCGGCCGCCGGTGCGCCGTAAAGCCGCGCAACGCCGCCGAAGCGGCGCGCCCGGTCGGATTCAACGGCCTGGGCGGCGGTAAGATCGGTTTGCGGTGAAATCGGGATCGTGGACATGGTCAACCGGAAACAGCGAGTGGAATGCGAAACTGGCTGCGACCGTCGAGCCAGGGCTCCGCGACCTCGTATTTTGCCTGATCGCGCGCCACGCGTCGGACCGCAACCCACGCCACGCGCAGCTTCCGTTCCTTCGCTATACTTGTCCGCCATTGAAGCGGTTGCATAAAACATGACGACTCTCGCCGATCTTCGCAAGAACTATTCGCTGGGTTCGCTCGACGTGACGGACGTCGATCCGGACCCGATCCGGCAGTTCCACACCTGGTTCGCGCAGGCGCTGGACGCGAAGCTGCCCGAGCCGAACGCGATGACCGTCGCGACCGTCGACGCCGAAGGCCGCCCGGCCGCGCGCATCCTGCTGATCAAGGGCGTCGACGAGCGCGGCTTCGTGTTCTTCACGAATTACGAGAGCCGCAAGGGCCGCGAACTGGCGGCAAATCCGCATGCGAGCCTGCTGTTCCACTGGATCGAACTGGAGCGTCAGGTGCGGATCGAGGGCAAGGTCGAAAAGACGAGCGCCGCCGAAAGCGACGCGTATTTCGCATCGCGGCCGCCCGGTTCGCGCATCGGCGCGTGGGCGTCCGCGCAAAGCGAGGTGATTGCGAGCCGCGCGGCGCTCGAAGCACGCGAACGCGAATGCCGCGAGAAATACGGCGAAAACCCGCCGCGCCCGCCGCATTGGGGCGGCTATCGTCTCGCGCCGGACCGGATCGAATTCTGGCAGGGCCGGCCGTCGCGGCTGCACGACCGGATCCGCTATACGCGCGCCGGCGGCAGCGACTGGCGGATCGACCGTCTGTCGCCGTAAGCGCCCGCGCGTCACCGCGCGGCCGCCGCGCTTCGCCGAAGTTCGTCGCCCGTCAAACCCGCCGTCACCGGCCGCGGCGAGCGGCCATCGCCGCGCATATTGCAGGTCTACGTTTCGCATTCGCTTTTCTTTTGTGTCGTTCATAAAAACGGAGAAAAACGCATGTTCTGGGAGAAGAAGCTCGCGCAGTGGGTCGACACCGTGCGCCACACCGCGAACCTGCCCGCGCGCCTCGTGCTGTGGAGCGGCGAGCAATACGACTTCGGCACCTTCGCGGCGCCGCAGGTCACGCTGAAGGTGAACAGCGCGGCCGCGCTGCCGCTGCTGCTCGAACCGAGTCTCGACAATCTCGGCGAGGCGTATGTGAAGGGCAAGATCGACATCGACGGCAAGCTGGCGGACATCATCGCCGTCGGCTACGCGCTCGCGCGCAACACGGTGACGAGCGCAAGCAAGCTCGCCCGCGTGCGCCGTTACTTCACGCATTCGAAGACGACCGACAGAAAGGCGATCCAGTACCACTACGACGTGTCGAACGCGTTCTACCGGTTGTGGCTCGACGAGAACATGGTCTATTCGTGCGCGTACTTCGAGCACGGCGACGAAGACCTCGCGACCGCGCAACTGAAGAAGATCGACCACATCCTGACGAAGATCCAGCTTCGGCCCGGCCAGCGGCTGCTCGACATCGGTTGCGGCTGGGGCGCGCTCGTGCTGCGCGCCGCGCAGAAGTTCGGCGCGCAGTGCGTGGGCGTGACGCTGTCGCAGAACCAGTTCGACCTCGCGACCGAACGCGTGAAAGCCGCCGGTCTGCAGAATCGCGTCGAGATCCGGTTGCAGGACTATCGCGACGTGACCGGCCAGTTCGACCGCATCACGAGCGTCGGGATGTTCGAGCACGTCGGCCGCCAGAACCTGCCCGACTACTTTCGCAAGGTACGCGATCTGCTCGTCGACGATGGCGTCGCGATGAATCACGGCATCACGTCGTCGGACGCGGACAGCGGCGAGACGGCGCTCGGCGGCGGCGAATTCATCGACCGCTACGTGTTTCCGGACGGCGAGCTGCCGCACATCGGCCTCGCGCTCGAAGCCGCGCAGCGCGGCGGCCTGGAGGCGGTTGACGTCGAAAGCCTGCGCCGCCACTATGCGCACACGCTCCGGCTGTGGGCGGACAATTTCGAGGCGCACGCGGAACAGGCGAAAAAGCTCGTCGACGACGAGAAATTCCGCATCTGGCGCGTGTATCTGGCGGGCTGCGCGTACGCGTTCGAGAACGACGACGTGTCGATCTACCAGATCGTCTGCCGCAAGGCGGGCCGC
>Ga0164242_10006508_pt1 | contig 12836 bp, 9 predicted proteins | sample OricomgcompostMG_FD_108783 | JGI IMG/M metagenome (GOLD analysis project Ga0164242, IMG submission 108783) | Miracle-Growth compost microbial communities from Emeryville, California, USA - Original compost - Miracle growth compost (MG) ... | reverse complement strand
GGCCGGGATATCCACGGCGATGATCGATTTCGCGATCTCGCGGATCGGGAGTTCGTGGCCGTCGAGGGTGGCGCGATAGCCGGGCCAGTTCAGCCGCGCGAGTACCACGCGACCGCCGTCGGCCGAGCTCACGCGCACCCGGCTGGTGCGGTCCGATTCCGACAGTGAGCTCGCCTGTACGTCGTGCGCGTCGGAGATGCGGCCGTTCGTGGTCGACACCGGACCCTGCTCCCGCTCGAGCACCCAGATATAGCGTTCGTGGCCCGGGTAGCCGACCCACTTCCAGCCGGGCGGCGCGGGCTGCTTCCCGAGGTCGGGGAACATCGCCCGCTGCAGGACGACACGGTCGAGTTTCATCAGGTCCACCGGGGCGCGACCGGTGATCGGCTCGGCGGTGAACAGCCGCCGGAACGAGTCCGGACAGACGCTGGAATCCCATCGCATGCACAGCATTTCGCCGAACCAGTAGTGCCCGTTGGGTGTGTAGCCGTTGACGTAGTTGCGATGCACGTCCTTGGCGAAGTTGCCGAACACCAGCGATCCGTAGGCGCCCTGCAGACTCTTGTCCGCCGGCTGCAGCAGTCCGCGGTCGCCGAGCTGAATGGTGACACCGTCGAATGCCGGGAACGCCGCCTCCGCCTCGGAGCGGTGCACGGGCAGATTCCAGCCCATCGGCGTCGGCTGGACCAGACTCACCTGCAGGTAGGCGATCGGGAGCATGGCGACGACGGTCGCCAGCGCGGCCGCCCCACTTCCGCGCCGCGCCCACAACCACACCACGCCGGCGCCCAGTGCCGCGACCGCGAGCGCGGAGAGCACATGCCACCAGATGTGGTGCGGGTCGGCGGAAAACGTTCGCACCCAGAGCAATCCGATCAGCACCGCCGCCGCCACCGCGCGCGGGCGCCAGTCCCGCACCGTGCCGAATCGGCCCAGCAGCACGCAGACCAGGATCAGCAGGCCGACCGCCACCATCGGCAGCACCCGCGCCGGCCAGCGCAGCGGGCCGACCGTGCCCGGTCCGGCCGTCCACATCAGGAACATGATCGCGAACAGCGCCACCGAGACCAGTTCCCGCCACACCCGGCGCGCACGATTCCAGTCGACGAATGCCAGCGCCGGAATCAGGAACCACGCGATATAGGTGACCGGCAGTGGCTGCACATAGCCCCACCAGGAGGTGAACGCCGGCATCGCCGAGGGCAGGCTGGCATTCAGCGATTCCGACCACGGCACCGTGAGGAAACGGTCGTTCTTGATCTGCGAGTTGCCCCGCCAGCTCACCGACGCGGACAACATGCTCGGCAGATACGTCATCAAACCGGCCATACCGGCCGCGCCCGCGACCACCGCCACCCGCAGCACCGGGCGCCAGGCGCGTTGGACGACGAGCTCTCCCACCGCCACGGCGACCAGCATCAGCGCCGCCTCGACGGCCGGAAAGACGTATTCGACCGAAATCGCCAGATACAGGTAGACGAACAACGGAATCGGCCCGTAACCGCGGGTGCCGCCGTAGCGCGACCGATCCCCTGCCGGGCCGCGGGCGTAGCGGACGGCACTGGCCCAGGCGTGCAGCATCCAGGCGGTGCCGGTCAGCGAGGTGACCCAGCTGGCCTCGTCGAAGAACAGGAACCAGCCCGAGAGCGGAAAGGCGATGCCCGCCACGGCGGCCCAGGACGCGCGACTGCCGTAGACCAGGCAGACCCGGTACACGCCGAGTGCGGCGATGATCGAGAAGATCAGTTTGACGACCGTCGCCAGCAGCGCGAGGTTGTCCACCGACGGTGCGATCAGATCGATCAGCAGTTGCGGCGGGTTGAACAGGCCCGCCTCTTCCATGGTGTAGTTCCCGGTCATCCATTGCTCGGGCACCATCAGCGGCAGATGGCCCTCGCGCAGGTGCCGGCCGAGCATCACCCACAGCGGGGTGTATTGGGATTCGGTGTCGTCGGTGTAGAAGTGCCGCGCGTTGGCGAGCAGCACCGCGACATATCCGGCAATGACCCCGATCGCGGTGACCGCTCCCCATCGGAACACGGTCCGCCGCGGATGCCCCGCGACGCTCGACTCGGGCCGGGGAGCGGCGGGCCGCCCATTCTCGACGGCGACATCGCGCCGATCCTTCCCGGGCTCCGCGAGCGCCGTCGTCGACACTGCACTTTCCACCACGATTGACAGACCCTACCCGCCCGCGCGCTCGCGGGCATCGCCCCCGGAACCGCCGCCCCTCTCGCGGAGCCGAAGCCGGTGACCAGCAGCGTGTTAGAGTTCACCCCGATTCGGGCTCTGGATACAGGCGAGGAGTTCCGGTGCGCACCGTCATCGAAAGTCGAACCAGCTGATGCCGATTCCGTCCGCAACCGCATATCCCCCTGCCGCCGGGCAGGCTTCGACACCGAATGTTCACCCGCCGGTCACCGGCGGCGGCGAGCGAGTGCATGCGGTCTCGGTGGTGATCCCGGTGTATCGCGGCGAGCAGACCATCGCCGGACTGGTCGCCGAACTGCACGGATTGGCGGAGTCCGCGCGCACGCCGGACGGCAACAGCTTCGCGGTCGAGGAGATCGTGCTGGTCCACGATCACGGCCCCGACCGCTCCGACGTCGTGCTGCAGCGGCTCGCCGCCGAATACCCGCAGGTGCGCGTGATCTGGCTGAGCCGCAACTTCGGCCAGGACGCGGCCACCATCGCCGGCATGGCCGCCGCGCGCGGCGAATGGATCGTCACGATGGACGAAGACGGCCAACACGATCCGGCATTCATCGGCGCCTTCCTCGACACCGCGCTCGCGCAGCGCGCGGATCTGGTCTATTCGAAGCCGACCAACACCCGCCCGCACGGCGTGCTGCGCAACCTCACCTCACGCGGCGCCAAGGTGGTGCTGGCGACGGTCTTCGCCTTCCCCGATTCCACCCGCTTCGAAAGCTACCGGCTGATCCGCGGCGATATCGGCCGTCAGCTCGCCGAGGTCGCTTCCAACGGGGTGTATCTGGATGTGGCGCTGACCTGGGTGGTGGACAACACCGCGCAGGCGCCGGTGGTCCTGCGCGCGGAGGGCCGCGAAGAGTCCGGTTACAACTACCGCCGGCTGTTCTCGCTGTTCTGGAAGATGGTGCTGTTCAGCGGAACCCGCGGCCTGCGCCTGGTGAGCCTGCTGGGCGTGACCCTGGCCGCCGGTGGTGCCGTGATGGCCGCGGTAGTGATCTGGAATGCCCTGTTCGGCAACGGTCACGACCCCGAGGGCTGGGCCTCGATCATCGTGGTGCTGCTGCTGGTCTCGGGCGCGATCCTGTTCTCGCTCGGCCTGATCGCGGAGTATCTGGGTGTGGCGTTGCACGTGCTGGTGGGCAAACCGCTGTATCTGACGGTAGATTCCCCGACACCGCGTCCGCATGCCGAGGCGCGGGTTCCGACCACGGCCGCAGCAATCGGGGGACACAATCCGGGTGAGCACTGACCGCATCCTCTTCAGCCGTCCCTACCGCGCCCAGGCCGAGCTGACGAATCTGGCCGCCGTCCTGGCCTCCGACCATAGTCACGCCGACGGGCCGTTCCCCGCGGCGGCGACGGCGAGATTGCGCGCCATCACCGGCGCCCCGCACACCCTGCTGACCACCTCGTGCACCCATGCGCTGGAGATGGCCGGGCTGCTGCTCGAACTGGGGCCCGACGACGAGGTGATCGTGCCCAGTTTCGCCTTCACCTCCACCGCCACGGCTGTCGCGATGCGCGGGGCCACCTGCGTCTTCGCCGATATCGACGAGCGCGGCAACCTCGATCCTGAGTCGGTGGCCGCGGCGGTCACCGAACACACCAAGGCGATCGTGGTCATCCACTACGGCGGAGTGGGCGCCGATATGGACCGGCTGCTCGAGATTTCCGAGGCGCACGGCCTGGCCATCGTCGAGGACACCGCGCACGGCCTCGGCGGCCGGTGGCGCGGACGGCCGCTGGGCACGATCGGCACCGTGGGCGCGCTCAGCTTCCACGACACTAAAAACGTGCACTGCGGTGAGGGCGGGGCCATCCTGCTCACCGACGAGATCCTGATGGGGCGCGCCGAGATCATCCGCGAGAAGGGCACCGACCGGGCCCGGTTCCTGCGCGGGGCGGTCGACAAGTACTCCTGGCAGGACATCGGATCGAGTTATCTTCCCAGTGAGTTGAATGCCGCGGTGCTCGATGCGCAGCTGGCCGAATTCGACCGGATCCAGGCCGGGCGGATGCGGGTGTGGAACGCCTACGCCGCCGCACTGCCGCAGTGGGCAGCGCGCAACGACGTGCGGCTGATGCAGGTACCGGACGATCGCGAGCACACCGCGCATCTGTACTACCTGCGCACCCCCACCGAGGACACCCGCGACGCGTTGATCGGATACCTTCGCGAACAAGGCATTTCGGCCCCGTTCCACTACGTGCCGCTGCATTCGAGCCCGGCCGGGCAGAAACTCGGCCGCACCACAGTTCCCTGCCCGCGCACCGACGAATTCTCGGCGACTCTGCTGCGCCTGCCGCTGTGGCCGGATCTGAGCGATCAGCAGGTCGCGCGCGTCATCGAGACGGTCACCGCGTTCACGGTGTGAGCGGGAGACCTCGTGGCACCTATCCCAGCAGTGCGGCCGCGACCTCCGGGGTGAGCACTTCGTAGCTCTCCGATTCCCGGTTGTAGTACCAGGTGTTCTCGTCCGGTTCCAGGCGAAGGGCCGATCGCACCGCATGGGTGGCGGGACGGAAGCTCGAGCTGCGCGGGATTTCGTCGACCACCTGCACGATGTCGGGACGCTGGGCGGGGTCGAGGGAGCGCAGGCCCTCGGTGACGTCGGCGGGTTCGAGGCGGTGGCCCGCGCGCACGCTCACCACGGCGACCGCGAGCGTGGTGCTCGGGGTCCGGCGGCCGAAGGCGACCTCCATATCGACGGCCGTGATGTCGTTGAGCGCGTCCACGATCGGCTGGGAGTAGACCGGCCCGCGGGCGGTCGCGATGACGGTGTCGCGGCGGTCCATCAGCCAGTAGTCGCCGTCGCTGTCGCGGCGGAACAGATTTTCCGTCGGCATCCAGGCATCACCGGCGGTGAAGACCCCGCGCAGGCCGCCGCGGGAGATGTCGACGGTGTCGGCGGCCCGCCCGATCAGCAGGCCCACCTCGTTGTCGGCGGCACGGCGCGCGAAGCCCCGGGTGTCGGTGACGATCTGTTCGGCGATCGGATCGTAGGAGATCAGTTCCACCTTCGCCGTGCCCGGCACCGGCCGGCCCTTGCAGCCGATCTTCACGCCCGCCACATTGGCGAGCACGACGTCACCCTCGATGGAGGCATAGAACTCCAGCACCCGCGCGGGCGCGAACCGCTCCGTGGTGCGCCGCCACAGGCCGGCCGGCATACCGGAGCCGATGAACAGCCGGATCGGATGCGAATGGCCGGCGGGGAAGGTCTCCACGTCGAGGATGTCGCGCAGCATGGTCCAGGTGTAGGTGACCACGGTGACGCCGTAGCGGCGCACCTCGGCGGCGAAGCTGGGCGGATCCAGCGAGCGGGCCAGCGCGATCCGGCTGCCCCCGGCCACCGCACCGCCCAGACTCACCAGCAGGCCCGACGAATGATGCAGCGGTGCAAGGCAATACACCGTATCCCGACGGTCCAGGTCGGCCGCCGTCGCGGTGCCGAAGGCCGACAGCGCCCACCGGTGGTTGGTGATGTACTTCAGGTCGAGTTTGTCGCCGGTACCGGTGACCAGGATGAACGCCAGCTCGCGCGCCAATCCGGGATCGGGCCGGAACCAGCCCGGCAGGTCCACCGCCGCCGGGTCGACCTGCTCCAGGTCGACGACGTCCGCGCCGTCCGGGATGTCGAGTGTGCGGGCATTGCCGCCGCCGAGCACCAGGACCCGGGTTCCGGCGGCGGCCGCGGCCCGCAGGTTCTCCGGATCGGCCACGATCACCGTGGTCCCGGTCGATTCGACCGCCCGCGCGGTCTCGCCACCGGGCGCCAGTAGCACCGCGACCGCCCCGATCCGCGAGAGTGCCGCGACCGAGGCCAGCGCGCTCGGGCGGGTTTCCATCAGCACTCCGACGCGGGTGCCGGGGCGTACGCCCGCCGAGATCAGCCCGCGCACCACGTTGTCGATGCGGGCGCCGACCGCGGCGTGGGTGTGCACCCGGTCGTCGAAGAGGAACAGCTCGCGCATCGGCGCGTTGCGCTGTTGTTCGGCGAGCAGGCGGCCCAGCGAGATCCGGGTGTGCGGCTGGATCATGCCGAGCCGGGTCAGCCGGGGCAGCGCACGGGCGGCCTCCCCCGTGAGCTCCTTGGATCCGCGCAGCGCGTTTCCGGCCAGGCTGCCGAACGCCGCGCCGATTCCGGCGCCGGCCTCGGCCAGCGTGGCCGCGGTGTGCACGACCCGGGTGGCCGCGGTGGTCTGGCGGTCGGCGGCGACGTGCTCGTGCATGGGCGCGATCTGTTCGGGCAGGTCTGCGTTCCCGCCCAGCCAGTTCACCCAGTCGCGCACCAGCGGCCAGGTCTGGTTGGTGGCGGTACTGCCCGCCACGAGGCCGAAATGCCCGGCCACCAGCGTGGCCTCGTAGACCTCGGCATTGGGCGCCGCGCGCACGATGCCGCGCACCGCGGCCGGCTGGCCGATATCGTCGACCTCGCCGACGAAGGCGAGGATGGGGCATTTGACTTCGGCCAGCGAGATCGGCTGATCGCGAATGACGAAGCCACCGGACATCATTCGGTTGTGCGCGACGAACTGCTTGAGCAGATCGGCCGCCGCGGGTCCGGAATAGCCCACCCAGCCGTCGTGTTCGAGAAAGCGGCGCTGACGTTCCTTGGGCAGCAACGCTTCTCGGTCGTGCAGCTGGCGCAGGAAGTCGATACGGGCCTTCGCCGTCTTCACCGGGTCGAGCAACTGGAAACCGACACGCACCATCGCATCGGTGATCGGCAACCGGGTGAGGACGTGGTCGGCGACGAAATCGGCCACCTCCGACACCAGCCCGTAGGGCAGTCCGAACGGCAGTCCCGCGACGATGTCGACCGGGCTGCCGAAGGTGACGATGCTCTGCACGCCCTTGCCGTAGCGGAAGGCGGTGGCCTGGTAGGCGAACATGCCGCCCTGCGAATACCCCATCAGATGCACGCCGCGGCCGGTCAGTTCGTTGACCGTGTCGATCGCGCTCGACAGGGCGAGGACGTGGTCGGCCAGATCGCGCTGCCAGCCACCTTCCTCCGTGGCGGGCGAGCCGAAATCCAGTACCCAGCAATCGATTCCGGCGCGATGCAGGATACCGACAGCGCCGCCCTCGGCGTTGACGTCGTAGATGTCGGCATTGACCATCAGCGGCGGCACCAGCAGCGCGACGGGCCGGTCGGCGGCCGGGTCGTCCGGGAAGTAGTGGCGCAGCCGGTACATCCGCTTGCGCTCGGTGACCTCGAAGGGCGAGGACTCCACATCGTGGGCGAGGCCGCCGAAACGGATGACCTCGAGACCGTTCTGCGCGGTCGCCATCAACCGTCGCGCCGGTCCCGTCAGGGTTCTCGTATCGAATTTCACAACCACTCCCAGCCCTTGCGCCCTGCGCTCACACCTTCACGCCCCCTGCGTGCGGGTCGAGCCTGCCACATCGACAGCCTACTGCGGGCCTGGTGTGATCGGTCCCATCCGCGATCACAGGTTGCGCACGGACGGGGTGCGGATGCGGCAGGCGGCGCCACGTTTTCGCGAATTCGGTCCCGCATCGCCGACCGTGCCCCGGCCGGTAGGCGACCTGGCCGCGATGGCGCCCGAAGGCCTCTCCTGCGGAGGGGAATTCACCGCGCCGGCGATTTCGGCCATCGCCCAGGCCGATCGCCGCGCGGGCTTCCCCAGCGATATCGGCCCCGGCGACCGGCCGGCGGAGGCCCGGGCCGGCTGCGGCGGCACCGGCGTCGCCGATCGGCATATCGCGAGGGCAGGTCCCTTCACCCGGTGACAGCCGCCGATAAGGTGGGACCGTGACCGGCACCCACATCACCTCCACCGACAGCACGGTCGACCGCGAGTCCCTGCCCGTCGAACTGGTCGACGAGCAGGGCCGCGCGACCGGAATCTGCCCGGTGTCCGATGCCCACACCGCGCCCGGACGGCTGCACCGCGCGTTCTCGGTGCTGCTGTTCGGGCCGGACGGCCGGGTGCTGCTCCAGCAGCGGGCCGCGGTCAAGACCCGGTTCCCGCTGCGCTGGTCCAACACCTGCTGCGGACATCCGGCGCCGGGGCAGTCCCTCGCCGAGGCCGCCGCGGTCCGGCTGGGTGAGGAACTGCGGGTGAGCGCGGAACTGCGCGAGGTCGGCGTCTATCGCTATCGGGCCGACGATCCGGCGACCGGGCGGGTCGAGGACGAGTGGGATCATGTGCTGATCGGCGAGTTCGCCGGCGTGCCCGACCATCCCGACCCGGCCGAGGTGGCCGCGGTGCGCTGGGCGGAGCCCGATCGGCTGGAGGCCGATATCGCCTCCGCCCCAGCGGATTTCACGCCCTGGTTGCACGGAGTGCTCGCCGCGGCGCGCACCGGCCGCTGACCGCTCAAAGATCCAGCAGCCAGTCGTTGGGCGCGAACAGTTCGAAGTGGACCCGTTCGTCGGACACACCGGCCGCCTTCAGCTGGGCCCGTGCCGCCTGCAGGAAACCGGTGCCGCCGCACAGATAGATGTCGGCCTCCTCGGGCAGGTCGATGCCGGCCAGCGACAGCAGGCCCGCGTGCGCACCGGCGGTGGGCTCCTCGTACCAGACGTGCAGCTCGGCATCCGGTAGACCGGCGACCAGATCGGCCTGAGTGCCGCGCAGCGGGTGCGTGGAGGCGGCGCGGTCGGCGTGCAGCGCCAGCACGCGGCGCGGCGCCCCGGTGGCCGCGAGATATTCCAGGATTCCGACCATCGGCGTGACGCCGATACCGGCCGAGATGAGCACCAGCGGCGTCCGCGCGGCGGTGTCGATGGTCAGATCGCCGAACGGCAGCGTGATCTGCAGCCGGTCGCCCACCTCGACGTCTGTGTGCAGCCACGACGACACCTCACCCTCGGGGCGGTCGCCGACGGCGGTGACACGGCGCACCGCGAAGGCCAGCCGGCCCGCGCCGGGAGCGTTGACGAGGCTGTACTGGCGCAACTGCCGGGCGCCGTCGGGCAGATCGGCGCCGACCGAAACATATTGTCCCGGAACGAAGCCGGGAAGGGGCGCGGTCGCGTCGGCGGATTCCACGACGAAGGTGACGGTCTCGGCGGGGTCCTCGACGCGCTCCACCACCCGGACCTCACGGAAGACCGCGCCCGGTTCGACACCGGCGCCCGAGTACAACTCGTTCTCGAATCCCATCAGGGTGTCGGCCATCAGCCAGTAGACCCGGTCCCAGGCGGCCGCGACCTCCGGGGTGACCGCCTCGCCCAGCACGTGCACGATCGCCGCGAACAGATGCTCGTGCACGATCGGATACTGGTCGGGCACCACCCCGAGCGAGGCGTGTTTGTGCCCGATGCGGGCCAGCAACTGGCGCGGATGCGGCAGGTTCGGATCGACGAGGTGGGTGGCGAACGTGGCGATCGAGGCGGCCAGCGCGCGCTGCTGCTCCCCCTGGGCCTGGTTGCCGCGATTGAAGACGTTGCGCAGCAGATCGGGGTGTGCCGCGAAGAGACGCCGATAGAACTCGGCGGTGATGTCGTCGATCCGCGCCCCGATCACCGGCAGGGTCGCCCGCACGATCTCGGCGTGATGCGGTTCCAGTTCGGCGCTGGTGTCCAGGGCCGATGTCGACGCGGTCGTCATGGTGAAACTCCTCTTCGAGCAACAATTCCGGTGCATTACCGGGAGAATTCCACGGTAACCATTTCGGGTGCCTCGAATCCATTTCCGAGCCCGTGTGTTCAATTACGGTTCCGGGTGCGGATTATGTTGTCCGCGCCACATTTTCGTTCGAATACAGCGAAATGCGCTGTGCCACCGAAAATGTTGGTGCACAGCGCATTACGAGGAGGAGATGGGGTCAGGACACAGCGGGAATATCGGCCGCGAAACCGCCGAACGGCAATTTCGGCGAGGCCGACAGATGCAGTAATTGCTGCGTCCGTTGATCGACCAGATCACTGAGTGTGTAGCGGTCGAGTTCTCGATAGAACGACTCCTGCGCCTCCGCCAGGATCCGCCGCAGGCGACACGCCCCGGCCATCGGGCAGGGGTGCTCGCCCACACAGTCGACCACCTCGGCCGCCCCCTCGAGGCCGCGCACGATCTGCCCGACGGTGGCGGTGCGACCGGCGTCGGTGAGGAAGATGCCACCGGCGCGGCCGCGCTGCGAGGCCACCAGGCCCAGCTCGGAGAGTTTGGTGACGGCCTTGGCGACGTAGTGCTCGGAGGCGTTGACCTGCCGGGCGATCAGCTTCGCGGTAACCCGCTCCTCGACGCCGCTGCTCACCGCGAGCCGCATCATCGCCCGCAGCCCCAGATCGGTGAATCGCGACAACTGCATTCCCCCAGGCTACTTAATTCCGCCTTTCAAAAGCGCATTCAGCGGTGTGGGTTCAATTACCCCGCATCGTGCGGATTTTGCGGGCCGGCTCACACCACCATCGCGCGTCCGGCTGCGAGGATTCACCGCAGGTGTCTGGCAGCATGGCCGCATGGAGCTGATCGGATTCGATCGCATCAGCGCGGCCCGGGAGATGCTGGCGCCCGTCATTCGCCGCACCCCGGTGATCGCCTCGCGGGTGCTGTCCGAGCGGACCGGCGCCGTTGTGCGGCTCAAATGCGAGAATTTGCAGCGGACGGGGTCGTTCAAGCCGCGCGGCGCGTACTTCCGGATCGCGAATCTCACCCCGGCAGAACGCGCCCACGGGGTGGTGGCCGCGAGCGCCGGCAATCATGCGCAGGGAGTTGCTTGGGCCGCAACGACTTTGGGCATCGCCTCGACGGTGTTCATGCCGGTGGGAGCGCCTCTGCCCAAACTCGTCGCCACTCGCGCCTACGGCGCCACCGTTCATCAGGTGGGCGAGACGGTCGACGAGGCGCTGCTCGCGGCCCAGGAATTCGCCGATCGCAGTGGGGCGACGCTGATCCATCCCTTCGACCATCCGGATATCGTCGCGGGCCAGGCGAGCGTCGGATCGGAACTGCTGGAACAGTTTCCGGACGTCGGGACCGTACTGGTGCCGACCGGGGGTGGCGGACTGCTCGCGGGGGTCGCCGCGGCCCTGCACCCGGCCGCACCGCAGGTGCGGGTGATCGGCGTGCAGGCGGCGCTGGCGGCAGCCTGGCCAGATTCGCTGCGTACCGGGGAACCCGTTGCCCTGCAACGTATGTCGACCATCGCCGACGGCATCGCCGTCGGGCGACCCGGTGAGGTGCCGTTCGCCCATGTCATCGCCCATCAGCCGACGATCGTCACCGTGGGCGAGGACGCGCTCTCGGCGGCCGTGCTGCTGTGCCTGGAACGGGCGAAACTCGTCGTGGAACCGGCGGGCGCGGCGGCGGTCGCGGCGCTGCTGAGCCTGCCCGCCGAGGAACTGCGCCTGCGCGGACCGGTCTGCGCGATCATCTCCGGCGGCAACGTGGATCCGATCCTGCTCACTCGCATCATCGGCCACGGGCTCAGCACCGGCGGGCGCTACCTCGCCGTGCGGATCACCATTTCGGATCGGCCGGGCAGTCTGAGCCGGTTACTCGATGCCGTCGCCGGCACCGGCGCGAATGTGCTCGACGTGGTGCATTCGCGTACTCCCGCCGCTCTGGCCATCGACGAGGTGGAGGTGCAGCTGACCCTCGAGACCCGCGGCCCCGCCCATCGCGACGATGTTCTAGACGCGCTCGAGCGGGCGGAATACGCTGTGCGCGTTCAGGACTGAGCGCGCGTCAGTGCGCGCCGCCCAGTTCCAGCGCCAGCACCCCGGCGATCAGCAGCGCGATGCCGCCGATCTGCACCGCGGACAGCGGCTCGTCGAGAAACAGCACGCCGATCGTGGCGACCAGCGCCACCCCGATCGCCGACCACACCCCGTAGGCGACACCGACCGACATCCCCCGCTTCAGCGCCTGCGACAGGAAGATGAACGCCGCCACGTAGCCGACCACCACGACGAGGGAGGGCACCAGCTTGGTGAACCCCTCGGACAGCTTCAGCGACACCGTCGCCGACACCTCGGTCACGATGGCCAATCCGAGAAAGAGGAACATCATGGCGCGCACGATATCGGGCGCGGTGACCGAAGCGCGGGCAACTACCCGCTGGGTCAGCGCAACCAGGTACGGGCTTCGGCGGCGGTGGCACGGACCTCGCCCAGCTGTTCGGCGACCCGCACCCCGGCGGTGCCACCGCGGGAGTTGCGGGAGGCGATGGACCCCTGCACCGTGAGCACCTCGCGTACCTGCGGCGTCAACGCCGGATCCACGGCGGCGAACTCGGCATCGGTGAGCTCGTCCAGGCCGACGCCCCGGGTTTCGGCGGTGCGCACGCACGCACCGGCCGCCTCGTGCGCCACGCGGAACGGAACGCCCTGGCGCACCAGCCATTCCGCGATATCGGTGGCCAGGGTGTACCCGGCGGGCGCCAGTTCGGCCATCCGCTCGGTGTGGAAGGTCAGGGTGGAGACGAGACCGGCGATGGCGGGCAGCAGAAGTTCCAGCTGCGCCACCGAATCGAACAGCGGCTCCTTGTCCTCCTGCAGGTCCCGGTTGTAGGCCAGCGGTTGCGCCTTGAGGGTGGCGAGCAGGCCGGTGAGGTTGCCGATCAGGCGACCGGCCTTACCGCGGGTCAGCTCCGACACGTCGGGATTCTTCTTCTGCGGCATGATCGACGATCCGGTGGACCAGGCATC
>Ga0164242_10006507_pt1 | contig 12837 bp, 8 predicted proteins | sample OricomgcompostMG_FD_108783 | JGI IMG/M metagenome (GOLD analysis project Ga0164242, IMG submission 108783) | Miracle-Growth compost microbial communities from Emeryville, California, USA - Original compost - Miracle growth compost (MG) ... | reverse complement strand
GTCATTTGCCATCCCCCTGGATCCCGTGCGCCAACTTATCGCGTATTCCCTTCTTCCATCGGACGCACGCCGCGACCCATCACTCCCGCTCCAAGCATCTCCCCATAGCACATTGGAAGTTCGAGAGCCATCAAGCCGCGAAATCAACCTGCTGCCGGATTTTCCGGATATGCAATCGGAACGTGTTTGCGAAAAGTCCGGCACCCATGCCGGCGCGACACCGCGCATGAACCTCATCTGCGCACGTGCGGCCCCTCCCCGGCCGCATCGCTCTGCTCTACCGCGTGCCGGGCACATAGCCGGGTCCGCGCAAAATCCGTCCGGGAAGCGCGTTGGTCGGCTTGCCGTTGGCCACCACCGGAACCCCGTTTATCAAGACCCAATCGATGCCTTTCGCATATTGTTCCGGCTTCTGAACCGTCGCCATGTCCTTGACCGTGGCGGGGTCGAGCACCACGACATCGGCCTTCATCCCTTTGCGCAGCAGGCCGCGGTCGCTGATGCCCAGCCGGTTGGCGGCCTGTGACGTCATCTTGCGAATGGCTTCCGCCAGGCTCAGCACATGCTCGTCACGGACATATTGGGCGATGAAGCGCACATGCGTGCCGAAGGAGCGCGGATGCGGGTTGCCGAATGCCGTGGACACGCCCGCAGGCAACGCAATGCCATCGGAGCCGATATCCACCCAGGGCTGCGTCAGCACGGCGTGCACGCCCGATTCACGGCCCGGATCGGGCGGCGCGATCTGAAAACCTTCGGCATTCTGCTGGATCAGAATATCGATCATGGCTTCTTCGGGCGTGGTATGGCGGCTATCGGCAATCTGTTGCAGCGTCTTGGCGTCGAATTCGGGATTGGCGGAACTGATGGTCGTATCGGCCAGCCTGCCGGGGTTGTTCCGGGATCTCTCCTGCAGCTCCACCACGACACGCGCGCGCGACGCGGGATCTTTCAACCGCGCCACGATGGCCGCCCCGTTGCCTTCGCGCGCCCATGTCGGCAGCAACTGGCTGATATAGGTCCACCCCATCGTGTAAGGATAGGCATTGGCGGTAACATCGACGCCCTGCGCCCTGGCCCCGTTGATGATGTCGATGAATTGCGGCGCGGTCGTCGGATTGGTGGTGGAGTTCAGATGAAAGATCTCGGCCGGAATCGGCGTTTCCCGGGCGATGCGGATCGTCTGCTGCAAGCCGGCCTCGCCGCCGGCCATATGCACGGCATAACTGCCGCCATATCCGGCCGCGACCCGCGCCAGGCTTATCAATTCCTCCGTGCTCATGAAGCTGTTGGGCACATAGGCGAATCCGGCGGAGAGGCCCAGGGCCCCTTCCCGCATCGCCTGATCCACAAGATGCTTTTCCTGCTCCAACTGGGCCGGCGTGATGGGGTGGTTGTCATACCCCGCCACCGAGGCGCGCACCTGGCCGGCACCGACATAGGACGCGGCATTCGGCCCGATCCCTTTCTTTTCCAGGAATGAGAAGAAGCCGCCCAGCGTCGTCCAACTGCGCTTGACCGGCGGGGCGATCATCATCGGGTCGTCCACCGCATGGCCCAGCACCGGCCCGGCCGATAAATGTTCGCCCATGACTTCGGTGGTGACGCCTTGCGTCACCTTGCTGAGGCCGCGGCCATCCAGCGACAGGCCGAATTCCGAATGACTGTGCATGTCGAAAAAGCCCGGCGTCACCGTGCGGCCGGTGGCGTCGATGACACGCTTTGCCTTCACCGGGGCCCGGCCCACATAGACGATGGTATCGCCCCGGATCGCCACATCGGCTCGCATCCAGGGACCGCCGCTGCCGTCGATGACCTCCCCGCCCTTGACCAGGATATCGACTTCACCCTTGGGCGGACTGTCCGCGCCGGCGCCGGTCTGGGACCCGACCAAGAAAACCGCGGCCAAACCAGCCGCCGCCAAACCCATCGCTCCCGTAAGAGGCCGCACCGCAGCTATGCGCATCATCTGTCGATCCCTTGTCCCGCCGGTGTCATGGCCCACGGCATTCGCTGCCGCCTTCGGTCCCGGCTCTGTCCGCAGTTTAGCGGCACGCCCGGGACAAGCTTTATCCGCAGCGCAGCCCACTTTACCGTCAGCGAATAATCGGCTCCGATTGGGTGCGTCCGCGCGACCGAAACCCCTTGAAAAGGCAATGCCCGCGCGCCGGTTGTGGCGCGCGGGCATATACCCTCCATGGCTGTCCAATCTCAGAAATTGAACCGGACACCGCCGCGATAGGTGCGGCCCAGGGCATCGTACAGACTGAGATTGGTCTGGGTCAGCATCGGCACCCCCGTGGCGGACGGCAGAATGGGCGGATCGGTGTTCAACACATTGCGCACCGCGAAGAAGAATTGCGCCGTCCCATAGTCGTAACTGACGGAGGTGTCGAAATAGAACGCACCGGGAACGTGATTGTCGTTGACCGTCTGCGCCTGGCTCGTCGAAGCCGGGCACCCGGAGGTGCATTGCACCATGGGATAGCCATTGTTGGCGAAGACGCCCGAGGAGAGTCCCCGGCCGGTCAGGCTGACGGTGAAAGGACGGTTGGTATAGGTGATCGTGCCCTTGAAGACCCAGTTGGGCGGCCCCGCCGTCGTGTTGCTCGAAAGATTGTCATTGATGCCGACGGAGTCGTTGATCGTGCCCAGACCGTTATCCGAGCGATTCTTGATGTAATTCGTGGCCAGCACGCGCATTCTCAGATCACCGCCCCAATCGGACACGATATCGGAGAGCGGCGTCGTATAGCTGGCCTCGAAGTCCAAGCCGGTGGCGACCTGCGACGCCAGGTTGAAGGGAACACGCCGAATGACGGTGATGAGGTCGGTGGTCGGATCCCGGTCGATCGCGGCGCAATAGACCGTCTGGCCCGCGATGCAATTGTCGAGGATCTGGACGGGACTGATGCCGCCGATGCCGTTCTTTATGTTGATATTGTAGTAATCGATCGAGGCGCTGAAGCCCGGGAAGAACCGCGGTGTCAGCACCACGCCCAGATCCGTGGTATCCGCCACTTCCGGCTTGAGGTTGGGGTTGCCCGAGGTGATGGTCAGCTTGCTGTAGGTCAGATTGTACTTCGGATCGAAGATATTGTCGGTGCCGGCGGTACCCGCCGCATACAGATCGCTGAGATTCGGGGCACGAATGTCGCGCGACTGGGTTGCGCGGAACCGGATATCGTCGACGGGCGAATACTCCGCGCCGACCTTGTAAGTCGTGACCATGCCCGAGGTGCTGTAGTCGGTCTCGCGGGCGGCGAGGTTCAGGATGAATCCGTCGAACACCGGCACCACCGCTTCGACGAAGCCTTCCGTGACGGTGAAGCTTCCGATGGTCGGCAGGTAGTTTCCGGAGAACCACTGGCGCAGCGGAGAAAAGGGATCGACGCTGCCGTTGACCGCATCGCGCCGGTGCTGGATGCCCAAAGCCAGGGAAACCGGGCCGGCCCAATTCGAGAACGGCTCGCCGCTGATGGTCGCCGAAACCACTTTCTCCGAGAAGCCCTGGTGCCGGTACGAGTAACTGCCGTTACCGGAGACATAGTAGATGGCCTCGGGCGTGTTCACGCCTGTGCCGAATATGTTGTAGGGCACACAACCATTGGTCGGGTCCGTGAGGGTCGATCTGCAGACGACGGCGCCGGTGGCGGGATTGAGCACGGCGTCGATCGCCAGCTTGGCATTGGCGGTATTCTGCGCATATCCGTTTTCACTGGAGGCGTTGAAGCCAAGCTGGCCATAGACATCCCAGTGCCAATCGCTGCCGAAAATATTCGTCACCCCGCTGGCGCCGATCATGCCGCGGGTGGTGTCGCGGGTGCCGCGGAAGGAGAAGGGCTTCGCGCTCTGCAGGTCGGCCCAGAAGCTGCCCATGCTGAAGCCCGTCAGACCCAGGGCCTTGACGCGTGCCGCCACGGTCGCCGGAATGAAGGGATTGTCGGCCTTGATGCTGAGGTTTCCGAAATTGAAGGGCACGACGTCCCAGGCGGAGGTGGTGGCCTGGGTGTAGGAGAATTGCGCATAGACATTGATGTCGTCGGTCAGATCATAGCTGACGCGACTGAAGATGTTGCTGCGTAGCGCCCTCTGGTCCAGGGAGTTGCCGTCATTGGCCTGGTTGGTCGCCCAATTGCCGCCCACGCTGACCGGATCGCTGACGATCGTGCCATAATTATATTGATAGGGCGTGCCGCCGGGGCCGAAGGCCGTTCCTCTCAGCGGGCCCGAGGTAATGATGCCGCCGGCCGTGGCGGTGCTGAAGCCCGCGCCCGACAGGATCAGATTCGCTGGCTGCCCGTTGGTCGCCGTATAGGCCGGATTCTTCAGGAAGAAGCGCCCGGTCTGTGCCCAGGCGCGCGGCACCCCCGTGATGCCGTCAACGTGATTGATCTCGCCGCTGAGCAGGAAGTGGCCACGGCCGCTCGCAAAGGGCGTACCCGCCGTCACGACCAGCTTCCAGCTCGTATCGTCACCATAGTCGGTGATGCCGCCGGACATTTCGCCCTTCAAACCCGTATAATTCTTGTCCAGGACGAAATTGACCACACCGGCCAGCGCGTCGGAGCCGTAAACGGCCGAGGCGCCGCCCGTGACCACATCCACCCGCGAAACCAGTTCCTGCGGGAACGTATTGACGTCGACGATACCGGTCACGGAAGACGGGACCGAACGCTTCCCGTCCAGAAGGACCAGTGTGCGCGAACTGCCGATGTTGCGCAGATTCATCGAGGCGATGCCGACGGTGCCGGCGCTGAAGCCCTGGTTGTTGTTCATGCTGGTCATGCCGCCGCTGACCGCCGGAAGCTGATTGACCGCATCGGCGATGTTCACGGGCGCCTGCGCCAGGAGTTCATCCAGGCCCAACACCTGGACGGGGGTCGGCGACTGATAGCCGTCGCGCACGATGGCGGAGCCGGTGACGACGACCTGCTCTACCTGCTCCATGGGCTCGGAACCGGCGGCGGGTGTCTGCGCAACGGCAATTCCCGCATGCGACGCCAGGGCAAGAACGCTGGCGCCGGCCATCAAGATGAAATTCCGTGAGTTCATGACTTCCCCCTTTGTTTATGTGGCGCCAGCCGCTCGCCGCCAGGGATCGCTTTAGCGTCCCCTGGTGAGGCACCTGCAGGCCACCCGCTTTCATTCCAGCAAAGCGCCGAACGGCTTTCGCGCGCCGCTCCGATGATGAGGACACTACAGGTGGTTGACCGACCCTGCTTTACCGCCAGCGTGTCCGACTTTATCGGCAGCGCACGATCGCGGCGCGATTGCGATGCGCCTCTTGCTCCGCGCATTTTTTCCGGGTGAACCTTGCAGGAGGCGCGGCGTTTCCGCCGCGCCCGCAAGCAGAAGGATGTGGGAGAAATGGCAACCAATATCGAACCGCAAGCGAATCCGGCCGCCGCCGGCCTGGCCGGGTTTGGCGTTACGACCGTCCTGCTCAGCCTGATAAACGCGGCCATTCTTCCGCCGGGCGGGGAAAGCGTGGTCTTGCCGCTGGCCCTTGCTTATGGCGGCTTGATTCAGCTCATTGCGGGGCTTCTGGAATTCAGGACCGGCAATACCTTCGGAACCACCGTCTTTCTCAGTTACGGCGCCTTCTGGTGGTGGTTCGCGCTGCTCCTCATCCTGGGGAACAACGGCGTGCTGAACCTGGAGAAAGCGGGCAGCACGATTGGCGTGGCACTGCTGTTATGGGCCATTGTTTCCACCTGTTTCTGGGCCGCTACATTTCGTTTGACGCGGGCCATATGGGCCTTGCTGCTGCTGGTGGCGCTGACTTTCTACCTGCTGGCATTCGGCAATCTGCTGGCGGCGCCGGGCCTGACCGTGCTGGGCGGCTGGGCCGGGCTCGCGGCCGGCATACTGGCGCTTTATTGCAGCCTCGCGATCGTCGTGAACGCCACCTTCGCACGGCCGCTGCTTCCGTTGGGATTGATGCCGATCATCGCCTGACGCTTCGAGTCGTTTCCGGCACCGCCGCATGATGGGTGGTGCCGGAGACCCAGGCGAAAAAACGCAATGGAGCGCCGACGCGCATGCGCGTCGGCGTCTTACCTCTCGCCCATCCGGATTCTACGCGAATGAAATTCGATCTGCCCGGCCTGGTGCCAACATCCCGCGCCGGCGCTTCCGCCGGTCTGAACCGTGTGACAGGCACGCGCTTTACGCTCAGCGCGGCGAATTTTACGCAGAGCGAAGCGACGCATGAAACGCCATCGTTTCATGCGCGCATCGCACTTCCGGAAAATTTGCGGCGGGACAGCGTGACTTGTTCGGATCGGCGAGGCTATCATCGACGGCATCGTCCGCAGCAGGGGGAAGCGCGATGACCAACGACACCGTAATCGATGTGCCGCCCGCTTTTGCGGCCAGCGCCCTTATCGACCCGGCGCAATGGCGCGCCATGCACGAATCCGCGGCGAAGGACCCGGTCGCGTTCTGGCGCGAGCATGGCAAGCGTCTGGATTGGATCAAACCCTATACGCAAGTACGCGACACCTCCTTCGACGCGAAGGATCTCCACATCCGCTGGTATGCGGATGGCAGTTTGAATGCCAGCGTCAATTGCCTCGACCGCCATCTCGAAACCCGCGGCGACCAGCCGGCGATCATCTGGGAGGGCGACGAGCCCGGCCAGACCCGCACGGTCACGTATCGCCAGTTGCATGAGGCAACCTGCCGCCTGGCGGGCGCGTTGACGAATCTGGGCGTGAAGAAAGGAGACCGGGTCTGCATCTACATGCCCATGATAATCGAGGCCGCGGTGGCCATGCTGGCCTGCGCGCGCATCGGAGCGGTGCATTCCGTGGTGTTCGGCGGCTTCTCGCCCGGCGCCATCACGGACCGGATCGAGGATTCCGGCGCCACGCTGGTGATCACCGCCGATGAGGGACGCCGTGGCGGCAAGACGGTTCCGATCAAGGCCAACATCGATGCCGCGCTCGCCCACACCGACCGGGTGCGTCATGTGGTGGTGGTACGTCACACCGGCGGCGATGTCGCCATGCGGGCATCCCGCGATGTCTGGTACCACGAGGCCGTCGCGGCGGCCTCCCCCGTCTGCCCGGCCGTGGCCATGGCCGCCGAAGACCCGCTGTTCGTGCTGTACACATCCGGATCGACGGGAAAGCCCAAGGGCGTGTTGCACACCACCGGCGGCTATCTGGTCTATGTCTCGATGACACATGAATATGTCTTCGACTGGCATCCGGGCGATATCTATTGGTGCACGGCGGATATCGGTTGGGTGACGGGGCATAGCTATATCATCTATGGCCCGCTCGCCAACGGAGCCACCAGCCTGATGTTCGAAGGCGTGCCCAATTACCCCGACACATCGCGCTTCTGGCAGATCATCGACCGGCACAAAGTCACCATCTTCTATACGGCGCCCACCGCCATCCGCGCCCTGATGCGCGACGGCGATGCGCCGGTCAAACGTACCAGCCGGGCCAGCCTCAGGGTTCTGGGCAGCGTCGGCGAACCGATCAATCCGGAAGCCTGGTCCTGGTACCACCGGGTGGTGGGCGACGGCCGCTGCCCGGTGGTGGACACCTGGTGGCAGACCGAGACCGGCGGCATCCTGATCGCGCCGCTGCCCGGCGCGGTCAAACTCAAACCCGGCTCCGCCACGGTTCCGTTTTTCGGCATAGAACCGGTGATCGTCGACGCCGACGGCAACGAGCTGGAAGGCGTCTGCAACGGGAATCTCTGCATCAAAAGCTCATGGCCGGGCCAGATGCGTTCCATCTATGGCGACCATCAGCGTTTCCTCGACACTTATTTCACGACCTATCCCGGCAAGTATTTCACCGGCGACGGCTGCCGCCGCGACGCGGACGGCTATTACTGGATCACCGGCCGCATCGACGATGTCCTGAACGTCGCCGGGCACCGGCTGGGCACGGCGGAAGTGGAAAGCTCCCTGGTCAGCCATGGCAGCGTCGCCGAAGCGGCCGTGGTGGGCTTTCCGCATGACATCAAAGGCCAAGGCATCTATGTCTATGTCACGCTGAAGGCGGATGTCGAACCCAGCGAGGCGCTGCGCAAGGAGTTGATAGGCTGGATCGCCAGCAGCATCAGCCCCATCGCCCGGCCCGACATCCTGCAATGGGCGCCGCGCCTTCCCAAGACGCGCTCGGGCAAGATCATGCGGCGGATTCTGCGCAAGATCGCGGAGAATGAAATTGACAATCTCGGCGATATCTCGACCCTCGCCGATCCGGGCGTCATCGAGGAACTGGTGAACAACCGCGCCGATACGAGGCAGGGCATGTCCGCCTAGGAGACGTCCGCAAAGCCGATACCGGCCGATGAGCCGGTATCGACGCTTCCTGGATTTACGCTTCCTTGCGGCGGCCGTTCACCGCGGCCCCGCACCGGAGGATGCATCGGACGCCCCGCCCCCTATGGGCCAGGCGTCGAAGCGGATGGCCTTCAGCGCCTCAGGCTCGGCACTCAACTCCCGCGGACCCGCGGGATAGGCGTTGACCTTCAGGATATAGGCCAGGATGTCGGCATTGACGTTGCGCTCCACCGAGCCCGGGCGATAAAGCGGCATGGTAAGCGCGATATTGTCGAACAGATCGTCCAGGTTCATCCCCGCCCAATCGGCGATGAACCGGCCGGTCAGGGGCGGCGCCAGCGTGTTGCCCTCGAGCGCCGCACCATGGCAGACGAGGCAGCGCGTCGCATATTGCTGCGCGCCCCGCGCGGCCTGGGCATCGGTATAGACGCCATCCAGGATCGAGCGCTGCGTCTGTGCCTGCGCCTGGATGGCGCCGAAGCTCATGGCCGCCAGGGCCGCCGCCAGAATGATCTGCCTGTTCATTGCGTTTGCGCCTTTTTCGACTGATCCATGGGCAAATGGGGCTGCGCGAGATCAGGCTTTGCCCGATCCGCCGGGAAACCGGGAATAGAGTTCCTCTATGACCCGCACCGCCTGTTCGGATTCGGCTCGCCGGACGCTTTCATTCGCGTCGTTGTATCCCTTCATGTCGCCATGCTCGAGCGCGATCACCATGATTCCATCGGTCTTCGAAAGCGTCTGCACGCTGCGATAGCTGAGCCCGTATTTCACTTCGGGCTGCGGAATCAGCCAGCCCACCTGGCCGCGCACCGGAACCATGGCCGGGTCTTTCCACAGGTGGCGCGCCGCATAGCCCGGGCAGTTGATGACCACCTTCTCCTTCAACTGCGCCATTTCCGCGGGATAATGGAATTCCCGGATTTCGATCTTGCCGCCGGCGGCGAAGAACTGGCTCATCAGCAGATGGCCGTATTCGCCGAAGTTGAAGAACATGCGGGTGGCGCGGCTGACATGCTTGACCGGAAACGGATTGACGTCATCGGTGAGGACCTGCGACTTCGAGGTCAGGTCGCTGATGCGGTCCTCATAGCGGGCGAAATCGGAATTCTGCGCCGGCAAGCCTGTCCAGGTCGGGCGCGGCAGCGGCGCCACATCGGGATCGACCGGGCGCGGCACGCCGGGGGGCGTGTCGGACAGGCTATAATGGTCGCTGAACGCGACGGGGTCGCCGGCGAGCCCCAGATAGGAGCGATACATCTTCCAGGAATAGCGGGCCATCTGTTCCCACAGTGCGCCGAAATTCTGTGGCGCTTCCGCCGCCAGAGCGATGCGCGAATCCGGCGTCCAACTGCCGTTGGCGCGGACGGAACGCGTGCGGTCGAGCAACTCGCGGGTATAGATCGTGACCTTGGCGCCCGCCCTCTGGGCGATGATGGCCGAGGTCAGCCCGATGACGCCGCAACCGACCACGGCGATCTCCTTGGGATTGAACGACATCGCCTTCTGCACGGCGATATTGGCCGAGCCCCAGGAAAGCGACCAGCCGCTGCCGCCGTGACCGTAATTGTGAATGACGGTGGCGCCGCCGATATGCTCCACGTCCAGGTTGGGCCCTTTGGTGCGGAAGGGCCGTATGCATACGGTGACATCGAACAGCCGGTCGGGATGCGCGCGGATCGGAGACAGGCGGGGCGGAATATCCTCCACCGCCATCGTGGCGCCGGGCGCCGCGGCTGCCTCCCGGCGCGGCGTGGCGGCACAACCGGCCAGCCCCATCATGCCGCCCATGGCCAAACTGTTCCGCAGCAAATGCCGGCGATCCAACATCCTCGCATCCTTCTTCCACCGCCGGCCGGAAGTCGGTCCGGCGATAGGGAAGGAAAATAGCGGTCGGCCGGCACGACGCTTTACCCGAAGCGAGAAGGACTTTACGCAGAGCGCACAATTTCCGTTCCTTCTGTTGCAGAAGACGCGCCTGTGGATCGGGGATCGCCCGAGGCGCCGGGTGGCGCGTCGTCGATAGGACAACGCCATTCCGACCAGCCCACGCGTGAAGATAGAAAAATACCCCGCGACACTGTTCGTGTGTAATCTCGCCGCCATGCCGACTCTCGAACCCTCCCGCGACATCGCCACGCTGCTGGCTATCATGAAGACCCTGCGCCAGCCCGGCGGCTGTCCCTGGGACCGCGGCCAGACCTTCGACACCATCGCGCCTTACACCATCGAGGAAGCCTATGAGGTCGCCTCGGCCATCGCCGACAAGGATTTCCACTCCCTGCCCGGCGAATTGGGCGACCTGCTCTTCCAGGTCGTCTTTCACGCCCGCATGGCCGAGGAAGCCGGCCTGTTCGATTTCGGCGATGTGGTTGAGGCCGTCACCGCCAAGATGATCCGCCGCCATCCGCATGTGTTCGGTGACGAGACCGCCAAGCGGAACGCCGAGGACCAGAAAGCCTATTGGGAAAGCCTCAAGGCCGAGGAGCGCAGGGCCCGGGCCCAGACCGGTGTGCTGGACGATGTGCCCGCCGCCCTGCCCGCCCTGATGCGGGCCGAGAAGCTTCAGAAGCGCGCTTCAAGCGTCGGGTTCGACTGGAACAATGCCGCCACCGTGGTCGACAAGATCGCCGAGGAAGCCCGCGAAGTCGCCGAAGCCGCAACCCAGGCCGAGCGCGAGGAAGAAATCGGCGACTTATTGTTCGTGATTGCCAACCTGGCCCGGCACCTGAAGGTCGATCCCGAGGCCGCGCTGCGTTCCGCCAATGCCAAGTTCACGCGCCGCTTCCACCATATCGAGACGGTCCTGGCGGCGCGCGGCTCCAGCCCGGCGGCCGCGACTTTGGCGGAGATGGAAGCGCTCTGGCAGGACGCCAAGAGCAAGGGGATCAAGTAACCCGGTGCGGATTTAACAATCCACATCAAGATTCAGCTTCAATATCCTCAAGAAGCTGTATTTTCTTCTTATAACGTTGCTCGAAGCGGGCGCGCTCCTGTGGAGCGATCCGCAAGGTCAGGCGGATTTTCCCGGCTCTTTCCCGCCGTTCCACCACCTGGGCGTGCCGATAGGCGAAAGCCAGCGCTTCGCCGTCTTCCGCGTCCAGTTTCAGGAACGCCGCGATGTTGCCACGCGTCACGGCAGCCTCGAAACCCGCCAGAAGCGCGGGAATCCCGTGCCCGGTCAGGGCGGAGACGGCATAGGCGCCGCCGCGTCCGTTTTGCGCTTCCAGCCCCGCGCGCGGCCCCGGCGGCAACAGGTCGGTCTTGTTCAGAATTTCCAGGATGGGCCGGTCCGCCGGCACCCCCAATTCGGCCAGGATGGCCAGGACATCCTGCTTCTGGGCCTCGCTCTCGTCATGGGCGGCGTCGCGGACATGGGCGATCACATCGGCCTCCAGCACTTCCTCCAGCGTGGCGCGGAAGGCCGCGACCAGTTCGGTCGGCAGGTCGGCGATGAAACCCACCGTGTCCGACAGAATCACCCGCGTGCCGCCGGGCAGCTTCAGGCCGCGCATGGTGGGGTCGAGGGTGGCGAACAGCAGGTCCTTGGCCAGGACCTCGGCATCGGTCAGGCGGTTGAACAGGGTGGATTTGCCGGCATTGGTGTAGCCGACCAGCGCGATCACCGGGTACGGCACTCTTTTGCGCGCCTGGCGGCCCAGGCCGCGGGTGCGTTTGACCTGTTCCAGTTCCTTCTTGATCTTGACGATGCGCTCGGAGATCAGGCGGCGGTCGCTTTCGATCTGGCTTTCGCCGGGGCCGCCCAGGAAGCCGAAGCCGCCGCGCTGGCGCTCCAGATGGGTCCAGGACCGCACCAGGCGGGAACGCTGATAGTTCAAATGCGCCAGTTCGACCTGTAGCCGCCCTTCGCGCGTTTGGGCCCGTTCGCCGAATATCTCCAGGATCAGCGCCGTGCGGTCCAGCACCTTGGTGCCCCAGGCTTTTTCCAGGTTGCGCTGCTGCACCGGCGACAGCGCGGCGTTGACCATCACAATCTCGGGCGCAAGCTCGCGCGCCTGGGCGGCGATTTCCGCCACCTTGCCGCTGCCCAGCAACGTCGCCGGCACCGGCCGCGCCAGCGGCGCGACCGCGGACCAGGCGATGTCGAGGTGGATGGCCGCCGTCAGGCCGACCGCCTCCTCCAGCCGCGCCTGGGCGTCGCGCAAAAGGCGCCCGTCACGGCTCTTGGGTTCGACATGAACCACCAGCGCCGTGCGCCGGTCGGCGGACTGGGACCCTGCCAATGTCAGGCGTCGCCCGGTTCGTCCTGAAGCTGGATCGGACCCAGCGGCATGACCGTCGAGATGGCGTGCTTGTAGACCAACTGGGATTGGCCGTCGCGGCGCAGCAGCACGCAGAAATTGTCGAACCAGGTGATATTGCCCTGCAATTTGACGCCATTGACCAGGAAGATCGTCACCGCCGACTTGGATTTGCGGACGGCATTCAGGAACGTGTCCTGCAGGTTCTGTTGTTTTTCGCTCATGGGTTGGCCCATTTTTCGTGGCGCACGGGGATATGCG
>Ga0164242_10006506_pt1 | contig 12837 bp, 9 predicted proteins | sample OricomgcompostMG_FD_108783 | JGI IMG/M metagenome (GOLD analysis project Ga0164242, IMG submission 108783) | Miracle-Growth compost microbial communities from Emeryville, California, USA - Original compost - Miracle growth compost (MG) ... | reverse complement strand
TCGTCCGGATCCTCCTCGTCGGACGAGCCGACGTTCGGACCCCGGGAGCGCAGCTTGTCCACCTCGGCCATCGCAGACCGGAGATCGTTGAGCCAGGTCTCGGTGTGTTCGCCGACCAGCTTGACGGCCCACGACAGCGCCTCCGAACGCGACCGGGCCACGCCGGCATCGACCAGGGTGTCGAGCACCCGGCGCTCCGGCTGCCGCAGCCGGGTCATCACCGGAACGGAGACGTTGGTGAAGAGTTCCTCGGCGTCGCCGGCGGCCGCACCCCAGGAGACCTTGCGCCCGTAACGGGACTGGGCCTCATCGGCGATCTGCATCCGGGTGTCCCGGCTCTCCGACCGGAACCGGCTGATCCGCCCCTCGGCCTCGGCGCCGGTGAGCTCGTCAGTGCCGGCCAGGGTGCCGACGACGACGATCTCCTCCCGGTCGACGGTCACGTCGACCGCGGAGAACCAGTCCGCCGGCAGCCGGCCGCTGAACCAGTCGGTGGCGTCATCGGCGGGCGGCAGATCGCTCTGCTGCCAACCGCCCGGCCTGCCGAAACCGCGGGGTCCGCGGCGTCGTCCGCCTCGCCCCCACGGCACATTGGCCGGGTCGCTGAGAAACTCGCGGAGGGCCTCGGGGCCCCCTTCGAAGAACGGAGGCCCGGGATGGCCCGGGTGTCCGCCTCGGTGCCGGCGCCGCTCCGGGCCCGGCTCGTCACTGTTGTCGAAGTCATCGCGGCGCCTGCCACGACCTCCGCCGCGGCCGTCCGGGCCGCGCCATCCGGGGCCTGGTCGACCAGGGTTGGGGCCGAAGCCTCCCGGGAAATCACTGTTACGCATCATGCCCTCCTTCCTTCGTACGGCATGCACGCAATTACATGATTACACACTTACATCGCCATCGGAACCCGGAAGGAACCCTGATCCGGTCCGACGCTGCTGCTCTCGTCGTGCGTTTTCCGACCTGCGTCGGGTTGCGGCGGTCCGCAAGGCACGTTCCACGTCCGTTTTCCGACCCGCGTCCAAATCGCGCGCCGCTGCCGTCCCGCCGCCGAACCTGATGCGGACTTCAGTCGGCGGTGAGCGGGGCGACGCTGTCCGGGAGCCGTGTCGACCTCTCCTGCACCGGGCGGCGTCCCGTCGCCAGGTCGTACACCGTCTTCACGCAGGCGAACTGGTCGCGGATCACGCCCCTGGTCCAGGCGAGCCGCCGGGTCCGTACGGTCCGGTCGCCGACACCGACCGCGTCCAGCCCGATCGCCCGGGCAGTGCCGACCGCCCGCGGCAGGTGATAGCTCTGGGTGATCATGGTCGCTCTGCCGATCCCGTAGACCTCCCGGGCCCGGACGACCGTGTCGTAGGTGTCGAAGCCGTGCGGGTCGACGATGATCTTGGTCTCCGGCACGCCGTGATCAAGGAGATAGTCCCGCATGGCAGCGGTCTCGTCGAAGAACTCGGCATCATGATCACCGGACACCAGGATCGAGTTGATCTTGTCGCGACGCAGGAGTTCGAGACTGAGATCGAGACGGGCGCGCAGGAAGCTCGACGGCGTGCCGTCGGCAAAGGTGAGGGCACCGAAGACGATCCCGGTCGGCGTTTCGGGCACGACATCGAGCGGATAGATGTGTCCCTTGGCCCATCGGCGCACGTAAACCACTGACGCAGCGACCGGTGCAACCCCGGCACCGGCCGCCAGCAACCCGACTAGCCCGACCCGGGGGATTCGGCCGGACCGCCGACGAAGCTTGCGGACCCGGTGTCGAGGCATACCTCAATGGTAGGTCGGCCCTGGTCGGATTGATATGGCTCGGATCGATACGGCTCGGATCGATACGGCTCGGATCGATACGGTGAAGCCGTGCCAGAAGGTGACATCGTGTGGCGGACCTGCCGGTTGCTGGATGCAGCTCTGGCGGGCAAGGCCCTGACCCGCTGCGAATTCCGGGTGCCCAGGCTTGCGACCACAGACCTGACCGGAACCGTCGTGACCGCAGTGGTGTCGCGGGGCAAGCATCTGCTGGCACGATTCGACAACGACCTGACATTGCACAGTCATCTGCAGATGGACGGTGCCTGGCGGATCTTCGCCGACGGTCGACGCTGGTCCGGCGGGCCGGCGTACGAGATCAGGGCGATTCTCGGAGTGCCCGGGAGCACCGCTGTCGGCTATCGGCTGCCGGTATTGGAATTGATCAGGACGGATCGCGAATCCGCGGTGGTCGGACACCTGGGTCCGGATCTCCTCGGTCCCGACTGGGACCTGGCCGAAGCCGTGCGACGGCTCCGCTCCGACCCGGATCGTACGATCGGCGAGGCCCTGCTCGATCAGCGCAACCTGGCTGGGATCGGTACCGTCTATCGGGCCGAGATCCTTTTCCTGCAAGGAATCCATCCGCGCACGCCGGTCAGTGAGGTTCGTGATCTTGAACGGCTCTGCGACCGGGTGCGGCAGATCATGATCAGAAACCGCAACGGCTTCGAGCAGAACACCACCGGTGATCGCCGCCCCGGCCGCAGCCACTGGGTCTACGGCCGGGGCGGGCGGGACTGTCGACGCTGCGGGAACAGGATCCTGGTCGAGGAGTTCGGCCCGGAGGGTCAGGAACGGCTCAGCTACTGGTGCCCGCACTGCCAGCCGGCCCCGTGACCGGCAGTGCAACCTCGACCAGACCGTCGATCACCCGGCTGGGATGGACCGCCAATCGCAGTCGGGTGTCGGTGAAGCACTCACCGGTCTGCAGGCTGTAGGCCTCCTTGTGCAGCGGTGAGGCGATCGTCGGTATCCCGCGGCGGGTGCCGACGATCCCGCGTGCCATCACCGCCGCACCGGTCCTCGGATCGAGGTTGCTGGTGACGACGATCCGGTCGTCCCAGAGTCTGAAGACCGCGATCTGGGTGCCGTCGACCAGCGCGGCCTCGCCCCATTCCGGCTCCAGCTCGGCCATCGGGCAGATCGCGAACCACTGCAGACCGCCGGAGGTTTGAGCGCCCGCGTCCCCGCTTGGTCTCGGTGGCGCGTTCACTGGTGTCCTGGTCATCGATGTCGTGGTCATGTGGGTCGTGGTCATGCGAGTGCCACCTCCGCGGTATCGGGTAGGAGTTCACAGATGCGGTCCTTGCAGCTGCCGCAGCCGGTTCCGGCGCGGGTCGCGCGACTGACCGCTGACAGGGTGGTGTTGCCGTCGGCGACAGCGGCCGCGATCTGGCCGGCCGAGACACCGTTGCAGCGACACACGGTGGTGTCCGGACCGAACGGGTCGGAACCGGCGGCGTGATCGGGCCCGTCGTGCCGGAGCAGCGCGGAGCGGTCACTGGGCAGCTCGGCGCCGCGCTCGTAGAGCAGCGTCAGCTCGGCCGCCGTACGCGGCAGCCCGACACAGACGACGCCCTCCAGCCGTCCGCCGCGGGTGATCATCTTGGCGTACCGGCCCTGTTCCGGGTCGCTCCACACCGACACCCGCAGATCGTCGTCGGCCAGCAGGCAGTCCAACGGGTCGGCGTCCAGAACTCCTGCAGAGACAACGGAAACCCCGGCCGCCTTGACGACCATCACCGGCGCAACGGGATCGGGCGCTGCTGGGTGGTCGCACTCCGGCTCCAGCCCGGCGAGCAGCTGCCCGGCAAGCCAGGAGGCCTGTGCCCAGCCCGGTCCGACCAGGCCGCTGGGTCCGGTGATCGCCCGGCATCGATCACAGTCCTCGCCGGTGCACCGGATCCGAGCGCAGTCACCGATCGCGACGATGCCGGCGTCCGTGACCGAGCGCAGCCGGTGATCGACCAGGATCCCGTTGTCACAAGCCAGGCCTGCCGCCTCGGCCAGGCTGGTCCGGGGCGCCGCTCCGCAGCACAGCACCAGGCCGGCGCCGTCGATCCGGCGCCCGTCGGACAGCGTCAGGCCCGCAAAGCGACCGTGCCGGAGGCGTACGCCGTCAGCGGTCGCCTGCGAGATCACCGACACCTGATGCCGGCGCAGCTGGCGGGCGAGGATCGCCGCCGCGGTCGGATCCAGGTTGCGCTCCATCGGCACCCGACCGGAGTGCACCAGGCTGGTCGGCACCCCGGCGTCGGCTGCCGCGAGAGCCACCTCCATGCCCAGCACACCGCCGCCGAGCACCACCAGACGCCGGTCCGTCCGCGCCATCGCCGCCAGTCGTCCGGCGTCGGCGAGGTCCCGCAACACGGTCACACCGTCGGGCAGCACCGGGTCGATCCCTGCTGCCGGTGCCCGCAGCCCGGCCAGCCGAGGCACCCGGGCCGCTGCGCCGGTGGCGACGACCAACAGGTCGTAGGCGTGTTCCGTGCCGTCGTCCAGGCTGACATAGCGCCGCTCACGATCGATGCCGATCACCCGGGTGCCCAGCCGGACCCGGACACCGTCGGCGGCCAGCTCCTGCGGATCGGCCATGATCATCAGATCCTGATCGACCCGGCCGAGCGCCAGTTCACCGATCATGACCCGGTTGTACGCGGGGGCCGACTCCGCACCGACCACCAGCAGCTGCAGTCGATGATCACGGACTGCGGGTCGCAACTCGTCGACCAGCCGGGCACTGACCGGTCCGAATCCGATCACCACCACCCGGTGGGCGCGCTGGGGAGGGCGGGGCAAGATCACGACTCGCGATCAGGGGCGATCTCGACCCGGCTGGTCTTGAATTCCGGCATTCCGGAGACCGGGTCGGTGACCGCGGCCGTCAGCAGATTCGCGCTCTCGGATCCGGCGAAATGGAAGGGCAGGAACGCCGTGTCCGGGCGGATCGCGGTGCTGAGCGTGGCCCGGCAGCGGACCTCACCCCGTGCGTTGGAGACCAGCACCCGGTCGCCGTCGGCGATGCCGAGATCGGCAGCGGTGACCGGATGCAACTGCAGCCGGGCCTCGGGACCGGCAGCCGCCAACTCCTCGACGCGCCGGGTCTGGGTGCCGGACTGGTAGTGCTCCAGCAGCCGCCCGGTGACCAGGCTGAGCTGCCGCCCGGTCGCCGGTTCGTCGGCCTGTCGACCGGGCCGGACCGGGACCATGATCGCCCGCCCGTCGGCCGTGCCGAACCGGTCGGCGAACAACCGCGGGGTGCCGGACCGGCGGTAGGGCCAGTACGCCTCCTGTCCGGAATCGAGCAGGTCGTAGTCGATCCCCGAGTAGTCGGCGACGCCGCCGGCGCTCGCCGCCCGCAGCTCGTCGAAGACCCCGCGGGCCGAGGTCGGAAAGGTCGACGGGGCACCCAGCCTGGCGGCGAGCTCGTGCAGGATCTCCAGTTCGCTCTTCGCCTCACCCGGCGCCGGCAATGCGGCCCGGCGGCGGATCACCCGGCCCTCGAGGTTGGTCATGGTGCCCTCCTCCTCGGCCCACTGCAGGACGGGCAGCACGAGATCGGCATGACGGGCCGTCTCGGAGAGGAAGAAGTCGCTCACCACCAGGAAATCCAGCCGATCGAGCCGGTCGGCCAAGCCACCCGCGTCCGGGGCGGACACCAGCAGGTTGCTCCCGTGCACCAGCAGCATCCGGATCCCGTCCGGCTGGCCGAGCCGTTCCAGCAACTGCACGGCCGGCAGCCCTGGCCCCGGCAGGCGGTCGGCGTCGACGCCCCAGACGCCGGCGACGTGCTGCCGCGCCGCGGGATCGGTGATCTTGCGATAGCCGGGAAGCTGGTCGCTCTTCTGACCGTGCTCCCGGCCACCCTGACCGTTGCCCTGCCCGGTCAGGGTGCCGTAACCGCAGTCGGGATGCCCGGGCAGGCCGAGCAGCAGCGCCAGGTTGATCGCGGCGGTCGCCGTGTCGGTGCCGTTGACGTGCTGCTCGACACCGCGGCCGGTGACCAGGTAGCAGCCGCCGTTGCCGGCCGCCCAGGCCAGCCGGCGGGCGACCTCGCGGATGGTCGACGCCGGTACACCGGTGATGGACTGCACCCGCTCGGGCCACCACCCGGCCACGCTCCGGCGGATCCCGGCAAGACCGCTGACCCGTCGATCGAGATAGTCAGCGTCGTACAACCGCTCCTGGAGCACGACCTGGGTGATGCCCAGGAGCAACTCCAGATCGGTGCCGGGGGCAGGCTGCAGATGCACGCCGGAACCACCGGCGGTCAGCAACGCCGTCGCCGACACCCGGGGATCGACGACGATCAGGCCGCCGGCGCTCCGCGCTCCGGCCAGGTGCTGGACGAACGGTGGCATCGTGTCAGCGACGTTGGAACCCAGCAGCATGATCGTGTTGGCCCGATCAAGATCACCGACCGGGAAGGGCAGTCCCCGATCGACGCCGAAGGCGCGGTTGGCGGCCGCGGCCGCCGATGACATGCAGAAGCGTCCGTTGTAGTCGATCATCGCGGTGCCGAGGGCGACCCGGGCGAATTTCCCCAGCAGGTAGGCCTTTTCGTTGGTCAGGCCTCCGCCTCCGAAGACCGCGATCGCATCGTTGCCGTGATCGGCTTGTACCCGCCGCACGGTCGTCACGATCAACTCGTACGCCTGCTCCCAGCCGATCGGCCGATGTACGCCGTCGTCGCCTCGCAGCATCGGCTGCGTCAGCCGGTCGGGATGGGACAGCAGCCGGGCGGAGGTCCAGCCCTTGCGGCACAGGCCGCCCCGGTTGGTCGGGAAGTCGCGACCGGACACGGCGATGTCGTCCCCGGCCACCGACAAGGTCATCGCGCACTGCAACGCGCAGTACGGACAGTGGGTGTCGACTCCGGTCACCGATCCGCCGCCTGCTCGATCCGGCCACGGACGTAGACGGCCAGCGTGATGATCATCAGCACCAGGTAGCAGCCGGCGAAGCCGATGAATGCGGTCGCGTAGCTCCCGGTGGCCTGCTGGGACAGGCTCAGCAGCTGCGGGACCAGGAACCCGCCGTACGCCCCGATCGCGGCGATCAGGCCGAGCGCGGCGGCGGCCTTGCGCTGGACGCTGACCGCCCCCTCGCCGGCCCGCGCGGTGAACACCGCCGGGATCATCCGATAGGTGGCGCCGTTGCCGATTCCCGTTGCCACGAAGACGAAGAGGAAGCACAGCAGGAAGATCGCGAAACTCCCGACCGGCAGCGTGATCACGATGGCCAGTGCCCCGACCGCCATCGCCGCGAAGGCGCAGGCAGTCACCCGGGCCCCACCGAACCGGTCGGCCAGCCGGCCGCCGTACGGCCTGGCCAGTGAGCCGACCAATGCACCGAGGAAGGCCAGCGAGACCGAGGCGGTCCCGATCGGCAACGCGGAGAAGGCGGGAAAGGAGTCGCTGATCAGCTTGGGGAAGACGCCGGAGAATCCGATGAACGAGCCAAAGGTGCCGACGTAGAGGAGCGCCAGCCGCCACAGGTGCGGTTCCCGGACTGCCGCCAGTGAGCCGGCGAAGTCGCTGCGGGCGTCGGTCAGATTGTTCATGAAGCGCCAGGCGCCGAAGGCCGCGATCATGATCAACGGCACCCACAGCCAGCCGGCGACCGGCAGCCGCATGCCGGCTGCTCCGACTGTGCCGATCGTGACCGCGAGCGGCACGACGAACTGCGCCACTGCCGCGCCCAGGTTCCCGCCGGCCGCATTCAGACCGAGCGCCCAGCCCTTCCGGTCGGCCGGGAAGAAGAAGGTGATGTTGGCCATCGACCCGGCGAAGTTGCCGCCGCCGAGACCGCCGAGGCCGGCGATGATCAACAACACCGGGAACGGCGTCTGCGGCCGACCGACGACGACCGCTAGGCCGATGACGGGGATCAGCAACAGCAGGGCGGAGACGATCGTCCAGTTGCGGCCGCCGAACCGCGCCACCAGGAAGGTGTACGGGAACCGCAGCGTCGCCCCGACCAGGCTCGGCAGCGAGATCAGCCAGAAGATCTCCGGCGTGGACAGGGTGAAGCCGGCCTTCGGCAGCAGTACTGCCACCACGCTCCACAGTTGCCAGACCACGAAGCCGAGGAATTCGGTACCGATCGACCAGCCGAGATTCCGGTAGGCGACCCGGCGACCGGTGGTCTCCCAGAACCGGGGATCCTCGGGGCGCCAGTCGTCGATCCGTCGTCCGCCGCGACGACGGCTGACGACGTCGACCGGGCGCGCTGTGCGGAGGAGAGCCATGCCGGAACGCTAGGAAGCAGCTGTTTCGGGAGCCGTACGTGGCAGTTACCGCCGGGTTCCGGAGTCCTCACGCCCGCTGGCACGGACCGTGAGGCATCAGGAACAGTGCTGTTACAGACGTGACGCGATGACGAAACTGGGCCTTCGTACTGTCGCCAGGCGAGTCCCCCTGATTCTCCGCTGAATTGCACTGTGACCCCGTCGATCGCCCGGAGGCCCGATGACCGCCAATCCGCAGCCAACCCGCATCGTGGTCGTCGGCGGCGGCCCGGCCGCCTTCCGCCTGGTCGACGCCCTGACCGCCCGGGGCCTGGACGGTCGGACCGTGGCGGTGATCGGTGAAGAACCGCGGCCGCCGTACGACCGGGTCAATCTCGCCCGGCACTGGGACCAGGCGGCCGATCTGCGACTGGGTGAGGCTTCGCTGTGGCAACAACCCGGAGTACGGCTGCGGGTGGGCGAGCGGGTCGTCGACCTCGATCGGGAGGCCCGGACGGTGCGGACCGACGCCGGCGCGGTCATCGGCTACGACGAGCTGGTGCTGGCCACCGGATCGTACGCCTGGCTGCCGCCGGTCCCCGGCGCCGAACTGGACGGCGTCCACGTCTATCGGACCATCGCCGATGTGGACCGGATGAGATCGCAGCTGGATTCCCTTGCCGGTCAGCGGAATCGGAGTGCACTGGTGATCGGCGGCGGTCTGCTCGGACTGGAGGCCGCCGGCGGCCTGGTGAGTCAGGGTCTTGACGTACAGGTCGTCCAGCGATCGCCCTGGCTGATGCCGGCCCAGCTGGACCAGGGAGGTGGCCAGGCACTGGAACGGCTGATCACCGGACTGGGGATTCGGGTGCGGACCGAGACCGCGCCGCAGGCGATCGAACGGTCGCCGACCGGCGGCCTGGAGGTGACCCTCACCGACGGCAGCACGGCGGTCGCGGACCTGGTGATCTTTGCGGTCGGGGTCCGGCCGCGGGACGAGCTCGGCCGCCTGAGTGGCCTCGAGCTGGGCGAACGCGGCGGTCTGGTCGTCGATGAGACCTGCCGCACCAGCGACGAGAGGATCTGGGCGATCGGCGAGGCGGCCTGCCTGCCCGGTCACGGGAGCGTGGGACTCGTCGCGCCGGCCAACGCGATGGCGGAGGTGGTGGCCGACCGTCTGCTCGGCGGCCGGGCGGTCTTCCCGGGAGTGGACGAGTCCACGAAGCTGAAACTCTCCGGTATCGACGTCGCCGTCTTCGGCGACGCTCTGAGCCGGACTCCGGACTGCCTGGACGTGGTCTATGCCGATCCGGCCCGAGGCATCTACCAGAAGCTGGTGATGAGCGACGACGGCGCCACCCTGCTCGGCGGCATCCTGGTCGGCGATGCGACCGCGTACGCCTCCCTGCGGCCGATGGTGGGACGCGAGCTCGGCACCGGACCGGCCAGCTATCTGGCCGCGGCCGGGGCGGAGTTGCCCGGCGCCTCGCAGCTGCCCGACGACGCCCAGGTCTGCTCCTGCAACGCCGTACCGGCCGGTGCCATCCGCGGCGCGGTGCGGGACGGCTGCCAGGAGATGGCCGGGCTGAAGGCCTGCACCCGTGCCGGCACCCAGTGCGGATCCTGCGTCGGGCTCGTGCAGAAGCTGCTCAACACCGAGCTGACAGCGGCCGGCGTGGAGATCCCGAAGGCGGTCTGCGAACACTTCCCGATGTCGCGGGCCGAGCTCTTCGAGGCGGTCCGGATCGCCCGGCTCGGCTCGTTCACCGCGATCGTGGACCGCTTCGGATCTCCGGTGCCGGACGGCGCCGTCAACCGGGCCGCCATCAACAGGGGCTGCGACATCTGCAAGCCGATGGTGGCATCCATCCTGGCCTCCCTGCATGATGAATACGTGTTGTCGGACGGTCGTGGGACGCTCCAGGACACCAACGACCGGGCGCTGGCCAACCTGCAGAAGGACGGCACCTACTCGGTGGTGCCGCGGATCCCCGGCGGTGAGATCACGCCGGCCCGGCTCAAGGTGATCGCCGAGGTGGCCGAGGACTTCGGTCTCTACACCAAGATCACCGGCGGCCAGCGGATCGATCTGTTCGGTGCCCGGCTTGATCAACTACCTGAGATCTGGCAGCGGCTGATCGATGCCGGGATGGAGTCCGAGCATGCGTACGGAAAGGCGGTCCGGACGGTGAAGTCGTGCGTCGGCTCGACCTGGTGTCGCTACGGCGTCCAGGACTCCGTCGGGATGGCCATCGAGCTCGAACTGCGCTACCGCGGACTCCGGTCACCCCACAAGATCAAACTCGGTGTCTCCGGATGTGCCCGGGAGTGCGCAGAGGCGCGCAGCAAGGATGTCGGTGTGATCGCCACCGACAAGGGCTGGAATCTCTACGTCGGCGGCAACGGCGGCTTCACTCCCCGGCACGCCCAGCTGCTCGTGGGCGATCTGGACGACGCGATGTTGATCAAGGTGATCGACCGGTTCGTGATGTACTACATCCGGACGGCGGACCGACTGCAGCGGACCGCGGCCTGGATCGCCGAGCTGGACGGTGGCCTTGATCATCTGCGAGCCGTCGTCCTGGAGGATTCGCTGGGCATCTGTGATGATCTCGAACGAGCCATGGAAGAGCACGTGGAAAGCTACACCGACGAATGGGCCGCGACGCTGGCCGACCCGGACAAACTGCGCCGGTTCCGCAGCTTCGTCAACGCCTCGGGCGAAGCGGACCGGACCGTCACCCGGGTGCCCGAGCGCGGCCAGTGGCGCCCGCCGCTTGATCACGAGCGCGACGCCGCCGTGCCACAAGGGGCGGTGCTGGCCTGCGGACCCAGGATCCCGGTACGCGGTCGATGACCGGTCCGCAGATCAGTGACGAGCTGGGTGGCTACACGATCGGCGTCACCGCCGACCGGCGATCCGGCGACCTGATCGCGGCCCTGGCCCGGCGCGGTGCCGAGGTACTGCATGCACCGACCCTGCGGATCGTGCCGGCCGAGCACGATGATCAGCTGCTCGAACACACCCGGACGGTGATCGCCGCCCGCCCGGACTACGTGCTGGCGACCACCTCACACGGGTTCCGTGCGTGGATGGAGGCCGCCGATGCCGCCGGGATGGGTGGCGAGCTGCTCCGCGTCCTCGAGTCCTCGGCGATCATGGTCCGCGGACCGAAGGCGCGTGGAGCGGTCCGGGCGGCCGGGCTGACCGAGTCCGGCAGCGGAGCCGAGGAGACCACCGCAGCCCTGGTGGACCGGGTGATCGACACCGGGATCGAGGGGCGCACGGTGCTGGTGCAGCTGCACGGCTATGTCGACCATGATCAACTGGACCGGTTGGCGGCGGCCGGCGGCCGGGTGCTCACCGTCGCGCCCTACCGCTGGGCGGAGCCGGCCGACCCCCGGCCGACGGACCGGCTGATCGACGCGATCGTGTCCCGGCAGGCCGATGCCGTGACCTTCACCAGCGCTCCGGCGGCGGACGCGCTGCTGCACGCGGCCGAACGGACCGGTCGGCTCGCCGAGCTGCTGTCTGCGCTGACCGACGACGTGCTGGCAGCGGCCGTCGGACCGGTGACAGCCGAGCCGTTGGTCCGGGCCGGGCTGAAGCCGGCGTACCCGGACCGGTTCCGGCTGGGTGCCCTGGTCCGGACGGTGACCGAGGAGTTGCAGGCGCGGGTGGTCAGCGCCGATTCCCCGTTCGGCCTGGTCGAGCTGCGAGGCCGGCTGGTCACCGTCGGCGACCGCAAGGTCGTGCTGGCGCCCAGCGGCGCACTGATCATGAGGGCTCTGATCAAGGCCGATGGCGCCGTCGTGACCAAGAGCGAGTTGGGCGCTGTGGTCGGCAATGACGATCATGCCCTCGAGGTGGCCATCGGCCGGTTGCGCGCCGCGCTGGCCACCCCGGGGCTGGTCACCACGGTCGTACGCCGTGGCTACCGTCTGACCTGAGGCTCAGCCGAAGACGTCGGGATTTCCGCCGGTCCGGTTGCCGGCATCCAGCGCATCGATGGCGGCGACGTCGTCGGCGGTCAGCTCGAAGTCGAAGACGTCGAAATTCTCCTCGATCCGCGACGGTGTGACCGACTTCGGGAAGACGATGTAGCCCTTCTGCAGGTGCCAGCGGATGATCACCTGGGCCGGCGTCTTGCCGGTGCCGGCGGCGATCCGGGCGACCGTGTCGTTGCCGAGGTCCGCGCCGAGTCCGAGCGGGCTCCAGGACTCCACCTTGATGCCGTGCTTGAGGCTGCCGTCGACGGCCGCCTGGTTGGCGAAGGTCGGGTGCAGCTCGATCTGGTTCACGGCCGGGACGACGCCGCCGTCGGCGACCACTGCATCGAGGTGGGCGGGCTGGAAGTTGGAGACGCCGATGGACTTGGCCAGCCCGGACTGGAGTGCGTCCTGCATGCCGCGCCAGGTCTCGACGAAATCGCCTTTGGTCGGGGTCGGCCAGTGGATCAGGTAGAGATCCACGTAGTCCATGCCGAGCTTGTCCAGGCTGATCTTGAGCTCGTCGACGGCATCGGCCCGGGAGTGCTTCCCGTTGGCCAGCTTGGTGGTCACCCAGACGTCGTGCCGGGACAGCCCGGAGGCGGCGAACGCGTCGCCGACGCCCTTCTCGTTCTGGTAGCCCTGCGCGGTGTCGATGTGCCGGTAACCGACCTCGAGGGCCTTGGCGACGGTTGCGTGGATGTCGTCGTTGGACACCTGCCAGACGCCGATGCCGAGGTGCGGGATGGCGCGCCCGTCGTTCAGCGTGACGGTAGGTACCTGTGCCATGGATGGTGCTCCTTGCTTCGTACGGA
>Ga0164242_10006505_pt1 | contig 12838 bp, 8 predicted proteins | sample OricomgcompostMG_FD_108783 | JGI IMG/M metagenome (GOLD analysis project Ga0164242, IMG submission 108783) | Miracle-Growth compost microbial communities from Emeryville, California, USA - Original compost - Miracle growth compost (MG) ... | reverse complement strand
GCCCGTACCAGACCCGAGGAGTCCTGCATGACCCTGACCGACCAGCCGCTGGAAGTCGCCTCGTACCAGGTAGTCGACGAGTTCTTCGGCGCCCCGTACATCGACATCGATGAGTGGCGCGAGACGCCGCACCCGCACCGTTACGTCCACGGCGGGTTCGAGGGCACAGACACCCGCTTCGCCTTCTATTACCCGAAGGCCGAGCAGTGGCAGGGACGGATGTACCAGCCCCTCGAGGGCGCCCACGCCGGCCACGAGAACGCGTTCGGCGGGCCGATGGGCGAACTGCTCGGAGGCCTGGCGATGACCGTCCGGCTCGGCGGCTATATGTGCGAGTCCAACTCCGGTCACATCGGCGATGACATCGACGCCAACGGAGGGCAGGACCCGACCCTGTACGGCTGGCGGGCCAGCGCCGAGTCCGGCCGCTTCTCCAAGCACGTCGCCGCGCAGATCTACGGCAGCAAGCCACACCACAGCTACGTGTGGGGTGGCAGCGGTGGCGGCCGCCGCTCGCCGCTGTGCCTGGAGAACGCCCCCGACGTCTGGGACGGCGCCCTGCCGTTCATGGGTGGCGGTGACATCGACACGTTCCCGGCGACGAAGAAGATCCGTGGCGCCCAGACGATGTCGTTCGCCTCGATGTTCAACGTGCAGCGCGTGCTGAAGGACAAGCTGGACGACGTGATCGACGCGACGCGCCCCGGCGGCAGCGGCAACCCCTTCGCCGGGCTGGACACGCACCAGCGCGAGGAACTCGCCGCGCTCTACAAGCTCGGGTACCCGCGCGGCGACGAATACATGATCGGCCAGCCGATGGGGCAGATCTGGCTCTGGTCCTCGATGGCCGACGACCTGCTCGTCCAGGACGCCGAATACTTCGAGAACTTCTGGACCAAGCCGGGCTATATCGGCCACGACTGCCCCCAGTTCGTCGCGGACGACCGGATCGACTTCCACGGCACCGTCACCCGCATCATGACCCCCGCCGACTTCGTCGCCGACGCGGAGAAGTGGCAGCGGCCCGAGTACAGCCGGATCTGGACCTCGGTCACGATGATGGGCGCCAGCCAGGGCATGGACCTGCCGCTGGCCGTCGAGATCAAGGGCGTCGGTGACGGCTACCGGCAGGGCACCGGCGTGCGCGTGACCAGCGGCGCAGCGGCCGGCCGGCAACTCTATTGCACCAACTTCGTCGATGACCTGTTCTTCTGCGACGGCATGGGCGAGGCGAACCTGCAGCGCTTCCGCGGCGTCCAGCCGGGCGACGAGGTGCACGTCGACAACTCGGCGTTCCTGGCGTACTGCTACTACGGTCGGCACCACCTGATGCCCGACGAGCAGTTCGGCTTCCTGTCCGTCGACGGCAACCCGATCTATCCGACCCACCCGGTACCGCTGCAGTCGGCGCTGATGGGGGTGTCGTACACCGGGCAGTTCGACGGCAAGCTGCTCTGGATCCACCACACGCACGACTCCTCGCTGTGGCCGCCGCAGGGCATCATCTACAAGCAGGCGATCGAGCAGGCACAGGGTGCGGCCGGGCTGGAGCGGTTCCGGCTGCAGTGGACCGAGAACGCCGAGCACGTGCCGCCGATGTTCACCCCGTCCGACCCGGCGCGTGCGAGCGCGACCTGGCTGGTGAACTACCAGCCGATCATCGAGCAGGGCCTGGCCGACCTCGCCCGCTGGGTCGAGGACGGGGCGGCTCCGGCGGCCTCGACCTACACCTGGGCGGACGGGAGGATCAGCCTGCCCGCCACGGCTGCCGAGCGCGGCGGCATCCAGCCGGTGATCACCCTGACCGCGGACGGCGGCGCGCGGGCCGAGGTCAAGGTCGGGCAGTCGGTGACGATCGAGGCGCAGGCCGAGGTGCCCGCCGGCACGGGAACGATCATCGGGCTGGAGTGGGACTTCGACGGCTCCGGGGCGTTCGCCTCGGCGTATGAGGGGATCGACGGCACGTCGGCCACGCTCACCGCCCGGACGACGACCAGCTACTCCGAGCCGGGGACGTATTACGTCTCGGCGCGGGTGCATGCGCACCGGGACGGCGACGTGTCGGCGACGTCGCGGCGGATCGAGAACCTCGCTTCGGCCCGCGTGGTGGTGGGCTGACTCAGCGCGGTTTGCGGGTGGCGGCGGCGCGGTTGGCCGCCGCCACCTTCTTTGCGGGAGCCGCGGAGCTCTTCGCCCCCTTCGACCTCGCCGTGAGGTCCGGGTGCGGCACGCCGTTGGCGGGGTAGCTGTGCAGGATGTAGTCCAGGCCGGTCGCGATCAGGGTCCGGGTGTCGAGATAGTCGGTGCGCTCCCACGGCTGGGCCGATGCCAGCAGCGCCCCCGAGGTGTAGAGCGTCAGGACCAGGCCGATCAGCTCGACGTTGCCCGAAGGGTGGCCGGCCTGTACCAGCGCCCGGCGCACGTCCTCGCCCATCTCCGGGTCGACGTCCGTGGTCATGAACATCATGTGGCTGGCCATGCCCGGATGCGCGACCAGTAGGTCGTACAGCGACATGACCTGGTCGCGCACCCAGACCAGGGGGTCATCGCCGGGACTGCGCGGACGGTAGCCGCGCTCGAACAGGCGCCTGCCGCACAGGCGCAACAGCGCATCCTTCGACGGCACGTGTCGGTAGGTGGCGCCGAGCGAGGCACCGAGCTCTGCCGACAGCTGACGCATGGAGAGCTTGTCGACGCTGTCCTTGGCGATGAGCTCGAGTGCCGTGTCGACGATCTGGTCCAGGTTGAGGCTGGCGCGCGGGCTCGGCTTCGTCACGACACCTATCGTGCCATTGCCGCGGCGGTGGCCCAGCTTGTCAGACGCCCGCGCCGAGTTCCGAGCCTGCGAGATAGGTCTGCTCGATCTCGCTGATCCTGCCCTTGAGGTCCTTGGCGTCACCTTCCAGCACCACCCGTCCGTGGCTGAGCACGTAGGCGCGATCGGCGACTTCGAGCGCGTCTCGGACGTGCTGCTCCACGAGAAGCACGGCACCCCCGTGGTCGGCCGCGGCGCGGACGGCCAGGAGCAGCCGCTCCAGGACCAGCGGCGCCAGGCCGAGGGAGAGTTCGTCGGCGAGCAGTACCTGCGGCCGGACGGACAACGCCCGCGCGAGGGTGAGCATCTGCTGCTCGCCGCCGGACAGCAACCCGGCCTTGCGGCCCATCAGCCGCTCGAGCTCGGGGAACAGCGCCAGGCACTCCTGTTTGACGGTGCCACCGAGGCGCAGATTGTCCGCGGTCGACAGCCCCATGAACACCGAGCGTTCCTCGGAGATGTACCGCAGACCCTGCTTGGCGCGACGGTGCAGCGGCGAGGTGACACGCTTGCCGTGCAGGCGGACCTCCCCGCCCATCGGCTTCAGGTCGCCTGCCAGTGCCCGCACGGTAGTGGTCTTGCCGGCGCCATTCACACCGAGCAGGGCCACCACCTCGCCCGGGTTGACGGTGATGTTCACGTTGTGGACGACCGGCATCGGGCCGTAGCCGACGCTCAGGTCCACGGCCTCCAACACCGGCCCAGCGGCCCCATTTGTGGTCATCCCCGGTCTCCTGTCGACGCCGCGGCAACTGGGCTCGCGGGCTGTTGGCCTGCCGTCGCGGCGGCCGCTTGTGCCGCGGTGGCGACGTCCTCGGTGGCGTTCTCGGCGGTGAAACGACTGGTGCCGAGGTAGGCCTCGATCACCTTCGGGTCGTTGCGGATCTCTGCGGCCGTCCCGGAGCCGATCATGACGCCGAAGTCGAGCGCGTACACGCGGTCGCAGTTGCGCAGCACCATGTCGATGTTGTGTTCGACCAGGAAGACCGCCATCCCGAGTTCGTCCGCGAGCTTGCGCAGCACCTCGCCGAGTCGCTGGGTCTGCGACTCGCTCAGGCCGGCGGCCGGCTCGTCGAGTAGCAGCACCGAGTGCCCACCGGCGACCGCCCGCGCGACGGCGAGCATCCGCCGTACCGCGTAGTCCAGGTCCTCGACCTTGGCGTCGAGTACCGACTCGAGTCCGAAGCTGGCGATCGCGGCCAGGGCGGCCGGAGTGAGTTCCTGCTTGCCCGCCACGAACAGGTTCGTGGCGTACGCCGCGAGGTCACGCTCGTCGCAGGCGGTGAGCAGGTTCTCGCGGACGGTGAGGTCCTCGAACAGCTCCAGCGACTGGAACGACCGGCCGAGCCCGGCCTGCGCGCGCCGCTCACGGGGCCAGTTGTTCATCAGCTGGCCGCCGAGGCGGATCTCGCCGGCGGCCGGGGTGTTGAAGCCGGTGATCGCGTCGATCGTCGTGCTCTTGCCGGCACCGTTCGGCCCGATGAGGCCGACGATCTCGCCCGGCTGCACGTTCAGCGAGAGGTCGTTCAGAGCGACGACGCCACCGAAGCGGACCGTCACGCCGGTCAACTCCAGGGCCATCGGCGGCACCCGCTCCGGCGCACCGGAGTCCGCCGCTGCCGACTGCGTCGTTGGAGTCGGCAGCGGACGCTGGGGCGGTGCGACGGCGGGGGCGCCGTCGTGACCACGACGCCGGGCGAGGCTGGCGCGCAGCTTGTTCAGCCGCTCGCGCGTCTCGCTCGGGAACATGGTGAACACCAGGCCGTCGGGTGCGTAGGTCAGCATGAACAGCAGGCCGACGCCGCTGGCCAGACCGATCCACAGTGCGACTTTCGAACCGAGGAAGCTGAAGATCTGCTGGCCCAGGGAGTCAGGCTGGAAGCCGCTGCCGAGCGTCGGGCCGATCGGGGAGCCGACGCCGCCGAGCACGGCGTTCTGCATGGCGGTGACCGACTGCAGGCCGGCGAAGCCGCTGAACTGCAGGATCGGACTGCGGAACGCCAGCAGGATTCCGCCCAGCGAGGCGATCATGCCGCCGAGGATGAAGGCGTAGAGCTTGGCCTGCATCACCGAGATGCCGAGTGCCGCAGCCGCGCGCTCGTTCGTACGGACCGCGATCAGCCGCCGGCCGGCGCGAGAGCGGCGCAGGTTGGCGATCGCCACGGCGACGAGCACCAGCACGATGAGGGTGAAGGTCGCATAGCGCTTCGGGAAGAACAGCCCGTTGATGTTGATGCCGAACACTGTCGTGTCGCCGACGTTGTATCCGCTGGGTCCACCGGCGAGCGAGGAGTTGCCGAACACGACGGCTTCCAGCGAGATCGCCAGGCCGAGGGTCAGGATCGCGAGATAGACGCCGCGGGTGCGCACGCCGGCCAGTCCGACGACGATGCCGATCGGGATGGCGGTGAGGATGCCGGCGATCGCCGCGACCTCGAAGGGCCAGCCGTGGCTGGCCACGAGCCACCCGGAGACGAGGGCGCCGACGCCGGCGAAGCCGAGCTGCATCAGCGACAGCTGCCCGGCGTAGCCGGTTACGACGATGAACGACGCGAGGATCAGTGCGCCCAGCATCTGCGCCTCGACGGCGTTGACCCAGGTGGACGGCAGCAGCCACCAGATGCACACCAGCACGACGACGGCCGCCACGAGCGTCCAGAACGGACGCAGTCGGCCGTCGCCGAGCCGGGGCATCCCGCCGAAGGCCTCGCCCTTGCCGGCGACCCGCTTGCCGCGGGCCAGCAACACGATCGTCACGAGGATGAACGGCACCGCGGTGCCCCAGCCCGGCTGGGTGACGTAGCGGGTGACCTCGGACTGGCCCACGCCGATGACCAGGCCGGCCAGCACGGTGAGGGGGAAGGAGGAGAAGCGGCCGACGACGGCCGCCGCCAGCACGGGGATGACCAGGTAGGTGAGGTTGCTGGTGCCCAGCCCGGTGATCGGCACCAGCAGGATCGCCGCGAGCCCGCCGAGCGCCGAGCCGATGGCCCAGTTCGCGGCGGCGATCAGGTTGGGGGACACGCACAGCGCGGCAGAGGCACGCGGATTCTCGGCGACCGCGGTCGTGGCGATGCCGAAGCGCGTGAACCGGTAGACCAGCCAGAGCAGCACGGTCAGGACGATGACGATGCCGAAGATGTAGATGCGGTCCTTACCGATCGCGGCGCCGAAGATCGTGACCGGCTCGATCGGCAGCATCGACGGAACCACCTTCGGCAGGACGCCGTAGATGATCATCACGGTGGACTGCAGCACCACCAGCAGCGCGAGTGTGGCCACGATTCTGGCCAGCGCCGACGCGCGCTGCATCAGGCGCAGGATGCCCAGATGGAACAGGGCGCCCAGTAACGCCGAAGCGAGCAGCCCGAGCACGACGGCGGTGGCCTGCGGCAGGTGATGCTGCAGGCGCGCCTCGTAATAGACGTAGGCACCGACCATGCCCACGGCTCCCTGCGCGAAATTCACCACGCCGGAACCGCGGAAGACCAGGACCAGGCCGATGGCGGCGAGCGCGTATAACGCGCCCGCCCCCAGGCCGAGTGCTGCGAAACGCCAGATCTCGGTCATTATCGGTCCTCCTATCGTGTGCTCGGGCTGCTCGGCTGCGGACTACTTGCCGACCAACAGGCTGGACGTGTCGTAGAAGTCGCCCTGGCGGACCGGCTTACCGTTGGTGATCTTGTAGGTGATGCCGTAGTGGTTGAAGATCCGCGGGAAGGTCTTGCTGTCCAGCGGGGTCGAGGTCCACGGCGGGATGACGCCGCCCATGTCCACGTTCTTCAGCCCGTCCAGTGCGGTGGTCAACGACGCGGCCGTGACGTCCCCGCTGACCGCGGGCAGTGCGGCGGCGACGAGCTTGGCACTGATGTACGCCTCGATCGCCTGCTCGGTCAGCTGTGCCTTCGGGTCCTCCGAGTGCATGGCATCGGCAGCGGCCGTGAGACCGGGTGTCACGTCGGCCGCGTTCTGCTGGGCGTCGACGACCAGCAGGCCGTCGGTCAGCGGGCCGAGAGCGGCGATGACCTGGTCGCTGAAGACCGCCGCGATGCCACCGATCAACAGCGACTTGCCGCTCTGCTTCAGCGCGGTGAGCGCGGAGGCGGCCAGGGTCGGAACCAGGCTGACGGCAACGCACTCAGCCCCGGCGCCGACGACCTTGGAGACCGCGGGTGAGAGGTCGGCGGCGGTAGCCGGAACCGCAGCGCGCGCGACCTCCTTGCCACCACTGCCTTCGAAGCCGGTCTTGATGTAGTCGACCAGGAAGTCCGAGCCGTCGAGGTAGATGATGCCCAGCTTCTTGCACCCGGCCTTGTAGAGGCCGGCGCCGAGGGCGACGTACAGGGAGAAGGACTCCGAGGGCGGGTACATGTTCGGGCTGTGCGCGTCACCGACGCCGATGATCGGGATCTTCGCCTTGGTCAGCAGGCTCATGTCCTGGCCGCCGGAGCTGAAGCCGGCCACAACGCCCGCGACCTTGTCGCTGATGGCCTTCTGCTCGCAGGCGAGGAAGCCGGGCGCGGTGCCCTTGGCGTCGCAGGTCTCGAGGGTGACGTTCGGGAAGCCCTTCAGGACGCCCTTCACCATCGGGACGATCTCAGGGAGCGTGAAGGGGATCGTGCTGGTGAAGTCACCCTCGATCATGAGCTTCGCAGTGACGTCGCTGCCGTTCCCGGTCCCCCCAGTCGAGGAACCGCTGTTTGCTACGGGGCTCGAGTTGCCCGCGGGTGTGGTCGACGCGCTGCTGCCGCCGCCGGACGAACTGCAACCCGCGACCGCGAGCAGCGCCACAGTGGCGACTGCCCCCAGCGCGTTCAGTGACTTCTTACGGGACATCGAGTCTCCTTCTGCGACGCGGCGAGGTGCCGGTCGTGGGTGCGCGGAGCGTGGTCGCTCCGGTTGACGGTTGTGTCAGAATAGGTGTGACGCAGGCAACACGGGTCCTAGATCGAGGTGGACACTAAGCAGGTTGCGAGCACGAGTCAACACAGTTCACAACACTTTTCGTCGGCGTGTCCAAGCTGTGTCCTAACGGCGCGATGCATGTGTCAGAGATTCGCCCGATTTCGAAGTGAACACTGTTGACGTGGCGGTGACATCGAGTCAGAATGCCGTCGCCAGCACCTGCCTCCCGAGCCGACTCATGCGCATGCGGGCCGACTCGACACGGACCGAGGGGAACGCCATGACAAGCACCACGACCGGGATCGACTGTGACGGTTACACCGTCACCGATCCGTTCTTCGGAAAGCCGTACATCGACGTGGACGAGTGGCGGGAGGAACCGCTTCCGCACCGTCACGTCCATGGTGGCTTCGCCGACTGCGATACCCGCTTCACGTTCTACTTCCCGCCGAAGGAGCAGTGGCAGGGACGCCTGATCCTGCCCATGGAGGGCGCGCACGCCGGCCATGAGGACTTCTTCTCCGGTGCGCTCGGTGAGGCGCTGGGCGGCCTGCCGCTGACGACCCGCGTCGGTGGCTACATGGTCGAGACGAACATGGGCCACATCGGCGACGATATCGACCCCAAGGGTGGCGAGGACCCGACCCTGTACGGCTGGCGGGCCGCCGTGGAGGGCTCGCGTTTCTCGAAGTATGTCGCCAAGCAGGTGTACGGCGAGGAACCGCACCACAGCTATGTCTGGGGCGGCAGTGGCGGCGGACGCCGCTCCCCACTGGTGCTGGAGAACGGCGGCGATGTCTTCGACGGCGCGTTGCCGTTCATGGGCGGCGGCGACGTCCGCCCCTTCCCGGCGACCGAGCGGATCAAGGGCGCGCAGGTGATGAGCTTCGCCTGCATGTTCAACGTGCAGCGGCTCGTGAAGGATCCCGCCGCGCGCCTGCGGATCATCGACGCGATGCAGCCGGGCGGCAGTGGCAACCCGTTCGAGGGCTTGGACTCGCACACCGCCGATGAACTCGCCAGCCTCTACCGGCAGGGCTTCCCGCAGGGTAACGAGTTCATGATCTTCACGCCGATGGGGCAGATCTGGCTCTGGTCCTCGATCGCCGACCTGCTCGTCGAGCAGGACCCCACTTACTTCGAGAAGTTCTGGACCGAGCCGGGCTACATCGGGCACGACCTGCCCGCTGCCGTCGAGTCCGACGTGATCAACGTCGAGACCACGGTGACGCGGGTGGTCACCGTCCGCGATCTGCTCACGCAGCCGGAGTTCGAGGCGCCCGAGTACGGGATGATGAAGGTCATGGCCGGTCTGATGGCCGGCGAGGCCGGGATGGACATGCCTTACGCCATCGAGGTGAAGGGCCTGCCCGACGGCTACCGTCTCGGCATCGGCATGCAGTTGCTCGACGGTGCGGCCGCCGGCCGCCAGCTCTACTGCATCGGCAGCGTCGGTGACGTGTTCTCGTGCGACGGCCACGGCGAGGCCAACCTCAAGCGCTTCGAGGGCGTGAAGGCCGGCGACAAGATCCACGTCGACAATCGCAAGTTCCTGGCGTTCTGCTACTTCCACCGCCACCACCTGATGGAGGACACCCAGTTCGACGCGCTGCGTCAGCTCGGTGCGCCGATCTATGCCCAGCACCCCGTGCCGCTGATGTCGCCGCTGATGGGCGTCTCGTACACCGGTCAGTACTCGGGCAAGCTGTTGTGGATCCACCACACCCACGACTCGTCGCTGTGGCCGTCGCAGGGACTCATCTACCGCGGCGCGGTGTTGGCGGCGCAGGGGCCCGAGGCGGCCGCGGAGAAGTTCCGGCTGCAGTGGACGCAGAATGCCGAGCACATCCCACCGTCCTACCTGCCGCCCGGCCCGCTGCGCGCGACCTCGACGTGGCTCATCGACTACTTCCCGGTGATCGAGCAGGGCCTGGCCGACCTCATCCGGTGGGTCGAGGAGGGCGTGGCCCCCCCGAGCACGAGTTTCGACTACGTGGACGGGCAGGTGCTGCTGCCGCCCACGGCGCAGGAGCGCGGCGGCATCCAGCCGGTTGTGGCGGTGACGGCCAACGGGGGCGCCCGGACCGAGGTCGCGGTCGGCGATTCTGTACAGCTGCAGGTCGATGCGGCCGTCCCTTCGAACGCGGGAACGATCGTCTCGGTCGAGTGGGACTTCGACGGCTCGGGGACGTTCGGGTTCCAGCAGGAGGTGTCGGGCAAGGACACCTCGGTGCAGTTGAGCACCAGCCACGGTTACGACAAGCCGGGGACGTACTTCGTCACCGCGCGAGTGCGATCGAACCGTGACGGCGACGCCACTGCCGTGCACCGGCTGATCGAGAACGTGGCGGCGGCGCGCGTCGTCGTCGTCTGATAGTCAGTTGGTTCAAGGACGCACCGGGCGGCACGCTGCTACAGGGCGTGCCGCCCGGTGTATCTCCGACGGCCCACAGGAACCAGGACAGTGATGGAAGTCGAGAAGGATCGAAATGTCCCGATGCGCGACGGCGTGACCGCCGGGCGGCTGGCAGGTCGCGTCGCCGTCGTGACCGGAGCGGGGCAGGGCCTGGGCCGGGCGATCGCGCAGGTGCTGGCAGACGAGGGTGCCGCCGTGGCGCTGCTGGGCCGCAGGGTGGCGACGCTGGAAGAGACGCAGCGAGCGATCGAGGCCAAGGGCGGCCGAGGGCTCGTCGCGCGGTGCGACGTCGCGGTGCGGGCCGAGGTCGATGCGGCCGTGGCAGCGGTCCTGCGGGAGTTCGGGAAGATCGATGTCCTGATCAACAATGCCCAGGGTGGCAATACGAACATCTACGAGGCGACGGCCACGGCACCGGAAGAGATGGTGTTGGAGACCTTTCGCACCGGTCCGCTCGGGACGCTGCACATGATGCAGGCGTGTTTCGAGCCGCTGCGCGACTCCGGGCACGGGTCGGTGGTCAACTTCGGATCCGGGGTCGGCGTCCGCGGCGCCCCCGGCATGGCGTCGTACGCAATGGCCAAGGAGGCGATCGGTGGCCTTACCAAGGTGACCGCGATCGAATGGGGCAAGCATCAGATCCGCGTCAACCTCATCTGCCCAGCCGCCTTGTCCCCGGGGGCGGCGACGTACCGCGACGAAAACCCGAAGCGCTGGGAACAGCTGCTGAAGAACACGCCGCTGCGACGGTTCGGTGACCCGTACGACGACATCGGAAGGGCGGTGCTCTCGCTGGTGACCGATGATCTGAAGTACCTCACCGGCGCCACCTTGATGCTGGACGGCGGACAGGTCTTGCTGCGCTGATGCCTGACAACCTGGTAGGCAAGGTCGCCGTCATCACGGGCGGGGCGAGCGGAATCGGCCTGGCGAGCACCGAGGCGTTCGTCGCCGAAGGCGCGCGGGTCGTCGTCGGCGACATTCAGGACGAGTTGGGTCGGGCGCTCGTCGAGCGACTCGGCGACGCGGTCCGCTATGTGCACTGCGACGTGAGTGACGACGCACAGGTCGGCGCGCTCGTCGACGCGGCGGTCGCGGAGTTCGGCAGGCTGGACGTCATGTTCAACAACGCGGCGGGCGTCGGTGACCCCGCTCCGCTGCTCGACCTGGGTCCGGACGGCTACGACCGGTCGATGCGGCTCATCGCCGGCTCGACCGTCTTCGGGCACCGGCACGCGGCCCGTGTCTTCATCAGCCAGGGCGGTGGCGGCTCGATCATCTCGACCAGCAGCGGCTCCGGCCTGGTCGGCGGGATGGGTCCGGCCGGCTACACCATCGGTAAGCACGCGGTTATCGGGGTCGTGCATGCCGCCGCGTCCGAGCTGGGGCGGCACGGTATCCGGAGCAACGCGATCTGCCCGGGCATCACGATTACCCCGGTCTTCGCGAGGGGGATCGCACGCGAGCGCAAGGCGGCGTTCTTGGACGCCATTTCCGATGCGTTGGGCGCAGAGCAGCCGATCGGCAGGGTGGGCGCCCCGCAGGACATCGCGGGGGCGGCGGTGTTCCTCGCCAGCGACCTCTCCGCGTTCGTGACCGGTGCGGTCCTGCCGGTCGATGGCGGCGCACATGCCGTCAACACCGGTCGTTACGAACAGATCCAGGCGCAGGTACGCGCGGAGTACGGCGGTCGCGGGGACGCACCCTGAGATCGCCCGCTCGTGCTACGCGAGCGCGAGGGTCATGAGCTTGTCCGGCGAGAACGCCTCGCCGGGCAGACTCCACGGCCCGCCGTGCACGGCCTCGAAGGCCGCGGCCAGGTCGGGGCGGGTGCGCAGCAGCCGTCCGGCCCGCTCCCGTCGCGCCGCCCGATCGTCGGTGCCGAAGGCGGTGATCAGATCGGTGAGCGCCGAGGCGAAGCGCAGTCGGGCCATCCGCTCGCGCCGTTCCTCGCGGTAGGGCACCAGCGTGCCGGACGTCCAGGTGGCCGACTCCAGCAGCAGGTCGGTGATCACGCGCGCGTCGCGTAGCGCGACCGCCAGACCCTGGCCGGTGATCGGGTTGCTCCACCCGGCCGCGTCGCCGGCGAGCACGACGCCGGGCAGCACCGGATCTTCGGTCCAGCTGTCGGTCATCGGGAAGGACGCGATCGGGCCGGCCACCGTGGCGTCGGCCAGGGCATCGGAGTCGGGGAAGTGCTCGGTGCGGAAGCACTCGAGGAAACGCTGCTGCCGGTCGGCGCCGTTGAAGCGCTCGTCGCCGACGAGCCTGCCCACGTAGAGCCGGATCCGCCCGTCGCCGCGGGGGATGACGAAGAGCTGGTCGCGGCCGACCACGCCGACCGCGGTCTCGGCGCGGTCCCAGACCCCACCGTCGTCGATCAGCATGCCGGTGAGCATCATCCGGTGCGTCGTGGTCTGCAGCGCGACGCCGAGCGCGCGCCGGGTGCCTGAGCCCTTGCCGTCGGCCACGACGACCAGGTCGGCGCCGATCCTGCGCTCGGCGCCGTCGACCGCGTACGACACCGACGGCTGCGGGCCGGGTTCGGCGTGGACGGACGAGATGCCGACGACGATCTCCACGCCGGCCTTGGCCGCATGGTCGGCCAACGCCTGCCGGAACTGCGGGTGACCGATGCCGATGAGCCCGGGCACGCCGTCGATCACGCCGGCCAGGTTCTTCGCGGTACGCCGGGCACGCTC
>Ga0164242_10006504_pt1 | contig 12838 bp, 12 predicted proteins | sample OricomgcompostMG_FD_108783 | JGI IMG/M metagenome (GOLD analysis project Ga0164242, IMG submission 108783) | Miracle-Growth compost microbial communities from Emeryville, California, USA - Original compost - Miracle growth compost (MG) ... | reverse complement strand
GATGCTCGAGGACGGCCTCCTCTTCCTCACGGCCACGGTGTACGCGCTCGACGGCTCGGCGAAGCTCACCGCCTCCCACGCCGCGTACCCGGAGGACTCGAAGGACCCCGCCGCCGAGCTCGCGGAGCGCGTCGCCGACGAGCTCCTGGCCGACGGCGCTGCGGACCTCGCGCCGCTCGGGGCCTGATCGTCCGTATGATTCTGGTCACTTCTCGCCGCATTCCCGCCCGATGCGGGGGCGAAAACGACCAGAATCTCGCGACGGCGGAGGCGCGGCGATGAGCGCGGACTGGCAGCGACGCGTGCTCGTGCCGCGCGGCGGCGAGCTCGGCGACGTGCTCTCGGACGCGCTCGAGGCGGCGGGCTTCGAGGTGGTCGTCGCGCCGTTCCTCGCATTCGAGCCGCCGCGGCACCCGGCCGCGCTGCACGGCGCGCTCCGCCGTCTCGCGGTCGGCCGCTACGACTGGGTCGTGCTGACGAGCGCGAATGCGCTGTCGGCGATCCCCGAGGACCAGCGCCTCGGCGGCGCGCGGCTCGCCGTCGTCGGCAGGGGCACCGCGAAGTCGGCGCTCGACCGCGGCATCAAGCCCGTGTTCATCCCGGAGGTCGAGTCCGGCAAGGGCCTCGTCGACGAATGGCCGTCCTTCGCCTCGCCGGGCCGCGTGCTCGTGCTCCAGTCCGACCTCGCGGGCGGCGGCGTCGCGCGCGGCCTTCGCGCCCGCGGGCACGCCGTCGACCGGGTCGTCGCCTACCGGACCGTCCACGTCGAGCCGCCCTCGCACGTCGTGCGGGATCTCGCGCTCGGCCGCTTCGACGCGATCGTCGTGCCGAGCGGGAGCGCCGCCCGCTCGATCGTCGCTGTGAGCCCGGACATCCCGGCATCGACGAGAATCGTGGTGATCGGCCCGCGCACGGCGCGCGAGGCCGCCGAGGCGGGACTCACGGTCGCGGGCGTCGCCGGAGATCGATCGGCCGCGGGACTCGTCGCGGCGCTGAAGGAGCTGTTCGCGTGAGCCAGTACGACTTCCCCGTGCCGAGCATTCGTCCCCGCCGCCTCCGTCAGTCCGCGGCCTGGCGGAGGCTCGCGGCCGAGACGCGGCTGCACCCCGCCGAGCTGATCCTGCCGATGTTCGTCCGGGAAGGCGCGGAGGACGCCGTCCCGATCTCCTCGATGCCCGGGCAGGTCCAGCATTCCCTCGACTCCTTCCGCAGCGCGCTCCACGACGCGGCCGAGGCGGGTGTGGGCGGCGTCATGCTGTTCGGCGTGCCCGAGGATGCGAAGAAGGACGCGTCCGGGTCCGCCGCCGACGCCGAGGACGGCATCCTCCAGGTCGCCACCCGCATCGCAGCCCGGGAGATCGGCGACGCGCTCGTCGTGCAGACGGACCTCTGCCTCGACGAGTTCACCGATCACGGGCACTGCGGCGTCCTCGCGCGGGACGGCTCGATCGACAACGACGCGAGCCTCGAGCGCTACCGGAGCATGGCGCTCGCGCAGGCCGCCGCCGGCTCGCAGCTCCTCGGCCTCAGCGGCATGATGGACGGCCAGGTCGCGGCCGTCCGGGACGTCCTCGATGCGAACGGCCACCAGGGCGTCGCGATCCTCGGCTACTCGGCGAAGTACGCCGGCGGCTACTACGGTCCCTTCCGGGAGGCCGTCGGCTCGTCGCTCGGGGGCGATCGGAGGACCTACCAGCAGGACCCCGCGAACGCTCGCGAGGGCGTGCACGAGGCGACGCTCGACCTCGCCGAGGGCGCCGACATCGTCATGATCAAGCCGGCGGGCTTCTTCCTCGACGTCCTCGCGGAGGTGGCGCGGCTCTCGCAGGTGCCCGTCTGGGCGTACCAGGTCTCGGGCGAGTACTCGATGATCGAGGCCGGGGCCGCGAACGGGTGGATCGACCGCGATCGCATGATCCTCGATTCGCTCGTCTCGATCCGTCGCGCCGGGGCCGACGCGATCCTCACGTACTGGGCGACGGAGGTCGCGGGCTGGATCCGGAAGGGGATCGTCGAATGAGCAACGCCTCCGAGTTCGCCGCGGCGCAGGAGGTCATCCCCGGCGGCGTCAACTCGCCCGTCCGCGCCTACCGCTCGGTCGGCGGCACGCCGCGCTTCCTCGTCTCGGGACACGGACCGTACGTCACGGATTCGGAGGGACGCGAGTACGTCGATCTCGTCGGCGCCTGGGGACCCGCGTTCCTCGGGCATGCGCACCCCGCGATCGTCCGCGCCGTCCAGGAGGCCGCCGCCGACGGCCTCGGCTTCGGCGCCCCGACGCCGCGGGAGACGGCGCTGGCCCGGCTCCTCATCGAGCGGACGACGGTGCACGGCCGGGCCCTGCTCGAGCGCGTCCGGCTCGTCTCGACCGGCACCGAGGCGACGATGACGGCGATCCGCCTCGCGCGCGGGGCGACGGGGCGCGACCTGCTCGTGAAGTTCGCCGGCCACTACCACGGGCACTCCGACGGGCTGCTCGCCGAGTCCGGCTCGGGCATCGCGACGCTCGGGCTGCCCGGGTCCGCGGGCGTGCCGGAGGCGATCGCCGGCCTCACGCTCGTCCTCCCGTACAACGACCTGGCTGCCGTCGAGGCGGCCTTCGCGGCGTACCCCGGCCGGATCGCGGCCGTCATCACCGAGGCGGCGGGCGCCAATGCGGGCGTCCTCGCGCCCGAGCCGGGCTTCAACTCGAGACTCGCCGACCTCGTTCACTCGCAGGGCGCGCTGCTCATCCTCGACGAGGTGCTGACCGGCTTCCGGGTCGCGCCCGCCGGCTTCTGGGGGCTGCAGCAGCTCGCGGGCGAGGCGTACCTGCCCGACCTCGTCACCTACGGCAAGGTGATCGGCGGCGGGCTTCCCATCGCCGCGGTCGGCGGCCGCGCCGAGGTGATGGACCTCCTCGCCCCGCTGGGCCCGGTCTACCAGGCGGGCACGCTCTCGGGCAACCCGATCGCCGTCGCCGCCGGTCTCGCGCAGCTCACGGCCGCGGATGCCGACGCCTATGCGGCCGTGGACCGCGCCTCGGCCCGGCTCTCGACGGCCGTCGAGGACGCCTTCGCCGCGGGCGGCGCGCCGATCACCGTCTCGCGCGCCGGCTCGCTCTTCTCGATCGCGTTCCGCGACCCGGGCAAGGGCCTGATCCGCACCTACGACGACGCGAGGGACCAGGAGGCCTGGCGGTACCCGGCGTTCTTCGCCGCGATGCTCGAGCAGGAGGTGTCCCTGCCGCCGTCGGTGTACGAGGCCTGGTTCGTCGGCTCGCAGCACACCGACGAGGTGATCGAGCGCGTCATCGCGGCGCTGCCCGCCGCGGTCGCGGCGGCGAAGGCGGCGGCACCTCCTGCCGCGTAGCCCTGGCCGCTCCTGGCCGCTCGTCGCGGAAACAGGAATGCGGAGGGTCCCGTGCGGATTATCCGCATGGCACCCCGCGGATTCCTGTTTTCGGCACGGCGATCAGAAGGCCGCCGCGATCAGCTCCCCGATCAGGAACGCCGTCGCGGCCGGCCCGCGCCGCGGCGCGCTCGGCAGGATGCTCGTGTCGGCGACCCTGTAGCGCTCGGCGCCGATCACGCGTCCCGCCCCATCGACGACGTCGCCGATCGCCGCGCCGCCGCAGGCGTGCTGCGACGTGCCGAGGTGCGCGGCGATCCAGGCGTCGAGGGATGAATCGCGAGCGAGCGTCCCGCGATCGACATTCGTCACGCGGGCCCGCCCGTCGCCCTCGACGAGCCCGACCGCGAGCCGGACGGCCTCGCGGAGTCGCGCGCGCGCGGCGGCGGTCGCGAGGTGATCGAACTCGACCCCGTCCCCCAGCCGCCCGCGCTCCCCGCGCGTCGAGACGAAGCACAGCGGCCCGGGCAGGAAGCCCTGCAGGACTTCGGCGGTGGAGCCGTCCGACAGCACCGCGTGGACGACGCCGCCGAGCCACGTCGGAGCGTCGGGGGAGAGCTCGGGCCAGCCCTCGACCTCGAGGATGAGCTGCGGATGATCGTCGAGCCCCTCGCCGACCCCCGCCCCGCCGATGCCGAGGTCCCGCAGGAGCCGCGGCGTGCGCAGCGACCCCGCGGCGAACACGATCTCGCCGGCGTCGAGCGATCGGATGAGCGCCGCGTCGGCCTCGACGCCGCCGACGATGCGGAGGTTCGGGCGACCGAGCGCCGGCGTGAGGTGCGTGAGCGCGGCGTTCATCCGTGTCCGGCCGCGCCGGTTCGACGGCGTCGGCATCGCGCCCGGCAGCGCCGCGATGACGGGGTCGTCCGCCGGCAGCGTCTCGACCGGGACCGGACCGCCGTGGCCGGCCTCGAGCGCGAGCTGCCGCGGACGCACGGCCTCCCAGGACCAGGCCGAGCCCGCATTCACCGACCATTCCTCGAAGTCCGCGCGCGGCGCGTGCAGGAAGTAGCCGCCGTTCGTCGTCGAGGAGCCGCCGATGACGCGGCCGCGGCTGAATGCGTAGGGCCGCCCCGACGCGAGCCGTCCGGGTATCGACCAGCTCGCCTCGCCGACCGCGCCGGGCACGCGGCGGGCGTCGAGCAGCGCGTCCGGCAGGGGGAGCGAGACCGGCCCGGCCTCGAGCAGCAGCACCGAGCGCGCCGGGTCCTCGGACAGCCGGGCCGCGAGCACGCAGCCGGCCGTCCCCCCGCCGACGATGACGACGTCGGCCCGAAGCTGGTCGTTCACCGTGTCGCCTTCCGCCTGGCACTCGATGCCATTAGTGTGACACCACACCCGACACCTCAAGGAGGCTCGCATGGACGACACCACCATCGACACCGACGCGCAGGTCGACGCCGACCTTCTCGTCGAAGAGGTCTCGATCGACGGCATGTGCGGCGTCTACTGAGCTCGCGCCGCCCATGAGCACCGCCGCACCCTCGACGGCGTGGTGGACGGAGCCGCTCGCCGCGAAGCGCAAGGAGTCGTTCGGCGACCTCGTCTACCACTTCGGCAACCGCAAGCTCGCGTTCGCGCGTCCCCGCACCGAGGAGCCGCAGCCGCGCCTCGTCGACCTCTTCGAGTTCGGTCTCGACGCCCCCATCTGCCTCACGTGGGAGCTCACGTACGCGTGCAACCTCTCATGCGTGCACTGCCTGTCGAGCTCGGGCCGCCGCGATCCGCGCGAGCTGACGACGGAGGAGTGCAAGGCGGTCATCGACGAGCTCGAGCGGATGCAGGTCTTCTACGTCAACATCGGCGGCGGCGAGCCGACGGTCCGCCCCGACTTCTGGGAGCTCGTCGACTACGCGACGGCGCATCACGTCGGCGTCAAGTTCTCGACGAACGGCGTCAAGATCACGCCCGAGGTCGCGGCGCGACTCGCGCAGAACGACTACCTCGACATCCAGATCTCCCTCGACGGCGCGACCCCCGAGGTGAACGACCACGTCCGCGGCCCCGGCTCTTACGACACCGCGATCCGGGCCCTCGAGCATCTGCACGCGGCCGGCTTCAAGCACCCGAAGCTCTCCGTCGTCTGCACGCGGCAGAACATCCCGCAGCTCGACGAGTTCAAGGCGATCGCCGACCGGTACGGCGCGCAGCTGCGCCTCACCCGCCTCCGCCCCTCCGGCCGGGGCGCCGACGTCTGGGACGAGCTCCACCCGCTCCCTGCGCAGCAGAAGGAGCTCTACGACTGGCTCGTCGCGCATGGCGACGGCGTCCTCACCGGCGACTCGTTCTTCCACCTCTCCGCCTTCGGCGAGGCGCTCCCCGGTCTCAACCTCTGCGGGGCGGGTCGCGTCGTCTGCCTCATCGACCCGGTCGGCGACGTCTACGCGTGCCCGTTCGCCATTCACGAGGAGTTCCTCGCGGGGAACGTCCGGAGCGAGGGCGGCTTCCAGGAGGTCTGGCGGCACTCGGAGCTCTTCACCCGCCTGCGTGAGCCGCAGTCCGGCGGCGCCTGCTCGTCCTGTCAGTTCTTCGACACCTGCAAGGGCGGCTGCATGGCCGCGAAGTTCTTCACCGGCCTCCCGCTCGACGGACCCGATCCCGAGTGCGTCCAGGGCTACGGCGAGGAGCTGCTCGCGGCGCGCGAGGCCGACCTCGTCAAGGCGAAGCCCGGCAAGGATCACTCGCACCGCACGACGCGCTACTCGAAGTCCGGCAAGGTCGCGATCAACCTCGGCAAGCGCCCCGATGCCCTCGCGGCGCTCGACATCAAGCCGAACCTCGCGGTCGGCGGCGAGGGCGCGCGCCTGCCCATGAACGACCTCATGGACCACCCGCTCGCCGACTTCGTGCCGGACGGTCGTTAGGACGTCAGCGGGACGCGATGCCCTGGAGCGCGTCGATCGCCGCGGCGAGGCGGTCGGTGAGCGATTCGTCGGGCGCCTGCAGCCACTGCTCGTAGCCGGCGAGGGCGGCCGCGAGGAACGCCCAGGCGATCGTCTGCGGCTCGAGCGCGCGGACGTCGACGCCGAGCCGGTGCGCGACGAACTCGGCGAGCACGTCCCGCCATGCCCGGTACCGCAGCGTGCCGTGCGCGGCGAGCGTCGGCACCGTGAAGAGCAGCGCCATCCGGTCGCGATGGTAGGGGAGCTCGTCCTCCGAGTAGGCGTTGAAGGTGAGGACGGCGTCGCGCAGCGCGTCGAAGATCGTGACATCGGCGGGCACGCTCGCGAGGTGCGACCGGAGGTCCTCGAGGAGCGCGTCGAAGTCCCCCCAGGGCAGGTCGTTCTTCGAGGGGAAGTAGCGGAAGAACGTCCGCCGTCCGATGCCCGCGGCGCTCGCGATCTCGTCGACCGTGACCGCGTCGAAGCCGCGCTCGATGAAGAGCTGGAGGCCGACGTGCGTGAGCTCCGCGGCCGTCGTCGAGGGCGAGCGGCCCGCCCGGGACGCGGAGGCGAGCCCCGCATTCGTCTCCGCCGTCTCCATGCTCACATTCTGGACCTCCCGTCACCGGCGAGGAGTAGTGTCCCGCTTGGCACTCAGTGCCGCACCGGATCGACGAAGGGGTTCACATGGGTCGTCTCGATGACAAGGTCATCTTCATCACCGGCGCCGCCCGCGGCCAGGGCCGCGCGCACGCCGTCACGTTCGCGAAGGAGGGCGCGAAGATCATCGGCATCGATGTGGACGCCCCGATCGACCACGTCGACTACCCGCTCGCGACCGCCGAGGACGCGGCCGAGACGGTCCGCCAGGTCGAGGCCGCCGGCGGCGAGATCCTCTTCAAGACCGCGGACGTCCGCGACCTCGAGGCGCTGAAGGGCGTGGTGAACGAGGGGGTCGCGCGATTCGGCAAGCTCACGGGCGTCGTGGCGAACGCGGGCGTCGACGTCCTCAACCTCTGGAACGACTTCACCCCCGAGACGGTCCGCACCGTCATCGATGTGAACCTGCTCGGCGTCTGGAACACCGTCATGGCCTCCGTCGACGCGCTCATCGCGAACGGCGGCGGCTCGATCGGCATCACCTCGAGCGCCAACGGTCTCAAGGCCGGCCCGTTCAACCTCGCCTACAACATGTCGAAGTACGGCCTCGTCGGCCTCTCGAAGTCGTTCGCGATGGAGCTCGCGCCGCATCACATCCGGGTCAACACGGTCCACCCCGGCGGCGTGAACACGCCGATGGGTCAGGGCGCGATGGGCAAGATGCCGAAGTTCCAGGAGACGGCGCCGGCGCTGATGCCGATGTTCACCCAGTGGATCCCGGGCGTCATGGAGCCGGAGGAGATCTCGAAGGTCTACCTCTACCTGCTCTCCGACGAGTCGACCTGGGTCACCGGCTCGACGTACCAGGTCGACGGCGGGCTCGCCTCGTACTGATCCGCTCCCGGATGGCGGCGGTCGCAGCACTCCCGCCGCCGTCCGGTCCCCGGCACCGGGCTCCTGCATCCGTGACGGCGGCGCGCCAGGCGGCGCGCCGCACAGGAAAGGAGCAGAACGAATGGCTGGAAGACTCGAGGGCAAGGTCGCCTTCATCACCGGAGCGGCGCGCGGGCAAGGCCGCTCGCATGCGGTCCGGCTCGCCCAGGAGGGCGCCGACATCATCGCGATCGACATCTGCGAGAAGGTCGACGGGACGCCGTACGACGGCGCGACCGAGGCGGACCTGCAGGAGACGACGAAGCAGGTCGAAGCGCTCGACCGGCGGATCGTCGCGACGAAGGCGGATGTCCGCGATTTCGAGGCGGTCAAGGGAGCGGTCGACGCGGGCGTCGCCGAGCTCGGCCGGCTCGACATCGTGTCGGCGAACGCCGGCATCTCGACGCAGATGGCGCCGACCGACCAGCTCGACGAGGCGTCGTGGCAGACGATGATCGACGTCAACCTCAGCGGCGTCTGGCACACGGCGAAGGCCGCGATCCCGCATATCAAGGCGGGCGGCCGGGGCGGCTCGATCATCCTCACGAGCTCCGAGGCGGGCATCCGCGGCTACGGCAACATCGCGCACTACGTCTCGGCGAAGCACGGCGTCGTCGGGCTCATGCGCACGCTCGCGATGGAGCTCGCGCCGGACAGCATTCGCGTGAACAGCATTCACCCCACCCAGGTCGACACGCCCATGATCCAGAACCAGGCGACCTGGTCGCTCTTCACGGGCGATCCGAAGGCGACGAAGGAGCAGTTCGCGGAGGCGTCGCGGAAGGTGATCGCGCTGCCCATCCCGTGGGTCGACCCGGTCGACATCTCGAACGCCGTGCTGTTCCTCGCCTCCGACGAGGCTCGCTACATCACGGGCGTGCCGCTGCCGGTCGACGGCGGCAACTTCCTCATCTGAGCCGGACGGAGTGAACGCATGGGACAGGATGACGCGGACGTCCGGGAGCGCATCCTGTCCCGGCTCGTCGGCCGGGAGCGAGAGCTCGAGCTCGCGATCGCGGCCGTCTCCGCCGGGCGCGACCTCGTCCTCGAGGGGCCGCCGGGCACGAGCAAGACGACGATGCTGCGGGCGATCACGGCCGAGTGGGGCATCCCGCTCGTCCTCGTCGAGGGCAACGGCGACCTGACCCCGTCGAAGCTCATCGGCACCCACTCGCCCGCGCAGGTGCTGCGGGAGGGGTACACGGCGGACAGCTTCGTGCCCGGTCCGCTCGTCGAGGCGATGCAGACGGGCGGCTTCCTGTACATCGAGGAGTTCAACCGCGCGCCGGAGGACGCGCTGAACGTCCTCCTCACGGCGATCGCCGACCGCCAGCTCGTCGTGCCCCGCTATGGGACGGTGAATGCGCAGCCGACGTTCCGCGTCATCGCCTCGATGAACCCGTTCGACAACGTCGGCACGACACGGCTCTCGATGAGCGTGAGCGACCGGCTCAACCGCATCGTCGTCGACTATCAGGACGCCCCGGCGGAGGAGGGCATCGTCGCCCTGCGGACCCGGCTGAGCGGCCCGCTCGCCGAGTCCGTCATCGCCGATGCTGTGGCCGTCACGCGGCTCACCCGCACGCACCCCGACGTACGGCAGGGATCGAGCGTCCGCGGTGCGATCGACCTCGCGCTCATCGCCGACCGGCTGCTCGCCGGTCGCCGCGTGGACGAGCGCGGCGCCGGGTACCGCGACACGTTCCTCGACGCGATGCAGGTCGCGCTCTCCGGCCGCATCCGCATCGACGAGGCTGCGGAGACGAGTCCCGAGCTCGTGCTCCGGGAGATCTGGGAGCAGCACTTCGTGCTCGACCCGGCGACCGCGGAGCCCGGCTGAAGGGCGGTTGAGGCGTCCGCCCCGATCGCCCGCCGCCGCGAGCCGACGTCCCGACCCTTGCGGCGCAAGCCGAAGGAGCTCGAGGAGGAGCCGCTCGTGTTCCGCGCCCCGGGCGGGGCGGCCGGTGCCGTGCTCCGCGCGGACCCCGGCCGCGGTGGGGCGAAGCCCGATCCGAGGACGGGCGACGGGCGGGGCGAGACCGATGACGTCGCCGAGCTCGCGCTCCTCGACGAGGAGGAGGCCCTCGACGCCGCCGCGCGCTCGCGGGCGCGGCGCATCGCCGCGCGGCTCTCGCTGCCGCGCCCGCGCGACGTGCGCGAGCGGTGGCGCGGCGTCGGCCGACCCCGGACCGTCCGCTACCGCGAGGGCGCGGAAGAGCTCGATCTCGATCGCACGCTCGACGTGCTCGTGGAGGACCCGTTCCCGCGGGACGACGACGTGTATGTGCGCGAGCGGGTCCGCCCGGCCCGTGCCGTCGTGCTCGCCGTCGACGTGTCGGGATCGATGAAGGGGGAGCGGGTGCGCACCGCGGCCGCGACGGTCGGCGCGCTCGCGGGCGAGCTCCGACGGGATGCGCTCGGCGTCATCGCGTTCTGGTCGGACGCCGCGGTCCTGCTGCGACCCGGCGACCCGGTCCGCTCGACGGCGCTGCTCGACGCGCTCCTGCGCATTCCCGCACGGGGCCTCACGAACGTCGCCTTCCCGCTCCAGCTCGCCGCTGAGCAGCTGTCGGGGAACGGGATCCGGGACTCTCGCGTCATCCTGCTCTCCGACTGCGTGCACAATGCCGGGCCGGATCCGCGGATCGCGGCTCGGCGACTGCCCCGGCTCGATGTGCTCCTCGATGCGAGCGGCGAGCGGGACGTCGAGCTGGGCCGGGATCTCGCCGCGGCCGGCCGCGGCGCGCTCCGAGTGGTCCGCTCGTACCGCGACGTCGCCGAGGCCGTGAGCGACATCTTCTTCCGCGGCTGACCGGACGGCCCCGTCGTCCCGTGTCAACCCCGCCACCGTCGTGCGCGCGGCTCCCTACCGTGGCTCGAGGGGCGAGCAGGAAGGAGCGCGCCATGGGACGCGTGGAGGGCAAGGTCGCATTCATCACCGGTGCGGCGCGAGGACAGGGCCGGTCGCACGCGGTGCGCCTCGCCGAGGAGGGCGCCGACATCATCGCCGTCGACGTCGCGGAGACGCTGCCGGGAATGGCGCAGTACTACCCCGGAGCGACCGACGCCGATCTCGACGAGACGGTCCGGCGGGTCGAGGCGCTCGATCGGCGGATCGTCGCGAAGAAGGTCGACGTGCGCGACTTCGGCGCGCTCAAGTCCGCGCTCGACGAGGGCGTCGCCGAGCTCGGTCGGCTCGACATCGTGTCGGCGAATGCGGGCGTGTTCACGTTCGGCAATCCGATGCAGGACGTCCCCGAGGAGGAGTGGGACCTCGTCAACGACATCAACGCGAAGGGCGTCTGGCACACGGCGAAGGCCGTCATCCCGCACTTCATCGAGCAGGACCGGGGCGGCTCGATCATCCTCACGAGCTCCACCGCGGGGCTCCGGGGCACGCCGAACGTCACGGCGTACACCGCCGCGAAGCACGCCGTGGTCGGCATCATGCGGACCCTCGCGCTCGAGCTCGCGCCGCATCGCGTCCGGGTCAACACGGTGCATCCCACCGGGGTCGCGACGGACATGATCCTCAACGAGCAGGCGTTCAAGCTCTTCCTCCCGAACGTCGAGCATCCGACGAAGGAGCAGGCGGAGCAGGCCTTCCAGTCGACGAATGCGCTGCCCATCCCGTGGGTCGAGCCCGTCGACATCTCGAACGCGATCCTGTTCCTCGCCTCGGACGAGGCCCGGTACATCACGGGCACCGAGCTGAAGATCGACGCGGGGTACACGCTGAAGTGAGGCGTCCGCCAGCCTCCATATCTGGCACCCGGTGCCACTAGACTGACGGCTCGCGACCGTGTGAGGAGAGAGACCGTGGCGAAGCAGAACCCGTGGTTCGAGTCCGTCCTCGAGGCGCAGCGGCGTGCGGAGCGGTTCCTCCCCCCATCGGTGTATGCCGCCCTCGTCGCCGGCTCCGAGCGAGGCAGGACGCCGCAGGACAACATGGAGGCGTTCGCCGAGCTGCAGTTCGCCCCGCACGTCGTCGGGCATCAGCCGGAGCGGAAGCTCGACACGACGGTCCTCGGCATCCCGGTCTCGTTCCCGGTGATCATCTCCCCGACCGGCGTCCAGGCCATCCGGCCCGAGGGCGAGGTCGCCGTGTCGCGCGCCGCCGCGAACCGCGGCACGATCATGGGCCTCAGCTCCTTCGCGAGCAAGCCGGTCGAGGAGGTCGCCGCCGCGAACCCGAACACGTTCTTCCAGATGTACTGGACGGGCACCCGGGAGCAGCTCGAGCAGCGCATGGAGCGCGCGAAGGCCGCCGGCGCGAAGGCGCTCATCGTCACGACCGACTGGTCGTTCTCGGTCGGCCGCGACTGGGGCAGCCCCTCGATCCCCGAGAAGATGGACTTCAAGGCGATCTGGGACATGAAGTGGGAGGGCATCACCCACCTCCCGTGGGCCTGGCAGTGGGTCACCGGCGGCGGCCTCCCGGACCTCACGGCCCCGAACCTCCGCGATCCGCGCACCGGCATCTCGCCGACCTTCTTCGGCGCGTACTACGAGTGGATGCAGACGCCGCCGCCCCAGTGGGAGGACATCGCCTGGATCAAGCAGGCGTGGGGCGGCCCGCTCATGCTCAAGGGCATCACGCGGGTCGACGACGCGAAGCGCGCCGTCGACGCGGGGGTCGACGCGATCTCGGTCTCGAACCACGGCGGCAACAACCTCGACACGACCCCCGCGACCATCCGCTGCCTGCCGGCGGTCGCCGAGGCCGTCGGCGGCCAGGTCGAGGTGCTCCTCGACGGCGGGGTCCGACGCGGCGGCGACGTCGCGAAGGCGCTCGCCCTCGGCGCCCGCGCGGTCATGATCGGCCGGGCCTACCTGTGGGGCCTCGCCGCGAACGGGCAGACGGGTGTCGAGAACGTCCTCGACCTGCTTCGGATGGGCCTCGACTCGGCGCTCCTCGGCCTCGGGCACAGCTCGATCGAGGAGCTGAAGCCCGAGGACTTCTACATCCCGGAGGCGTTCGGGCGCCGGCTCGGCGACCCGGCGGTCGCCTCGGAGCCCGTCGCCGCACAGCT
>Ga0164242_10006503_pt1 | contig 12840 bp, 9 predicted proteins | sample OricomgcompostMG_FD_108783 | JGI IMG/M metagenome (GOLD analysis project Ga0164242, IMG submission 108783) | Miracle-Growth compost microbial communities from Emeryville, California, USA - Original compost - Miracle growth compost (MG) ... | reverse complement strand
GGCCTGGTGCTCATCGCCGGCACCGGAGCCATCGCCGCCCGGATCGCGGGGCGCCGCCGCGTCGCCGTCTGCGACGGCCACGGCTGGCTCCTCGGCGACGAGGGCAGCGGGTACTGGCTGGGCAACCGCGCGGTGCGGGCCGCCCTCGAAGCGCTCGACGGACGCGGACCCTGGACCGCCCTGGTTCCCCGGGTGGCCGCGCACTTCCTGTGCGAGGGCGCCGGCGAGGACCCGGCCGGGCCCGACCTGACCGGCGGCCCGGCCGGGCCCGGCCCGGACCGGCTGGGGCGGCTCGGGGGATCTGACCCGGACCGGCTGGGTCGGCTCGGGGGGCCCGAGCGCCACCGGCTGGGCGAGGCGATCGTCTCGGCCGCCTACGCCCGGCCCCCGGCCCGGCTGGCCGAACTCAGCCCGGTGGTGGCGGACGTGGCCGCAGCGGGTGACCCGGTGGCCGCGCGCCTGCTGGACACCGCGGCCGACCTGCTCGCGGCCACCGTCCGCTCACTCGACCCGCACCCGGGCGATCCGCTGGTCGTCACCGGCGGCCTGCTCGCCCCCGGCGGCCCGCTGCTCGACCGGGTCGCCGGCCGCCTGGCCGACCACGAGCTGCGCGTCTTCGCCGTCCCGGACGGCTCCCAGGGTGCCGCCGCCCTGGCCTGCACGCTGCTGTGAACGAGGCGGGGCCCCGGGCGCGGTTTCCCGGGCGGCCTTGACGGAAGCGATGATGGAATGTTTCATCACGTTGCCGACTGCTTGGTGGAACGAGCCAGCGGACGGCGCCGGGAAAGAGACGACGAAGGGGATGCGGGCATGGGCGCGGGCGGCAAGGACGAGGGGCACCAGGGACAGGTCGGCGCGGCGCAGTTCGCCGACGTGGCCCGCGCCGCGGTAGAGCGGGCGATCAGCGGGAACCAGGAGCCGGTGGCCGCGGCGGCCCGGCTCTTCGCGGACTGTGTCGCCGCGGACGGCGTGATCCACGGCTTCGGTACCGGCCACTCCCAGGCCACGGTGCTGGAAGTGGTCGGGCGGGCCGGCGGCCTCATCCCGACCAACCGGATCGGACTGGCCGACCTCGTGCTGCGCGGCGGCGAGGACCGCTCGGCGCTCTCCGACCCGTTGCTGGAGCGCTCCCCGGGGCTGGCCAAGCGGCTCTACGAGCTGGCCGCCCCGCGCCCGCAGGACCTGTTCGTCATCGTGTCCAACTCCGGTGTGAACAACTCGATCGTCGACATGGCCCTCCTCGTCAAGGAGGCCGGACACCCGCTGGTGGCCCTCACCTCCCTGGCCCACACCAACGCCGTGCCCGCCCTCCACCCCAGCGGTCGGCGGCTGGCCGAGATCGCCGACGTCGTCCTGGACAACTGCGCCCCCAAGGGCGACGCGATCCTCCCCCTGCCCGGCGGCAACGCGGTGGGCGGGGTGTCCACCATCACCTCGGCGATGCTGGTCCAGATGGTCGTCGCGGAGTCGGTCGCGCTGCTCACCGCCGACGGCGTCGAGGCGCCGGTGTACATCTCCGCCAACGTGCCCGGCGGCCATGACCGCAACACCGTCTTGGAGGCCCGCTACGCCGGCCGTCTCCACCGCGGCGGGTTCTGACCCACCGACGGCCTCCGCCGTCCCCGTAGGCGGCCTCGTCGCGCGGTTCTCCCGGCGCCGGGGCCGCCGCCGTGGGGCCCGCGCCCGGTTGCTCGGGGGCCGGGCGGGCCGGGCGTCGGCGGGTTCCCGGCTCGTCGGGGCTTCCCCGTGGCGCCGGGTCGTTCCCCCGGTTCGTTCCCTCCTCGGGTTGTTGCCTGGCCCGGGTCGTGGTCCGATCCCTGCCCCGGGTCGTTCGCGCCGGTCAGGGCAGTTGTCAGTGGGTGCCTCCAGCGTCGGCCGTGATCACCGCGCGTGGTCCGCCACTGGCCGGGTCCTGCCACGCCGCTGACACGACGTCAGAGTGCGCCCGCACGGATGTCCTGGGACGGCGATGGGGGAGTGATGCGTGCGGAGACCACGGCGCCGAGCGGCAGCTCGGACCGGTGCGGCGTCACACGACCGGGTGAGAGCCGGAGCGGCGGCCACGCAGGGGAAGACGGCGCGGCACGGCCGGAGCCGGATCTCGTTCCGGGGGGTCATCAACTAGGTTGGGAGTCGCAGCGAGGACGAGGAGAAGTGGACTGATGTCCGAAACGAACGCGCAGGGCTCCCCCCGGCTCGACCAGCGTCCCGAGTGGAACGCGCTCGCCAAGCACCGCGACGAGACGGCCGACATCCACCTGCGGGACCTGTTCGCCGCCGACCCCGGGCGGGCGAGCCGCTACACCCTCCAGGTGGGCGACCTGTACCTGGACTACTCCAAGCACCTGGTCACCGACGAGACCCTGCGGCTGCTGCGCGAACTGGCCGCGGCGACCGGGGTGTTCGAACTGCGGGACGCGATGTTCCGCGGCGACCGGATCAACACCACGGAGAACCGCGCGGTGCTGCACACCGCGCTGCGCGCCCCCCAGTCGGCGACCATCGACGTGGACGGCACCAACGTGGTGCCCGGTGTCCACTCGGTGCTCTACAAGATGACCGTGTTCGCCGACCGCATCCGCTCCGGCGAGTGGACCGGCCACACCGGCAAGCGCATCCGCAACATCGTCAACATCGGCATCGGCGGCTCCGACCTCGGCCCCGCCATGGCCTATGAGGTGCTGCGCCCCTACACCGACCGCTCCCTGACGGTCCGTTTCGTCTCCAACGTCGACGGCGCCGACCTGTACGAGGCGGTCCGCGACCTGGACGCCGCCGAGACGCTGTTCGTCATCGCCTCCAAGACGTTCACCACCATCGAGACGATCACCAACGCCACCTCCGCCCGCCAGTGGCTGCTCGGCCGGCTCGGCGCCGGCGAGGACGCCGTGGCCAAGCACTTCGTGGCGCTGTCCACCAACGCGGAGAAGGTCACCGAGTTCGGCATCGATCCGCAGAACATGTTCGAGTTCTGGGACTGGGTCGGCGGCCGCTACTCGTACGACTCCGCCATCGGCCTGTCGCTGATGGTCGCGATCGGCCCCGAGGCGTTCCGCGACATGCTCGCCGGCTTCCACCTGGTCGACGAGCACTTCCGCACCGCCCCGCCGGAGCGGAACGCGCCGCTGCTGATGGGCCTGCTCGGCATCTGGTACGGCAACTTCCACGACGCGCAGTCGCACGCGGTGCTGCCCTACAGCCACTACCTCAGCCGGTTCACCGCCTACCTCCAGCAGCTGGACATGGAGTCCAACGGCAAGTCGGTGGACCGCGAGGGCAACCGCGTCAGCTGGCAGACCGGCCCCGTGGTGTGGGGCACCCCGGGCACCAACGGCCAGCACGCCTACTACCAGCTGCTCCACCAGGGCACCAAGCTGGTGCCGGCCGACTTCGTGGGCTTCGCCCAGCCGATCGCCGAACTCGGCCCGCTGACCGGCCACCACGACCTGCTGATGGCCAACTTCTTCGCTCAGACGCAGGCGCTGGCCTTCGGCAAGACCGTCGAGGAGGTCCGCGCCGAGGGCGTCGCCGAGGCGCAGGTGGCGGCACGCACCTTCCGCGGCAACCACCCGACGACGACGATCCTGGCCGAGGCGCTCACCCCGTCGGTGCTGGGCCAGCTGGTGGCGCTCTACGAGCACAAGGTGTTCGTGCAGGGCGCGGTGTGGGACATCGACTCCTTCGACCAGTGGGGCGTCGAACTCGGCAAGGTGCTGGCCAAACGGGTCGAGCCGGCCCTCACCGAGGGCGCGGACGTGCCCGGTCTGGACGCCTCCACCCAGGCGCTGGTCGCCAGGTACCGCGAGCTGCGCGGCCGCTGACGGCCGCCGCCCCGGCAGCACCCACGCCGAGGGGCCCCGGTTCACCGAACCGGGGCCCCTCGGCGTGGGTGCCTTCGCGCCGTTCGCTACGCCGACGCCGGCGGGTACAGTGCCGGCGGCAGCTTCGCCGCCGCGGCCCTGTCCAGCAGCCACAGCGTGCGGGACCGCCCGTAGGCGCCGGAGGCCGGGGCCTGGACCTCGCCCGGCTGGGACAGCGCCAGCGCCACCGCTCCGGCCTTGTCCTCGCCGGCCGCCAGCAGCCAGACCTCGCGGGCCGCCCGGATGGCCGGGAACGTCAGCGAGATCCGGGTCGGCGGCGGCTTCGGCGAACCGTGGACGCCCACCGCGGTCAGCACCGACTCCCGGGTGGCCGGGTGCTCGGGGAAGAGCGAGGCCACATGCGTGTCCGGCCCCACCCCCAGCACGAGCACGTCGAACGCCGGGACGTGGACGTGGTCCTCGCCACCCGCCGCGGCCGCCAGCTCCGCCGCGTAGGCCGCCGCGGCGGCCTCCACGTCCGAGCCGTACGGGCCGTCGGAGGGCGCCATCGGGTGCACCCGCGCCGGGTCCACCGGCACGGCGTCCAGCAGTGCCTCGCGGGCTTGTGTGACGTTCCGCTCGGGGTCGCCCTCCGGCAGGTACCGCTCGTCGCCCCACCACAGGTCGATCCGCGACCAGTCCACCGCGTCGCGGGCCGGCGACTGCGCCAGCGCGGCCAGCAGCGCGTTGCCGTTGCGGCCGCCGGTGAGCACCACCGACGCCGTGCCCCGGGCGGCCTGGGCGTCCACGACCCTCGTGATCAGCCGGGCCGCCGCGGCCTGCGCCATCAACTCCTTGTCGCGGTGGACGACCACCTGGGGCGTGCTCACTTGCCGCTCGCCGCCTTCCCCGACGCGCCGGACGCCGGCTTGCGCGCACCCGCCGTGGCCGGCGCCGACCGCGGCGGGTCCGGCTCGGCCTTCTCCGCGGCCTGGCCCGCGTTGACCAGGTGCTTGAGACCGAACTGGATGGTGGCGCGGTAGATGTCGTCGGGGTCGAGCCGGCGCAGCTCCTCCGCGATCAGCTCGGAGGTCTCCCGGCGCTTGAGGGCCACGTGGCGGTCCGGCTGGCCCGGCACGGCGAGCTCCGCCAGCGCGCCGTCCGGCCGGTCGAGGCAGATGTCGCCGTCGGGGGTGAACAGGCGCACCCCCGTCAGCCCGGGCCCGTTGGACACCTTCCGCTCCACCTGGACCCCGAGCCGGTCCGCCAGCCACAGGGCCAGCAGCTCCGTGCTCGGGTTGTACGCCTCGCCCTCGACCGAGGCAGCGGTGATCTTGCCGTGCTTCTGGTCCAGGGCCGCGGCCAGCATGGACCGCCACGGGGTCAGCCGGGTCCAGGCCAGATCGGTGTCGCCGGGGGCGTAGGTGCGGGCCCGGTTCTGGAGCGAGGCCACCGGGTCCTCGGCAGCCGAGCCGTCGGTGATCCGGCGCTGTGCCAGCCGGCCCAGGGGGTCCTCACCGACGTTCTCCGGGGCCTTGTCCGGCCACCAGCACACCGCCGGGGCGTCCGGCAGCAGCAGCGGCAGCACCACCGACTCCGTGTGGTTGGCCAGTTCGCCGTGCATGCGCAGCACCACGGTCTCGCCGGTGCCCGCCTCGTCGCCCACCACCACCTCGGCGTCCAGCCGGGCCGAGGCGCGGTCGCGGGGAGAGCGGCCGGGCCGCCGGATCACCACGAGGATCCGGGACGGGTGCTCCCGCGACGCCTCGTGCGCGGCCTTCAGCGCGTCGTAGGCGCCGCCCTCGTCGGTGACGATCACCAGGGTCAGCACCATGCCGACCGCGGGCGTGCCGATCGCCCGGCGGGCCTCGATCAGCCCGGAGTTGATGCGGGACGACGTCGTGTCCGTCAGGTCGATCCTCATGGCCGGCGCCAGCTCCTGCCGTCTCGTGCGAGCATTTCGTCCGCCTCGACCGGGCCCCAGGTGCCCGACGCGTACTGCGCGGGCTTGCCGTGCTTGTCCCAGAACTTCTCGATCGGGTCGAGGATCTGCCAGGACAGCTCGACTTCCTGGTGGCGGGGGAAGAGGTTGGCGTCGCCGAGCAGCACGTCGAGGATGAGCCGCTCGTACGCCTCGGGGCTGGATTCGGTGAACGACTCGCCGTAGGCGAAGTCCATCGTCACGTCCCGCACCTCCGTGGAGGTGCCCGGCACCTTCGAGCCGAACCGGACGGTGACGCCCTCGTCCGGCTGCACCCGGATCACCAGCGCGTTCTCGCCCAGCTCCTCGGTGGCACCGGTCTCGAACGGCAGGTACGGGGCCCGCTTGAAGACCACCGCGATCTCGGTGACCCGGCGCCCCAGCCGCTTGCCGGTGCGCAGGTAGAACGGCACCCCGGCCCAGCGGCGGTTGTTGATCTCCAGCTTCACCGCGGCGTAGGTGTCGGTCTTGGACTTGGGGTCGATGCCCTCCTCCTCCAGGTAGCCGAGCACCTCCTCGCCGCCCTGCCAGGCGTGCGCGTACTGGCCGCGCACGGTGTACTTCGCCAGGTCGTCCGGGAGCTGCACCGCGCTGAGCACCTTCAGCTTCTCCGCGGTCAGCGCCTTCGGGTGGAAGGAGCCCGGCTCCTCCATCGCGGTCAGCGCCAGGAGCTGGAGCAGGTGGTTCTGGATCACGTCCCGGGCGGCGCCGATGCCGTCGTAGTACCCGGCGCGGCCGCCGATGCCGATGTCCTCGGCCATGGTGATCTGCACGTGGTCCACGTACGAGCGGTTCCAGATCGGCTCGTACATGGTGTTGGCGAAGCGCAGCGCCAGGATGTTCTGGACGGTCTCCTTGCCCAGGTAGTGGTCGATCCGGAAGACCTCGTTGGGCAGGAAGACCTCGTGCACGATCTGGTTGAGCTGCTGCGCGCTGGCCAGGTCGTGGCCGAACGGCTTCTCGATGACGGCGCGCCGCCACGAGTCGCCGCTGCCCTCGGACAGGCCGTGCTTCTTCAGCTGCCGCACCACGTTGGGGAAGAACTTCGGCGGCACCGACAGGTAGAAGGCGAAGTTGCCGCCCGTGCCCCGGGCCTTGTCCAGGTCCTCGATGGTGGACTTCAGCTGCTCGAACGCCTTGTCGTCGTCGAAGTCGCCCTGCACGAAGCGGCAGCCCTCGGCCAGCTGCTGCCAGACCTCCTCGCGGAAGGGGGTGCGGGCGTGCTCCTTGACGGCGTCGTGGACCTCCTGCGCGAAGTCCTCGTCCTCCCACTGGCGGCGGGCGAAACCGACCAGGGCGAAGCCCGGCGGCAGCAGGCCGCGGTTGGCCAGGTCGTAGACCGCCGGCATCAGCTTCTTGCGCGACAGGTCGCCGGTGACGCCGAAGATGACCAGGCCGGACGGCCCGGCGATCCGTGGCAGCCGGCGGTCGAGGGGATCGCGCAGCGGGTTGCCGTGGGACGGCGCCCGCTGGGTGCTCGTGTCGACCGCCACCTCAGGCCTCCGAGGGGACGAGGCGCTCGAGCTCCGCCTTGGTGGAGTCCAGCAGTTCGTTCCACGAGGCCTCGAACTTCTCGACGCCCTCGTCCTCCAGCACCTTCACGACGTCGTCGTAGGCGATGCCGAGGGCCTCGATCGCGTCGAGGTCGGCGCGGGCCTGCGCGTAGGTGCCGCGGATGGTGTCGCCGGTGATGCCGCCCTGCTCGGCGGTGGCCTCCAGGGTCGCCTCAGGCATGGTGTTGACGGTGTTCGGCGCGACCAGGCCGGCGACGTAGAGGGTGGCCGGGTAGGCCGGGTCCTTCACGCCGGTGGACGCCCACAGCGGGCGCTGCTTGTGGGCGCCGGCCTTCTCCAGGGCCGCCCAGCGCTCGGAGCCGAAGACCTCCTCGTAGGCCTGGTAGGCCAGCCGCGCGTTGGCGAGTGCCGCCTTGCCCTTGAGGGCCTTGGCCTCGCTGGAGCCGATCTTCTCCAGCCGCTTGTCGATCTCGGTGTCCACGCGGGAGACGAAGAAGGACGCCACGGAGCGGATCTCGCTCAGGTCCAGGCCCGCCGCCTTGGCCTTCTCCAGGCCGGACAGGTAGGCGTCCATGACCTCGCGGTAGCGGTCCAGGGAGAAGATCAGCGTGACGTTGACGCTGATGCCGCGGCCGATCACCTCGGTGATGGCCGGCAGGCCCGCCTTCGTCGCCGGGATCTTGATCAGGGTGTTGGGGCGGTCGACGAGCCAGGCCAGCTGCTTGGCCTCGGCGATGGTGGCGCGGGTGTTGTGCGCCAGTCGCGGGTCGACCTCGATGGACACCCGGCCGTCCTGGTGGCCGGTGGCGTCGAAGACCGGGCGCAGCACGTCGGCGGCGTCGCGGACGTCGGCCGTCGTGATCATCCGGATGGCCTCCTCGACGGTGACCCGGCGGGCGGCCAGGTCGGCCACCTGGGTGTCGTAGCCGTCGCCCTGGGAGATGGCCTTCTGGAAGATCGACGGGTTGGTGGTCACACCCACCACGTGCTGCTGGTCGATGAGCTCGGCGAGGTTGCCGGACGTGATGCGCTTGCGGGACAGGTCGTCCAGCCAGATCGCCACGCCTTCGTCGGAGAGGCGCTTCAGTGCGTCTGTCATGGGTTCTGCATCTCCTCGATGTCGTGTACCTGCGTCAGCGATCTGCGGCGGCGAGGGATTCCCGCGCCTTGTCGGCCACCGCCTCCGCGGTGAACCCGAACTCCCGGAAGAGCACCTTGGCGTCGGCCGAGGCACCGAAGTGCTCCAGGCTGACGATCCGTCCGGCGTCCCCCACGTAGCGGTACCAGGTCAGCGCGATGCCGGCCTCGACGGCGACGCGTGCCCGCACCGACGGGGGCAGCACGCTGTCGCGGTAGGACTGGTCCTGCTCCTCGAACCACTCCACGCACGGCATCGACACCACGCGGGTGGGCACGCCCTCGGCCTGGAGGATGTCGCGGGCGCCGACGGCCAGTTGCACCTCGGAGCCGGTGGCGATGAGCACGACCTGCGGCTGGCCGCCCTCGGCCTCCCGCAGCACGTAGCCGCCGCGGGCGGCCTCCTCGTTGGCCTCGTACACCGGCAGGCCCTGGCGGCTGAGCGCCAGGCCGTGCGGGGCGCCCTCGGCGAACTCCTTCGTCCAGCGGCGCTGGATCTCCCGCCAGGCGATGACCGTCTCGTTGGCATCGGCCGGGCGCACTACGTTGAGGTTCGGGATGGCGCGCAGCGAGGCCAGGTGCTCCACCGGCTGGTGGGTGGGGCCGTCCTCGCCCAGGCCGATCGAGTCGTGCGTCCACACGTAGGTGACCGGCAGGTGCATCAGCGCCGACAGCCGCACCGCGTTGCGCATGTAGTCGGAGAAGACGAGGAACGTGCCGCCGTAAGCGCGGGTGTTGCCGTGCAGGGTGATGCCGTTGAGCTCGGCGGCCATCGAGTGCTCGCGGATGCCGAAGTGCACGGTGCGGCCGTACGGGTTCGCCTCCGGCAGCGGGTTGCCGGCCGGCAGGAAGGAGGACGTCTTGTCGATCGTGGTGTTGTTGGAGCCGGCGAGGTCGGCCGAGCCGCCCCACAGCTCCGGGACGACCGGGCCGAGCGCCTGGAGGACCTTGCCGGAGGCGGCGCGGGTGGCCACCGAGCTACCGGGCTCGAACACCGGCAGGTGCTCCTCCCAGCCCTCCGGCAGCTCGCCGGCGGAGACCCGGTCGAACAGGGCGGCGCGCTCGGGGTTGGCGGTGCGCCAGGCGGCGAAGGACTTCTCCCACTCCTGGCGGGCCTCGCGGCCCCGGTCGCCCACCGCGCGGGCGTGGGCGATGACGTCGTCGGCCACCGCGAAGTGCTGGTCCGGGTCGAAGTCCAGAACCTCCTTGACGGCCCGCACCTCGTCCTCGCCCAGGGCCGAGCCGTGCGCGGCCTCGGTGTTCTGCGCGTGCGGGGCCGGCCAGGCGATGATCGAGCGGGCGGCGACGAAGGACGGCCGGTCGGTGACGGCCTGGGCCGCCTTCAGCGCGGCGTACAGGGCGTGGACATCGAGGTCGCCGTTCTCCTTCGGCTCAACGCGCTGCACGTGCCAGCCGTACGCCTCGTACCGCTTGCACGTGTCCTCGGAGACGGCCGTCTGGGTGTCTCCCTCGATGGAGATGTGGTTGTCGTCCCACAGCATCACGAGATTGCCGAGCTTCTGGTGGCCGGCCAGCGAGGACGCCTCCGCCGAGATGCCCTCCTCCAGGCAGCCGTCGCCGGCGACGACCCAGACGGTGTGGTCGAACGGGGAGGCGCCCTCGGGGGCCTGCGGGTCGAACAGGCCGCGCTCGTAGCGGGCGGCCATGGCCATGCCCACCGCGTTGGCCACGCCCTGGCCCAGTGGGCCGGTGGTGGTCTCCACACCGATGGTGTGCCCGTACTCCGGGTGGCCCGGGGTCTTGGAGCCCCAGGTGCGGAAGGACTCCAGGTCGGCCAGTTCCAGGCCGTATCCGGAGAAGTACAGCTGCGTGTAGAGGGTCAGGCTGGTGTGCCCGGCGGAAAGGACGAAGCGGTCCCGACCGGTCCACTGCGGGTCCGACGGGTCGTGCCGCATGATCTTCTGGAAGAGCAGGTAGGCGGCCGGCGCCAGGCTCATGGCCGTGCCCGGATGGCCGTTGCCCACCTTCTGCACGGCGTCGGCGGCCAGGACGCGCGCGGTGTCCACCGCGCGCTGGTCCAACTCGGTCCACTCAAGGTCTGCGGTGGTCGGCTTTGTGCTCACCCTGGGTCAGGGCTCCTCTCCACATACGTTGAAAAAGCGCCGGTGACTGGTGCCTACCCGACGCCGTCGAGCCTACCGCCGCGGGGCCGGGCGCCTTCGACCGCGCTGGTGCTTCTGTGGACAACTCCGGACGGCGTCGCGACGGCCGCGGGACCATCCGGGTGAACCACCCGGGCGCGGCGGGCGCGCCTTCCGCGACACGCCGTCAAGGACCGCGGCCCCGCCGCCGGCCGCGGCCACCGGCGGTCCGGCGGCTGACCTCTTCGCAGGACGGGTGCCCCCGCGCGGGGCGGCCACACCCCCGGGGTGCGTCGCGGCGCGACACGGACGCGCGGTCGACCCCGGGAGAAAGCCGGGTATTCCCTGCGTCTAAAGTGGCGTGGTACGCGCAAGCCCCACCGGGTCGTCTGACAGCCGCCGCCGGGGCCTGCTTGTCTCATCATCACCTGGGGTGTTCGTGACGGCCGTCGATTCCCGACCCGCAGGGGTCATCGGGACGGGCTCTGCACCGACGGGCTCGGCCCACCGGCCGCCGAAGGCCCGTGTCATGGCCTTCGTGGCCCTGACCAAGCCGCGCATCATCGAGCTGCTGCTCATCACGACCGTCCCGGTGATGTTCCTGGCCGCGGGCGGTGTGCCGAGCCTGTGGATGGTGCTGGCCACCGTCGTCGGCGGCTACCTGTCGGCCGGCGGCGCCAACGCGCTGAACATGTACATCGACCGCGACATCGACGCGCTGATGCACCGCACCGAGCGGCGGCCGCTGGTCACCGGCATGGTCTCGCCCCGCGAGGGCCTGGTCTTCGGCATCACCCTGTCGGTGGTCTCCACCGTCTGGTTCGCGGTGCTGGTCAACCCGCTGTCGGCGGCGCTGTCGCTGGCGGCGATCCTCTACTACGTCTTCGTCTACACCCTGTGGCTCAAGCGCCGCACCGCCCAGAACATCGTGTGGGGCGGCATCGCCGGATGCCTCCAGGTCTTCATCGGCTGGTCGGCGGTCCGCGACGAGCTGGCGTGGGCGCCGTTCGTCCTCTTCCTGGTGCTGTTCTTCTGGACGCCGCCGCACTACTGGCCGCTGTCGATGAAGGTGAAGGAGGACTACGAGCGGGTCGGCGTGCCGATGCTGCCCGTGGTGGCCGGCAACAAGGCCGTCGCCCGGCAGATCGTCGTCTACAGCTGGGTCATGGTGCTCACCTCGCTGACCCTGTGGTGGCCGCTGGGCGAGACTTCCTGGTTCTACCCGGTGGTCGCGGCGGTGCTCGGCGTCTTCTGGTTGAAGGAGGCACACGGGCTGCACGCCCGCGCCAAGGCCGGCGTCACGGGGCCCAAGCTCAAGGAGATGCGGCTGTTCCACTGGTCCATCACCTACGCGACGCTGCTGTTCGTCGCCGTCGCGGTGGATCCCTTCCTGCACTGATCCCGGGCACCGACCGGCGGGTGGCCGAGGGGTGCACCCCGGGTTACCCGTGGGTAGGGTGGGGGCATGGCTGAGAGCACGGTGGAGAAGGACGCCCGGGCGGAGCGCCGCGTCCGGCGGCTGACCCGGCAGATCCACGCCTTCGGGCAGGCGCACGGCGGCACGGCGGCGGTGCTGGAGTACCTCGGGCAGCGTGGCGCCCGGATCGTCCTGGTCGGGGAGGACGGCGCCTGGGGCGACCTGGTTGCGCCCACCTACGCGATCGGCGAGCGGGCGGTCCGCGGCTCCGGCGCCACCGTCCACGAGGTGTTCGACGCCGAACTCGCCGCGAAGGTGCGCACTGGGCCGTACGAGTGGTCCCGGATGGCCGGGATCCAGCTCGGCGGGCCTGACGGCAGCTGAACCGGCGTACGCCCAACACTTCGGGCCGCCCCGCGCGTTAGGCCGGGTACGGAAGGCCCCGGCGCCCGGGCGCCTTCCGGGCGGGTGCGGGCCCCGTCGACTGTCCCGCGGTCCCGTCCGGCCGCCGCCGTCCGGCCGGGCGGTGATCCGGCGCGGCGGACGGAACGGGATGCGGCCGATGAGCGGACCGACGGCCGGGGTGCGGCGGCTGAGCGTGGCCCGGGCCGGTGCCGAGCCGCCCGGCGCCGCCGGTGCGCGGCGCACCGGAGCCGGCGGCGCCGGCCGGACGAGGGGCGCCGCGCTCGGCGCACGGTCCGGCGGCGGGGCGCGGGCCCGGCTGCTGGACGTCCACTGCCACGGGTACGACCCGCGCGACCTGGGTCTGGGCGCCTTCGAGGCGCTGCTGCCGGGGGAGGCGGCTCCCGGCACGACCCTCTTCGACAGCCCCGCCGGGTACGCCGTCCGCCGCTGGTGCCCGCCGCTGCTCGGGCTGCCGCCGCACTGC
>Ga0164242_10006502_pt1 | contig 12841 bp, 14 predicted proteins | sample OricomgcompostMG_FD_108783 | JGI IMG/M metagenome (GOLD analysis project Ga0164242, IMG submission 108783) | Miracle-Growth compost microbial communities from Emeryville, California, USA - Original compost - Miracle growth compost (MG) ... | reverse complement strand
GGCGTCGAGCTCCTCCTCGCAACGGCGGAAGGCGTTGACGATCTCCTGCAGGGTCGGCGGCGGGGCGATGCGCAGGGCCGTGGCGAGGCACTCGATGCGCTGCTCGAGATGCCTGATCTCCGGGTTCGCGCTGGCGGTGCCGAGGTGCGTCGGCCGCACGGTGCGTGACGTGCGGCGGTACTTGCCCGCCTGGAGCGCCGCCTTCCAGGAGTAGTCGTCGAGGATGCGGGCGGGGGGCTTGGCGGAGGGGCCGAGGCCGTGCTGGCTCCGGCGACGGGATGCTGCTGCTTGGGCGGGCTCGCTGATGGCCGAGAGGCGCTGCACGACGTACGAGTAGGCCGTTTCGAAGTCGTCTTCGGCCAGCGCGGCGTCGATGCACATCGCGGTGACGCGCTTCTCGGCGAGGGAGATTTCTCGGGGCTCCTGCTCGGCGGTGAGGGTGCTATGATTGGACTTGTCGCGGACGACTGTTAGGCCCGCTTCGGCCATGTGGATGCCGAGGTCGACTAGTTCTTGTATCCTGGTGTAGCTCTTCGGGTTCTGCTCTAGGATCTTGCCAATGATGGATATCGGGTCTGTGTGGACGCGTAGCACCACGGGGGTAAATGGTTCCCCCTGTTTTAGGACGAGCCGATAGTCGCTGAGGGAGTGTGTGGCTTTCAATAGGGCCTCTATCCGCTGGGTTGCCGCAAGGGATTTCTCGACCGTTTGAGGGAAAGCCTTGATTCTATGGAATATGAGCATCCGAATTTGGAGAGGAAATAGGGGGTTGGGGGTGGTGACATACATCTCGTCGCACTTTTTCAGACCGCCCCTCGTCCGGTTTGGATTTGAAGCATTGTCAAAAGCGTTCAGAGCAGCAGCGAAAATCGTATCCTGTAAGAGCTTCTTTGGCAAGGGATGCCCTGGAGATTCCTCGTAGAGGGTTCTCGCGAGTGTATAACCTGGAAAGTGTTAGGGTGATCTGGTCTTGATCGCACGGTGAGTTTCAACATACGTCCGTTGGCCAGGAGAGCCTTTAGTATCTCGATGTCCAAAAACTCGATTTTCAATTGACCGAAAATGCCCCTGACCCGGTGCTCAGGGGATAGCGAATCCTCCTCCGAACCGCAATCCCTCAACCAAAGCACCTCGTTCCTCGCCTTGATCCAGTACTTGTCATCGGTCTTGGCGCCATTTGCTCCAATGGCATGGATAAGTTTGACGGCCTCGGCCTTTTGGTCGCGCTCATCCTGGAGGAGAGCTAGTTCGCCCGCTCTCCTGATGGTGCAAGGAGAGCCGGCGCGCGTCAGTAGGAGAGCGCTTAGGATGAGACCGTGGAGTAATTGTGTCGCTGATTTTGTGGGAGATGTGAGGGTATTGGATTCGCCGAGCAAGTCGTTACGGAGGTGTGTCGCATTTCTGGTAGATAACAGATTACCTATATCTTGGCCATCGATTGGCGATAACATCGATGCAGCGCTCTGCAGTGGCGGGGCAGGGTCCAGATCAAGCAGCTGGACAACCTTCGCTAAGATGGTATGTGCCCCAGTTAGGGCCTCAATAGAGGCTTCTGGTATGAGATATGCCGAGGCTATTGCCGCGCGAGCGTACGTTTTTACCAGGTGTGCTTGCTCCTGATCGTTCAACCACGTTTCCTCGTGCCCACCCAAGTCAACGTCGCGAGGTCCATCCCACTGGTCAACTGCGCTGACGGCGACTCTCCAGGATCTCGACGCCTGCGTAGTAAGCCATTCAAGGACTTGAGCCCAACCAGGGCAGCGGTCTCCATCTATACCGGAGATGCTCGCCAAGCTTTGCGAGGGGTGCCCATTGTCTGCTGTCCTTGTCTCCCAACGTTTGGTATTGTGTAGCCATGGCCCAACCAGTCCTCGAAGATCTCGGCCGATCGTTGTGTATTCATCCACCTTGACCCCGGTTTGCGACAGAAGGAGGCTCACGGCGGCTCGATCTGGTAGATGTTGGAAGGCGGAAAGAGTTTGTGGGATTGGGTGGGCCGGGTAATATTCGCAGTTCCGTCGTAGTAGTGGCAGTATCGCGGATATCATCAAGGAACGGATACAAGGCGAATGGTCCAGGAAAGGTGCGAGGAGGCTAGGCAGCTCGTCGAGCAAACCGGCTTCCTCGTCAACCTTATACGCCCGCCTGAGGAGAAACAGCGCCGTCAGGTCTTCAGATGCCTCTAGAGGTGCGTCCTCCCATAATAACGGGAGAAGGTGAAGCTTCCGAGCTTTCCTTGCAGCTTCCTCTTCAGTCAACTTATCAACAGCAGAGCAGTCGATGTCCACATCTTTCCCGCTGCATTCGCCCTTCTCGACCTCCTCGACAAACCAGACGTAGCGCTCCGACTGTAGTGTCTCGGGAAGGTAGGTCAGGAGGATGCGGAGGAGGATGTCCTTGCGAAGGACAGTGCCATGCTGTGCTGCGAGACAGGACAGGGCGTCGATGTCGGCTTTGGCGGCGAGGTCGACGGCGACTAAGACGACCTTGGGCACCGATAGTGTCAATGCCATGTTGCGGGTTCCGGATCGGTCAAGATGGCAAAGTCGCGTCGTCAATCGGAGCCACGCGGGACTCACATATCCATGTCCATACTTTTTCCTGTTTGTCAATGATGGCGATCTTGGATCGTGGCACTTCCAATGAGCTTATCGAGGTCCCCACATTTTAACGGCAGCACGGGCCATTTTTCTATTGGTTGCTGTGACTTGGACTCTGAGATTGTGCATCCGATTAGGTAAGCCAACTTGGCTGTACCGAAACTCGAATGTGCCGACGGCTTCCAATTGACCTCATCGCTCGACATTTTGAGACTCTGAGCACCGACTGCCCACGCAAGACCGCCTATCAAGCGTGCACGAAGCTTAATATGGCGTCCGGATACGGTTTACAGGGCGGTAAGCGACAACTGGTTACCCAATGGCCCCCGTAGGGCCGGATCACAGAGCAAATAGGCTGATGCACCTCGACAGGACCTTCCCGATGTTTCCCTTTCTGGCAGGAAATGTTGGCATGCTACGTCGTCAACACCGAGGCAGGCGATGACTCGGGAAAGAAGAAGTGCGCGCCGGCACTAGAGGACTACTACGAGTGTCTTCATCACAAGAAGGAGGTCAGCGACACCCCCCCACCCAACCCCCCTTCGCGAACCTCAACTGTTAGACCAGGGAAGGAGAGCTAACAATCCCTCGACGAGTAGGCAGCAAGGGTTAAGGCATTGCAGGCGGCATATCGGAAAGCGGAGGCGGCGAGTGTAAGGGAAGAAGCCCCGAGTGCTGGGCAAATACGAAACCTTGGCTTGCTCGACAGAGACGACGACACCAAGAAGGTGCTAGCGGGGAGGTGAACGATAGACTCGAGAGCTTCTGGGCCTCCATCTCTCTGTGTATATTTCGGCGCGAGTCGCTTGTGGGTGGAATAGAGGTGTACCCATTTCCCAACCAGTTCTTGCGCAGAAGACTGCCGACTGATATCGTGACAACGTGACTTGGGACCTGTTTCGGCCCCGGCAGGACGAGGTCGGGAATGAGGAGCTCACCCTCGGTATTATCACAGTTCCGAACCTACGTGAAGTGCCATCTAAGTCGCTTGCTGCCTCGACTTCCTCGCCGACAGGTGAATCCGTGGAAGCCTGGTCCCGAGTGAATGCATATCAGGTTTAGGACCTACATACTTACCTACCTACCTTACCTACCTATCTCACCTCCCTTGCCCGCCTTGTCTACTGACATGCCCAAAGGTACTCCACCGCCACACCTCACTTCACCCAACTCCGAAACACTTGAACCTCCCAATCCTCTCGGGCTGGCGTGTCACGGGACGATGCCCGGCCACACCAATATCAATACCTCCTTCGTTCTTTCCGTCCCGAGCACCTCATTCCCAGGGCCTCCAGCTGCGAATTGAAAAGGACAAGATGCCGTGTTTCCGGGGCATCGAGTTACTCTTGGTCTCCGATGCGGATCGTCTACCGGAATACCCTCACCCTGACGGCTCGTCAGTTCGCCTTCTTGGGCTTGAAGAGCTACGCCAATCCATTTCATCAAGATCACAGCAACCCCCTTCTTCGCCAGTACACGGCCGAGACTCGATACAGCTTCAGAAAGATAACCCCAGAGTTTCGGTGTATATTCCGACAGCGACAGGTATGCCCTTTCCTATAAAACCAGCCCTCTCGATCACGGCTCTGCCACGCAGCCTTAGCGACTAGTTCTGACCTTTCCCTATAGGCTACCAATTTTCAGTCAAGTACAGCTTTAATCACGTCCCGGCATCACCCTGTAAATACGTCTTCTTCAAACTGTCAATGAATGGCCGATCCATCACGTCCTGGGGAGTCGACCCAAGCGACCGCCCTACTGGGAGCGTAGTGCGGTCATTGTGGAAACCCAGCGAGCGATGGCAAGACGAGATTGGGATTGAGGGGAGGAGTTTCCTCTTCATGCAAGGCCAGGAACAGGAACGAAAATCCATCGCCGACGATGGCGGTCTCGTCGAAATCCAGGTCTTCCGGGCAAAGGACAGGAGGCCAAGGGCCCTGAAACTCGAGCAATTCCGCAACCAAGAGATGTACGGGATCGCGTACGTTATATCTTCCCCTTCTCCCGCTGTTGCTTCGCGAACTGACGATAACCAGCGCACCAAGCATCGGCTTGCTCGAGAGACCAGAAGATGCCACTTTCTACGAGTGGCACCTTATCGATCCGAAGGATTCCCCTTATGCCACCTTTCGTTTCCATTACCGTTCGTGGGATAATCTTGTGCAACTCAACCTCATTCCTCCGGGGGAGATGAATATTCCACTTGCAGGACTATCGAATACTGTCGGCCAGAATCCGAAGGACGATCGAGGAGCGGACATCTCAGCTGGACAAACGCAAGATCCATTTGCCTTTGGAATTGACACTCTTGATGGCTCAGTCTTCCTTGATAAACCGGAGGAGAGAGACCGAGTGGAAGATAGCACTTCGGGTCGTATGACGCCTCAGCAATTCTTCCTGAGGCACGCCCCGCCCTTGTTACCCGTGTCTACCTTTAATCGGGATTTCCCTCAGCCCAGTAAGGCCATCCGCGATGGAGGTTCTGCAGAGTATCTCCAAAGGCCCCTGCCAGAACCCCCACGGGATGAGGCCAAGGACTCTTTTGGGTCTTCTTCCGAGACTTCCGAGACGCCGTCGCTCTCCCCTTCTATCGCGGAAGATGTTGATAATGGGTTGTTCGAAAACGACCTTGAAGTCGGAAAGACGGAGGTGGTTCGGTATACCAAGGTAACCCTAAAGCATAAAGGCGAGCCCGAAGCAAGCCCTCCCGTGACTGTTGGCCATACACCGGTATCGACATCCGACTACGATGCATCTCCATCGTCGACTGATTCCCCGCACGTCCTTGGGGCTGCCTCTCCGGGTGCGTACCTGGTGTCAACAGGTAGTCTGTTAGAACAACACCTAAGATCCACCATAGGCCCCAAACTGCCCGGTACTCCGCAAGGGCCCAGTCCGAATGTACGACACAGCCTGCTAGAAACTGCTGGAAACCGTGGAAGTCGATCTCGATTCGGATTCCACACGATCACGGAATCGGAGTGGATGAGTCGAACGCCATCGCCGATTCGGCATGCCGCACCTGGCGGATCTCTGTTTAGCAAGATGTGGAGTCCGCGACCCCAGCGCAAGTCTGCGAAGGAGTTCTTTGCAGGACTCCGGAAGGACAAGAATGGATCGGGAGCATCGAGGGATATCAGTATGGGGTCTGTATCTGCGTTTGGTGACGAGAACTGCGCGACCGACCATGAGGTGAAGTGTAGAACCGGTGGTTAATCCCAGGGCATGTAGACCTGGCTTCTTTTCTTGTGCCGGGTGGGAAGGGCTTTGCGGTTTCTACGTTGTTCTTGGCTGGCTAGCTTTGTTACGCTAGATACCCCTGTGTTTTTGAAGTTTACAACAAGGTACTCTGCTTGACCATGGAAGAGTTGATGGTGTCCTTGCTACTTTGGTAGGTAGCTAGTCACCTGGGGCCTGCCATGACCTTGTAGACCGGCTACTTGCTCTACTGTATACATATAATACAATGTCCGCAAATTTGGTCGAGTCTCTCCTTGCCTTGAGTGGCCCCCTCACCACCATTTCTCACACAAGACTCGATGAGGTTCCATACCAAGGCCATCCGGCGAGACAAGTTCCTTGACGAAATGGTCAGTCATGGTGGGAACTCCGCAAACATACACCACTGCAAATCTTTTATCTGCCCCCACTGCTCCCGCAACATCGTCAACGGTTACCCGCCTTCGTTCAAACGGTACGTCAACTCCGGTGCAGGACACTACGTCCCCGGATTGGTCGCGGGCAGGGGTAGTTTCACTGCTAGTGAGGAAGAGCCTTAGAGCACCCTTGATCTTCCCAGTAGCAAATAAGGTGGCAATCCTCTCTAGGAATAGGATCTCGTCTCCTCTCCCCGCAGTCCCGGGATCTTTCACGGAGTAGAAGACACAAACCTCATACGCGCCACCCGGCCTCTCGGCCACAGAGCTTAGCATGCTCATGAGGGGATTGATCCCTACGCCTCCAGCTACGAAAACGACCTTGCGCATGGTGAAGGTGAGAATGCCGGGTGGGGGCCACACGAAACTGCCGCCGACGCGGACGTTCAGCTCCGAGCCCAGAATGTCCCCTTCGGGGCCCCATAGCCAGAGCGCTGGGGGGTTGTCTGGAGAATTTTGGACGGCCAGTTCGAGGTACCCGGCCGAGTCAGTGGTGGGAGAAGCCTTGGAGGGCGGGGAGGTGATGGTGAAGCCGCCGGCCTTGGGGACGGTGGGGACGTAGACGTCTAGCCATTGGCCTGGGAGGAACTGTGGTCCGTTTTAGCTATTATTGGTATGGAATGGGAGAGTAGGGTAGGTACCCGTATGGAACCCTTATCTGGGATCTCGAGGCGGAAAACCCGGGTTGTGTGGTTGACTTGATCAACTCTTCTCAGGACAACCTTGTGGAGGGTCTGGTCGGCGTTAACCAGTGGGCACCCATATAAACGGGTATGATATACGCATGGGGGCAGATCATACAGCATGGCGTGGCTCCGCTGATGTTCTTTCTAGATGGCCCTTACTTTCTGAGGCCATACTTGGAGTTGTTGTCCATCAACCCTTGGGTGCAAACAGTACGCTGGTTGGTTCCTAAGCCGCAGTTAGTTTACCTAGGAACCTTGACATGGAAGTTGTGAAGGTTGGGATGAAAGGGAGTGAATGACGTACGACGACTATAAACTATAAAATTGGGAAACAGCTCTTGTTTCCGAAAATGGCAAGAAATAAAACCAAGGTTTAACAACAACGAGCAAGATGGCCTCCAAGAATTGCCTAGGGAGCTGAGGGTGTGTGGTGTGTGTGGTGGTTGCCTCTGAAGAAGCACCACTGTCATCGGTTGAGGTCATTGGGCCCTGGTTCAGCGGCTGGGGTTGTGGTGGTGCTTGGTTTGCAGGGCCGGAGAGGCTTATGCTTACTGGGGCCAGACGCTGGAATTGAACTTGGCTCGCGCCTCTTCTCTTTTCTCCTTCTCAACAACCTGGATAACTGTTGCAAGATCCCTCATTACACGGAACGAACCAAGGTGTGTGTGCATCGTGCGATCAGACGCGCAACCCCACCAGCCTATGCCTTTAAAGGCCGGGCAAGCTGGTGCATCGTTTGCACCTTACACTATTCACAGTCATTCATAGTTCGCATCTAGCATGCTGTCTTCCACAACAATGCTCTCTGTCCTCCTCTCTTGGTCTTCTTCTCTACACATGGGCGACTCTTGAAAACAAAACTAGCCCTCGCCTGACAAGCCTCCACTTGACGAACCGCCTGTTAAACTCTTGCAACCAGCCAATATCAAGTCAGGTTAAGCACGACTCAAGAGAGCTCACTTTGCTCCTGGGGTTTTAGACGGCAGCGATGGGCTCGAACTCTCAGCGATGCATCCAGCTCAGGTATGGATATCCTCCCTTTTGAGTGCCTACTCCTAGCAATCTTATGGGATTATATTTAATCATCTCCCCTGTCAATTCCCAAACCTGCTACTACCACGCTCCCTGGAATTTTATTTTACTTGCTGTGTCTCCTATTTTTTTTGTTCACGCTCCTTCACTACCACCACAAGTACCTACCACCCCTACCTACTAAAGTGATGGTGGTGCTTGGGGACCCACACCTGCCCTGCACGGTCGTTTCTCTAGCGCGTCTGCGCCAAAGACCCCGATTGTCTTCTGCCACCAAAATTTCCGTTTGCCCGCTCACCACCCAAAATTGACCACCCGAATCCAGATCATAGGAAACGTTTGCGGGCGAGAAGTGGAAGTCGACACGGAGAGACTGGGACGTTCCGAATACCAGTCTCCTGCCCGTGAATCGGAGATTCCGAGGTGAGCGCAACACTCCTGTCATCTCCCCTTTCATCCCCCCGTCCAATCAGGCCAAACTCCAGGGTCTTAATTTACCACCGCCGGGAGCCGAACAAGGCTGACATGCACTGCGGCTGTCTAGGCCTGTGATCCACACGACATCCTCAACCCCCACCAAAGATCTCGATTCTGGAGACGAGCAAGACACAGCCCCCGACGTCTTGACGGCAAACGATGTGAAGGTCGATGCAAAGATCAGAGGACTGTTCGTTCCCCCTCATCCCGTCGCCCCTGCTTTATTTATCTTAGCTGACAGCGGCTTGCCCAGGGGACCACTCGACCGATATTTCTCCTCGTCGCATTCATTCCCAGATTATGGGTAAGGCTTTACAAGCTTCACGACTCCAACCCACAGAGGGGGCTGTTGGTTGCTGACTGCCTGGTGTAGCCCGATAGAGACGGCAGAGAACATGAATTCGTTGGGCAGCTTTGTGGTATGTACCCTAATCTAGAGCAATATCTCGGGCGCCGGGCACAAACTGAACTCCAAGTAGAAAGGCTTGAACCGGACCTTTCGGCCGATCAATACCCTCCGTTCCTCAGGAAGGCCTACTCCCGACCAAAAGAAGGACACTCTCCGACCAGACTCGCAGATATCCCCAGACCGTCCCTCCTCCAAGCGGCAAAAGACCGAACATAATAGTGCCTACACAGAGTCGCGCCTGGCGCCACCCGACGATATTTACGATGATGCTTCACAAGGCTCGAGAGCAAAAACCACGCAACTAAGCCAGAGTACTGCTTCAACCTACGAGGATAAGGCACCTAGTAGTAGCATGGTCCCCGAGTTCCGTGCGGTTACCGTCAACGTTAACGGTAGCGGTCACAAAAACAGGCGTCGACGTCTCCGTCGTAATAAGGATGAGGGGTTTGGAGGGAGGGAACGCAAGCTCGTATCTTTAAAGGGCATTGACGACCGTGACCCAATCGTGGATGCTAGCGACGACTCTTTCTCGGAGCGGAGGCAGCCCAGCAACGCTGCCACCCGAGGCCGACGTATGGAGCCAAGCCAGGTGAGGCGCCAACCTTTCAGAGACCCGGCTGATGTCGAGATTGTCGGTCCGTCCGGGAAGGCACCGCGTTCGCAACGGACAAAGCCGTTCTCTCAAGCAGCCCAACCTCCAGGTGCTAAGCGGAGAAGTATGGGTGACTTGGACGAGCTCTCAGAGGATGTCGTCCACGATACAGCTAGAGGAGCTACCAGGCAAACGAACATCAACAGCATTCAAAACCGTGTACCGCAATCCGAAAGTCTCTCGCACCGGGCTGACATTACAGCGTCACGTTTTGCTCCCTCAGTCCCGAATCCCACTAGTGTTCTCCGTTTCCCGGTTAAAGGCTGTCTCTGCCTGCCTGGCCATATATATTCCTCTTCTCGCGGCACTCCCGATGGTTTTGAGGCCGACGACCCATGTTTCCTGAAGCCTACCCAGGGCCCACCCGTAGCCCTGATTGCTTGCAACGACGACGGCAGCGAAGCGGTCGACCTTGGCTGGCTACGGGTAGATCCGCCGAGAGTCCAGAGAGTCCACTACAGCAAAAACTCACCCATCGTCAAGATAGCACAGTCTTCCCTAGCAGAGAAATCTATCGGTGGTACCATGTTTCTGGAGTTCTTTGAATGGGAGGACGCCGAGCGTCTTGTCAAGTGGATGGGCGCTGATACTGCCGATTATGGCCGGGTTGAGTCTCAGTGGGTTCAGCCTTGTCTATCATGCCAACGTACCCCTTGCTAACACGATATCAGAGAAACTATGACAAGGTCGTTCGAAAAAGCCTTCCAGGAAGTCAGCAAATATATTCGATCGAGACCTCTCGATGCGGCTCAGCCTCGTAACGACGAAATCAGGCTCCTGGAGAAGAGGGAAGCCGACCGCCAAACTCGATCGACTCAACCGCGAGTATCTGAGGGCCGTCTGGACGAGCGACGGATGACGCGTCGCCTGGCGGATCAGATACCGGAATCTTCTGCGACGCCGAGGAATTCTGCTTCCTTGCGCTTGCGGGAGACCAGGGGCGACTCGCTTCCAGAACGGCGGTCGCGTAGGATTTCTCAACCACTTAACGGCTCAGCCCCACCATCATCCCCAGGGCTTCCTCGATGGACTACATTGAATCCGAACTGGGATGAGAACTGGCGGATGCCGCTTGCTTACCGCCGGACTACTGTCGTGAAAGACGATATCCCGAGGTTGGACGAAGGCGAGTGTCTGAATGACAATATCATCGGCTTCTACCTCCGGTACCTCTTTTCCGAGTTGGAAGCATCGCGCCCCGAAGTTGCAAAGCGGCTATATTTCCACAACTCCTACTTCTACGACAACCTCAAGCCCACCAAGGGACGAGGCATCAACTATGACAGCGTCAAGAATTGGACCGCCAAGGTCGATCTCTTCTCTTATGACTACATTATCGTCCCCGTCAACGAGCACTTCCATTGGTGGGTCGCCATCATTTGCAATCCTGGCAGGATGGACCCGGCTGCTGCGTCGACCTCTGATCGCCACGTGGATGAGGACGATGATGACAGTGATGAGATTTCTATCGAAATGGAAATTCGGGGCGCCAGCAACGAACAAGGAAGCCGCCAGATGAGCTATGGGGACCCAATGGATATCGATAGCGATCCTGCGCCCCAAGGCGTGCCTAAAAGCCGTGGAAGCACTCCGAGTCGCATGTCGATAGATAGCGTTGGGGAATTCACCGGCACCGCCTTCTCTAAGGCCCTCGAAGGCAGACAGGAGGGAGGAGTAGCTAAACTGGACGGCAATGGCACTCAAATGACGAGTACCGCTGCCAAGACCTCGTCGCAAAAAGCTAGAAAGTCTGGGAAGAAGGCCGTCGGGCCTGGTCCGCGGAAATATAGCCCCGAAGACCCCCGAATCATCACCCTCGACTCCCTCGGGACCAGCCATTCGCCAGCTTGCACCCATCTCAAGCATTATCTTATTGCCGAACTCAAGGACAAGAAGGACAGAGTTATGGACTATGCCCAACCAATCGGCATGAAGGCAACCAACATCCCCGAGCAAAACAACTTCTGCGATTGCGGAGTGTATCTCCTCGGATATGTTCAGGAGTTCTTGAAGGATCCCGATACCTTTGTCCGCCATCTCCTGCTTAGGGAGCAGAAGAAATGGGACTTCGATGCCTCGGAGACTAGAAATGACTTGCGAAAGCTGATCTTTGACCTGCACGAGGAGTATCAAAGTGAGCAGGAGAAGCTGAGGCGTCGCAAAGCTGAAGCCAAGCGCATGAAGCAGGCCAGCTCCCCAGCTGGTCCCGCCCGTGACGCAGAGCTGAAACCACAGGTGGCCAAGGATGGAGGAAGTCGCTCTGTTAGTGCCCAACCCCAGGACTCACGACCTGGGTCGCACCCCGGCACTACGCCGCCGGCGGTCAAGTCTCCAACTCCGGATTTATCCAAGGTCAAAGGCAAGCCAGCACATTCAGACAAAGCTCCCGACTACGCTCGACCTAGCGGGCCGGGACATGCATCGCCTAGACCAGCAGCCGCCGCCGACGGCGAAGTTCGTGGTGCCGCCAGCGGTGGTGTTGCCGCTGGCGGTGATCAAGCCTCCCGAGGAGTTACCTGGAAACGGCCGGCATCGCGGGTGGAGACGGAGATGCGTAGCCCTTTGAGTCCATCTGAACCCAGACCATCAATTGAGCTGGCTGATAGTGTCGAGGATTCGGTGCGTCGAGCTCGCCATCCAGCGCCGAAATCGTCACCAAGAGCCGATCGTCCGGAAGTCGTCGCGTCGATAGAGAAGCCCCACAACGACGACCTCGAGCTTCTCAAACCTATTCCGTCAACGTCACCATCTACTGCGAGCCAAGGACAAGACCGACCAAGACAGGCAACAAGCTCTACTAACTTCCGCCGCCTGCCTCTATCTCGCGAGAGTGCTGGCGAATCTAGCCGGAATAAGAGTGGCAAGGACGTGTATGCAATGTCTAGCTCGCCGTCCCCGGCGGCCAAGGGTCATGACACAGGATCGCGTGGACAAGATCCACCACTTCGAAGCCCTTACTTCCCTTCCCATGGGGTTACTCGAGGGGGAGGCACTAGGTCATTTCCTCGTAGAGGAAAGGAACATGGCACGATCGATCTCACCGATGATTAATTTGTTGAACAATGGCGATGGAAGAGGGGGATATTTGCTACCACAAAGAAATGTCCGAGCCATGCATACGTGGTTATTGGCTTTTTGGAGTTCACGGTTCGCATAGCAATGGCGCTTAACATCTTTATGTCTACCAAGGAGACATTGACACAAGTAGCTCGAGAGGCACATAAGAAGTCGAGATAAGGCGATTGCCACATATTAATTTCGTAGCTACCATGGCAGATTTCATTTACCAAACCGTAGGGAAGCAGTAAATGCTTCCTCTTGCTGCTGGC
>Ga0164242_10006501_pt1 | contig 12842 bp, 9 predicted proteins | sample OricomgcompostMG_FD_108783 | JGI IMG/M metagenome (GOLD analysis project Ga0164242, IMG submission 108783) | Miracle-Growth compost microbial communities from Emeryville, California, USA - Original compost - Miracle growth compost (MG) ... | reverse complement strand
TTTGACCGTCACCGTTTCCAATTGCTCTGTTTTTTTATATAAAGTAATATGCAGGGCGGAGTCGCTGATTTCTACCCACTCTTTGGTAGGGGTATAACTGGCTCCGGTCGCAATTAAGTAATAGCGGTTGCCCACAGGCAGATCCATCACGAAGGAACCGTCTTCCGCAGAAATTCTTTCTGCAACTGCCTTGCTGGCCGTATCGGTTGGCATAAAACGAAGGGTGGCAAAAGGTACTGCCTGGCCGTTTTCATCGGTGACATATCCTAAGAGTTTTGCAGCGGACTGTTGCGCAAAACTTTTAAAGCAGGCAACGGTTATTAAAAGAAGAATTAAATACTTTTTCATTGTAGTTTATTTAGTACTATTAATACCACAAAACTATGCATCTATTGGTACTATGCAATACATAGTATTAGATTAATGATACATTTTTTAAATTGTATATTGTATTAATTTTATATTCAATTAAATATATCGAATCAATAAAATGTTAAATCGAATGAAGAAATTTGTTTACATAGATATTCTTGATTATTCAAGTATGGAGAGGCCGCTGATAATGGGTGTATTTTGCCTGAAAAAGTCAGGGCCCGTCTGTGCTTAAAGGAAAATAACCCCGGCAAATGTCATGAGAGGCGGATAGGAGCTGTTTGAAAGGGGATTTAATTGATTTTATCTATATCTATCTATTTGACTTATAATTGATATAGAAAATGTCTATGTAGTATCGATGCTATCAATAGTTAGTTATGGCCGCTTGTCTTTACTTTTGTCCAAGCAAATCATCGATATACATACATTTAAAAATTTTAAACTAAATAAATCATGAACGAGAAAAAATTAACCAGCGCTTCGGGGATTCCCTATACAGATCATGAGGATACCAAAGGAGTAGGCCCCAGAGGCCCCTTATTATTGGAAGACTTTATTTTACATGAGAAACTGGCTCATTTTAACAGAGAAAGGATCCCTGAGAGAATTGTACATGCCAAAGGATCTGGCGCCTTTGGCACTTTTACCGTCACCCATGATATTACAAAATATACCAAGGCAAAGCTGTTTAGTGAGGTGGGTAAGCAAACCAGAATTTTATTTCGTTTTTCCACGGTGGCCGGCGAGCGTGGCAGCGCAGATACGGAAAGAGATCCCAGAGGTTTTGCCATGAAATACTATACGGAGGACGGCAACTGGGACCTGGTGGGCAACAACACCCCCATCTTCTTTATTAAGGATGCCAAGAAATTCCCGGATTTTATTCATACACAAAAAAGAGACCCTTTTACCAACTGCAAAAGTGCAACCGCTGTTTGGGATTTCTGGAGCCTGTGCCCGGAGAGTCTGCACCAGGTTTTATTTGTGATGTCAGACAGAGGCACTCCTGTGGGATACCGACATATGCATGGATATGGCAGCCATACTTTTTCCTTGATAAATAATGAGAACGAGAAAGTTTGGGTCAAATTCCATCTGCGCACCGAACAGGGAATTAAAAACTTTACCGGTGCTGAGGCTAATCAAATGAAAAGCGTGGATAGTGATTTTGCCCAGCGGGATTTACTGGAAGCGATTGAAAAAGGCGCCTTCCCCAGATGGAAGATGTATATTCAGGTAATGACTTTAGAAGAAGCCAAAACGCATCCGTTTAACCCCTTTGATGTTACCAAGACCTGGTCTCAACAAGCGTTTCCTTTAATTGAAGTCGGTGTTGCGGAACTCAATGAAAACGCAGACAATTATTTTGCCCAGATAGAGCAGGCTGCATTTGCGCCCGCACATATTGTGGATGGCATTGGATTTTCTCCGGATAAAATGCTCCAAGGACGCATATTAGGTTATACCGATGCTCAGCGCTACCGCCTGGGTGCCAACTATGAACAGATCCCGGTCAACCGTTGCCCGTTTGCTGTCAATAATTATCAGCGTGATGGCCATATGCGTGTTGACGGTAATGGGGGCAGATCTGCTAATTATTATCCCAACAGTTTCAGCGATGTGCGTCCGGATATGTCATATGTCCGTCCGGCCGATCAACTGGACAGTAATGTTGCAGATTGGTTTGATCGCAACGGTGAGGGAGAAAATGACCATTATTCTCAGCCCGGAATTTTCTTCAGAGAAGTACTGGATCAGACAGGCAAAGAACATTTAATTGAGAATATCACAAGCGCCATGTCGGGTATAAGTGGTCCCAAAAGAGAAGAGATTATCAATCGCCAGCTTTGTCATTTTTTCAGAGCCGACATTTCCCTTGGAATGGGCGTGGCTAAAGGCCTGGGTATGGATGTCGCTTCTTTAATGGATAAGATGCCCAGAGGATAAATGATAGGTTCAGTCGGCAAATTTATTATAAATTGCTCATTTTTAGGGGATTAAAAATCCCCCGGGATCTAAAAACAAATGTCCCTGCCAGTGGCGCTTTTTTAAAGAAAAGCACCGCTCTGGCAGGGCATTTTACGGTCGGGTAAAATATAGAATATTTGTAATTAGTTAGTTATAGATACTTTTATTTTAAATATATTGTAGCTCTTTTTAAAGACGCCCTTTGCAGGCTTTTATTAAAAGCGGCTGAACCCCCATGATTTCCACTTTTTATACACAATTTTAATGGGCAATTTTAATTTCCTGTCCGGACGCCTATCTTTGTCCCTATGGCAAAAACTAAAGGTGAAACACCCTTAATGCAGCAGCACCGGGAAATTAAACAAAAATATCCCGATGCTATTTTGCTGTTCAGGGTGGGGGATTTTTATGAAACCTTCGGGCAGGATGCGGTGAATGCTGCCGGTGTACTGGGTATCACGCTAACCAAACGTAATAGCGGTAATCCGGATGCAATGGAGCTTGCCGGCTTTCCGCACCATGCACTGGATGCGTATCTGCATAAACTGGTAAAAGGTGGTTACAGGGTGGCCGTCGTAGATCAGCTCGAAGATCCTAAGGCCGCTAGAGGCATCGTCAAAAGGGGGGTGACCGAACTGGTCACACCGGGACTTGCTATAGATGATAAATTATTGGAAAACGGCAGCAATAATTTTTTAGCTGCTATTCATTATACGGATCAGGGGCTGGGTGCCGCTTTCCTGGATATTTCAACCGGGGAATTTTTTGTGGCAGAAGGGACGCAGGAGTATATCGAGAAACTTGTCCAGTCACTGCGCCCGGCGGAGATTATTTTTCAAAGGAGTTATCAAAAAAAGCTTAAAGAACAATTCGGGCAGGGTGTATTTACTTATACGCTGGAAGCCTGGATTTTTGAGCTGGGTTTTGCCGCTGAGGCTTTACTGAAGCATTTTCAGGTCCATAGCTTAAAAGGCTTTGGGATTGATCAGTTGGATAAAGGCATTATTGCCGCCGGCGCCATTTTGCATTATTTAAAAGAGACACAACATCCGGATCTGGATCATATTACACAGATTCAGCGTATTGAAAAGGATGATTTTCTCTGGATGGATCGTTTTACCATCCGCAACCTGGAGCTTTTACCAACAGGCAGGCAGCCCGGGGAACAGACCTTGTTGCAAGTGCTGGATAGCTCCCGTACGGCAATGGGAGCCCGCTTATTGAAAAGATGGCTGATCATGCCCCTCATTGATGAAGGCAAGATTCAGCGTAGATTAAACAGTGTAGAGCAGCTGGTCTTAAGCCCTGATACCCTACAACCTTTGCAAAACCTGCTGTCGGGTTGCGGAGACCTGGAAAGACTGGCCAGCAAGGTGGCCATGAAAAGGGTAGGCCCCAGAGAAGTCGTACAGCTAGCGAGCAGCCTGGGTGTCTGTAAGGACATTAAAGCTTTAATGGAAGTACAAAAAGATGCCTATCTAAGCAGTCTGGGAGCCGGACTAGATCCCTGTCAGGCAATTCAGGATAAAATAGCCATGGAGCTCGTAGCGGAACCGCCTGCACTTGCCTCCAAGGGGGGCATTATAGCGGCCGGCGTATCTGAACAGCTTGATGAGCTCCGGGAGATCTCTGCCAACGGGAAGGGCTATCTGGAAGCCATGCAAAAAAGAGAGGCGGAGGCCACCGGTATTTCTTCTTTAAAAGTGGGTTTCAATAATGTATTCGGCTATTATCTGGAAGTGACCAACCTGCATAAAGATAAGGTGCCGGAAAACTGGATTCGCAAACAGACCCTGGCGGCTGCAGAGCGGTATATCACCGAAGAACTGAAAGGGTATGAAGAAAAAATAACAGGCGCACAGGAAAAAATAGCGGTCATAGAAGCGGATATTTATAACCGTTTACTGGAGCAGCTGGCTACTTATACCAGGCATTTGCAAAGCAATGCACAGCTGCTGGCCACCCTTGACCTGCTGGCCGGTTTTGCGGGGAATGCCTTAAAATATAATTACCATAAGCCGGTATTACATAAGGGTACGGCCCTGAAGCTAAAGGCAAGCCGTCATCCGGTCATTGAAAGGTATTTACCGCCAGGGGAACCCTATGTAGATAATGATATTTTCCTGGACGCGGAAACGCAGCAGATTATTATTTTGACCGGGCCAAACATGAGTGGTAAAAGCGCCCTGCTCAGGCAAACCGCCCTGATTACGCTGATGGCTCATATGGGGAGTTTTGTGCCAGCCTCGGAGGCGGAGGTGCCGCTGACGGATAAAATATTTACCCGCGTGGGGGCAAGCGATAATCTGAGTGGCGGCGAGAGTACCTTTATGGTGGAGATGAATGAAACGGCCAGTATTATCAATAATATTTCTGCCAGAAGCCTGATATTACTGGATGAAATAGGCCGGGGCACATCGACTTATGACGGCATTTCCATTGCCTGGAGTATTGTAGAGTACCTGCATGGGGCCCCAGGAAAGCCAAAGACTTTATTTGCGACCCATTATCATGAACTCAATGATCTGGAAACTTATCTGCCCCGGGTAAAAAATTATCATATCACCAATAAAGAGATCGGTCAAAAGATTATTTTCTTAAGAAAACTGGCTCCCGGTGGCAGCACCCACAGTTTTGGTATCCATGTCGCAAAAATGGCGGGTATGCCGCCTTCCTTGACAGGCAGGGCTACGGAGATTTTAAAGCAGCTGGAACAAAACAGAGATGAAGGCGGTTTGGGGCAGGGCGGTCCTAAGGAACAGGAGGGAAAAGAGCATAAAGGCATGCCCAGCGTGGAAGCGGCTACAGAAGGGATCAAAAAAGCCAATGCGCCACATCTGCAACTCAGCATTTTTGATACCCATACAGAAGTTTTTGATGAAATCAGAACAGCACTCAATGAAATTAATATCGATGAGCTGACACCGGTGGCCGCTCTGCTGAAGCTCAATCAGATCAAGGGTTTGCTAAAATAAAGAAATTGGGATATATTCACACAAAAGAACGCAAAGATTAGAAGCAGATATGATTAAGTATACCACAAATTTTGTTGATAAACTGGAAGCGATATTAGAAGAATCCAAATATACGGTTCGCTATGAAAGAGGTAATTTTCAAAGTGGCTGGTGTCTTTTGGATCATAAAAGAGTCGTGGTATTAAATAAGTTTTTAAATACGGAAGGCCGGGTGAATACCCTGGTGGAGCTGATCCCGCAGTTAAAAATAGATTATGATATGCTGACACTGAATTCCCAGAAGTTATTTGACTTTCTGACTGAAAACCGCCTGGAAAAGCTGGGTATTGAAAAAGATACCGCGGCGCAACAAACGGAAGCATTAGAAACAGGGGAAACAGCTGAAAGCGCTGTTGACAGTGCATCGGAAGCAGCAGCAACGGCAGATGCTGAAGCTAATATACAAGATAGGGAAACCGGTGAGGATCAGGAGGTGTCAAAACAGGCGCCGGAAGACTTAGACGGGGGAGAAGCGTAGCGCCTTGGATTAAAAATGACCTTTGCTTAAAATTAAAATAAAGACTACCTTCCATCTGAACTTGAGCGACGAATCAATTAAATAAAATCCATATGAATTTATTAGGTAACATAATCTGGCTCATTTTTGGCGGACTGCTGGTGGCCATTGAATACTTTGTAGGCGGCATCATTTTATGTCTGACCATCATTGGTATTCCTTTTGGTTTGCAGAGCTTTAAAATCGGCGTCGCCTCACTCGCCCCTTTTGGTCTTAAAATAGTTGAGAAATCCTCCCTTAAAGGACAGTCAACCGGCTGTCTGACGACATTTTTGAATATTCTCTGGATCCTGTTTGGTGGTCTTTGGATTGCGCTGACTCATTTGGTATTCGGGGTGATTTTATGCATTACCATTATCGGTATTCCCTTTGGACGTCAGCATTTTAAATTAATGGCGCTCTGCCTGACACCTTTTGGAAAGGCGCTCGTCTGATTACTGCAGCCAAATCCATTTAGCAGAATTGTCAATAACACTTTTTTATAAAGCGTGCGCCAAGCGCATGCTTTATTGTATTAATTGCCTATTTTTGATGCAGAAAAATAGTTATGGCAATCCCTTGTAAAATTTGCATGGAATCTGCGCGTACTGTTTCTCTCAATCACTATTCACTAAATGGCTGACTTTCTTTTGAGCGCAGATGGTTATTAGAAAATAATGGCCCATTCCGCAAAAGACAGGCGGCATTTACCCATTTAAAACATTAATACGATCGATGAAAAAAAGTCTACAGTTGCTCTCGGCTGCCGGGTTATTACTAGGCAGTCTGATGACAGCCCGGGCACAGAGCACGCGTGTGTTATTTGACAATGACTGGCAGATTCAGTTGGATACGGCCAATCAGTATGAAGCTTCCCGCCTGGCCAGCAAGCCCTGGCAAAAGGTACAGTTGCCTCATGACTGGAGTATTGAACAGCCTTTTGATGAGTACAGTCCCAGTACGAATGGCGGCGCGTCTCTAAGAGGGGGCACCGCCATGTACAAAAAAGAATTTACGGTTCCGGCCGCTGATAAAGGCAAACATCTTTTTATCGATTTTGATGGGGTTTACATGAACAGTACGGTCTGGGTAAACGGGCATGAGCTGGGAACAAGACCGAATGGTTATATATCCTTTCAGTATGAGCTGACTCCCTATTTAAATTTTGGCGGGAAAAACGAGATCAAAGTATTGGTCCATAATCATCAGCCCAATTCCAGATGGTATAGCGGAAGTGGTATCTACCGCAATGTCTGGCTGGAGAAAAAAGGAGATATCTATGTAGATAACTACGGTACTTATATTACAACGCCAAAAGTTTCCACGCAGCAGGCCTCTTTACAGCTGCAGACCAAGGTAAAGAACGCATTAAATAAGACGGCCGCAGTAGAAGTAAAAACCGTCATTTTTGATGATGACAAAAGAGTGGTAAAAATCCTGACAGATAAATTCAGTCTGCAACCCGGAGAGCTGTTGGAGCGGACGACAAAAGCAGATATACCTGCTCCAAAATTATGGAGTCTGGAAACACCGCACCTGTATAAAGCCGTGACGGAAGTCTATCAGGGGGGCAAAAAAGAAGATACTTATACCACGAACTTCGGGATCAGAAGTTTTCATTTTGACCGCGAGAAAGGTTTTTTCCTGAACGGTCAGTCCGTGAAAATTGTAGGGGTATGTATGCACCATGATTTAGGCGCCCTGGGTTCTGCCATTAACTACAGAGCCATGGAGCGTCAGCTGGAAATCCTGAAAGAAATGGGGATTAACGGCATCAGAACTTCGCATAACCCGCCAGCGCCCGAGTGGCTGGAATTATGCGACAAAATGGGTTTTATTGTCATGGATGAAGCCTTTGACATGTGGAAGGAGAAGAAAAATGATTTTGATTACCATCTCTATTGGGATCAGTGGCATTATAAGGATTTAGTGGATCAGGTCTTAAGAGATCGCAATCACCCCAGTGTGTTTGTCTGGAGTATCGGTAATGAAATTCCGGAGCAGTGGGGCGGACAAAAAGATACCAGCGGTCGCAGCATTGCCAGAGAGCTTAATAGAATTGTAGATAGCCTGGATAACCGTCCAACGACGGCCGCACTCAATCATCCCCAGAAGGATAATAATATTGCCATCACAGGAACGCTGGGGTTGATAGGCGTGAACTACCATCATCAGGGCTGGGCAAAATTACCCGAGGAGTTTCCCGGTCAGACATTTATTTTGACAGAAACCGTTTCATCTTTGCAATCCAGAGGAGAATATCTGATGCCTTCGGATTCTATCAGACGCTGGGCGGGTTTTACAAAAGAGAAAAATGGCGGAACGCCGGATTATATCTGCTCTGCCTATGAAAACAGCTCCGCACCATGGGGATCTACGCATGAAGAAAGTTTAAAACTGTTATTGAAATATCCGTTCCTGAGCGGAATGTATATTTGGACCGGTTTTGATTATCTGGGTGAGCCTACACCGTATCCATTCCCGGCCAGAAGTTCTTATTTTGGCATCGTGGATCTGGCCGGATTCCCCAAAGATGCCTTTTATCTGTATCAAAGTTTATTTACCGATAAGGATGTATTACATATATTCCCGCACTGGAACTGGAAACCTGATCAGAAAATAGATATCTGGGCATATTACAACCATGCAGATGAAGTAGAACTTCAGTTGAACGGGAAGTCCCTGGGTATCCGTAAAAAGACCGGTGATCAGCTGCACGTACAGTGGGATAGCATCGCCTTTACCCCGGGAACATTAAAAGCTATTTCCAGGAAAAACGGCAAGATCGTTAAGGTGACTGAGATTCACACGGCGGGCAAAGCTTATAAACTGGTTGCCACCGCAGATCGTTCCACTATTAAAAATGATGGTCAGGATCTGGCTTTTGTGAAGATTCAGGTGGAAGATCAAAATGGCAATCTGGTGCCTGACGCAGATAATGAGTTGCATTTTAGCCTGAGTGGAGACGCTCAAATAGCTGCGCTGGATAATGGTAATGAAACAGACCTGACGCCTTATTCTAATAAAGAGTCCCGTAAGGCCTATAACGGTTTAGGGCTGGCCATTATAAAGGCCCATGAACAAAAAAGTACGGTAACACTTACGGTCACCAGTCCCGGCCTTACACCGGCTACGGTTCAAATAGAAATCAAATAAGAGGGTGATACCATAAAAAAAGCTCCAATTATGTTGGAGCTTTTTTTATGGTATTTTGTGATTAAGGGGCCAGCTGATTTACGGATATATCCGGCTAAACAGTGACGGTCCCGTCATGATAATTTATAAATAAACTCGTCGATTTCTTTATATCTGGCACCGGCAAAGCCCCTGTCTTCACCGGTTTTAATAAAGCCATTTTGAAGTAATACCTGCTGTGACCCGGTATTATCAAAGGCAGTCCGGCCGTATATCGGTCTCATTTTTTCCAATAATAAAAACTGGCGAAGGGCTTCTGTGGCAATCCTTTGTCCCCAGTAGTTCCGGCTGATCCAATAAGTAATCTCCGCTTGCTGTTCTATTTCAAATTTAGAAATACTTCCTACTACGCTATCCGCTAAAAGAATGGTTTGTAGATTTTTAGTAGAGTCATTTAAAAAAGGGATGTATTTGTCCAGGTAGGCTTGTTGGCTGATGGAGTCCTTAGGTGTAAAAGCTGCCATGAAGCGCGCCTTTTCATCCAGCTGAAAATTAAAAAACAGTTCCAGATCTTGCTGAACTGTTTTTCTTAACCGGATATTTGGATGCTGTGCTGGTTGACCCGGCGTAATTGACTTAGAAAAGTTACCTGTGGCATTGGACGACATAGAACCCTGTTTTAATTTTTCAAAATCCGGATATGGTTATTTCATCAAATATAAGCTTTCTGGCTGACGCTTTTGGGAACCGTAACCATCACCTAAAAAAACTACTATTTGCCAGGGATTCGGTCCTCATTATAGAAGTTAAATTACTTAATATTTATTGGAGAGGATGGTGGAAAATCAAACTGTATATAAGTTATATAAATACTTATACGATACTAAGAGAACGTTTCTTTTCGAGTGCTTTGTCTAGGAAGGCAGGAAGAATAATTTTCTGGGTCAGCAGAATTTTATCCGGATCGTCCAGTTTACCCAGCATATCCCAATACTTAGCTTCCCCGTGCTCTTCAATAACGCGGGCTTTATTGATATCTTTTAACAGGTGGTCACGCATACTGATGGCGTCCGCTTCCGGATGAAACTGGGTGCCAATCATCTCATCAGAAAACCTGACTGCCATGATGGCTCTTTCCAGCGGCACATGGGGCCTTTCTTTTTCCAGGGCCAGTACAGTGGCGCCAATGGTATTTAGCTGATCAAAATCCGGTTGTACCACCTGATAATCCCGACTGTCTACCCCGTAAAAAGGTTCAGGCAGCTGTTCAAATATCGGTTCATGTAAGCCGCCCCAGATTTTATGCATCGGAAATACCCCGAAAGAGGTTGATTTTCTTTTGCATACCTTACCGATTTTAAAGAATCGGCAGGCGAGCTGGAAAGAATGGCAGATAAAGAAAATATGCTTTTTATCTGCTGCTCTGGCCTGGGTATTGTAATAATAAAGTTGATTGATCAGACTGAAGAATTTATTTTCCCATTGCCAGCCTTCTTCATCAAAGGGAGATCCCGGTCCGCCACTGGAAATATAAATATCGAAGGAATTATCCGGCACTTCATCTTTTTGCCGGACATCAAAAACGGTTATTTCAAAGGGAACTCCATGGTCGTTTTGGTATTGCTGCAGGATATTCAATATACAGCGAAGTCCCTGATTAGGAACACCGTTGTTTAAATCCAGTACTGCAATATTTATTTTTTTTCTTTCGGAATCTTTGACATCCATGCCGCAAAGTTACAACAATTCTATTTTTAGGGTCTGAAGCATGGTGTAAGGGAGCAGCAGCAGCAATTTTTTAACGAAGTTTTAATTTGTAATATATTTTATACAAATTAGTTATGTATTATTTTAAAAACTCATCTGCTACAAATTTAACGACATCTTCAAACCGGCCGCTTTCCTGAAAAATACGCAGTTGTTTATCGGCCCCTGTTCCCTCGCGAAGGATCTTCTCCACGTCGGCAATGGCTTTTCTGCTGCCCAGATCATCTACCACATCATCTATAAATTCCAATAGTTCTCCGATCAGGAGCCTGACAGGCACTTCTACCTCCTTACCAAAATCAATCAGCAGGCCGTCGAGTCCGTAGCGGGAGGCGCGCCATTTATTTTCATTGATCAGGGAGCGTTTATAAACCATGTAATTCATATTCTGGTTGCGCAGCTTGTAGAGTTTGGCACAGATTGCCTGGAACAGGGCGGCCAGAGAAATACATTCATCCGTCGTCAGTGCTACATCACAAACCCTGAACTCAATGGTATTATAAACAGGATGTACTCTTAAGTCCCACCAGATTTTCTTGGCATTGTCAATGCAATTGGTTTTGACCAGGACTTTTATATAATTATCATACTCTTCAATGGATTCAAAAAAATCAGGGATCCCCGTTCTTGGAAACTTATCAAAGACTTTGGAACGGTAGGATTTAAAGCCGGTATTTCTGCCTTCCCAGAAAGGAGAATTGGTAGACAGTGCATAGATATGCGGGATAAAATACCGGACAGAATTGGCAATATGGATCGCCATTTCTCTGGACTCCACACCTATATGAACGTGCATGCCAAAAATAAGATTAGAGCGGGCCGCATCCTGCATCTCATTGACGATTTCATGATACCGCGGATTCTCTGTAATGGATTGTTTATGCCATAAAGAGAAAGGATGCGTACCGGAGGCGCCTGCCAGCAACTGTTCGGAGGCGGCAATCTCGGCAATAGTCGTTCTAAGATGACGGATATCTGCCCTGGCTTCTTCGACGTTCTGGCAAATGGACGTACCGACTTCCACGACTGCCTGATGCATCTCTGCTTTTACCTTTCCCTCCAGTGCCAGTTCTGTTTTTTCAACAATCCTGTTCTGATGACTTTTGAGTTCAAAAGTCTGAGGGTCGACAATCATATATTCCTCCTCAATCCCGATGGTAAATTGTGCTAAGTTCATGTTGGGAAAATTGAAAAACCACTATTAAGGTATAAAGTTTTACGGATTTAAGGGCTCTTTTTTTATTACCTGACGAAGGTACTTCCCCCAGGTGAGATTATCTATACCTTCTTTAAAATCCTGTGCTTTTTCTATAGCAAACCGGGCCATATGCTCTACTACCCATTCAAAATTTTCTTCACCAACCGAGTTTCTGTCGGCGTCCGGCGCCGGATTACAAAAATCAATGGCATAAGGAATCCCGTCACGCACCGCAAATTCTACCGTATTAAAATCATAACCCAGGTACTGATTGATCTTCAGTACATCGCTTTCCATACGGTGGAGCAGCCACTCGCTGGGGGCAAAACTGGCCTGGTAGCGCAAATGAGCCGGATTTCTGGGCTCATAGCCCATGATCTTTACGTATTTGCCGCCAATTGAATAACAGCGGTAATACTGGTCAAAAACGATTTCCTCCTGCAGCAGCATGACCAGTCGCTTCGTCTGTTGATGCACTTTAAAAAAATCATCACGGTCATCCACCCGGTAGACAGACTTCCAGCCACCGCCCGCAAAGGGTTTCATATAGGCCGGAAATCCGACATAGCTGAATATGCTTTCCCAGTCCAGCGGGTAGGCCAGGTTGCGGAAAGACTCCTTAGTCGTATCTTCCGGAAGTTCAAAGGAGGGCAGGATGGCGGTCTTTGGCAGGGCTATATCGATTTTTTCTGCCAGGCAGTTATTAAAAAACTTTTCATCCGCACTCCACCAAAAAGGGTTATTGATAACGGCTGTACCCTGCAGGGCCGCATTTTTGACATAGGCCCGGTAAAATGGTACATCATGAGAGATCCTGTCCACAATAACGTGGTAGGTGGTGGGCATCCCCTGAAAGACTTTATCGATGATAACGGCCTCGGCTTTAAAC
>Ga0164242_10006500_pt1 | contig 12842 bp, 11 predicted proteins | sample OricomgcompostMG_FD_108783 | JGI IMG/M metagenome (GOLD analysis project Ga0164242, IMG submission 108783) | Miracle-Growth compost microbial communities from Emeryville, California, USA - Original compost - Miracle growth compost (MG) ... | reverse complement strand
GTTTTTTTTATAAATTTTTAAAGAAATGGCACGAATAGTTTTATACTTTTGCAAGCATGGTTAAAAACGCCTCTTACAAAATTTCCTTGTTGGTTTTGTTTCTGCTTTTTTTTATACCTACAGTGAAAAGCCAGGTCACTGACAGCAGTTTTACACGAGACACTGTTTATCTTAAGCCTGAGGATACAATTTTTTTAAAGCCTGTAGATACCCTTTTGAGGATAAAAAATTTCAGTCCATACTTTACTCTTCATGTAGATTCTACTTTAGATTATCAATTTGAAATCAACAAAAATCCCGAAGATTATTATTGGTATTTGAAAAATTCGCCAGTCGGACTTAAGATTAATAAGGACAATGGCATTCTGCATTTCAAGGCTGAAAAATCTTATTTTCTTTCCGGAAAATTAAAATATGACAATGAATACAAAGTGAAACTAGGAGTGCAAAATCTGAATGACGCTTCTGATCATGTTGATACCACTTTTACCATTTTATTTTATAATACTGATATTGTTCCCTCCAAGATAAAACCCACTGTTAGCAGTGATCTCACCATGGACGAAGGAGATACGCTGAGTTTTAAATTACAGTGTGAAACCGGAAGTTTCCCCTTAGAATCAATTACTTACTTTTGCAATTATCCAATTCGATCTACAACTCCGATTACGAAATGCGGTGATCAGTTTAATTGGGTTGCTCCCTATGATTTTATAAAAGATGATGAAAACATTAAACAAAAATCTTTGACGCTCAAATTTGTAGGTGTTGACAAATTTTACAACCGCGATACAGCTGTAATCAACGTTAAAGTGAACCAGAGCATTAATTATCCACGCAGGCTCATTGAGTATAATAAGATTTCGAGCACTATTGAAAGCTATATTTTGCAACTGAAAGCCACTTTTCGTGACCTTGATAAAAAAATAAAAAGTACAAAGAATACCAGAACCACATTCGATCTTACATCAGCAACAACTGCACTCGGTGGAACTGTTTTTTCATCGCTTCCCGGTCAGGACCTACAAACAACAGGAAAAATTTTACCAAGTGTTGGAGTTGCTTTGGTTCCTGTAAAAGAGGCTGTGGCACCAAATAAAAACGACGAAAAAAACTCAGCGGCATTAGTAAGAAACGATATTAAGAGGCTGCAATATCTATTAACTGACAATTCATTAATTGGAGATAAAGATCCTGACATAATTAAAAAGACGAGTAAATTAAAAGACGAGCTTCAGCAAATTCAACTTCAATTAATTGATGTGCCACTTGTGGATGACAAAGTAAGTTCAAAAGAATTGGATGAATATTTTAATAATCCTAAAGTGAATAAAAAGTACAGGCTCAAATCCAAATAAAGATTTTGTTTTAAAAATTTAAGGAACTGGATCATGTCCATGACCGCCCCAGGGATTACATCTCAAAATTCGTTTTACAGTTAACCATCCACCCTTTAACGGTCCGTATTTATTTATTGCTTCGATTCCATATTGAGAACATGTTGGAGTATAACGGCAGGAAGGTCCCATCCAGGGAGAAATGATTAGCTGGTACACTTTTATCAAAGCGATAAACGGGAGTGATATAATTTGCTTTGTCGATTTCATTTACTTAAAAAGATTAAACCGTTCTTTCTCTGGAGATATCTGCGATCAGAATGGAAGCCATTGCCAGTGCAGCATCCTTAAGCGTCGTTGTCACATAAAGCATTTTAATATGAATATTATTAGAATGAACAATTCCAGGCACGTCTACAGAGAAAACAATAATTAAAAGTAATATGGCTAAAAGATATCCCGCAATCTTTGCATAATAATCAATAATAAAAGCAAAGGCTGCCAATAAAAACCCGGCTCCCGAAATATAAACCATCACCTTTGATGCAGGCAAAAAAGAAGGAACATTAGATGCAAGATCTTTAGCGTGTAAAATATTATTAGCACCAAAAAATGCAATAATTATAGCAAAAATAATAATGGCAAGCCTGGTTGATATAAGGTTTTTCATCTTTGATTTTTAAATTAAAGTCGATATGAAAGTAAATAAAATATTTTATAAAAGTTAAGGGTTTTTCTTTAGCAAAGAACAGGAAAGCAAAGACTTTGGTTAGTTTAAATAAAAAAGGTTTCAATCTCTTGAAACCCTTTTTTATGTTCGCTCCCCCTGCTGGACTTGAACCAGCGACCCTCTGATTAACAGTCAGATGCTCTAACCAACTGAGCTAAGGAGGAATATACTTTCCCATTTCGGGGGTGCAAAAATAGAGATTTTTGATTTGAAACAAAAAATTGATTCGAACTATTTTTTTTACCCCTTTTTTGTCACTGAATTGGCTCTATTTTCAGCACCTCTTTTTTAGGTAATCACCCTTAGTTTTCGTATATTTGCACATAACAATTTTTTACAAACAATTCGTTTTTTATCCCCACATTATGCCAGAAGATACCGCAGAACTGATAAGCCCCAAAATAAATGCTTATGGAGCCGATAGTATTCAGGTCCTCGAAGGACTTGAAGCTGTAAGAAAGCGTCCCGCAATGTATATTGGTGACGTTGGAACCAAAGGTTTTCATCATCTTGTTTATGAAGTAGTAGACAACTCAATTGATGAAGCGCTGGCTGGATATTGTGATAAAATCACTGTAACAATCAACGAAGATAATTCCATAACCGTTGAAGATAACGGCCGTGGTATTCCTACCGGCATTATGAAAAAGGAAGGTCGTAGCGCTTTGGAAGTGGTTATGACTGTTTTGCATGCCGGTGGCAAGTTTGATAAAAATACTTATAAAGTGAGTGGCGGTTTGCACGGTGTTGGTGTAAGTTGTGTAAATGCGTTAAGTACAGAATTTCATGTAACTGTAAATCGTGAAGGAAAAATATTTGAGCAGGAATATTGTAAAGGTATCCCACAATACCAGGTTCGTGAAATTGGTGAAAGTGATAAAACCGGTACAACCATTCGGTTTTTACCAGATCCTTCCATTTTTATTGTATCTGTTTATAATAGAGAAATCCTGGAAGGAAGATTGAGAGAACTGGCTTTTTTAAACAAAAAGATTACAATCATCCTGAATGATTTGCGAGAAAAGAATGAGGAAGGAAAAACTTATTCAAAGACGTTTTATAGTGAGGGCGGGATTATTGAATTTGTAGAGTTAATTGACAAAAACGGAAACCGTCAACCATTGCTTCCATCTGTTATCTATTGTGACGGTTTCGATGCCCCAAGTAATGTAACGGTAGAAGTAGCATTGATGTATAATACAAGCTACCAGGAACATCTTTTTAGTTATGTAAATAATATCAATACGATCGAAGGAGGAACTCACGTTTCAGGATTCCGGAGATCCATCACCCGCGTTTTTAAAGCATATGGTGAAAAGGAAGGAATGTTTGAAAAAGCTAAAGTAGAAATCGAAGGTGATGATTTTCGTGAAGGTCTAACTGCTGTTATTTCGGTTAAAGTTCCTGAACCACAATTTGAAGGTCAGACAAAAACAAAGCTTGGAAACAATGAAGTGATGGGTGTTGTAGATACTACTTTAAGTAAAGTTCTTACAGCCTATCTTGAAGAAAATCCGAGGGATGCAAAAACGATAATTCAAAAAGTAATCCTGGCGGCACAGGCAAGAGCAGCAGCAAAAAAAGCCAGGGAAATGGTGCAACGTAAAAGTGTTCTTTCCGGAGGTGGATTACCGGGAAAACTGGCGGATTGTAGTGACAAAGATCCTTTCCGTTGTGAATTATTTTTAGTCGAAGGAGACTCCGCAGGTGGTACTGCTAAACAAGGTCGTGACAGAAGTTACCAGGCGATTCTTCCCCTTCGTGGTAAAATTCTTAACGTAGAAAAAGCAATGGAGCATAAGATTTATGACAATGAAGAAATCAGGAACATGTTCACTGCTCTTGGAGTAAAAATCGGAACTCCTGAAGATCCGAAAGCACTTGATCTTTCTAAGCTTCGTTACCACAAACTTATTATTATGACGGATGCTGATGTGGATGGAAGTCATATCGCAACACTCATTCTTACATTTGTCTTTAGATACATGAAAGAACTTGTGGAACAAGGATTTGTTTATTTAGCACAACCGCCTTTATATCTTCTAAAAAAAGGAAAAGAGCAGGCCTATGCCTTTAATGATGAAGAAAGGAAAGCATGGATCCAGCAGGTAGCAGCAGGAAAAGAAGATACGGTTCATATTCAGCGTTATAAAGGTTTGGGTGAAATGAACAGTGAGCAACTCTGGGAGACAACGATGAATCCCGCAACACGTACGTTAAAACAAGTTACTATAGACAGCATTGTTGAGGCTGATGGAGTTTTCAGTATGTTAATGGGAGATGATGTTCCGCCACGCAGGGAATTTATTGAAACTCATGCTAAATATGCAAGACTTGATGTTTAAATAATTTTAATAAAATTATATTTAAAAAAGCTTCTTTAAACAAGAGGCTTTTTTGTTTTATAATTGTAAAATTTATTTTAATAATGCTTATTTCTTCAGGAAACAAAAATCTTACTGAATGCTGAAGTAATATTGTAGTTATAATTGCAAATCATTCTAGTTATTATGAAAAATTTTCCCGTTAAAGTTTTTATTCTGGTTTTATTGACGCTCTCAATTAAGGCTAAGGCACAGGTTGATTATCCTGTTTTTAAAAATAAAACAATCATCAATCCTGCTGACAGTCAACAGCTTTCATTCAATTTATACAATTTAAATTATATCAATAATACAGAATGGTTTGGAAATATTCCTTTGAGTGGAACATTGTTCGGGTATCAAATTATTCCTGAAATTGAATACCAGGTTTCGCCGAAATTAATTATAAAAGGAGGAATTTATTTACAAAAAGAGTTTGGACGACCGAATTATACAACCATCGCTCCTACATTTGAAGTGAAGTACCGTGCAAAACATTCCTCTTATATTATTGGAAACCTTGAAGGCAATTTGAATCACGGTTATATTGAGCCCCTCTATGATTATAAATTAATTATTAATGAAAGGCTGGAAAATGGATTTCAGTTCCTGGTTGATACAAAACCTTATAACCATGATTTGTTTATTAACTGGAGAAAGGCTATTCACCCTGGAGATAAATTTAAAGAAGAGTTTGATATTGGGTATGTAGGTAATTTAAATGTCATCAACAAACACAACTGGGACATTCATCTTCCTATTCAGTTAATATACTCCCATAAAGGCGGCCAATATGATAGTTTAAATACGCCGCTTACGTCTTTAACGAATTTTGCTACTGGTGCATCCATTACTTATAATTTCAACAAAAGATTATTTCAGAAAATTGTTTTTGATAATTATTACGTGAATTACAAGGATATTTCAGGCCAAAAACGGCAACCCTTCAATGAAGGAAATGGTTTTCTTTCACATCTTTTATTTCAATTCAAAAATGTCGGAATTGATTTCAGGTACTGGAATGCAAATGGATTTATCGGCCCGCGGGGAATGGCCTTATTTCAATCGGTTTCACAAAAACATCCGGGACTTGTAGAAAGACACCGCGAATTATTAATCGCAAGTTTTATTTATGATAAAGAGATTTACAAAAATGTTTTTTTTGATTTTAGGGTCATTCCATATAAAGATTTCCTGGAAAAGATTAGTAGTGGAACCGGACTTGAATATTCCTATGAGATGTATATAAAATACGTTTTGAAATTGAACCTTGCGAAAGTTAAAAATTCTCTTTAATTATAACTTTTATGAATCTTTAGAAATATATAGGTGAAATAAGTATAAATCCCTAAATTTGAGACTCCACTGTCAACTGACAATGGCTGAATCATTAAATTTTAAAACTATAAACCAAATCACGATGTCAAAAATGTTAACAGCTTATTGCATGAAAACCAAAGAAAAAAATGTTCCAATGCAAGATGCAGTAATTACTAAAACTGCCCGTGGTGGCTACATGGCCCAGGGTAATGATGGAAAAGGTAATAAAATGACCACCATGCTTAGTGAAGCAAATGCATTGCAGGCTGTAAAAGACGGCGTTGCAAAAAAAGGTTGGTAATTCTTATTCAAACGAATTAAAGCGATACGTTTTGATGTATCGCTTTTTTTGTTTAAAAATATTTTCAGAATAAACGTTTAATTGATTTATAAGTTCACTTATTTTTCGACCCAAACGGATACAGAACCATCCGGTGCGAAAAAATTTCCCCAGCCTTCATCGTTGATTTCGACCTCTTCCTTTCTTTTCTGAAGCAGGTCAATAAATTTTTTTCCTGCATATCTTTTTCCAATTTCCATATTTTTATTCCCACCTTCGCTATTGGAGAGTAAAACTGCGCAACCGCTGTGTTCCTCATCACCTTCTCTTGTCCAACCTACACAATTCGGATGATCCAAATATTCTCTTTGCGCTCCAAAAGCATGGCCACAACGCGCTTGCAAAAGTTGTTCTAATTCTTCTATTTTTTCTAGCCAGATCTCTTGTTCATGGCCCTCTTTATCAAAGTCTTTATAATGCGCTCCATATAGATCCGGGAAAAAAACACAAGGATATCCTTCCTGCCTCAATAAAATGATGGCGTAGGCGATCGCCTTGAACCAGGCTTCTACAGGTGCTTCCAATGCCTGAAGGGGTTGCGTGTCATGATTAGCGACAACTGTGACAGCTTTTTCGGGCATTGCTTTTAATAAACTCTGGTCGAAGATCTTACGAAGGTCGTACTTGTTTCCGCGCTGTGATGCAATATGAAAATTCTGCTGGAGAGATGCGTCAAATAAGCTCATTTCTCCTTCAGTTGCTTCAATATATTTTAATAATAAATCCAGGTAACCCGGAGCCCAGAATTCCCCAACAGCAAAAATCTCTTTACCAGTACTTTCGCGTATTGCTCTTAGCCATTCAAGGTAAAATGAAGGATTTATATGCTTTACTGCATCAAGACGAACCCCATCAAAATTCTTTTGATACCAATACCATTTTGCCCAATCTATAAGCTCCTTTTTAACGTTTTCGTTTCTGAAATCAATATCATTAAACATCAGGAAATCATAATTCCCTTTTTCATTGCTGATTAATTCTTGCCATGAGTCGCCATAGCCATTTAGAATTCTAAAGATTCCTTTTTCGTTCAGATTATTGGCGCAGTCAACTCCTGAAAAACACATGAAATCCCAGATAAATTCTGAATATTTTTTTGCCCTTCCAGGGAAAGTGAATTTTGTGAAAGCTTCAATTTCAAAGGGAGCAGAAATTACCTTTGTCCGGTTTCCTTCATCTACCTTCACCACTTTTATTTTTTCCAGCTCGTCACCACCGGCTTTGTGATTTAAAACAATATCAACAATTACGTGCATGCCGGCTTCATGCACCGCATCTATCGCATCTAAATATTCCTGCCTTGTTCCAAACTTTGTGCGTACTGAACCTTTCTGATCAAACTCACCCAAATCGTAAAGGTCATAGGGATCATAGCCTTCACTCGAAGCTCCTCCTGCGCCTTTATAAGCTGGAGGAAACCAGATAGAGGTAAAGCCAAGTGATTTGAGCCGTGGCGCCTCTTCTTTAATTTGTTTCCATAAACTCCCATCCTTGGGCATATACCAGTGAAAATATTGGATCATTGTTCCAGGAGTCATAAAGTATTTTTTTTCAGTACTTCAAATGACGTACCGGAAGAAAGACATTCCCTTTCAATTCCTGTTTCAATCAAGGAAAGCAAATAAAATATGGAAGTTGATTTTACAGAAAAGGCAATAACAAAAGCGTCACTCGAAAACAGGTTCAAAATCTTTCTGATTAAAGTCTTCAGGAAATTTACTTTCCAACAGCAGATGAGCCGAGATCTTTCCTAACGCGTCAGAACTCATTGCAGAATAGCCGTTTCCACCTGCTGCTACAAAACAATTTTTATCTACTTCCCCTATGTAAGGATTCCCATGTTTTGTATAACATACAATACATTTTTTGCTAAAAAAGTTCTCAATGGAAATCGATGGAATTAACTGAAGCAAATACTCCTTCATTATTTTTAAAGTGCTTTGGTTGTTTCCACTCTTAAACCATTCCTGGACCTCATTTAGATTTTTAAAGAAAAGATCACTTGGGAAATTCGCGCCCATTTTTAAATAAAAATTTCCATCCGGATATTGTAATGGTCGGATCAAATAAATATCATCAATTTCGCGTTCTTTGATTTTATATAAAAGTGCCGGAAGTTTTGATAACCGCTCACCTTCATCTTTGCTGGTTTTTACCCATATAGTACTTTCACTTTTCAGCAATAAGAATAGTTTTTGAGGAAGAAGATTGAAAAAATTTACAAAAGCTCCTGGCGCAAGCAACACTTTTTTTGAATAAAAAATTTTGCCTGAAAGTGTAGAAATTTTTATTTCATTATTTTCCTTTGAAACATCGATCACTGTATCATTAAAAACTTGTCCATGAAATAATTTTAATTGAGCTTGTACCAGCAACCTTGGATTAATATTGCCGGATGGTGCTGCTTCAAAGATCCCTTTAGATGTTTTAGGAAAATGATATTGGGAAGTGAAAGAATTTAAGGCTTCCCATGTATCGAAAGATTGGTAATTGATCGTAAAGTTTTCCGATTGTTTCTTTACATTTTCAAGATACGAATCAACCCCATATGGATTTACATAAAGACACCCTTCCTCTGAATGAAAATGAATTCCTGTTTCCTTTTGAATAGAAGGATAGGCGTTCGTGGATTGCTGGTTTAATATAGTGGATATGGCATCTTTTCCAAAAATTCTTTGAATGCGGGCCCGGTCATAATGGCTTGCAAAAACAATTTTCTGTTTTAAAACCGTATCTTCATCAGGGCCAATCACTGCAACTTTTTTTTCAAAATTGCTGATATATTTTGCAGCAGCAGAACCTATCAATCCCCTGCCAATTATGATGCAATCGTAAATCATTTTTTACTTTTTTTTCTGCATTATTTCAATACAAATTGCTCCCTAAACTGATTTAGTGCATGAAATTCTTTGTTTGCCCCTGTTGTCTTCATACAAATCATGCAATTATTCTTTTGCATTGTGATGATTTTTTTCAAGTCATTTGTGGAATGAAGCTGAAGATGAAAAAAATTCTGCTCATTTAATTTATTTACTATAAAGATTTTCTGTCCTAACAAATTTAAAAGGTTTGAATGGTGTTGTTATAAAAATATTGGTTTAACATTTGAAGTATCAACAAAAAAATCATTCATGCCTGAAGGCCCGTCTATCGTTATTTTAAAGGAAGAAGTTAAACCTTTTATTGGAAAAAAAATTATAAAAGTAGATGGCAACAGCAAGCAGGATATTCAGCGCCTTCAAGGAGAGACGATAATAGATTTTAAAAGCTGGGGAAAGCATTTTTTGATTTGTTTCAAAGACTTCACTGTGAAAATTCATTTTATGCTTTTTGGAAGTTATAAAATCAACGAACAAAAAGATCGGCCACCGCGCCTTCGCTTAATTTTTGATAAAGGAGAAATGAATTTCTATGCTTGTTCAGTAAAAATTCTTGAAGATAATTTGGACGAAATTTACGATTGGACTTCAGATGTCATGAATGATTTATGGAATCCAAAAGCAGCAAAGGAAAAATTAAAACACATTCCGGATACTCTAGTCTGCGACGCTCTGTTAGATCAGAATATTTTTACCGGCGTAGGAAATATTACCAAAAACGAAGTGCTTTTCAGAACAAAAATTCATCCGGAAAATAAGATAGGAAATATTCCTCAGAAGAAGTTAAATGAATTAATCAAAGAAGCGCGGAATTATAGCTTTAATTTTTTAGAATGGAAAAAGCAATATGTTTTGAGAAAGCATTGGTTGGCACATACAAAAACAATTTGTCCTACTTGCAATTCACCAATGACAAAGAAGCATTTGGGAAAAACAAACCGCAGAAGTTTTTATTGTAAAAATTGTCAGGTCTTGTATTAAAAAGTAATTACACTTAAAGATTCTCGGCCGCAAATGTATTTCCCTGATTCATGTCACCGCTGTCGTAACCTTTTTTAAACCAATACATTCGTTGCTGAGAGGTGCCATGGGTAAAAGAATCAGGCGTTACAGTTCCCTGGTACTCTTGCTGTAAACGGTCATCGCCAATTGCATTTGCTGCATTCAACGCTTCCTCTATATCTTCAGAGTTAATCACATTTTTCATTTTCTGGTCATAATGTGCCCAAACACCCGCATAAAAATCTGCCTGTAATTCAAGCGCCACAGAATATTTATTGTATTGAGTTTCACTTACCTGTTGTTGAATTTGTTCCATCTTTGCAGTAAGACCCAATAAATCCTGTACATGATGTCCAACTTCATGAGCAACAACATAGGCCATTGCAAAATCACCAGTGGCTCCGAACTGATCTTTTAATTGCTCTGCAAAAGAAAGGTCAATATATAAGTCCTGGTCTGCGGGACAATAAAAAGGTCCTGTTGCAGCACTTGCATTTCCACAAGCCGAAGTGGTAGTACCATTAAAAAGAACTAAAGTCGGGTCGGTATAAGTTTTGCCCATTTGATTAAATAATTTCGTCCACACATCTTCTGTATCTGCAAGAACCACTTTTACAAATGCCGCTTCTGTATCCTGCGCTGCTTGTTGCTCTGTAGTAAGTTCCTGTTGTTGCTGAGGCACCAATTGTTGAAGATCATTTAAATCGCCGCCACCTAATAGAAATTTAGCGAGAATAAAAATTACTCCAATCACACCACCACCTACAGCTAAACCACCACCAGATACACCTCTCCGGTCTTCGACATTAGTACTTTCTCTCCTTCCCTGCCATTGCATAATAAAGATTTAAAAGGTTTTTGAAAATAATGTAACGGAAGTTCTTATTCTCTTTCTTTCCGCTTAAGTTTAAAAGTCTCAATCGCATGTTTTGTAAAATCGCTTAGGATCAATCTTCCGCTTATCGCGGCTCTTTCTTTTAAAACTGAATCCCAGTTTTCAGTTCCCTGCCAGAATATTTTTTTCAATTCAGCCATTGCATCCGGGTTTGAATGAGCTAATGTGTTTGCAAGCCGGTAAACAGATTCATCCAGATTTTGAACTGATTCATGCACTTCTGCAAACAATCCTTTTTGCTTTGCCCAATCGGAGTTTCTCCATAATGTAGCATCAATCGCAAGCTGGCTAAAAGCCGATTTTCCAATCTTTCTTTCTATAGCTGGCCCTACCACAAATGGTCCCATTCCGATTGCCAGTTCACTCAATTTTACTTCCACTTCCTTTACTGCAATTGCATAATCAACAGAAGCTGCTAGTCCAACTCCGCCACCAACACATTTTCCGTGAATACGACCAATGATTAATTTCGGGCATTTTCTCATTGCATTTATTACATTGGCAAAGCCACAGAAAAAATCCATTCCTTCTTTTTGGTTCTTTACTGCAATTAATTCATCAAAACTTGCGCCAGCACAAAAGGCTCCACTGCCGGAACTTTTTAAAATAACCACTTTTGTATCGTGAGTGCCTGCGTAATGAATCTCCTGGGCAAGGGCATCTAATATTTTTCCTGGCAAAGAATTGCTTTGGGGATGAAAAAATTCGATAGTTGTGATACCGTGTTCATTATGAGAGGTAACATATCCCTCTTTAATTTGGTTCATAAAAATTTTTATTGAAACAATGAATGTTTATCTATTTTCTCCGAATAATTAGTTCAATTGTTTGAGAGAATTGATGTTCATTTTATAAAGTTAATATTTCTTTTTAACCATCGTCAAAATCGTTGCAACTCCAATCAAGGGCTCTTCTGTTTCATCCAAAATTTCCACATACCATTTTACAATTCCTTTCGGAATATCAATTCCTTTTACATGAGCAGTTTCAGGAGTTACTTCTTTTAGTTCCTGCGAAATTTTTTCCTTACACGTAAATCGTACAAAAATTTCCGTGCCGGGATAAACCGGCTTTGTAAAACGCAATTCGTCTATTCCATAATTTAATAAAACCGGATTTTTTTCATAGCTGTCAACAAATAAACCTGCAGCTGCACTCATAATAAAATAACCATGTGCCACTTGCTCGTCAAACATGGTATCAGAAAAATCAGTGGTTTTAATGTGAGCATAAAAGTGATCACCGCTCAGGTCAGCAAACTTGTCAATATCTTCTGAAGTGATTTTTCTTTTCTCAGTTATTAATTGATCACCAATCTCAAGCTCTTCAAAATACTTTTTAAACGGATGGACAGCACTTTCGGTTGCTTTTGCTCCTGGCTGATAAACGTTTGTAATTGCCGTAAGCATTGTTGGCGAACCTTGTATCGCGACGCGTTGCATATAATGTTTAATGCCGCGTAAACCGCCCATTTCTTCACCGCCACCGGCTCTTCCCGGTCCGCCATGAACAAGCATAGGCAAAGGCGAACCATGGCCTGTACTTTCTTTTGCACAATCCCTGTCAAGAACTAAAATTCTTCCATGATAAGTGCCGGCGTCTAAAACAAAATTCCTTGAAAATTGTTTGTTTGTGGTAACAACCGAACTGCATAAACTTCCTTTTCCCAATTTTGTGAGCGCAATTGCTTCATCAATGTTTTTATAAGGCATAAGCGTACTTACGGGCCCGAACGCTTCAACATTGTGCACTTCATTACTCTCAAAAGGGCGTTCATTTTTTAGTAGAAGCGGGCTCATAAAAGCTCCTTTTTTTTCATCAGCGTCAATCACTTCAACACTATCGAGGCTTCCGTAAAGAATTTGAGAAGATGCTAATAATTTTTGAACTTGTTGCAAAACTTCCTGTTTTTGAGACTGTGCTGCCAAGGCTCCCATTCTTACTTTTTCATTTTCAGGATTGCCAATTGTTGTTTG
>Ga0164242_10006499_pt1 | contig 12843 bp, 7 predicted proteins | sample OricomgcompostMG_FD_108783 | JGI IMG/M metagenome (GOLD analysis project Ga0164242, IMG submission 108783) | Miracle-Growth compost microbial communities from Emeryville, California, USA - Original compost - Miracle growth compost (MG) ... | reverse complement strand
CGACCAACGTGAGCGCGACCTCCAACGAGAACGCGCAGTCGACCGTGAGCTGGACCCCGCCGTCGAACAACGGCGGCGCCGCGATCATCAGCTTCCTCGTGACCCCGTACGTGGGCGCGAGCGCGCAGACGGCCATCCTGGTGAGCGACCCCTCGGCGACCCACTTCGTGGTGACCGGCCTGACCAACGGCACGAGCTACACCTTCACCGTCAAGGCCACCAACGCCGCCGGGTCGGGCGTGGAGTCCGCCACCTCGGCGGCAACGCCGGCCACCGTGCCGAACGCGCCGACCCACGTGGCCGCGACGTCGAACGAGGACCAGCAGTCGACCGTGAGCTGGACGGCGCCCGCGAGCAACGGCGGCGCGGCGCTCACCGGGTTCGCGGTCACGCCCTACGCCGGCGCCAACGCCCTGACTGCCATCAACGTCAGCGGCGGCACCGCGACGAGCGCGGTGGTGATCGGGCTGACCAATGGGACGAGCTACACCTTCACCGTGGTCGCGGTGAACGCGGCGGGCCAGAGTGTCGCATCACAGCCGTCTCCCGCGGCGACGCCGGCGACCACGCCCGGCGCCCCCACCAACGTGGCGGCCACCTCGCATGAGAACGCACAGTCCACCGTGAGCTGGACGGCGCCGTCCGACGACGGCGGCTCTCCCCTCACCGGCTACACGGTGCTGTGTGCGGCCGGGAGCACGTTGGTGAGCCGTACGACGGTCAGCGCCGCGGCGACGACCGCCGTCGTCACCGGGCTCACCAACGGCACGACCTACACCTTCTCGGTGGAGGCGGACAACGCCGCCGGCGGGATGATCTCCACCACGGCGACGGCGACGCCCGCCACCACGCCCGATGCGCCGACCTCGGTGGTGGCGCTCGGCGGCAACTCGCAGGCGAGCGTGAGCTGGGCGGCCCCGGCGAGCAACGGCGGCGCGGCGGTGACGAAGTACACCGTCACCTCATCGCCTGGAGGCCTCACCGCCACCACCTCGGGTGCGACCTCGGCGACCGTGTACGGCCTCCCCAGCGGCACCAGCTACACGTTCACCGTGGTGGCGAGCAACGTGTTGGGAGACAGCACGCCCTCCGCCGCCTCGAACGCGGTGAAGCCGTTCGTGCAGACGGTCGGCCTGGGCCAGGCTCTCTCCATGGGCGGCGGGTTCTTCGCGTGCGCGCTGGTCAACGGGAACGTCCGCTGCTGGGGAAGAAATAACGACGGGCAGCTCGGAAATGGCACGACCACGGACAGCGCCACGCCCTCCGTGACGCAGGGGCTTCCTCAGGGCGCGCAGCAGGTCGCCACCGGCGCTCACCACGCGTGCGCCCTGGTCAAAGGTGGCGTGTGGTGCTGGGGATACAACCCCGACGGAGAGCTGGGGAACGGGACCCCGAGCAGCCACACGGTGACGCCCGTCCAGGTGTCGGGGCTCACCAGCGGCGTCCAGGCGATCTCGGCGGGCCTGAACTTCACCTGCGCCATCAAGAGCGGCGGAGCCTGGTGCTGGGGGTTCAACGGAAACGGGCAGCTCGGGGACGGCACCACCACCAGCCGCTCGGTGCCCGTGCAGGTGTCGGGGCTCACCAGCGGGGTGCAGTCGATCTCCGCGGGGGTCGACGGGTACCAGGCCTGCGCGGTGGTCAACGGCGGCGCGTGGTGCTGGGGCGAGGGTTTGCATGGCGGGCTCGGGAATGGCCTCGACGCAGACAGCGCGGTACCGGTGCAGGTCTCGGGGCTCACCTCGGGCGTGCAGTCGATCGCGGTGGGCTCCGCTGGCGGGTGCGCGATCGTGAATGGCGCCGTCGAGTGCTGGGGCTACAACAGCAAGGGTCAGGTGGGGGATGGGACCACGACGGATCGCTGGGTGCCGACGCCCGTCTCGGGCTTGTCCAGCGGGGCGCAGGCGGTGGCGGACGGTTACCTCCACGCGTGCGCGGTGGTGAACGGCACCGTCGAATGCTGGGGGCTCAACGCCCGCGGCGGGCTCGGAGATGGCTCCACCACCCGCTCCAGCGTGCCGGTCGTGGTGTCGGGGATCGCGGGCGGGGCGCAGGCGATCGCCGCCAGCAACGAAGCCACCTGCGCGCTCGTGAACGACGGCATCAAATGCTGGGGCGACGGAAACTACGGGCAGCTCGGCAACGGTTCGACGACCGACAGCCTGGTCCCCGCCGCGGTGACCTCCCTGGGCCAGGGGATCGCGCAGCTGGGCATTGGCGAGACCGGCGCGTGCGTCCTGGTGAACGGCGGCGTCTGGTGCTGGGGGTCCAATTCGTTCGGCCAGCTCGGCGACGGGACCCTCAACAGCAGCTCGGTGCCGGTTCAGGTCAGCGGGTTGAGCACCGGGGTGCAGATGATCGCCATCGGTGACTCCTTCTCCTGCGCGCTCCAGAACGGCAATGTTTTCTGCTGGGGAGACAACCAGTACGGGCAGCTCGGAAACGGTGGCACCACCGACAGCCGGACGCCGGTTCAGGTGTCCGGGCTGAGCGGGGTGCAGGCGATCTCCGCGGGGTCCCTCCACGCCTGCGCGCTGGTGAGCGGGGGTGTCCGATGCTGGGGCCGCAACGCCGTGGGCCAGCTGGGCGATGGCACGGGCACGGACAGCTCCACGCCGGTGCAGGTGGTGGGACTGACCGCCAACGTCCAGACGCTCGCCGTCGGGGGAAACCACGCGTGCGCCATCGTCGGAGGGGCGCTCGAATGCTGGGGTCGAAACAACTACGGCCAGCTCGGAGACGGATCGACGTCCGATAGCCAGAGCCCGGTGGCGGTGACGTCGCTCACCAGCGGGGTCGACTCGGTCTCGGCGTCCCCGCGCGGGACGTGCGCGGTGCAGAACGGCGGGGGGTTCTGCTGGGGTTACAACGACTCCGGGGACATCGGGGACGGCACGACCACCAACAGCAGCGTGCCGGTGGCGGTGTCGGGGCTCGGTTCGGGCGTGCAGCAGATCGACCCCAACGAGGGCGGGGCCTGCGCGCTGGTGGACGGCGCGGTCCAGTGCTGGGGGGACAACAGCTTTGGCGAGCTGGGCAACGGCTCCTCCACCGGGAGCCTCACCCCGGTTCCGGTCTCGAACCTCTCCATGGTCCAGAGCCTCGCCACCGGGGGGTACCGCGGCTGCGCGGTGGTGAATGGCAACGTCGAGTGCTGGGGCGATGGCCGCGCGGGCTCGCTCGGGAATGGCACGGCGACGAACAGCGCCGTGCCGACGGTGGTGACCGCGAGCTGGCTGTAGTGGCGCGAGCTCGCCCGAGGGCCAGGATGTCAAGGCCGGCGCGCCCAGGCGCCGTGGCCGGAGTCGTCCAACGAACAGCTCGACGAATTCGGATATCGTCGCGCGAACGTTTGGAGGGCTGATGGTTCGACGTATTCGCGCGGCGGCGGGGGTGGCGGGGGTCCTCGCGGCGTCGATGGCCTTCGCGGCGCCGACGGCGTCCGCGCCGGACGAGTGGATCATCGAGCCCTCCCCCGCGCTCCCCACCGCCGCGCAGGATGGCGCCGAGGCCGAGGCCCGCGCCCAGGCGCTGGCCAAGCAGAAGCAGTACGACGCGGCGGTGGAGCAGTTCGCGCAGCTCGCGCGCCGTTTCCCGTCGTCCACGCACGACTGCTACCTGGCGCTGGCCTCCCTGCGGCAGGGCGATCTCACCCGGGCCCAGCTCTTTGACGACGTCGCGCGGCTCCGGGGCGGCGAGCGGCCCGCGTGGTGCGTGGATGATCTGGGCCGCCAGCTCGCGGCGAAGTTGAAGGAGGCGGCCTTCGCGCCGCTCACCGTGCAGGTGACGCCGGCGGACGCGGTGGTGCACGTGGCGGGCTTGAGCCTGCGGCACGTGGATGCGGTGTGGCTCCGGCCCGGCACCTACGAGGTGTCCGCCACCGCGCCCCCGCTGGTCCGCGCCGTCGCGCAGGCCGCCGTCACGCCGCCGGGCGCGAACGTGGTGCTGCAGCTCGGGCCGCCGCCTCCGGTCGCGCCGCGCCCGGTGTCGCTGGTGCCGCAGCAGGTCCCAGCGACGCCGCCGGTCGCCCTCCAGGTCGCCCGTGCGCCCGAGCGCAAACCCGTGCTCTGGCCCGCCTGGGCCGGCTTCGGGGTGGGCGGCGCCGCGCTCGCCACCGGGGTGGTGTTCAACGTGCTGGCCGCGTCCAGCCGGAGCACCGCCAACCAAGCCTACGTCGGCACGAGCGCGTTCGACTCTGCGAACAGCAGCTTCGGCCGGCAGCGCACGGTGGCCATCGGCGGGTACGCGCTCGGAGCGCTCGCCACCGGCTTCGCCACCTGGTGGTACGCGAGCCACCACGCGCCGCCCGAGAGCGAAGCGCGATGAACGTTGCCTCTCCGGTGAACGCGCCCCAGCGCATCTGCGTGAGCTGCGAGCACGAGCCGCCGGCGGACCGCAGCGTGGACAAGTGCCCGGCGTGCGGCGGTACCTTGCTCGAGCTGCGTCAGCCGGTGGATCCGCTGATCGGCCAGGTGGTGGACGGCCGCTTCGAGATCCGCGACCGGGTGGGCAAGGGCGGCATGGGCACCGTGTACCGCGCCTGGCAGCGCTCCATCGGCCGCGAGGTGGCGGTCAAGCTGATCGACGGGCACCAGGCCGGCGATCCGATGGCGGTGCGCCGCTTCATGCGCGAGGCGCGGCTGGCGAGCCAGCTCTCCCAGCCCAACACGGTGAGCGTCCTCGACTTTGGCCAGGCGAGCGACGGGCGCCTGTTCATTGCCATGGAGCTGGTGCGGGGCCGCACGCTGGCCGCCGTGCTCGAAGGCGACGGCGTGTTCTCGACCGCGCGCGTGGCACGCGTGGGGATCCAGATCTGCGACGCGCTGGATGCGGCGCACCGGCTGGAGATCCTCCACCGCGATCTCAAGCCACCCAACATCATCGTGCTCGACGACCCGCCGGGGCGCGACCTGGTGAAGGTGCTGGACTTCGGGCTCGCCAAGTCGCTGCGCGACGAGGAGTCGCATTCCACCGAGACCGGCTTCGTGGTGGGAACGCCGCACTACATGGCGCCCGAGGTGATCGCCGGGCTCAAGCCTTCCCGCGCGAGCGACCTCTATTCGGTGGGGGTGATCCTCGCCGAGCTCGCCACGTGCCAGGACGTCTGGAAGGCCGAGTCCACCGGGCAGCTCGTGGCGCAGAAGGAGCGCGGCTGTCCGCCGGATCTGCCGGTGTCCGGACCCTTGCGGCCGCTGCTCGACGAGCTGCTCTCGCCGGATCCAGAGCAGCGCCCCGAGTCCGCCGCGCACGTGCGGGAGCGGCTGCTGGCGCTGGCCGACGTGGTGGATTCGATCACCGCGACCGTCACGCCCCTCGCGCCGAACCGTCCGTCGCCGCGGCCCCAAAAGGTGGGACCGGAGGCGAACCTGGCGCCGACCACGCCGGTCCGGATGCAACCCCGCCCTCCCTCCGCGCCGGGGCGCGTCGCGCGTAGACGTGTGCGGCTGCTCGCCACCGGAGCCGCGGTGCTGATCACGATCGGCGGGGGAGCGCTCGCGCTGCGCTGGCATTCGCGGCCGGCGCCCTCCACCGCGGCCCCGGTGACGCCGTCGGGGAACGGCGTCGCGCCCCGCGTCGTGGCGCCGGTCGACCCACCTGCCGCGTCGACAGCCGGGTCTGCCCCCGTCGGCGAGGTGCGCGGCGCCTCCGGCCCGCAGCGCCTCGGCGGATCGGCCGTGGCCGCCGGAGCGAGCGCGCCGATCGCGAAGCCCGGCAGTCCGTCCTCCGCGGCCCCTGCGCGGGTCCTCGTGCACCTGCGCTCGCAGCCCTCGGGGGCGTCCGTCCGACTCGACGGCGTGGACCGCGGGATCACCCCGCTGGATCTCCCGGTCACCCGCGGTGCGCGCACGCGGTTCACCCTCACGCTCGGGGCCACCACCGTTCGTCGCACGCTCCGCCCCGAGCACGATCAGGACGTGCTGATCGTCCTTCCCACCCGCTCGTCCGCGGCGCCCTCCGGTCCCTCGCATGACGCCCTTCCCTTCTGACGGTCATCCCGCCCTCCGGGGCTCGCTGCTTTTGGGCCTGTGCACCCTCACCGCATGCCTCGGCTCGCCCACCGGGAAGGCCCGGAGCTGGCCGCTCGATCCAGCGCAGGGGCAAGTGATTGCGGTGGCCTCCGGGGACGTGGATGGAGACGGGATCACGGATCTGGCGGTGCTCGAGGACGGAAGCGCTGCCGGCGTGTACCTGCTGCTCGGTGGGAGCGACCTGACGCTCTCGCAGTCGCCGTCCACGTTCAGCCGGGTGGCGGCGATCACGGAGCTCTCGGTCCCCGCCGCGATCGCGATCTTCGGACAGCCCGGAGCGGCCGGTCACGTCGTGGTCACGCACGCGGGCGGAAGCGGCGAGAAGGTGGAGGTCTTCACCGGCCCATCGCTCACCCCCGGCGCCTCGGCCGCGGTCAGCGGGACGCCCGGAGATGCGCAGTCGCTGGCCTGGGTGCGGCAGACGCCGTTCGGGCCGGGCGGCAACTTCATCCTCTTCAACGTCGGCACCGACATCTTCCACGTGGAGCCCAATGCGCTCTTCACCACCACGGATCCCGCCTTCGACACGCTGCCGCCGCCGGGCGCGGGCGGCTGGGGACAGAGCGCCTTCGTCGGAGGCTCGAGCAGCAAAGGCGACGTCTGGGTGGCCGCCTCGGATGCGATCTGGACGGGCACCGCGGGGAGCGGCCCGATCAACTGGCAGAAGCGGCGCAGTGGCTCCACGTGGCCGGCGCAGGCGCCGCTCGATCTCACCGGCGACGGGCGGGAGGCGATTGTCGGCCTGGACGCCTCGAACCCCTCGGCGCTCTGTGCGGTGGAGCCGGACACCGGCGATGCGCCCGGGTGCCTCACCACCACGCTCCGGCTCCCGCCCGGCGGCGCGGTGGCTCTCGTCTCGGACGACGTCACCGGGGATGGCGTGCCGGATCTGATCGTCGGCGCGGCGGGAGCGTCCCCGGTGGTGGGCGTGCTCCCGGGCGTGCACCTGGACACGGTCAATGACCGGATCCTCGCGGACACGGCGCTCTACCTGCCCGGAGAAGCCGCGGGCTCGCTGGTCGTCACCGGCCACTTCTCGAGCGCTCCCGCGCGGCAGATCCTCGCGGTGGGCGGCGACGGAACCATCGGTTGCTACCAGGTGCAGAGCGGCGCCATCTCCCGCTGCGGCGGTCCGTGAAAAGGGGCACGCGATGTTCAAGCGACAGCATGGACGGGTCCGCGGCCTGGTCATCGAGAACCTCTCGATGGGCGGCGCGTTCGTCCGCACCTCGGAGCCGCTGCCGGTGGGCACGCCGGTGGAGCTGGAGCTGGTGCGGCCCGGCCTGAAGAAGGCGATCCACCTCGTGGGAAGCGTGGTGTCGCAGGGCCAGGGAAACCCGCCGGGGATGGCGATCGCCTTCGAGCCGTACGACAGGGAGCTCGGCTGGCGGCTCCACGCGCTGTTGCAGGCGCTCGCGCCGGGGCGCGGGCTGGACGGGGACGTGCTCTCGCCCCAGGAGGCGGTGTCGGACGCGACCGCGCTCGCCGCGGGTGGGGTGCGGATGGAGCTCTCGCGCTCGACGCGGGAGGCCCCGGCCGCGTCCGGGCGCGGCGCCAGCCCAAGCGCCCCGAGCAGGGATTGGCAGCTTCGGGTCGAGGCGCTGGAGCGCGAGGTGCAGCAACTGCGCGCAGAGAACGACAACCTGCACACGCTGCTCGCCTCCCGATGAGCGCGGGTCCTCTCCAAACAGGCGCTCGCCCCGCTGCGGATTCCGCAGGCACCTGCTGCGGTTTCGGCACGCGCCGGCCCGCTCTCGGCGCCCCTCGCCACGCGGCACGCACGGCCCGAATCTTGCGAATGCCCCGCGGCCGGTCGCGATGAGGACCTCTGCCACAAGATCTGCGCGGGTGCAGGACACCGCCACCCGGGTGGCGCACGCGCGCTCCGCCGCGCGCACCGGCAGGCCGACGGTGCTGGCGCTCTTCCTGCTGGGCGGCGCGGTGCTGGCGCTGCTCGCCTGGTGCTACACCGGGGTGCGCAAGCAGAACGACGTCATGCTGCGGGGCGAGTCGCTCGACGCGCTGGCCGCGGTGGTGGACGGGCTCCGCCTGGGCGCCATGCCGGACCCCTCGCTGCTCGCAGATCCCGGCCGCCCGGACGTCCGAGAGGCCTACCGGGCCGGACTGGAGCGGCTGATCGCGGCGGACACGCGGCTGCGGTACGCCGCGGTGGTGATCGACCAGACGCCGGTCGCCTCGGTGGGCACGCCGGTCGCCACCCTGCCGCCTCTGCGCGGCGCGCCGGGCCTCGTCCAGTGCAGCCAGGATGGGCGCTTCTGCGGGATGCGTCGCCCGCTCCCGTTCGGCCGGCGCAAGGGTCACGCTCAGGCAGGGCCCCCCGCCCCCCGCTTCGCCTGGGAGCCGGAGGTCGGGCCCGCGCTCCTGCTCGAGCTCGAGCCGCGCGTGGTGCGGCTCCTGGATCGCCAGGCCACGCTCCTGCTCGTCAGCGCGGCGGCGCTGCTGTTGCTCTCCGGGGTGTTCGCGGTCTGGCTGGGCAGGGTGCTCACCCAGCGCGCGTCGCTGGCCACCGAGCTGGAGCGGAAGCGGCACCTGGGCGCCCTGGGGGAGATGAGCGCGGTGCTCGCGCACGAGATCCGGAATCCGCTCGCGGCGCTCAAGGGCCACGGTCAGCTGCTGCAGCAGATGCTGCGGCCCGAGAGCCCCGAGCACGCGAAGGCGGACGTGGTGGTGGCAGAGGCCATCCGGCTGGAGCGGCTCACGCAGGAGCTGCTCGCCTTCGCCCGCTCCGGGCAGATCGCCCCCGCCTGGGTAGATCCGGTGGCGCTGCTGCAGGAGAGCGCGCACGAGGTCCTCCCCGAGCGGATCCGGATCGTGGGCGAGGGCGCCCCCCCGCGCTGGAAGCTGGACGCCGGCCGCATCCGTCAGGTGCTCGCGAACCTTCTGCGGAACGCGGTGGAGGCCAGCCCGGCGGAGGCCCTGGTGGAGGCCACCGTGAGCGAGCGCGGCGGACACCTCGTCTTCGACGTGCAGGATCACGGCTGCGGCATTGCGCCGGAGATCCTGCCCCACGTCTTCGAGCCGTTCTTCACCCGCAAGCTGCACGGCACGGGCCTGGGCCTCGCGCTGGCGCAGCGGATCGTGCAGCTTCACGGCGGATCGCTGAGCGCCCAGAGCGAGGTCGGCCGCGGCTCGCGGTTCACCCTCACGCTTCCCAAGGGAGAGAGCTGATGTCGCGGATCCTGGTCGCCGAAGACGAGCCGAACCTCCGCTCGTTCCTGGTGGAGGTGCTGCAGAACGCCGGTCACGAGGTGATCGCGGCGCGGGCCGGAGACGAAGCGTCGGGGCTCCTGTCCAGCCAGGGGTTCGACGTGCTGCTCACCGATCTGCGCATGCCGGGGCTGGGCGGGATGGAGCTCTTGGCGCACGTGCGCGCGCAGCAGCCGGATCTGGAGACCATCATCCTCACCGCGCACGGGACGGTGGAGACCGCGGTGGAGGCGATGAAGCGGGGCGCCTTCGACTACCTGCAGAAGCCGCTCTCCGGACCGGCCGAGCTGGCGCTGGTGGTGGAGCGCGCGCTGGAGCACCGGCGGCTGATGCGCCTGGCCGAGCAGGCCGCGCCCGTGGGCGAGACCCCGCTGACCTTCGGCGATCCGGCGATGGGGCAGGTGGTGGCGGGGCTGCAGCGGGTGGCGCGGACGGGGACCACGCTCCTCCTCACCGGCGAGAGCGGCACCGGCAAGGAGGTCTGCGCGCGGCAGGTGCACGCCTGGAGCCCGCGCGCGAACGGACCCTTCGTGGCGGTGAACTGCGCGGCGCTCACCGACGGGCTCCTGGAGAGCGAGCTGTTCGGCCACGAGCGCGGCGCCTTCACCGGCGCGGTGGCGCAGCGGCGCGGGAAGCTCGAGCTGGCGGAGGGCGGGACCTTCTTCCTGGACGAGATCGGCGAGCTCAAGCCGGAGCTCCAGGCGAAGCTGCTGCGGGTGCTCCAGGAGAAGCAGTTCGAGCGGATCGGTGGGACGCGCACGCTGCGGGTGGATGCGCGCTGGATCGCCGCCACCAACGCGGACCTGCCGTCTTTGGTGAGCGACGGGCTGTTCCGCGAGGACCTCTACCACCGTCTCAACGTGTTCCCGGTGCGGCTCCCGCCCCTGCGCGAGCGGCGATCGGACATCGTGCCGTTGGCGCGCAGGCTGTTGGGCTCGGTGGCCGCGGAGCTGGGCCGCCCGGGGATGTCGCTCACCCCGGAGGCCGAGGCGCTGATCGCGGAGGCCGCCTGGACCGGCAACGTGCGCGAGCTGCGCAACGCGCTGGAGCGCGCGACGATCCTCGCCGAGGACCGTGAGCTGGGCGCCAGTGCGTTCTCCTTCCCGGCGCCCGGTGGGCAGCCGCAGGCCAGGACCATGGACCTGCAGGCGCTCGAGCGCCGCGCCATCGTGCGCGCCCTCGAGGATGCCGGGGGCAACCGCAGGCGTGCCGCCGAGAAGCTGGGCATCGGCGTGCGCACGCTCTACGAGAAGCTCAATCGCTACGGCCTGCGCGAGCCGCGCTGATCTCCGCGGCCGGATCGCCAACCACCGGGATCGCGGTGTCCCGGGCACAGCGCCTGGCCAGCTCAGGAAGCGCGGGGCGCTGCGTGGAATAGGTGAAGGTTGCCAGCCCGAGCGCGACCTGGGAGCGCGTCGAAGCCCGGAGCACGCCGCGCTCCACGCAGGCGTCACACACCCGCTCCGGCGCAACGCCTGCGCTGGAGCAGCGCGCGCAGACGAAGCTCCCACAGCGGGAGCAGGTCGCCTCCGCGTCTTGCGCGGGGTGGAGCGCGCATCGGGCGCGGGACTCGGCCGCCTCGCTCATGCCACCCGGGCGGCGACCTCATCGACCCCGGACGGCGGGGCCGTGGGGCCGCTCTCTCCCAGACGCTCGGCGAGGAGCGCTTTCGCAATCTGTCCGGCCCGCATTGCCTGCTGGATTGCCACAATGATCCCATCGTTCTCTAGGACCGCTCGGGCGTCCGCCCACAGCTTCTCCCGGTCCGCGGCGCTGGTCTTGCCATCGTCGATGAGCTTGACTTCTTCGCTTTCGTTGGCGTCGCCGGCTGGGATCTCATGCGTTCGGTGGCCATCGTCTGGACATGGAGCCGTTCCGGCGCCTCAGTCTTTGTTTCCGTCACCAGTCGAAGCGCTACGTTGTGACGTGCCGAGATCCCCGGAAGTCGCTCGCTGACCTCACCGTGCGAAGGTGCCTTGCCGCCGCTGGCACCGGAGAGAAGACGCGACGCGCGGGCTGAGCGCCCAGGTGGTACGCTCGTCCGGTGCGAGTCGCTCGGCGAGCGCCAGCGCGGACATCGCCTTGTGCTCTCCGACTGGACTCGCCGTCCCTGGCGGCCAGGGGGCCTCGAAGTGATCGCGCTACGACGCGATGAAGTGGACCACTCCGTTCCCACCGTCGGCGGCAGGCCGGAACTGGATCTCCTGGTCCGCGGCGCCTGATCTGGGCATGCATTTCAGGAGAGAAGCCGGCTCCGGGGCCTGTCCGGCACGGCGCTCCTGCAGCGGTGCGGTCTCCTCGAAGTCGAGCGCCGCACACCAGGCCCGGAAGTCGTCCGCGGTCATCTCCGCCGAGATCTCGTAGAAGGTGATCCCGCCGATCGGCGCGTCCGCACTCGAGGGTCTCCTGGTGGACCGGGTAGCGTGCTTGGCGCCGGGAGGAAGCTTGGCCCAGGCGTTCCGTTGCGCCCGGGATGCCCGGGTACAACCGGTGAGGCCGAGCCCGGTCAATGCAGCCAACAGGAGAGCGGCGGCCTTGCGCATCGGTGCCCGAGCGTACCACCCCGTCGGCGTCGCGTTCGTTGGCCCTCGCGGGGTCGCCTGGCTTCAGGCTCCAGGCGGAGCCAGCGCGACGGGGAGCGGATCCCCCACGCCGCCTTCGTCGAGGGCCCCGGAGAAGGGGGTTCGGGCTCCTCTGAGCCCCGGGCGCGGCTGGGCGAGCGGGTCGGCGCTGCGAATCACCGACAGCAGCTGCGCGTTGGTGAGCCGATCCACCTGGATGATCAACGGCCGCGAGGGATCGAGGCCGGCAATCTCGCGGGCGTGCCGCGTCATCCAGTCGACCAGGAGGATCCGGATCCGGTGGTTGGCCTTGCCGTGTCCGCTGCTGTCGTCGAGGTTGCCGCCGAAGATGCTCCCGGTGAGCGCGAGCATTGGGTCCGAGGCGAAGGCGACCTCGGAGAACTTGGCGCGGAGCTCACGCTCGCCGTCACCCATCCGGTCGAACTGTGACTTGAACGCGCGCTGGTCGAGCGCGTGTCGTCCCTCGTGCGCGAACACCGTGGCCTCGACGTTCAACCGCAGGCTCTCGGAGACGAAGGCCAACGCCCGCGCTCGTCCCTTGAGCCCCCGGCGACCCAGCTCGGCCCACAGCCGATCGCTGGCGTGGAGCTGGATCCGCCGGGAGAGGCTGGCGGGCTCGGCGTAGCGGTCCGCGCGGCAGCGGCGCAGATCGTCGGCGGTCAGCCTGGCGAGATCGGCCTCGAACTCGGCGCGGGCGGACGGGTCGGTCACCCACGACAGGCGCTGGAACGGCGCCTGGACGTACGCGGCGCGGACCTGGAACATCGTCGACTCGGTCCCCCACCCGCCCACGTTGGTGGTCCCGTACCAGGAGGTGAAGTCGCGGGAGATCATCCGGTCGATCGACACCAGCCGGAACTCACTCCGGTAGCCGTACTGCTCGATGGTCCGCTTGTCGTCCTGGATGATGTGTCCGAGCAGGAGCCCGTAGTAGTTCACCGTGGTGCCGACATAGCCCTCGGTCCCGAAGCGCTCGCGGAGCCGCGCGAAGAACGCCTCGTCGT
>Ga0164242_10006498_pt1 | contig 12843 bp, 9 predicted proteins | sample OricomgcompostMG_FD_108783 | JGI IMG/M metagenome (GOLD analysis project Ga0164242, IMG submission 108783) | Miracle-Growth compost microbial communities from Emeryville, California, USA - Original compost - Miracle growth compost (MG) ... | reverse complement strand
GCCAGGATTTCGTGCCAAGCTGGCGCGCTTCGCGGCAAACCAGTAGCAGCTTGGAGAAGCTCGCGTCACCCCACAGCTATTTTCAACGAGAGGAAGAGCGAATCATGATGCGATCATCGGCTTCAACAATGGATAAAACTTTAGTGTCCAAAGAGTTTTTGGCTGATCCTTACCCGGTCCTGCGCCAATTGCGCGAAGAGAACCCAGTGTATTGGAGCGACTCTATCGGAGGATGGATCGTAACCCGGTATGACGATATCGTTACGACGTTCAGAGATGTGTGTAGCTATTCGAATGAAGGCCGGCTCGCCAGAGCAGTGGAGTATCTTCCCTCTGAATCGCGGGAGAAATTCAAAGTCTTCGAAGACCACTATCGCACGAAGGGATTACTGCATTCCGATCCGCCCGATCATACCCGGTTGCGGGCGCTGGTGACGAAGTCTCTGACTGCGAGCGTGGTGGAAGCCATGAGAACGCGTATCCAGGCAATCGTGGATGATTTATTGAACTCAGCGCTCAAGAAGGGAGAAATGGACGTGATAGCCGATCTCGCGATTGCGCTTCCCTTCGCAGTGCTGGCCAGAATCCTGGGAACGCCACCGCAAGACCAGCATCTCTTTAAAAAGTGGGCTGACGATCTACTTGCTTTTCAAGGCGTCAACAAGCCGGGGGAGAAGATTCTTCAGCAGGCTCAGGGAGCATTGATGGAACTCCGGGCCTATCTGGCTGAGCTGATTGTTGAGAAGCGAAGGAATCCGGGCGAAGACTTGGTAAGTATATTGGTGACCGCTGAATCTGAGGGCGACAAATTATCTCAGGCAGAACTAATCAACACCTGCATAACCTTGCTTGTAGCCGGCCACGAAACCACAACCTCGTTAATTGGGAATGGAATCTACCTGTTCCTCCGGCATCCTGACCAGTGGCAGCTCTTACAGAAGGACCCCTCGCTCCTTAATTCTGCGATCGAGGAGATCCTGCGTTACGAAAGCCCCGTCGCTCGTCAACCCCGGCTGATGAAACAGAATGCAGAACTGGATGGAAAGCTAATTCGCAAAGGAGATATGGTCTTCCAGATGCTCAACTCAGCGAATAGGGATCCCGCATATTTTATGGATCCCGATACATTTGATATCAAACGGCAGAAAAACCGCCATATTGCATTCGGCGTAGGAATTCACTTTTGTGTCGGCGCATATCTCGCACGCACAGAAGCGCAAGTCGTATTCAAGACCGTGATCGATCGTCTACCCAATATTCGACTCGTGGATAAAGATCCCACCTGGGACTTGACCAAGCCGAACTCCCGAATGTTGAAGACACTGCTCATCTCGTTCTGAAGCGGTATTTTGAGCATCGGGCGTCGATAAGGAACTTGGTTGATCGGAGCCACCCGTTTCATCTGGATGAGTAGCCGCGAGATCAACCGGAAGTTGCCGCCCTGTGATGCGAATGACTGCCAGAACTGCCTCGGGAGGGGCTTCGGTAAAGAAGCCGTTGGAGACCACGGACCACTTCTCCTCCAGAAGCTGCTGCACCTCGCTCGGAGCGAGTGGACGAAACTCGCGAACGAAGCCGGTGCGGGAGCAGAACTGAGGGTAGCAGGGCACCCGCTTCTAGAGGCCCGATACCGATCAGCACCAGACCCACCACTACAATCACCGCACAGGACGACTCCATGCGCCTCAGCAGCCGTTAGCATCTTTCGGTCGCTTGCTAATAATGCGGCTTTATTCTCTGCGACGCTCGCCATGATGTGCAACGTTAATGGTGGTGAGATATTTGACATTTCGAAGCTCTTGGTCATAAGTTGCAGTGAGTTATCACGGCCGAAATGGAGAATATCCGTCTATAAGTGACAGGTAATATTTGGCCAAATAATGTCTGAAGGGCATAACTATGCCTCTTATATGGGGACCGGACAAGCGACTGTTCCGTATCTTGGGAGATTTCGGGCACCGACTCTCCAGTTCCTGAAGCATCCACCTTTGCTCTACTCGGTACTGGCGTTCTGGGTTTAGCAGGAATTGCACGTCGCAAGTTTCCCTCCCATTCATAGGAGAGAAACATATACAGCCTTGGCCGTCTCTTCGGAGGCGGCCTTTCTGTTACAAAACTGCACATAATGGTCAATCCATCCCCAACCCAATGCTCGTTTTCTGCTTGACCGTCCCATTCTCCTGGCGGTGGCTTCAAAATGTGAGTGGTCGGAACACGGCCCGATGGAACTCCCCAACGCGATGACTTCGCAGAACTGATCCCTGCAAAGAGTCTTGCTGCACTCGAAGCTGGCGGTGCAGTAGATTGACCTGAGCGCGGATATTTCACTTCCATTACGCCTCGCGGGGTCAACGGTTGTGCAGTTTCTCGGTCGAATCACTACTGCACCATCAGCGCGCTTCCATCTATTTATGTTCTCCGTCCTGACATTGTTCCAGGCGTTCCGTTGATCAATCCTGCCTGGGAAAGAACCGGTTCAACAGTACAGCACCTGGTGTGTGACGGCTTACCTCAATCCATCTGCATTTGCCGTTCCGGGCTCGCCTAATAATCCGAGACTCGGTAACGCTCCCCGAACGTTGGCCAATGCTCGTAGCCCGCGAGAGTTCACCTTCGATGCGCATGTGGCGAAGGATTAACCATCCGTGGTCGCTCCCGGGTGAACTTGACCGCTGACTTCAGCAACGCGTTCAATCGCCCGGTCTATTATGGTGTGTCCGGCCATACGCTGCTTTCAACCACCTCGGTTTCTTCGGCCACTGGAACGGTCACAAACTCGAATGCAACGAGTTTTGGTACTCAAGGCAACACAGCAGGTGTCGCGTGTCATCCGCTTTGGAGCTGCATTAACCTTCTAAAGCTCCTTCTGGAATAAGTGGCCCGGCTGACTGTATCGGCCGGACCGCTTAGTTTGCCGCTTACACATGGAATATCCTAAATGCTCATCCCCGATCCAGGGATTCTGACGCTTTCTTGATAAGCGACCTGCCCTCTGTACGCGACTCCGGGAATGGGCGAGGATGGATATGTCAGCATACTGAGTCCGAAGGAGATCATCAGAATCAGATCGGCAAACTTGGCGAAATGGAATCCGCCGCTATGCCTCTGCGATGCCGAGAGGGCGGGCCTTGATGCCGAATCAGGCAACCAGGAATCCCGGCCAGGCTACGGGAAGGCGTCGAGTCTCGTGACCTGCAACGTGGCGCTGTTCGATGTGATCAGTTGGCTGATCGCTCGGTTCAGAGCGATAAAGGGGTATGGCTGCATGGTTCACCGTCCTGTGGTGGAAGGGAGACGGAGTGGATGGAATCGCTTACGCCGGAGTTCACGCTCTGCATCAGCGTGGGAAGGCTCTGCTGGACGTAGATAGACTGGTTCATCAGTCGATGACGTTCGTCCAGTTGCTCTTATTCGTCGAGGGCCTGCTGCGCGATCTATGCGGCGAGGATCTGGTTAGTGTCCTGCTGCGAATGAATCTGAAGCATGGTCGCGGAGTCGTTTTTGCCGAGCAGTGCGCTTGAACTCCGCTGCGACGGGTTGGTGGAGGAGGTGTCCGATTCGAGATTTGCCAGCTTCTGCTGAAAAGTCGGCGAATCGGAGCGGATGGTGCCGAGCTTAGACAGAAATTGGTCAGCATCGCCTTCCCGATCTCGGAGCTGGAATAATTGGGTTCTGGATCGCCTTTTGCGTGGGCCCGTCCTGAAAGGACAGCGCGCTGCCCGGATAGCCAGGGAAGTGAGGTTTGATGGATTTGCCTATCTTACTATTTATGGAATGCCTCGAAATTATGGATTGAGACTGGCATCATCGCTAGTTGCAACTGATCCTTGGGAGCCGTAGCGATCGTGGCCAGAGAAGGAGTCTAACCGCCGCTAGAGGCGAATCGATCCGTCGGAAGCCAGCTCACAGTTTCACGAAAGAGAGAGAGAGAGATCGCTTTTTGTACCAATTTTGTACCGCCGAACTGGGAAAGGCGTAATTTCTGGGCAAAGTGGAAGCCAAGCCGGTCATTATGTGCTTTGCAGTACGAATGCGTATATGTCTGCTGAACCCGATGTTTGCAGCGCTTGCTCAATGAAAAACCGTTTACTGTATCGTTGACAGAAGCTATTGACGGAACCTATATTTCACGAAACAGGATATCTTTATCCCGGCTAGTGCCTCATCTTAGGAGCGGATAAATGCAGCGCAGGGATTTCTGCAAACTCATTGCGGCGGCGGCAGCGGTCAAAGCTGTGCCGGCGATCGGTCAATCAGGGAGTTCAACTATTCCCGCTGGATTCAACGCTTACAGGCAGGACTACGCGGCATTTTGTGCGACCCCAGCGCATGAGAGAGTCTTCTATCGCGTGAGCGAGGGGAAGATCGTGGAGACGAAGCTGGATGATGCGAACTGGCGTCCCTCAGCTTGGGGGGAACCGCCTGAACTGCCAATTCCAGGTGGTTCCTGGGATGGTGTTCCGATGAACTCGCCGATACCGAACCTTGCTGGCGAGGGTCCATACAAGCCCAACTGGGAATCTCTCCTGCAATATGAAGTTCCCGAATGGTATCGCGATGCGAAGTTTGGCATATGGGCCCATTGGAGCCCACAGTGCGTACCCGAAGCAGGTGACTGGTATGCCCGCAATATGTATATGGAGGGTTCGCCAGATTACAAATATCACCTGCAGCACTATGGTCCTCAGTCGAAGTTTGGCTACAAGGATCTGTGCGCGCAGTGGACCCTTTTGAACTGGGAACCTGACGAACTGATCTCACGCTACAAAAAAGCCGGTGCGAAACTATTTATTGCTTTGGCGAATCACCACGACGGGTTTGACGCCTGGGCCTCAAAACATCAGCCCTGGAATGCGGCTAGGATCGGACCGCATCGCGACGTGGTGGGCACATGGGCTTCGGCGGCTCGGAAGCAGGGGCTACGCTTTGGTGTAACCGTGCACGAGGCGCGTAACTGGTGGTGGTTTCAGACCTCGCACGGTGCCGATAAGGCAGGCTCATTGGCAGGTATTCCATACGACGGAGATCTGACAAGGGCTCAGGGTCGAGACCAGTGGTGGGGTGGCCTCGATCCTCATCGCATCTACGGGGCGAAACATCCAATTGACGCGCTGCCGGACGTCTCTTATGTAAAGGACTTCTATGACCGGACGAGAGATCTAATTGACCAACACGATCCCGATCTGCTGTATTTCGATAACTCACTGGTGCCCCTCGGATGGGGCGGTATGAATATCGCCGCTTACTTCTACAATCACAACCTGCAAACACGCGGCGGCAAAATGGAAGCAATTTTGAATGGGAAGCAGGTTCCGGATCGCTTGGCCAAGGCTTTGGTTGCGGATTACGAGCGCGGATTGACGGGCGAGATCATGCCATATCCATGGCAATCGGAAACGTGTATCGGCGAATGGCACTACCGCCGAAGCATCTTTGATAAACCTGGCGAGTATGGCGGTTATCTTCCACCCCGCGATGTTATTCATTGGATGATCGACACCGTGAGCAAGAACGGGACGTTCATCCTCAACATTCCGGGCAAGCCTGATGGAACCATAGACGCTAAGGAGATTGCCGTTCTCGACGGAATCACTCAGTGGATGCAGGTAAACGGCGAAGCCATTTACGAAACGCGACCATGGAAGGTTTATGGCGAGGGGCCCAATTTGGTAAAGAGCGGCTCGTTTCAAGGGAACAGCGTGAACAAGCTGGGAGAAAAGGATATTCGATTCACGCGAAACAAAGCTAATAACGTGGTGTACGCGTTTGTGCTCGGGTGGCCTTCTGAACCTATTGCGGTGCAATCATTAGGAACGTCCGCCAAAACCAATCCGGGAAAGATTGCGCATGTAGAAGTGATCGGAACGGAGGAAAAGTTGAAGTGGAGGCAGTCGCCAGACGCACTTCATGTGGAACTTCCAAAGCATTATCGTCCGCCGGTCGACTACGCTGCCGCTCTAAAGGTATCTCTTACTTGATAGGTGCTTAAATTTGCGCCGTCGAACTTGACATGCAGTTTGTTCCAACTGTGAGCCCGTGTGTGAATACGTGCTCAACCGTTGGTTGGCAGGTCACGCATTCAGACAGTGGCAAACGAGGCGCGAACATCTCATCGTGGCTCAGTCGTTTAGTCTCTCAGTTCCGCTGAAACTTCTCTCTTCAAGAGCACAGATGATCCAATTCCCGAAGATAACGGAAGCTCCGCCCGATATCAGGAGTTGTGCGAGGGATAGCAGCGATTATGGTGAGCGGCCGGTAAAGCTGGATCGGCAAAGCTATTGCTTTGGGAACCCCGGTTCCGCTGTATAGTTCTCATTATGGCTGTTCGAATGAAAGACATTGCCAAAGAGCTTGGGCTCTCTGTGGTGACGGTCTCGAAGGTCCTCCACGACCATCCAGATATCAGCGATGAAACCCGAGAGCGAGTCCTCCGCAGGGTGAAGGAGTTGGACTATCAGCCAAATGTACTGGCGCGAAGTTTGGTCACTGGACGGAGCTTCCTCATTGGGCTCATCGTTCCCGACTTGATTCATCCGTTCTTCGCTGAAGTTGCAAAGGGCGTTTCTATGGCGATTCGCGAGAAGGGGTATTCACTTCTTCTCTCTTCTTCGGAGGAGGACCCTGAGTTGGAGCGGCGCGAAATTCGGCAATTGCGCGCTCGACGCCTGGATGCGTTGATCATCGCCTCCACCCAGGGGCAAATTGCGGAATTGGATGCCGAACGTGACAACGAAGTAATTGTGCTTATCGACCGCGATATTCCCGGAGCCTACGCCCACTTCATCGGTACCGACGACAGGTCGGCCGGTCGCATCGCGACGGAACACCTCATCGATATCGGTTGTCGGCGGATAGCACATATTCGTGGACGGGATAACAGCACGGGTCTGCTACGGTTCGAGGGCTATCGAGAGGCGTTGCGGGCGCATGGCATCGAGCAACGTGAGGAACTCGTTATCAGTCGAACCAATGTCGATACCGAAAGCCGAGAGCAGGGCGCCAAAGCAATGCAAATGCTTTTGGAAGCTAAGATTCGTCCTGACGGTGTGTTTTGCTACAACGATCCACTCGCAATCGGAGCGATGAATACTATACTTGGGCGGAACCTGAGAATCCCAGAGGACATTGCACTCATAGGCTGCGGCAATCTTCACTACGATGATTTGCTCCGGGTAGAACTGTCAAGTGTCGATCAGCATAGCCGTCAGATCGGCGAGCGCGCCGGTGAACTTGTACTCTCGCTCCTCGAGTCCAAACAAAAATCCCGCCCGCGCAGTCACATCCTGCAACCAGAATTGGTGATTAGAGCGTCAACACGGTTGCGTCCACATTCCTCCGCCGTTGCTTCTGGCAAGCAGAATGTTCGACGAGCACGTTCGCGAGTCTAGGCAGGCTCCTGCGTATTGGCCGTTTCGCTCAAGGTAATACTAATCATTGCTGCGATAGCTAAGATTCAGATTACGAGCCCTGGCACGGTGCTTGGAATCCAGCCAAATTTAGTTCCTCCTATAACCTATAACTATAGCTTCGGCGTTCAACATGACATCGGGTATCAAACGGTAGTTGGAGCAACTTACGTAGGCTCTGTTCCTTCATTAGAGGTACGCCTCAGGGAATCAGCTATACCGAAACCACTACCACAAATCTGTCACGCGCTGATCGCGAAGCAGCGGGTCCGGCTCAGAAAGAACAAGATTAAGGCAAGGTTAGCGCAATCATCTCTATCATCCATAGTAGGCTCCAAGGATTTAGGCAACTGTTCTGGTGATAAGGAGAAGCAGCATGTGTTATAGAAATCCACTGTTATCGTTCATTGTTGTGGTCAGCTTAGCGCTCTTCGCCAATTGCTCAAAAGGCTTTGGCGAAAGCTATTTCCAAAAAGGCCAAACCATTGACAGTGACAGCGCTAGTAGATCGAGTGAATCACTTCACGGCCACAGCAAGCACGATGCGGTTCCAATAATTACGGCCTCCGGTGTCAGTGTTCCCGAGGTGCTACCCGGCAATGGGACCGCTGAACATCCCTTTCTCTACGCAGGCGAATGGGACACACGCAAGCCTTTAGAGCAATCAATCTTTATTGTACGTAGAGGCAAGATTGCGTGGCAGTATTCCATGCCGCTAAAAACCCCGAGCGGTCACAACCAGGAATTCGACGATGCAACGTTGTTATCTAATGGAAACGTGATCTTTTCCCGAATGTCGGGAGCGGCAATGGTCAGTCCGGATAAGAAAATCCTCTGGAATTACGATGCTCCTCCGGGAACCGAGATTCACTCCTGTCAAAACATCGGTAAGAATCGCGTCTTGATCATGCGAAATGGTAATCCGGCACAGGCAATGATTATCAATACCGCGACCGGGAAAGTCGAAAAGGAAATTCCCATTCCGACCACTGTGCACGGTACCCACGGACAATTTCGTCACATTCGCCTTACAAAGGCAGGCACCATATTGGTACCCCACCTCTCGGAAAACAAAGTCGTCGAATACGACTTACAAGGCAAGGTTCTTTGGACCGTTTCAGCGCCAACACCTTGGCAGGCAATCCGGCTGAAGAACGGCAATACCCTAATTGCAGGAGACCGGAGTCGCTATGCACGCGAGGTTGACCCAGAAGGAAAAACGGTATGGGAACTGACCCAAGCGGATGTGCCCGATTACAAACTTGCCAATGTTCAGACGGCCAATCGGTTAGCCAACGGCAACACCATCATAACCTCGTGGATTGCCGGAGATGACAACGCGTCCCACTGGCCCGGCACCGTTCAAGTCTTGGAAGTGACTCCAGCCAAGAAGGTTGTATGGGCCTTGTCTTCGTGGAAACATCCAGATTTAGGGCCAGCCACGAGTATTCAACTTCTCGATCAGGCAGGGGCTCCCGAAAATCAGCAGAGATGATAGATCAATTGTTCTCGCCGGATTCTGTTGCATTAGCATCCCGAGCAGGTCCATGGTCGTCCACGAAGTCCGACCGTCAACAAACTGTTCGACGTCGCGGCCAAATGTGCAGCGCTATTCAGGTGAGTCGCGCCTTTGCAGGCTAATGCAGTAGAGATTTCTTTGATTGGTTTTTAGATCTGGAGAGCATGGCACTATTCTCAAACGGAGTAATAGCAGTGAATTCAAATAGATTCGAATGCTGGTCTCGGATATTCGCCAGAGACATTGTCGGCCGGTTGGTGAGCATATTGCCGGCGGTGCTATTACTGTGTGGCTCACTGAGTTTTGCTCAAGTTAACGTGCTGACCCAGCACAATAACGTAGCGCGTACCGGTTCGAATCTGAACGAGACCACTCTGACTCCGTCAAATGTAAACGTGAAGCAGTTTGGAATGCTCTTCAAACGGGTAGTGGACGACCAGGTATATGGGCAACCTTTGATCATGACGAATGTAATGATCGGCGGTGGAATGCATGATGTCGTCTACGTCACGACCGTCAACAATAGCGTGTACGCCTTTGATGCGAACGACTCAAGCGCGGTCACTCCCTTTTGGCACGTCAACTTCGGCGTTCCCCCGAATGTGTACGACGGCAAGTTTGGCTGTATGGATATGAATGGGAACATGGGCATCATTGGCTCGCCCGTGATCGATGCTAAGAGTCGCACTCTCTACGTAGTGGCGACAACGCGAATGGGAAATGGCTTCAATCAGCGACTGCATGCGCTGGATCTCGCGACTGGCGCAGATCGCTCGGGCAGCCCTGTGACCATAACAGCGCCTGAGTTCGATTCGCTTATGGAAAGTCAGAGGCCTGCACTGCTTCTGTCCCGCAGTCGGGTCTATGTTGGTTACGGATCTCATTGCGACAAGGGACCGTATCACGGCTTTCTTATCGGCTATGACGCTAAATCGCTTCATCAGATTGGGATTTTCAATACTTCTCCTACGGGGAGACAGTCGAGCATCTGGCAGTCCGGCAACGGTCCTGCCGCGGATGCGAACGGGAACATCTACTTCGTGACAGGCAACGGAAGTTGGGATGGAAAATCAAACTTCGGTGAAAGTTTCATCAAGCTCGACCCGAACCTAAAGTTGCTGGATTGGTTTACTCCGTCAAATTACGCATATCTCAATTCAATTGATGGGGACCTCAATTCGTCTGGGGCGATGTTGGTACCGGGAACCGACCTGGTCATGGATGTCGGAAAGCAAGGCATTCTATATCGTATAAATGCCAATGACATGGGTCATCTGGGAAACGATGATGCGGGCCAGCATTTTCAGGCAACTGGTTCCCAATTACCCAGTATGGTTTGGTGGAAAAGCGCAAAACACGGTGCTCTTCTTTATATGTGGGGGCAGAAAGATCGATTGCGAGCCTACAAATTCGATCGCGGCAAGCTCGATGAAGAGCCCTTTGCCATCCGTCCGGACGCAACTGAAGGCCACCCTGGTGCGATGATGTCGCTTTCCGCAAATGGAGATAAGGATGGAGTCCTGTGGGCGGCGATCCATGCGACAGGTGACTCCTGGCATGAGTCGCGGCCAGGAATTCTGCATGCCTATGACGCTGACAATATCTCGCATGAGCTTTGGAACTCTCTTGAAAATCCAAAGCGCGACGATTGCAAGAACTACGCTAAGATGGTCCCTCCTACAATCGCGAACGGAAAGGTCTATCTTGCCAGTTTTGGAACTCAAAATACGGGAACGGGCCAGCTTTGTGTCTATGGTCTATTACCCGTTGGATCCCCTCCATCACCACCTGCAGGTGTACATGCCAGCATAGAAAATGCGCAAATCTCGCTGTCGTGGACGGCATCGAATCGAGCCACAACATATTCCGTCAAGAGATCGACAGGAACTGCGAATTCTTTCGATGAAGTTGCTAAAGGTCTAATCTCAACAAGTTTTACCGATGCCAAGGTAATCAATGGAAGCACCTACATGTATGCAGTCACGGCGGAAAATTCCAATGGTGAGAGCCGACCTTCCAATCCGATTAAGATCATGCTGCCAAAGCTGATATACGGCGATCTCTTTCCTCCCGGAGCTGGCCGCGCTTTGACTCTCCGAGTCTGTTCATCTTGCCACTCGCCAGCGTTGGCGGCTCGCCAACATCTTAGCCCTCAGGAATGGAGCGATGTTGTGAAAGCTATGTCGAAGCAAGGGGCCTTCGCCACTCCAGACGAGTTCAACAAGATCACCTCCTATTTAACGAAGTCGTTTCCCAGCATATCGCCTCAGAAATAATCCTGAAACAAAATGCCTCGATGGGATGAACTTGGAGAGACTCACCTTGGATGGTGCTGCATATCATTATCAAGCCGCAATATTGAACAGCCTGTTGATTGCGTGAACCTCGCTTCGGCTACGAGATTAGCTGGTCTCAAGTCGAAAGCTCCTTTCATGGAAACCATTACTCGCAAAGGTGTTGCACATGATTCCGAAGGCAGCTCCGACCCGCATCAGGCACCCAGAAACGCCCTCTCGATAAAAATGCATGCTCTATACGACGGCCCCCAAACAGACCCCCACTTAGATCAGAGCATCTCTAATGGGCAGTTCCGGCAGTGGATGTGGAATGCTGGCTTCGAGCATGTGCGACCAACTCAAGGGCCGCCTGGGTCACGGGATCATCCGGCTTGAGCGCCTTCGAGGCCAGCAGTTCCTTTTCGCCGTCGTCGAGGTTCCCAGCCTGGCAGTCGATTATGCCCAGTTTTCTGTGAAGGTCGCCTTTTGCTACGCAATCACCGCACGCGCCGATTGCTTCTTTCAACTGCCGGATCGCTTCGGGCCAGTCGTGAGCGGATGCCGCCTCCACACCGTTGTTTGCAAGGGTGTCCGCGCGATCCAGGATACGCCGCTCTTTCTGAACGGCCTTGTAGCGCTCCATCAGCTGCTCCGATTCAGCTTGATCGGTAGATCGCAACGCATTCGCCAGACTGATCAGCGCCTGGCTAAACTTCGGATCAATCGCGATCGTCTTCCGCCAAGCTGCTAGCGCTTTCGCGGTCTCGGAGTTCTGCTCGAGAGATTGGCCGAGCATATACCAGGCCATTACGTTGCCGGGCTGCAGTTTTACAGTGTCTTCAAGCAGATTGGCTGCAAGCCCGTACTTGCCCTCCTGTTTGTCGATGAGGGCAAGAAAATATCGGGGCCCGGGGAATTTTGCATCGAGTCGGCTGGCGGTTTCAAACTCAGTCTGCGCTTCCTTGCTGCGGCCCAGATCGTACAGAACTCGCCCGCGATAGAAATGGGCGGCAGCGGATTGCGGAGCAAGGCGAACCGCCTCGCCGGTCTGCACCAGTGCCGCTGGCAAGTTGTAACCATCGGCGAGCGCAAGCGCCAGGTCCAGATGGGCCACGGCCAGATCGGGCGCCAGATCTACGACCTGCCGAAGGAGCGCGGTTCCTTCGCTCATCTTGCCCATTTGCACTTTCGCCTTTCCAACTGTCGACAACGTGGCGGGATTCTTTGGCGCCAGTGCAACCGCTTTGTCCAGTTCCTTTTCGGCGTCGGACTTTCTGTTCTGCTGGGCAAGAATCAATCCCAGGTTCAAGTGGCCTTCCTTATATTTCGGATTATCTTCAAGGGCTTGACGAAGCAATCTCTCGGCCGAGACGAAATCGCCTTTCTTGGCGTAAAGCATCGCCAGATTTCCCCTCGCCTCTACGAGTTCAGGTTCCAGGTCAAGTGCAGATTCGAGCCACTTCTGCGCGGATTGCAGGTTACCTTCCGCCAGCTCCAGGCCGCCCAATTCTGCCCTGATACTGGCCAGCTTCGGGTTTATCTCGATCGCCTTGCGGAGGACGTCCTCAGCGCCCTTTACATCGTGCATCGCTTCAAGCGCCAGCGCGAGATTATAGGCTGTCCAGGCATTGTCCGGATTCTC
>Ga0164242_10006497_pt1 | contig 12847 bp, 5 predicted proteins | sample OricomgcompostMG_FD_108783 | JGI IMG/M metagenome (GOLD analysis project Ga0164242, IMG submission 108783) | Miracle-Growth compost microbial communities from Emeryville, California, USA - Original compost - Miracle growth compost (MG) ... | reverse complement strand
TGGCCGGCGACGACGACGATGCGGACACCGCGGTGCTGGTGGTGCCGCCCGGCATCGACACGCCGCCGCGCCCGCTGGCGATCAACCTGCGCGACGACTGCCCCGCCGAGACCGGCGAGCGCGTGCTGGAAGTGGTGGCCGCCGACCCGGCCGCCCGCGAAGGCTCGCGCACCCGCTGGCGCGAATACCAGCGCCGCGGCTTCCAGGTGAACAAGTTCGACATGTGACGCCGTAGCTCGTCCCCGCGTAGGGCGGGCACTGCCCGCCGTTTTACGTTCATGGGGCGAAAGCCGGCGGGCAGTGCCCGCCCTACGGCGGACGTCCGGAAAGCATCGCGGCTGAAGCCGCTCCTGCAGGGATGGAGGTGCCTGGCGAGGCTTCGAACAGGCCTCACGCCGGATCGGCTTCCTGCGTGCGCGGCTCCGGCACCATCGCCAGCACGTCGGCCAGTTGCGCGCCGGTCAGCGGCTTGCGCAGGAAATCGTCCATGCCTGCGGCGCGGCTGCGCGCCTCCTCGTCGCCGCCGGAGCGCGCGGTGATCGCGATGATCCACGCGCGGGCATGCTCGCCCTGGCGGATCAGCCGTGCCAGCTGAAGGCCATCGACGCCGGGCAGGTCCAGATCCAGCAGGATCGCATCGCAGGGACCCTGCTCCAGTTCGGCCAGCGCCTGCAAGCCGTTGCCGGCGTAGCGCACGCGATGGCCCTGGTGTTCCAGCAGCCCTCGCACCACCGCGGCGACGATCGCGTCGTCCTCCACCAGCAGCACGTCGAGCACGCGCCCACTCCCGCCGGACTTCGCCTTGGCCGACCGCTTCGCCACGCTCGGTGCCAGCTTCAGCGGCAAGCACACGCTGAAGGTACTGCCCTGCCCGGGCTTCGAACGCAGGCTGATCGAGCCCTCCATCAACGCGACCAGCTCGCGGCAGATCGCCAGGCCCAGGCCGCTGCCGGAGCGGCGCTGCGGGCCATCGTCCTGCTCGAAACGCTCGAACAGGCGAACCTGGCTCTCTTCGGGAATCCCCGGCCCGGTGTCGCTGACCGTGCACAACAGCGCCCCGTCCTGCCAGCGCACACCCAGCGTCACGCTGCCGCGCTCGGTGAACTTCAAGGCGTTGTTGACCAGGTTGAACAGCACCTGCCTGATGCGCATCGCATCGCCGACCAGGCGGATGGGCAGGCCCTCGTCCAGCTCCGTCTTCATGACCAGGCCCTTGGCCTGCGCCTGCCCGCGCTCCAGCCGGGCCACGTCCTCCGCCAACAGGCGCGGACTGAACGGCGCCGGCTCCAGTTCGAGCTTGCCGGCCTCGATGCGGGCCAGGTCGAGGGCGTCGTTGACCAGCTTCAGCAGCAGGCCGCCGGAGCGCTGCATCGCCTCGGTGTAGTCCCGCTGCTGTTCCGTCTGCGGCGTGGCGAGCAGCAGCTCGGCCATGCCCATCACGCCGGTCATCGGGGTGCGGATCTCGTGGCTCAGCGTGGCCAGGAACTGGCTCTTCGCCGCACTGGCCTGCTCGGCCAGGTGGCGCCGCTGCTCGGCCATCAGCATCCGGTGCCGGTGCGCCAGCCGCCGGCGCCAGGCCAGCGACAGCAGCCACATCGACAGGCCCAGCAAGGCGACGTACACCAGCCATGCCCACCAGCGCAGCCATGGCGGCGATTGCACCTGGATATGCAGCGGCACGGCCAGCCGCCCCCACACGCCATTGGCACCGGCCGCCATGACCTGCAACCGGTAATCGCCAGTGCCCAGGCCGGCAAAACCGCGCTCGCCGCGGCTGCCGGTATCCACCCAGCCGGAGTCGAAACCATCCAGGCGGAACCGGTAATCGTTGGCCGCCGGGTTCATGTACGAGGCCACCCGTGCGCTGACGTGCAGGTCGCGATCGCGCCAGCCCAGGCGAACCGTCGATCCGTCGACGGGCAAGTCCCGGCTCTGGCCATCGCGACGCACCTCGATGCGGGCAAGCCTGACCAGCGGCACCTGCGCCGCCGCCCCGCGCTTTCGGCGCCGCGAGCGAAAACCGATCACACCGCTCTTGGATACCGCATAGATGCTGCCGTCGGCGGTGGTGGCCGTGATCTCGTTGAGGAACTGCGCATCCGTCAGGCCGTCCTTCGGCCCGTAGCGGTAGGTGGCGCGCGATGCGGGGTCGAAGCGCCGAAGCCCGTTCATGCCGAGCAGCCAGACCTGGTCCAGCGCATCGACCTTGATGCCCATCAGGTTCTGCGCCGACCAGTCCGGCAGGTCATCGGCGCGGCCGTCCGGTACGGCGTGCAGGTCGCGCCCGGGACTGCCCGCCAGGCGGTAGTGCCGCAGCCCCTTGTCCAGCGCCAGCCAGAAACCGCGCGAATCGAAATCGATCGCGTAGATGGGTACCTGCGGCACGCCCGGCACGAAACGCATGCGCCGGGCCTTGTCGTCCAGCCACAGCAGTCCGTGCTTCGAGGCATACCACAGGGTGTCGCCGTGCACGAGCAACTGGTTCGGCAGCGGCACCACGCCCCCCGACCCGGCCAGCGGCAGCGGCGACAGCGCAAGGCTGTCCGGATCGATCTCGAACAGGCCCATGTGCCAGCTGGCCAGGAAAACCCGTCCATCGGCAAGGGTTGCCAGCCGCACCGGGCGGGTGACGCCCGCCTTGCCAAGGTCCAGGCGCGTCAGCTTGCCCCGGTCCAGCAGGGAAACGCTGCCCTCGGCATTGATCCAGACGCGCCCGCGCACGTCCTAGACGATGTCGATGACCGCGCCGCGCAGGCCGGTGACCGCGTGGTCGACATGCCCGGTATCCGGATCGAGCCGATCGACCCAGCCCGTGCCGCCCACCCACAGCGTGCCATGGTCGCCCAGACCGATGGTCTGCGCCGACGTGCCGGCCAGGCTGTCCGCCTGGTCGGGAATGTGGGTGAACCGCGAGAAATGGTCCCAGCCCGGCGGCAGGTAGGCCACGCCGCCGTCTTCGCCCGCCAGCCACAAGCCGCCCTCGCGATCGCGGCACAACTGCCAGATCCAGCTGCCCGGCAGGCCGCCTTGCAACAACGGCTGGCCACCGACCAGCCGCCACTGGCCCGGGGCCTTCTCGAAATACACGCCTTTCTCGGTCGCCACCCACAGGCGGCCGGCAGCGTCGCGCACGCTGCTCATCACGCGCTGCCCGGCCAGTCCGTCGATCTGCAGCGGATGCGCCACGCCGTCGGCGCCGATTTTCAGCAGCCCCCCGGTGACGGCTATCCGCACGTCATCGCCGTGGCCGTCGATGCGCCAGATCTTCAGCTTTCCCGCGAAGGCCGGGTCCACCGGCACCTGCGCCAACCGTCCATCGGGCTGGCGCAGGTAGAGACCCGTCGACGTGCCCAGCCACATGCGGCCGTCCGGCTCGACCAGCATGGCGCGGACAGCGCCCAGGTCGCGCATGCCCGGGCCCTTGCCGTAGACGTGGGTGAACCCGTTCCGGTCGGCATTCATGCGATCGAGGCCGGCGTCGGTCGCCACCCACAGGCTGGCGTCGGGCGCGGAGGCGATGGCCCATACCTCGTCGTCCGACAGGCTGGCCGGCCGGCTGCCGTCGTGCTTCCAGTTGCGGAAACGACCGCTCGCGGGGTCGTAGCGGCTCAAGCCCTGGTCGATGCCGCCGAGCCAGAGCATGCCGCGGCCGTCCACCGCCAAGGTGTAAACATTGCCGCCGGCAAGCGAGTCGGGGTTGCCCGCCTCGTGCAGGAACGTCTTGAAATCGACGCCGTCGTAGCGCACCAGGCCGCCGGACATGCCGAACCACATGTTGCCCTGCCGGTCCTGGGTGACCGCGTAGACCACGCCACCGGGCAGGCCGTCGCTCACGCTGAAGGAGCGGAACTGCGGCGTCAGCACCGGGGCAACCACCGCGATCCCGGGCGCAGCCGCAGGCGCGGCCTCCGCAGCCGGCCAGGCCGGTGACGCGAATGCCGACAACACCAGCACCAAGCCGAATAACCAGGACACCCGCACGCCGTTCCCCGACAGCCATCTCGCATCATGCCCGGACCGCATGGCCGCGACGCCGCGCAGCTCCGGACCAAGGCAGCGAAAACCCGGCCATTGTAATGAATTTCGGGGAATCGCCCTGCCGGCCGGTGAACCGGCGGCGACCGACGTCGCCCGAACGTTCGCGCACCCGCGCCGCGACCTCCACCAGCGGCCCGCCCCGCTTTTCGTAGGAGCGGCTTCAGCCGCGATGCTCTTGGAGCCTGTTCAAAATCCCCAGGCCTACCTATGGAGCGTCATTCCTGCGAAAGCAGGAATCCAGTGACTTTCCCCCCCCAAAAAGCAACGGCGCTGGATCCCAGCTTTCGCTGGGATGACGAGCAAAAGCAGAGTTTTCCCGGATGACCAGCCCTTCGGCTGTCGAAAAGCGCCTCGCCGGAATGACGGAGAGGAATGGGCAGACGATCCGGAGATAACGAACAGATCGCAAGCAGGCCCTTACGCCGGATCGGCTTCCTCCGTGCGCGATTCCGGCACCACCGCCAGCATCTCGGCCAGTTGCGCGCCGGTCAGCGGCTTGCGCAGGAAATCGTCCATGCCCGCGGCGCGGCTGCGCGCTTCCTCGTCGCCGCCGGAGCGGGCGGTGATCGCGATGATCCACACGCGGGCGTGTTCGCCCTGGCGGATCAGCCGCGCCAGTTGCAGGCCATCGACGCCGGGCAGGTCCAGGTCCAGCAGGATCGCATCGCAGCGGCCTTGCTCCAGTTCGGCCAGCGCCTGCAAGCCGTTGCCGGCGTAGCGTACGCGATGGCCCTGGTGTTCCAGCAGGCCACGGATCACCGCCGCGACGATCGCGTCGTCTTCCACCAGCAGGACGTCGAGCACGCGGCCGTCGATGGCGGCCACCGGCGCCCTCGTCGACGGCACCGCCACGCCCGGCGCCAACGGCAGCGGCAACCGCACGCTGAAGGTGCTGCCGTGCCCGGGCCGCGAGCGCAAGGTGACCGTGCCATACATCAGGGCGACCAGTTCGCGGCAGATCGCCAGGCCCAGGCCGCTGCCGGAGCGGCGCTGCGGGCCATCGTCCTGCTCGAAACGCTCGAACAGGCGCACCTGGCTCTCCTCGGGAATACCGGGCCCGGTGTCGCTGACCGTGCACATCAGCGCGTCGCCCTGCAATGCATGCCCAGCGTCACGCCGCCGCGTTCGGTGAACTTCAAGGCGTTGTTGACCAGGTTGAACAGCACCTGCTTGATGCGCAGCGCATCGCCGACCAGCCGCGCCGGCACGTCGTCGCCCAGTTGCAGTTCCATCGACAGGCCCTTGGCCCGCGCCTGCGCATGCTCCAGTCGCACCACGTCTTCGGCCAATGCCCGCGGGTCGAACGGCGCCGGCTCCAGTTCCAGCTTGCCGGCCTCGATGCGGGCCAGGTCCAGCGCGTCGTTGACCAGCTTCAGCAACAGGCCGCCGGAGCGCTGCATCGCTTCGGTGTACTCGCGCTGGCGGGTGTCCTGCGGCGTGGAAAGCAGCAGTTCGGCCATGCCCATCACGCCGGTCATCGGGGTGCGGATCTCGTGGCTCAGCGTGGCCAGGAACTGGCTCTTCGCGGCGCTGGCCTGCTCGGCCAGGCTGCGCCGCTGCTCGGCCATGACGACCCGGTGCCGCTGCGCCAGCCGCCGTCGCCACGCCAGCAGGCCCAGCCACACCAGCAACGCGGCCAGCGCCACGTAGAGCAGCCACGCCCACCAGCGCAGCCACGGCGGCGACTGCACGTGGATGCGCAGCGGCACGGCCAGATGCGACCACACGCCATCGGCGCCGGCCGCCTTCACTTCCAGGGTGTAGTGGCCGGCAGGAAGGCCGATGAATTCGCGATCGCCGCGATGGCCGGTGTCGACCCAGCCCGGATCGAGCCCGACCAGGCGAAACTGGTAGTGATTGGCGCGCGGGTCGACGTAGGACAGCTCGCGCACCGTCACCTGGAATTCGCGATCCTTCCATCCCAGCCGGATCGCGCCATCGGGCGGCGCATGCAGCGTGCGCGTGCCCCGGGCGTTGCGCACGCTGAGATCGACCACGGCCATCGGCGACGGCTTGCCCTGGCGCTCGGGGTAGTCCGGCAGGAAACCGATCACGCCGTCATCCGTCGGCACGTACCATGCCCTGCCGTGGCCTGCCAAGGCCGGCCCCGCGTAGAACTCGTTGCTCGCCAGGCCGCCCTGCCGGCCGTACCGCCGCAGCTTGTCGGCGCCGGGGTCCAGCCGCCACAAGCCGGCCTGGCTGAATATCCACAGGCGCCCGAGATCGTCGACCCTCATGCCGTTCACCACCGGTGCCTTCCAGCCCTGGGCGGAACCCACCACGCGGTCGCGCACCGCGCGCCCGCCGTCCCAGCGGTAGTGTTCCAGGGTGTTGTCGCGCGCCAGCCAGAAACCTGTCGCCTCGAAAGCGGCCGCGGCCACATCTTCGCCGCGCGTCACGCACGGCACGAAGGCCATCCGGCCCAGTGCCGCGTCCCAGCGCATGACCCCTTCGTGGTCGCCATACCAGAGCCTGCCGTCGCGAACGTCGAGCATGCCGGGACGCAGGTCCACGTCGGTCGCATCCGGCGGCATCGGCACGGGGGCCATGGCCATGGTCTTCGTGTCGATGCGCAACACGCCATGACGCGCCACGGTGACATACAGCATGCCGTCCGGTCCCATTTGCAGCAGCTCCGGCCGCGTGAAGCGCTGGCGTCCGGGATCGATCGGCACCGGCTTTCCGCCGACGTCATGCATCAGCAAGCCGCGTTCGGTGAACCAGATGCCATGCCCGTCGTCGGCCAGCGACACGATGTCCGTACGCAAGCCCGCGAACACATGCGTCGCCTTGCCGGTGACCCGGTCGAGCTTGTCCAGCCGGCCACGCGAGCCTACCCACAGCTGGCCATCCGCGCTGGGCACGACCAGGTTGGCCATGGTGCCGCCCAGGCTGTCCGGGTCATCCGGGACATGCGTGTAACGCGAGAACTGCGCCCATCCCGGCGCCAGGTAGGCCACGCCCCCGTCGTAGAAGGTGAACCACAGGCCGCCCTCGCGATCGCGGATCACCCGCCAGGTCCACTCGCCGGGCAATCCGCCTACCAGCAGCGGCTGGCTGTGGAAGCGATGGATGCCGCCCTGCCCGTCCGCCATCACCACGCCATTCAGGGTCGCCATCCACAGCCGCCCCGCGCTATCGCGCGCGCTGGCGAAAACGTAGTCCAGAGGCATCTGGGCCGGGGTGAACAACGGCCGCGCCACGCCGTCCGCATCGACTTTCAGCAGGCCGAAGCGGGTGCCCACCCGCACGTCGTTGCCGCCGCCTTCGATGCGCCAGATCTGGTCGGGCCGGTCTTCGCCCGGCTGCATGGGGATCCGGCGCAGGCTGCCATCCGGCTGCCGCTTCAGCAGCAAGCCCGACCAGGTGCCGATCCACAGGCTGCCGTCGGGTTCCGCCAGCAGTGCGCCGACCACCTTGTCCCGCGGATGGGCGCCGCCGCCGAAGGCCTGCAGGTAGGCCACGTGCCGCACGCGGCCATCGGGCGATATCCGGTCCAGGCCCGCGCTGGTACCCACCCACAAGCCGCCGTCGGGGGCCGGCGCCAGTGCATACACGACGTCGCTGGCCAGGCTGTCGGTGCGTCGCGGATCGTGCCGCCAATGCTCGAAGCGGCCGGTGGCGGGATCGAGGCGGTCCACGCCGGAGTCCCCCGTGCCGATCCACAGGCGGCCGTCCGGGGCGCCCGCCAACTGGCTGATGTCGTTGGTCGACAGGGAGTCGGGGAGCGCCGGATCGTGGTGGTACGTCTTGAAGGTCTCGCCGGCGTAACGCGACAGCCCGTCCGCGCCCCCGAACCACACGAAGCCCTGCCGGTCCTGCACCACGGCGTTGATCATGGAACTGGGCAGGCCGTCGGCCATGCCGAAGCGGCGAAACTGCGGCGTGGGCAGCAACCCGGAAGCGGGCGGGGCCACTGGCGTGTTTGCGCGTGACGTGAGCGGCGACGACCACGCGGAAGCGATCCCGGGCAAACCGGCGAGCAGCATTACACCCAGAAGCACGGACAGGCTTTTGCATGCGCGTCGCCGCCGGTCCGGTCTGCGTGAATCCACCCGGCCGCAAGCTCCCGGCCCGGCCCCACGATCCCGACCCGCGGTACGTCCCGGCGAGCACGGGCCGGACCGGAGGAACGAGGCCAGACCACCGGCGGGCGACCGCGCCATTCAGTCCACCGCCTCGGCGGCCGGCACGACCCACTTCGCCAGCACCTCGGCCAGCTGCGCGCCCGTGAGCGGCTTGCGCAGGAAATCGTCCATGCCGGCGGCGCGGCTGCGGGCTTCGTCGTCGCCGCCGGTGCGGGCGGTGACGGCAACGATCGGCAGATGCTGGCCGGGCGCTTCGTGCTGGCGGATCAGGCGCGCCACCTGGAAGCCGTCGAGGCCAGGCAGGTCCAGGTCCATCAGCACCAGGTCGCAGGGCGCCTGCGCCAGCTCGGCCATCGCCGCCAGTCCGTTCACGGCATGGCGAACGCCGTGCCCGAGGCGTTCGAGCAGGCCACGGATCACCGCCGCAACGATCGCATCGTCTTCCACCAGCAGCACCTGGCGGGTCGCGCCACCGCCCGAGCGCGGCGCGGGCGAGGCCAGCGGCGCGGGCATGGCCACTTCATGCAGCGGCAGGTACAGCCGGAAGATGCTGCCCTCGCCCACCCGCGATTCCAGCTCGATGCGGCCGCCCAGCAGCAAGGCCAGTTCGCGGCAGATCGTCAGGCCCAGGCCGGTACCCACGCGGCGTTGCGGACTGGCGCCCTGCTCGAACGGTTCGAACAGGTGGGCCTGCACGTCGTCGGGGATGCCCGGGCCGGTGTCGCTGAGGCTGAACACCAGCGCCTCGCCATAGCAGCCGACGCCGAGCACCACGCGGCCATGCTCGGTGAACTTCAGCGCGTTGTTGGCGAGGTTCAGCAGGATCTGGCGGATGCGGTACACGTCGCCCATCGCGCGCGGCGGCAGGTCGGTCTCGATCTCCACGTCGAATTCCAGCCCCTTGGCGCGCGCGTGCCCGGTCTGCAGGCGGCCGATTTCCTGCACCAGCGCGCAGGGGTCGAACGGCGCCGGTTCCAGTTGCAGCCGGCCCGACTCGATGCGCGCCAGGTCCAGCGCATCGTTGAGCAGCCTCAGCAGCAGGTCGCCGGAGCGCTGCATGGTCTCGGCGTAGCTGTGCTGGACGGCGTTGAGCGGCGTGGCGAGCAGCAGCTCGGCCATGCCCATCACGCCGGTCATCGGGGTGCGGATCTCGTGGCTCAGCGTGGCCAGGAACTGGCTCTTCGCCGCGCTGGCCTGCTCGGCCAGGCTGCGCCGCTGTTCGGCCAGCATGATCTTCTGCCGGCTCGCCATGCGCCGCCGCCATGCCAGCAGTACCACCCATGCCAGCAACACGGCCAGCGCCGCGTAGACCAGCCACGCCCACCAGCGCAGCCACGGCGGCGACTGCACGTGGACGCGCAGCGGCGCCGCCAGCGACGTCCAGTGGCCGTTGTCGAAGGCGTGCACTTCCAGCGTGTAATCGCCGGCGGTCAGGCCGATGAAGGTGCGCTCGCCGCGGTTGCCGGTATCCACCCAGCCGGTGTCGAAACCGGCGAGCCTGAAGCAGTAAAGGGTCGACGACGGATCGAGGTAGCTGAACGTGCGCGCTCGCACCATCAGGCGGTGGTCGCCCCAGCCCATGCGCAGCACGCCCTGGCGGATCGGCACGGGGCTCCAGTCCTTGCCGGCGTTGGTGCTGACCCGGGTGATCGCCAGGTGCGGCTTGCCGGCATGGTCCCGTACCCGATCGGGATCGAACGCGACCACCCCGCCGAGCGTGGGCGCATACACGTAGCCGCTCGGCATCAGGGCATAGCCGCGGGTGAACTCGCCGTTGGTGAGGCCATCCTGCAACCCGATCGCGCGGAACTTGCCGGTGGCCGGATCGAAGCGCCACAGGCCGTCGTGCCCGAATATCCAGACGCGGCCATGCGCATCCACGCGCAAATCCACCACGCTGATCGGCGGCCAGCCCTGCGCGCTGCCGACGCTGCGATCCAGCACGATGCCGTCGCCTCGGTAGCGGTAATGGGCGAGGCCATTGTCGTTGGCCATCCACAGCCCGTGCGCGTCGAACGAGAAGGCATCCACCGACTGCCCCGCCGGCCCGCCGGGCACCATTTCGAAACGATCGTGCGCCGCATCCAGCCGCATCATGCCGCCATCGCTGGCGTACCAGAAAATGCCGTCGTGCAGGGTCATCTGGCTGCCCCACAGCACCTTGTCGTTCGGCTGGTCCATCGGCATGCGCGTTACCGCCAGGGTGTCCGGGTCGATCCGGAACACGCCGTGGCCGAACGTGCGCGCGTACATCTGTCCGTCCGGGCCGGGCTCCACTTCGAGCGGGCGCAGCGCGCCGGCGGCCTGGAGATCGACCCGGGTGCAGCGGTAGGAAGGCATGGCGCACACGTACAGCCCGCCCTGCACCGCCACCCACAGCCGGTGCCGGCGATCCTCGGTCATGCCGACCACGTCGCCGGCGAGTCCGGAGATCACCTGCTCGACCTGGCCGGTGACCGGGTCGAGCCGATCCACCCGGCCCTGCCGCTCGCCCACCCAGACGTGCCGGCCGTCGCGCCCGCGCGCCATCGTGGTGGCCATCGCGTCGCGCAGGCTGGCCGGATCGTCCGGCACGTGGGTGAAGCGGCTGAAGCTGTTCCAGCCCGGCGCCAGGTAGGCCACGCCACCGTCGAACAGGGCAACCCATACGCCGCCCTCGCGATCGGTCATGACCTGCCACACCCAGGTGCCGGGCAGGTTGCCGTACAACACCGGATGATTGCTGACCGGCGTGACCGGCCCACCGGCCCGGGTCTGCACGAACAGGCCCTTCTGCGTGCCCACCCACAGGCGGCCGGCGGCGTCGCGGACGCTCGACATCACGTTGGTGGCCGGAATCGTCGGCGCACCGAAACGATGGGCGTAGCCGTCCTTGCCCACAACCATCAAGCCGCCGACGGCAGCGATGCGCACCTCGTCGCCGTTGCCGTCGATATGCCAGGCCGCCATCGTCCGCTTCGTGCCGGCCTCCAGCACCGCGTGCAGCGTGCCGTCGGCATCGCGCACGAAGACGCCGCGGTCGCTGCCGATCCACAGCCGCCCCCTCGCATCCACGTAGAGCGCGCCGACCGGGCCGACGTCGCCCGGCTTGTCGCCCAGCAGCGGATTGACCACATGCTCGAAACCCTTGCCGTCCGCCCGCATGCGATCGAGGCCGGCGCTGGTGCCCACCCACAGGCTGCCGTCGGCCGTTTGTGCGATCGACCACACGCGGTCGCTGACCAGGCTGTGCGGATCGGCCGGATCGTGACCCCAGTGCAGGAACGTGCCGGTGGCGGCGACATAGCGGTTCAAGCCCGCGTTCAGCCCGCCGGCCCAGAGGCGCCCCTGGCGGTCGACCAGCAAGGCATCGATGCCGTTGTCGTAAAGCGAACCCGGATCGTTCCTGGCATGCCGGAACACCCGGAACTGCACGCCGTCGAAACGGGCAATGCCGCCCTTGGTGCCGAACCAGATGGCGCCATCGGGCGCCTGCGCCACGGCGTAAACATGTGCGCTGGGCAGGCCGTCGCTGGCGCCATAGCGGCGAAACTGCGGAGTGGGCAAGGGCGTGTTCGTCGCCGGCACGGACACCACCGGAACCGTGGCTGCCATGGGCGCAGGGGCGGCCGGCGCACGCGCCGACGCGCCGGGCATCGTCGTGCCCAGCAGCATCGCCATTCCCAGCCAAAGCGCCCCCGCCATGAGTCTCCCCCCATGCCTCCCTGGACGACGGACGACCCTGTCGCGGTCCGTCACAACACCGTGCATGATGCCAAAACCCCGCCTCCCGGGCGAGCCTGGGCGCCAGGACGGCGAAAACCGCCCGAACCGCAGGCAGGCTTGTGGCCGGCTTCGCCGTCGTGAAGCGCCACGTCTCCAAGAGCCTGTTTACGACCTGTCCCCCGCAGACGCACCGCTCCAAGGCAGGAGCGGCTTCAGCCGCAATGTTCTTCAGGGTTTTCGGATGCCCTGCCCGAAGCATCGCGGCTGAAGCCGCTTCTGCCTTGGCATGGCGAGGGCATACGGGCGCGCAGGACGAAACCGCAAACAGACTCAAGCCCGCCCACCGCCCAAACTCGCGGGGCCCTGCCGCTACACTCCGGCGCATGACCCGACGCCCGCGCCTGCTGCTCGCCGCCCTCGCCATCGCCGCCCTGTCGTGGCTGCTGTTCGCCGCCGCCGACCGCGCGCTGGTGCTGGCGCAACGCTTCCTCACCCTGCCCGCCTGGCTGCAGTGGACGCTGGGCCTCGTGCTGCTGGCCTTCACGCTGGCCGGATTGGGCGTGCTGTGGTGGCTGCTGCGCCCGCGCCGCAAGCGCCGCCCGGTGCCCGCGCCCGACCGCGGCTGCCTGGAGCAGCGCATCGGCCAGCTGCGCGAACGCGGGGCCGACACCGGCGCGCTCGACGCGGAGCTGTCCGAACTCGATCGCCGCCGCACCACCGCCCGCGTGTACGTGGCGCTGTTCGGCGAGATCTCCAGCGGCAAGAGCAGCCTGATCCGCGCGCTGGCGCCGCAGGCACTGGCGAGCAGCGACGTGCGCGGCGGCACCACGCAGCAGGTTGCCCACCACGACGGCCACCTGCCCGACGGCCGCCTGCTGGTGCTGGCCGATGTCCCCGGCAGCCGCGAGGCCGGCGGCGAGGCGCACGAAACCCTGGCGCGCCACGAAGCGCTGCGCGCGCATGCGGTGGTCTACCTGTGCGCCGGCGACCTCACCCGCACGCAGATGGACGAACTG
>Ga0164242_10006496_pt1 | contig 12848 bp, 13 predicted proteins | sample OricomgcompostMG_FD_108783 | JGI IMG/M metagenome (GOLD analysis project Ga0164242, IMG submission 108783) | Miracle-Growth compost microbial communities from Emeryville, California, USA - Original compost - Miracle growth compost (MG) ... | reverse complement strand
CGACCGTCCGTCGTGTGCACGCGACGCTCCAGTCCGCGCTCAACGCGGCCGTCAAGCGGCGGCTGATTCCGTGGAATCCGGCCTTGCACGTCGAACTACCGGTCGCAGGCAGAGCTCGAACGGAGGTGTGGACGCCCGAGCAACTTGGCCACTTCCTCGACGACACGACGGAGCATCGCCTGTACGCGCTCTTCTACCTCGTCGCAATCTGTGGACTACGCCGTGGCGAGGCGCTCGGCGTGCGATGGTCCGACGTAAACCTCGACGAGGGCCTGCTCGACGTGCGCCAGCAGGTTGTCGATGCCGGACACGGTCTTGTCTTCGGGCCACCGAAGACACGCAGCGGAGTCCGTACCGTCGTTTTCCACGCCGACCTTGCCGAGGCGTTGCGCAAACACGCCAGAGATCAGGCGGCCGAACGTGATGCATGGGGCAGTGCGTGGGTCGAGTCGGATCTCATCTTCACGCGAGAAAACGGTGACGTGCTGCGCCCTGAGTACGTGACCCATCTGTTCCGGCGCCTGACCGATCACGCCGGGTTGCCGCGCATCCGGTTCCACGACCTGCGGCACACGAATGCAAGCATCGCGCTAGCAGCGGGTCTCCCCATGAAGACGGTCAGCGATCGACTCGGGCACAGCACCACGACCATCACGTCCGACCTCTACACGCACGTCGTCCCGCTCGTTGCCCGGGATGCTTCGCAGCGCATCGCGGACGCGATACCGCGCCGAGTGACACCGGGCGACGAGCCGGTGTCTAGCGAAAATCTAGCGAACGAGGCTCCGTTGGACCTCAAGGAGGCACAGTGATCATGCAAAGCCGCTGCTCAGAAGGGGTGGGCCGCCGGGGGATCGAACCCCGAACCCGCGGATTAAAAGTCCGCTGCTCTGCCAGTTGAGCTAACGGCCCGGCATGGTGGAAGAAACTGTGCGGGCGACGGCAGGAGAGCGCCGAGAACAGCCGTCGCACACACGATCAGCGTACCGGGTGCGCGCCAGGCGTCTCAGCGGCGGCGGCACACGCCTCCCTCAGGCTCGCCGGTCAGCCGACGGCGTCAAGCCGACATCAGGAGGCGATCGATCCAAGAGGGTCGATCGCGTGGTCGCGCCCGCTCCGGTCGACCGCCACGCGCTCGGCCCGGCCGCCCCTGAGCCGATCTCCCACCGGTGATCACCTCGTGAGATCGGCGTGCCGACGGCGTCCCGCCAAGAGCATGAAGAGGCCGCCCACTATCGTGCCGGCCGCTGCCACTGCGAGAGGCACTGCCGCAGGGGCACCGGTGCGAGACAACTCGCTCCCGCCGGCACCGGGCGCCGACGGCGCCCGGCGCGTCGAGCGGCACGGATGGCACGGACGACACGGCAGCTCGGCAGCATGGGCGAGGCCATCGGGGTCGATGATCGTTCCGTTGGCGATGCCGTCGCTGTCGAGCGGGCCGCCGTCAACGACCAAGGTGCGCGGCGGTGACCGTCTCACCGTCGATCGTCCTTCGCGTCAGCCCGGCCGCTTGGACCGAGGCGAAGGTGTTGGTCGTCGGGTCGAGAATGCGCGCGCTCGTCTAATGGTTAACGCCCCTTCGTGCTTGCGGTCTTGACCCACGCGCAAATGGTGAAGTCGTCGCTTGCCGGCCGCAGGAAGGTGAAGCCCCGTGTCATCGGCGGGAAGCCCGCCATCCTTAGCCAGACTGTCGCTCGTTTGCCCTGAGTTACCTGTTTCGCGCAGGAGCGCGCCCGGCCCTGATCGTCCGGCTACTGCGGTGGCTCGAGCCGGACGTCGGCCACCGGCCCGGGCGTACGGGGGTGGCGCGGCTCCCGCACCCCGCCCTCCGGCGGCGACGAGCGCTCCACCGGCACGGCCCATCCACCGTGCCACCACATCCACTCGAAGGCGTAGCGATCGATCAACGGCATCATGCACCAAAGCCGCACCCACATCGGCATCGCCCGCACGTTCGCATGTGCTCCCGACGACGGAAGCCACGACCAGCCTGGGCGCATCCCCACCGGCACCTGCCACGATCCCGGCGACATCTCACACGCAACGACCTGCAGGCCCGGCCGAGCGTCTCCAGCCCGCACTCCTTCAGGCCGAGGCGGCGCGAACGAGAAGCCCGGCGTGCCAATCTGTCGCCATCCGCCGTACCAGCGAATCGACATCGCGGTCGACCACGGGTTCAGCCTTCGCCGCGCCCACCGCTGGAAAGGTCCCATGGCTCCCACGATCCGCCTGCTCCACGGGTTCGGTCAACGATTCTGGGCTGGCCGGAGAATGCAATCGCGGGCGCGATCGGTTCCGCCTGTCGGGACGACCGCGACACAATGCGACGTGCGCTCGTGATCTCGGTCAGCACTCGCTCCGCGTCGACGAACTCGGCATTTGTGTCGGACAGCGGCGCCCTGCGCTCCCGCCGACGTCGCTATCGACTGTCATCTCGATCTAGCGACGCCGCCGTACTTCTCCCGATGACGATCGCGACACGTCGCCGCTCGAAGTCGCCGCACCTCGCGCGCCGGTCGCGACGGCGCGCTTCTTCGGGAGATATGCACTCCAGTTCAAGGCAGCTCGAGAATGGTCTCCTCGATCTCGGCGGCGCGTCCCGGAGCAAAGGACACCTCCGTGCCGATCGGGTGGAAGCCCGCCTTCTGAAGGACTCGTAGCGATCCGGCGTTGTCGCTCGCGGCACGAGCTCGGATCGGCCGGACGGAAACCTCCTCAAGGAGCAGGCCGAGCGCCCGCGTCGCGATCCCTTGCCCCCAGCACGTGCGATCTATCCAGTAGGTGACCTCGGTCGCTCCCTCCGAGACGTAGCTACCGATAGTGCCGACAAGCTGAGAATCGCTGATGACAGCGCGAAACCGGACCTCTGAGGACGCCATGACCTTTGCCATGTGAGCATCGAAAGCTCTTCGATCGTTCGGGTCCTCAGCTGTGAATGCCGCCATGCGCACTGACTCTGGGTCGCGCATCAGCTCGAAGATCGCGTCGAGATCCGAGGCTGCTACCGAACGAAGCGCAACCCGCGACATGCGGACGATCCTCCTTGGGCCTCGCAACCCTAACGGCATCAGAATCGATGGGAGCTACGCCGACATGCAGAACCCTACGCTGAATAGCCGACACTCCGCGACACGGCAAATGCTGGTGCTCCTGGCGCAATTACCAGCATCGCGAAAAGGCCAGGCGAGTCACGGCACGTCAGTCGTCGTGTTCGACCGAAAGGACGCTGCCGTTGCTCTTGTCGATTTTCACCTCAAGGTCGCCCTGCGCGGTGCCGCGCAATTCAACTTCCCATGCAGGTGTGCCACGATAATGGTCGTCTTCAACGCTTCGCACCGTGCCGCCATATTTGGCGACCGCGACTTCGGCGGCCTGCTCCATCGTGAGAGCAGCCGACGATGGTTGGGTCGGCTGTCCATGTTGCGCCGACGGAGCAGTCGACGGCGGTTGAACCGGCTGTGCAGGAGTCGTGCCGGTCGTTTCTGCGGTTATCGCGGTACCTCCGCTCGGCGAGCTCGGTTTGGTATCGCTTGAGCAACCTGCCAACATCGCGGCGGCCAATATCGCAAGACCTGCGACCACGTATGTGGCTCTACCCCAAATCATGTCCATCCTCCAGCATCGCGAACAGACAGCCTGCCCCATGCCCGCCGACGCAAACCCAGGAACGCTGATCTCCGACTGGCTCGCAGATCCTCAACCACGACAGGCAGAACTGCGCTCAGAGCGTCAAGCCCGCAGGTCGATCACACCATCGTCTTGGCCGCAAACGCGATCTTGTCGGCGAATCGCCCGAACCACTGCTCGGAGCAGACTAGTTGCTCGCAGGCGAATCGCCTGCGCGATCAGGCAGGCAAACCTTGTTCACGCAGCTGCCCAAACCCTCGATCGTTGTCGTCACCTGCTGACCCACTTGCAAGAACATCTTCGGATCGCGGCCCGCGCCGACGCCCCCCGGCGTCCCGCTAAGGATGAGATCGCCCGGCTCCAGGGTTGCGAATTGGCTGATGTAAGCGGCGATTTCGTCAGGGGTGAAGAGCAGGTCTGACGTCCGTGCCTGCTGCATGATCTGGCCATCGACCTCGCACGTCAGTTGGAGGTCGCTGGCGTCGGTCTCGTCCGCCGTCGTGAGGTACGGTCCGACCGGGGTAGATCTATCGAAGGTCTTGCCTTGTAGCCATTGGGTTGTGCGCCACTGCCAATCCCGCATGGAAATGTCGTTGGCGACCGTGTAGCCGGCGATCGCCGCCTTCGCCTCGGTCGCACTCGCCCGCCGTAACGGGCGACCGATCACGAAAGCGAGCTCGGCCTCCCAATCGATCTGTGTCGAGTTAGGCGACGCTTCAATGTCGTCATACGCGCCGAGCAGACTACTCGCGAATTTGGCGAACAATGTCGGCGCATCGGGCATAGGCCGGCCCATCTCGGCGATGTGGCTTCGGTAATTCAAGCCGACGCAGAAGATCTTTCCAGGCCGCGGCACCAGCGGACGAAATCGCACCTGCGTCGCGTCGAGGGGCTCGCCGACCTGCTCCCACGCGGCGCCGCGCGGCGAACTGAGCAGCGCCGCGAGGTCGGCCGCGGCAAGCCGCTGCAGCCTGCCGTCATCGAGCGCCATCGCGACCGCGTCGCCGTCCGGCGCAGCTATGGTGGCCAACTTCATCTGCTCGCACCTCTCGTGCCGTTCTCATGTGGTGGATGGAGCAACGCCTGGTGTCGACGCAATGCGCGCGCAGCCTGCGCGTGATCTCTTTGCCCGATCGCGATAATCAACTTCTCGTGCACCGGCCAGTCGCTTACCCCGACACTCGCGCCCGCGTTGACAGCGCGCACCCGCGACAGCGCCGCCTGCACGAAGTCGAGCAATGTCACATACGTCGTCCGCAGCACGGTGTTTTTCGATATGACGGCAATCCGGCGGTGCAAGTCCCAGTTGGCAAGCATATATTTGGCGGGATCTTCGCTGCTGATCCGCATGTTCGTCAGCAGATCCGTCAATTCCGCTAGGTCTGACTTCGTGCAGAAGCGACAAGCCTCATCGACCACCAGCGGCTCAAGCGATTCACGCACTTGCAGGCAGTCTGTAACAAGCTCTGGATCGTGTTTGAAATCGAGCACGAGACGATTCAGGCGAACTTCCGGGGATGGCTCGGAGACGAAGACGCCGCCGCCCGGCCCTGGCCGAAACGTGACCATGCCGTGCCCCTCAAGCACTCGCAATGACTCGTTGAGAGTACCCTCCGCCACCGAAAAGAGCTTCTTCAGCTCGGCTTTGGTGCCAAGCCGATGGCCGACCGGATAAGCGTTGGCAGAGATGACGTCCAGAATTCCCTGGACGATGGTGGCCACACGTGGCGAGAGTTCCGGCCTCAGCCGTAACCAGGGCCTCTCATCCGAGACTCCGGTCATCGTCACCTCCCCTTCCTCGAAGACCTCTGGCGCTGATCTATCAGCTAGCCAACACAGACGCGAGCCACGGATCGAGCACCTGGTGGAACGAGTCTGCCTGTTCCCAGTACGGCACGTGGCCCGCTCCGCGAATCACCTCAAGCTGCGCGTGCGCGATCTGCTGCTGAGCCCTGCGACCAACCTCGACCGGGATCGAGTTGTCGTCCTCGCCCCAGATCAGCAGCACATTACGACAGGCTGTTTCGGTGACGTCGACGAGGTCGTCGTCCAGCGCATCGCGGATGTAGCCGCCGAGGCGGGCCAGACACTCGGCGGCGCCAGGCGAGTTGTTGATCCGCCACTCCTCGTCGACCATCTCGCCGCTCCCCGCCAACGCGAGCCGCGTGAGTTTCCTGGCCACGGCGTCCTTCCTAGTGTCGGAGATGCGCTCGGCCATGGGTGCCGTGACGCTGTCGCCCAGCCTCACGAGGCCGGCGGCGCCGACGAGAACGAGGCCGGCAGTGGGCACCTGGCACGCCACCATGGCGACCACGTGCGCGCCGATCGACGTGCCGACGAGAACCAGCCGACGTCGCGGGATCCGCTCGAGCAATCCGCAGACGAAATCGGCATAAGACGGACTCGAATGGGTGGCCGACGGATCCTTGGTGGCAAACCCGTGCCCAGGCAAGTCGAGAGCGTATACGTGCAGACCTTGCGCGGCCAGCCTGCTCACATTGTGAATCCACCGATCCGCCCGCGATGCGGCGCCATGCACCAGCACAATGACGTCGTCACCCTCACCGGCCTCGATGATGCGGGTCACGACACTGGCCACACCTACCGGATAGCTGATCAACGCGCGCCTCCGCCGCCGTAAAGCCTGAGATCGATCCCGAACAGACGGGCGGCGTTTCCGCCGAGCACGCCGTCCAGCAGTCCCTGCTCCGCAAGCGGAGACGCCTGCAACTCCAGAAGCGGCTGCGGCACCCGCCACCATGGCGGGCTGGCGTAGAGGTCGCTGCCGAACACCAATCGATCAGCTCCGACCGCGTCGACGAACCGCTCCAGCACCCGACCAAGCCCGAACGCCCCTGCGGTTTCGAAGTAGATGTTCGCGTTGCGTCGGGCGATCGAGATCATCGCCTCGCTCTCGCCAGAGCCGGTGAACGCGTCGAGTGCTACAAACGTGGTCTCCCCATGCCGGCCAGCGAGGTTCTCCAACGTCCACGGCGCCTCAAGCTTCGAATCGGCGAACACATGCACGAAGACGAGGAGAGCGTGCGCGGTCGCCGCGTCGATCAAAGGGTCCATCCGCCGATCGTCGAGAAAGGCGCCTTGAAACCGGCTGTGCCACACGATCCCTTTGAAAGAAAGCTCACCAGCCATCCGCTCGATCTCGGCGATGGCCACGTTGGCGTCGTACAGCGGCTCGACCGTTCCACATGCCACGGGGAATCGGTCGACGTGCCGATCGCGGTACGCGGCGATGCGATCGTTCACCCGCCGCGTGTCCCGAATCCCCTCGGTTCGCTCATACTGCAGGCTCGGCATGACAGCCGCGATGTCGATGCCGTATCTGTCCATCAAGGCCACACGAGATTCGTAGTCGTCGCCCGCTGTCTTGGCAGGAGCCTGATCGCTCGACCCGATACCGAGACTGCCGACATGATGATGGACGTCGAAGATCGTCACCTGACTGCCGCCATCTTCGCCCGGAGACGATCTCCGTCGGGCAGCAGATCGAGCACGTTCCCGTGCCAGATCAGGTCAGCCTGCTCGGGGGTGAGGCCAAGACCTGAGACCGCGCTGACAGCCAGTTCGTTGAACTCGCGGCCCTCGCGTAGCCCGTACGGCGTGTCGGTGCCGAAGACGATGTGGTCGAGCCCGAAGAAGTCGCACGCGCGGCGCAGTGCAGCCGAACCCCCATATGTCACGACGGTGTCGCCATAGAACTGCTTGAATTCGTCGACGTACGGCCGCGGAACACCGGGCGCGAAGTCTGAATGCGCCAGCCACTCGGCCCGGTAGATCGTCTTCAGCCGATGCGCCAGCGACGGCACGAGCGCGCCCGCGTGGTGGATGATCACGCGAAGCCGGGGGTGGCGAGCGAGCACTCCGCCGAACACAAGGCGCGCCATCGCGATCGTCGTGTCCATCGGCCAGCCCAGCGAATACCAGATCAAGTACTTCGACTCTGTCTCCGTCGGATAGTCAGCATGCGACTCCGGGCGGTACGGATGTATCCAGATCGGCACGCCGAGCCGCTCGACTTCCGAATAGAACTCCTCGAAGTCTGGGTGGTCGAGCGGGCGCCCGGCGATATTGGAGAACAGCTGAACACCCTGGAGACCAAGTTCGGTCACCGAACGGTCGAGTTCGGCGCTCGCCCGCTCGGGATCGCGGAGGTCGACCGAGCAGGTCCCGACGAAACGATCGGGGTGATCCACCACCAACTGCGCGATCGAATCGTTCGCCACCGGCACCAGCCGCTCGACCAGTTTCTGCTCGAACATCTGCTCAGGCGGCGGGGTAGCGAGTGTCAACACCTGCATGTCGACACCCGTCTCGGCCATCGCCGCAATCCGCTCGTCGATGTTGGTCAGCGAGTCGACCATGCCCCACAACTGCAAGATCGCCGAGGGATCGGGCACGCTGTCGAGCACCGCCTTCCGATAGGTCGCCGGCAGCACGTGGCTAAACGCGTCGATGCGAAACAACGTCTTCCTCCAGATCAGCCGGCCGTGCCGTCGGTGTCGACGGGCAGGCCAGCACGGTCGTCGGCGAGTATGCGAGAAAGGAACTCTTTGGTTCGGTGTTGGCGCGGATTCCAGAGAACGTCACGCGGCGGCCCCATCTCAATTACCTTCCCGTCATCGAGAAACGCGACATTGTCGGCGACCTCCCGAGCGAAGCTGATCTCGTGGGTGACCACGATCATCGTGAGCCCCCGATGCGCGAGTTTGCGCATCACGGCAAGCACCTCGCCCACAAGCTCCGGGTCAAGCGCCGACGTCGGCTCGTCGAAGAGGATCAGCTCGGGGTCCATCGCCAACGCACGCGCGATCGCGACCCTTTGTTGCTGGCCTCCCGAAAGCTGGTTGGGATACGCGAGAGCACGCGCTCCGAGCCCGACGCTGGTCAGCAACTCCAGCGCGTGGCGCTTCGCCTCCGACCGGTCGATGTGCTTGACCTGGACCGGACCTTCCATGACGTTCTCGAGCGCGGTCTTGTTGCGAAACAGGTTGAAGTGCTGGAAGACCATTCCGACCCGCATTCGCTGCCGGGCGATCTCACGCTCCGAAAGCTCGTAGTGCCGTGATCCGGAGACCCGATAGCCAGGTGGCTCTCCGCACACATAAAGGTCTCCGGAAGAGATCGTCTCCAGGCGGTTGATGCAGCGAAGGAAAGTCGACTTGCCCGAGCCGGAGGAGCCCATGAGACAGAGCACCTCGCCGCGCCTCACCTCAAGGGAGACGCCCTTGAGGACAGGCACGCTGCCGAACGATTTCGTCACGTTCTCCGCGTGGACGACGACCTCGCCGTCCATCACGCGGCCTGCAGACCGGTGCGGCGGCCGAATCCCAGCACGCGGGCAACCCGACGCCCGAGCGACGCCGAGACTCCGCTTGACGAACTCGTTCCCCGGCCGAAATGACGTTCGATGTAGTACTGGCCGACGCTGAAGGCGGAGCTGAGCACCAGATACCACAGGCTCGCGACGACTAGCAGTGGGATCGTCTCGAACGTTCTCGCGTAAATCAGCTGCGCGCTGTCGAGCAGCTCCGCCACCGAGATGACGCTCGCCAGAGCGGAAAACTTCAGCATGCCGATGACCGAGTTGCCGGTAGGTGGAATGATCACCCGCATCGCTTGTGGCAGCACGACTCGCCGCATCGTCTTCGACGGCGTCATACCGACCGCCAGCGCCGCTTCGACCTGCCCGCGATCAACCGAAAGCAGGCCACCTCGCACGATCTCGGCCATGTAGGCAGCCTCGTTCAAGCCCAGACCGAACACTGCGGCCATGACCGGCGTTACAAGCGTATTGGCATTCGCGCTGACGAACTCCGGCCCGTAGGGAATTCCGATCGAGAGCCGCGGATAGAGAGTCGCGATGTTGTACCAGAAGATGAGCTGCACGAGCAGCGGAGTGCCGCGAAAGAACCAGATGTACCCGCCGGCCAGGGCCGCGACGAGGTAGTTGTGCTCGGCCATCCGCATCAGCGCCAGCACCACGCCCAAGACGATGCCGATCGCCATGCTCAGCGAGGTGAGCACGAGCGTCATCCCTACACCCTTGAGGATGAAGCTTGAGAAGAACTGGTCGGCGACCGTCGACCACCCGAAGCGGTCGTTGACGATGAGCGCATGCACGAGCATCGAGAGCAAAACGAGGCATATGATCGTCAAGATCCAACGGCCCACGTGCTTGCGACGAACCACGCTGTGGCCCACCGAAGCCGCATTGCTGTTGCTTACGGTTTGCACCATCTCGTCCGTCCTTTCCGCGGCCTGCTTGTTCGGGATGGCTTCACTACTCCCCGCGACCCTGGGGCCCACAGCGCTCCAGGGTCGCGGTCGACTGCGCGACCACACCCGTGGCATGGTCTGGGGTGGCTATTTTTCGGCGTTGTTCACCGTGATTTCGTCGACGGCCTCGTTGGAGACGTTCCACTTCTTGAGAATCTCCGCATAGGTGCCGTTCTTCAGCAGCTCTTTCATCCCGGCCACCAGCGCGTCACGAAGTTGGGTCTTCTCCTTGTTGACGCCAATGCCGTAAAGCCGGGTGAAATACTGGTCAGGGAGCACTTCGAAGCGGCCACCCTCTTGGCTGGCAATGTAGCCGGCGTTGCCGCCACCGGCCGCCATCGCACCGATACGCCCGGATTGCAGCGCCAGGAGCTGCGACGGCTGGTCATCGAAGAGCTGCACCTTGACGGCGCCCTTGCCGTTGGCCTCACAAGCTGCCGACTCTTGGTCGAGGACGTCTGCCTGCCCAGAGCCCTTGGTCGCGCTGACGGCGATCTTCCCGCCGCACAACGAGCTGAGGTCAGTGATCTTCAATGGGTTGCCGCTGTTGACGATCAATTGCGAACCGACGGTCAGGTAGTCGATGAGATCAATCGCCTCTTCACGCGACTTCGTGTCGGAGATCGTGTCCAGCGCCGCGTCGAACTTGCCACCCTGCAGACCGGACACGACGGTCGGGAATCCAGTGTTGACAAAGTCGATCTTAATTCCGAAGAGATCGCCCAACGCTTTCCCGAAGTCGGGGTCCAGACCAATGATCGTCTTGTTGTCGGTGTCGAGGTATTCGTAAGGTGGATACTCGGCGGTCGTGGCGACCGTCAGCTTGCCGCTCGATCGAATGTCATCGGGCAGCAACGCGCGCAGCGCAGCGTTCGGGCCCGACGCCGGGCTGCTGGCAGCGCCTGGTGGCGTGCTGGCAGCGCTTGAGGGCGTGCCAGCCGCGCTGGTCTGCGGTGTCTTGCTGTTCTGGTCATCCGTCGTCGAACTTTTGCCACCGCTGCTGCAAGAAACAAGGCCGGCAATAACGGCCGCCGCTGTACCGATTGTGAGCAGCCGTTTGCCGGCTGGGGCGAATCCGTGAGTCCTTCGGGCCATCTCATTCTCCAGTTCGTGGAATGGTCTACCAGCGCGTCGGGATGGGTAGGGCGGCACGAGCCGCGAGATTGATGTTTCGCTGCACAAGCGGCAGCCGAACCAAGGACGATACGAACGGTGTCTTCACTGGCTCCATACTCGGAGGCAGCATGTGCGAGATGCGGTTGTAGATCGATGCCCAGCGCTGCGTGTGGTCGGTGAGCGGCTTCTGATCTCGCTGCCACTGGCGCAGTGCCGATTCGACGCTCGACGCGCCGGTGACGTACTCGGCGAGCGCGACGACGTTGAAGAATCCGGTGTTGGCCGCTTGCCCGAGCGTCGGCGGCATGCCGTGCGCTGCGTCACCCACAATGGCGGCCTTGCCTACGTGCCAGTTTTCCGCGCTGGCCTTCGACAGCAGATCCCATCGCCCGGAGTCGTCGATCCTGTCGACGACTCCGCGCAACCGAGGAAACGACTCCGCCCACGACTGCTTGTCGATCGGATGCTGACGGCCGCGCAGGTCGTCAGCTGGGCAGGTCAAGCAAAGATAGACGTAGTCGGGGGTCACCGGGTTATACAGCAGGGTGCGCCCCCGGTGCCAGTGCTCAGCTGCGACATCGCCGTCTTCGTTCGGCAGGCGCTTGATCAAGAGACGGGTTGACCCGACCGGGAATTCATGCACCTTGCCGTTCAAATCCAGGCTGTCGCGGATCTTCGAATGGACGCCGTCGGCGCCCACGACGAGATCGGCCGAATGAACCTCGCCCGACTCGAGATGCAGTTGACCGTCCGGCGTCGCTGCCGTCGCTTGCGACGACGTCGTGATCTGCGCGCCGGCCTCACGTGCGGCAACGATGAGGCACTCGTAGAGGTCAGCGCGCAACGCCACGTAAAACGGATCGGCAGGGCCAGCGTCGCGGCGCCAGACGAGTTTGTCGCGACTGTCCCGGACCTCCCAGCCGAACATCTTCTGACACCCCCGCTTCAGCAGCTCCTCGAAAACCCCGATGGAGTCGAGCGCCCTGATGCCGTTGCCCCACAGCCATATGCCGGCCCCAAACATCCGAAGCTCCGCCGAGCGCTCGTGGACGCAAACCTCCCAGCCCCGCTGCGCCAGCGCGACTGCCGTGACCAAGCCCGCCAGTCCACCACCAGCGATCTCGGCATGTCCCCTACTCGGCATCTATCTCCTCCAATGTGCCGCGTGCTTGGCGTGGACTCAGGGTCAGTTGGCGGCGATCATCGAGATGTCGACGACGGCATCGGCGTCGACCTCGATGAGCGCGCCCTCGCGCGCAAGCCCGGCGACGCCGAGCAGCGTGCTTGCAGGAAGGTTGGCCTCCGAGAAGTACTCACTTCTGACCTGGTGGATATCATCAAGCAATTCACGAGTAATAGGCACTGCCACATAGACCCGAACGCGCACGACGTCACTAAAACTTGCGCCTGCGTTATGCAATACGTCTTTGATGTTCTCCAACGTCTGACGAAGCTGGCTTCGCACGCCAGCCGCAAGGTCGTTGCCCTCACCATTTGCACCGGTCACGCCCGTCTTCCCCGAACAATAGATATGCCGGGCCTCCGAGGTGTCGATCACGACGGCGTCGGAGTACGTCACTTTCACCGCGGGGCCGTTTGGCGAGAATGCGACGTGCTGTGTGGTGTGGTGGACAGACCTGCGCCGTAGCTGCGTCATATGCGTGGCTCCGAATGAGTCAAGTGGTTTCGATGTCGGTCCGAGACAAGCGCCCGGCTTGAAATGCTGTGTGTTGTGGTCACTCTTGCAGAGCGCGTGCGTCGGCCTCTGCTAGATGCAAATCGTGCAGCAAGTCTTTGTTGTCGCCCCGATT
>Ga0164242_10006495_pt1 | contig 12849 bp, 7 predicted proteins | sample OricomgcompostMG_FD_108783 | JGI IMG/M metagenome (GOLD analysis project Ga0164242, IMG submission 108783) | Miracle-Growth compost microbial communities from Emeryville, California, USA - Original compost - Miracle growth compost (MG) ... | reverse complement strand
TCCTTTTTGCTGGATGGTTTCGTCATACACAATTTGCGGTTGCAATCCGGCGTAGCGCGCGATCATGTAGGAATCCGCGCCCCAGCCGCCGCCCCAGCCGTAAGTGCCGGTTCCGGCGAACATCTGCGAAGCGAAACTTTCCAGAAACGCCACATCCGCCGGATGATCGGGAACCTGCTTCAACGCCGGTTCCAACGGTTTTACTACGTTCTGAAAAAGATACGTCATGCGTTTGCGCGTATCGACATTTGTCGTCACGTAACTTCCCTGGGAAAATCCCAGATGATCGCCCAGCGAACCCCAGCCGTGATTGGCGATTGCCTGCACCGGCCGCGCCAATTCCAGCCAGGTTCCTTCGCTGAGATGATCGGGCGCGATGGAAATGAATTTGGCGTCCGGCGACACTTTTTCCCATTCGGTTTCTTGTCCCTTTTCAGGTGTGTCAGTGGTTTGCGTGCGATACCAGATAATCTGGATCATGTTCATCACCTTTTGTCCAGGACGTCCTGCGGCCATGGCAAATTGTTCGTCAGTCGCCAGACCCACTTTGAGCGGATCGGGATAGGTGTATGTCCATTGATTAAGAAAATCCACATTGCCGCCGCTGCCGTAAATGCTGGGCGCGCGCACCGAAGGATCGAACCAGGTGAAAATATCGTTGCGCCCGGTGGATTTCAATCCGTCGTTGACTTGCGAATTGAGTTTCGGCCAGGCATCGCCCTGTTTCCAAAACCATTTGTAATAGGTGAGAATAGGATTGTCATCGGCGATAATGTGATTGGCGGGAAAATCCGGCAATCCCTTATACGTGACGCCGCGCGCCGAAGAAACTATGGCGGGAATATCCTGCCCGCTGAAATCGCGATAGGCTTTTTTGTCGATGTCGTTAAAGCTGGGCGTGCTGTGATCGCGAATTTCACTGTGGATCAACGCGCCTTTCCAACCGGGCATGTCGCCAAAAGTGCGTGCTACAGCTGCGCCGGTGTCGTAAGTGAATTTCTGAATTTCGGGATACAAGCCGTCGGTGTTTTCCACTTTTTTGCCAGCTCTGTCGGTGCGGTTGAATTCGGGATGCAAGTCGTCTGCGGCGCGGCCTGGAGTTAATGTGGCCAATCCGCCGACGCCCGCGGCCAGCATGTCGTCCAGCCGTTTGCGCATGGCAGTGGTTTGATCTTCAGCCATCGCAGTGCCGGATCCGTCTTTCCAAATACGTCCATAATCCGCCATGCTGAGCAATTCGCCAGTGTAACCAATATCCGTTAATTCCTTATAATCGGTGGTGGCGCCGGCCCACATCACGATGGGTGTTTTGCCGGGCAATTCTCGGGGAACGATCGTTAACGGAAAACTCATGGCATCGCCGATGTCTTTCCCCGCGGTGTTTTGCACGATTGCCGTCACTTGATAACTGTCCGGCCGTAAAGTAGTATCCAACGGAACCGTTACAAAAGTACTTTTACCCGCGTCCAGTTCCGGAACTGAAATAGTTGTATTAAAAACACCCGCCGCTTTGATTTGTACTTTGGCGTTATGGAGCGGTTGCAATGTGTCATTGAAAACGCGTACTTGCACTTTGGCATTTTTTTCCATGCGATAAAATGCGGTGCGCCCGCCGCTGGTATCCAAAAGTACTTTTCCGGAAACGTATTGCACGGCGCTATTCAAAATGCGTACTTCATCGATGCGCCCATGAAAACGTTGGCCACTACTACCGACGCGATCACCGATGACGACAGGATAAGTGCCTGCTGTGATAGCGCCGCGATCTTTGAGTTGGGTTTGACCGATACGCGTGTTACCAAGATAAAAGGAAACGCCGCCTTTGCCGTCATAAGTGAAAGCGAGATGATACCATTGTCCTGCAACGAAAGTTTGCGGTTGCGAAGTGACGATGGCGCTGTCCGTGCCAAAACCTAATTGAGCCTGCACTGTAAATGTATCGCCACTTTTGTGAAGTCCCAGCAGATAGCCGGTGTTAGCTTGCGGAACAGCCTTGGCGTAATTGTAATATTTTTTATCTACCAAAAAGGCAAATACATTTTTGAGATTGCTGCTGGTTTGTTCGGCGTCTGGTGAAAACCACAGCTCCATTGTAAACGCGCCTTTTGGATTGAGGTCAGCAGTGTTTTTAGCAGTTGCGCCCTGGCGCGTGTCGCCTGGTTCGGCTTTTTCTTCCACCATCAAGCCGCCGCCAAACTTGCCGTCCGGCACAAAATGGCTGTCCTTGCCGCGCAGCGTCAGATCATGTCCGTGACCGGACGCATCTTTTCCAGGCGCGTCTGCATCAAAATGCCATAGCGCAACGACATTTGCTCCGGTTGCGTCTTCACCGGCGAAGGGCGCTTCCCAGGGAGATGTTTGGGCGAAAACGGGCGCAAGTGACAATAGCGTTAGCGCGCTGCAAGTTAGTAAAGTTTGAAGTTTCATGATTCATTTTCTTGTAATGCTCCCTCTCCCTGCCGGGGAGAGGGCTGGGGTGAGGGGCAAAATTGCTATAAACGTAAAAGTACTTTTAAAACGCCAATGACCCTCACCCTAACCCTCTCCCTGTCAGGGAGAGGGGATTTTATTCAGCATACATAATTAAGCAACACCTACTGTTTCAATACTTCCAACGAAACCGGCATCCAAATGCCGCCGGCAAATTTGCGGTCTAGCACGCGTACTGTAATTTGATTTTCTCCGCTCCACTTAAGATTATCACTGACATCCATCGCGAAACGTTTATTCCAACCATCAGGCCCGATATCGTGTTGCCCCACATATTGGCCATTGATCCAAACCCAGGCGCTTTCATCAACGCCGTCGAAAACTATATCCGTGCCGACTTGATCCGGTTTTGCCGGCAGCGTAAATGTGCGCCGATACCAGCCAACGCCATCATAATCTTTGCCAATTTGCGGTTCCCAGGCTTTGCCAATTTTGATATCGAGCCAGCCGGCATCTGAAAAATCAGCTCCAAACCAGTTGAGTTCCTGGCCGGTTTGTCCGGGATCCAGTTGAAACTTCCAGCCATCAAGAGGCATCGGGATAGTTTGTGCCACCGTTAGTTGATGGTCTTTAAATTCGGGTTTGTCGCGCAATGAAATGCCTACTTTATGAAATGGCCACAGCGCTTGCGAGGCAATCTGGCTGACATCATTGGATTTATCCTGTTGTGCTTTTTTAAGCAGCGCGGTGATTTGCGGTGTGTAAGGATGCGAATCCGCAATTGCCTGCACTGCTGTAGCGCGCACCAAATCGTTACTATCGCCCATTGCTTCTTCGAACACGTTGAGATTATCTGCGTTTGGTGTTTGAGTGAGCGCGCGCAATGCAGAGCGCCGCACCAGCGGATCGGCATCAAATTTTAGAGCTGCGGTTAATGCACTCTGGGCAGGTACGCCAATTTCGCCCATCGAACGCACTGCCGCGCGGCGGGTTAGAACGTTTGGGCTTTTCATGGCCGCTATTAAGGTGGGCAATCCCGCTGCACCTTGATTGGCCGCTGCCAGCACCTGCATCCGTTGTTGTTGCAATTGCGGATTGACATCTGCTTTTGCAATAACGCCACTCGCCAAAATGCCAGCGCCGATGGCTATGGCAAAAGTACTTTTCTCTAAGATCTTGCGGGATTTCATAAGTTTTCCTTTCAACTAAGTGTAGATTCTATTGTATCAAACGGATGCGTAGTTAGACTAAAGCTAAATCTACAAAAGTACTTTTATGTAAAGTACTTTTGCGCAGGAGAAAAAATGAGACTTCTCGGTCATCGTGGCGCCAAAGGTGAAGCGCCGGAAAATACTATTGCTGGTTTTATGTATGCAAAAAAATTAGGGCTGGATGCTTTGGAGTTTGATGTTTACCTGGCCAAAGATAACAAGCTGGTTGTGATTCATGATCCTACTTTGGATCGCACCACCAATGGCACGGGAAATGTAATTGATTTCACCAGCACGGAATTAGCATTACTGGATGCGCGGGCAGGAATTACGGATTTTTCGTTACCGTGCGGTGTTCCCACCCTCAATCAGGTGTTGGATGTTGTTTATGATATCCCGCTAATGCAGATCGAAATAAAACACGATAACCCTCAGCGACTGGAACAATTGATTCCACTGTTGGTGAAAACTATTGAGGAACGCCAGATGACACCACAAGTGATTATCACATCGTTCGACCCAACTGCATTAGCAATCTTAAAACACATGGCGCCAGATTATCCCACTTTCAGCCTTCTCGGTGCATTCGATTCTATTGAATGGGTCGATCGAGCCATTGCGCTCGGATGCACACAGGTGAATGTGTCACTTCAGAAAAGCTCTGCAGAGGTCGTTGCGGCGGCGCGCGAGGCGGGATTGAAAGTTGGCAGTTGGGTTTGTGACACGCCGGAAGATTTTGCCACTGCCACGAAGTGGAAGGTGGATTCTTTCACTTGTAATTTCCCGTCGGTTATTCTTCCGTTGATGGAAACAAGAGCGGCAAATTAGAATTTTGTCTCTGCCGTTTGGGAGACGTAAACCCTATAAAAGTACTTTGGCTCCTGTTCAGTATTTGTGCAAACGTCATATTTTTGTATTTGTCACACTGAGCGAAGTCGAAGTGTGACAAATACTATCATCGCTAAAAGTACTTTTGGTAAAGGCTTCGACTTCGCTCAGCCTGACAATTCGCACGAATACTAAACAGGAGCCAAGTACTTTTTACGCCACTTATCAAAATTAATGTTTAAAAAGTGGCTTTATGTGGCATACAAGATTAATGTTTATGCCGCGCATATTAGCAAGCCAGGAATCTTGCCAGTATGCGCGGCTTTTAATATTGCAACTACTTATCTCATGAAACATTTCAACTCCTCGAAAGTACTTTCACCCGCACTCGCCGGTTGCGCTTTCAGTTTGCTTTTAGCATCCTGTGCCTCCGCGCAACAATCGCCTGTCAATCTCGCTCTGGGCAAAAAAGTAACATTTAACAAAAACCCCAATTACGCTTTGTGCACCGATCCAGACGACAAGATTCAGTTGACTGATGGCAAGCTCGCCAGTGAAGGGCCGTTGCGCAATGTGGAAAACACCACTTCCATCTGGGTGCAAAAAGGAACCGTTGGCTGGGGCAACACAATGCCCGTTGTGATTACGATCGATCTTGGCTCGGAGCAACCGATCTCCGGCGTTTCCTACAGCACGGCTGCGGGACGCGCTGGTGTCACCTGGCCCGGCGCGATTTACATGGCCACCAGCGATGACAACAAAACCTGGCACGCCGCGGGGGATTTGGTGGCGCTTTCCCGGAAGAATGGCACACCGCCTGCCGATGGTTATGCGACATTTAAATATGTGACGCATGACTTGCACACCAAAGGCCGCTACATTTCGTTTGGTGTGGTGCAGACGCCATATGCTTTTGTGGATGAAATTGAAGTATTTAAAGGCGACGATGCCTTGCTCAATCAACCTGCCAGTGGCGAGGCTGTGCCCAGTATGGATGAATTGGTCAAACAAACCATTATTACTTCCTACGCGCAACGGCGGTTGAATGAGGATAACGCGGCAATTCGCGCGGAAGTGGCAAAGTCAAATTTGTCCGCCAGCAGTAAAAGTACTTTTGAGGCGCGTTTAGCGAAAGATTCTCAAGCAACAGCGGACATGCAGCCTTTGCCAGCCGATTTCAAAACGATTCTGCCGCTCAATGACACGCATCGCGATATTCTGGCCGTGCACGGAGAAGTATTAGCCGCGCAGGGATACAAACCTCTTACTGTGTGGGATCTGCATCGCTACGCCTGGCTGCCGCTTTTGGTGAAGCCGGATTCAAAAAGCAAGCCGCAACTGAATTTTTCGATGCTGCGAAATCAGTTTCGTTCGGATGATTTGTTGCTTACTAATGCGACTGGCCAGGAACAACATACTTCATTGCAACTCAAAAATCCGCCACAAGGTGCGCAAAAAGGCTGGTTGCAAGTTTATTCTGTGGCTTGGACAGATACGCAGCAAGGCACGCCGGTGGCGGATGCTTTGATGCCAATCGTTGCGCAAAATGGCAGCTATCCAATTGATATTCCCGCTGGCATGACGCGTAAAGTTTGGTTTACGGTGGATTCTTCCAAAGTTCCTGCGGGGTCGTATAAAAGTACTTTTACGGTGAATGGCGTTAGCGTTCCGATGTCGGTGAATGTTTCCAACATCGCAATGAACACGCCGCGTTTTTCGATGGGAATGTGGGATTACACCAACGTTTCCAAATATAGTGGGCTTAGCTCCGAAAACCGCCAGGCAGCTATTGAGATGATGCGTTCACATTATGTAGATACACCATGGGCGACCGGTTCGGCGTTGCCCATGCCAAAAGCATCTGATTTCACAGCGAATAGCCCGCTGATGGGAAAACTTGATTTCTCTAATTTCGATCAGTGGGTGGCATTGTGGCCAGGCGCGCGGCGTTACTTCACGTTTCCCAGCGTAGGAAGTACTTTTGCCGGCGCGGCGATGGGCACGCCGGAATTTGATGCACGTGTGGGAACTTGGGCAAAAGCACTTTCCGCGCATATAAAATCATTGGGATTGAAACCGTCGCAATTGGGATTGCTGTTAGTTGATGAGCCGCATTCCGACGCGCAGGATGCCATTATCGCGGCCTGGGCAAAAGCGATTAACGCTGCAGCGCCGGAATTAACGCTTTTCCAGGATCCTACTTGGGAACGTCCCGATCAGACGAAAATCCAGGACGCCATCACGCAGGCGGATGTCATTTGCCCCAATTTCCCCATTTTCAAACGCGGCGGAGAACCGGTGAAAAAGTACTTTGAGAACCTGCGCGCGCAAGGCAAGGAATTATGGTTTTATCAATGCACCGGCCCGGTGCGGTTGTATGACCCGCAAGCCTATTATCGCGATCAGCCGTGGCAGGCTTTCAACATCGGCGCCACAGGCCAGGGATTCTGGGCATTCGGCGACACCAGCGGCGCGGCCACTTCGTGGAATGAATATGCTACAGCGCGCGTCAGCTATGCGCCGGCCTTCATTGATAAAGACACGGTTTATGACAGTGTGCATTGGGACGCCGCCCGCGAAGGCGTGGAAGATTATGAAGAATTGGCCATGTTAAAAGATGCCATCAATGCTTCTGATAATTCTGCCTGGAAATCCAAAGCGCAAAAAGTGCTGGATAACGCCGTCGCAAAAATCACCGGTAGCTGGACGGGTGATTACACATGGAAAGAGGGAACTGATCCTGAAATGGTCGATGCGCAATTGCAAAAGGTGCAAGATTTGTTGAAATAGAGTGAATCTCGCTACCGTAAAAGTACTTTCTAATAGATCCACGGATATTTTTATCCGTGGATCTATTGTTTTTCATGCCGAAAAAAATATATTGTTGTATGATAAAAATATACTTGTTCAGGAAGGAAATGAAATTCAATGACAATCCCCAAAACTAAAAAAGTCGCATGTATCAGCACTCACGCCAATGTGCGTGTCGAAGAAAAACCGATGTCCATACCGGGAAAAGGCGAAATGTTGATTCGTGTCGTTTGCTCTCTCATCAGCCCTGGGACGGAATTAAGCGGTTTGCGTAATCGCCCCGCGGATGGTTATACGGGTGAGGAAAGCTGGCGTGAGTTTGGTTATCAAAATGCGGGAATTATAGAGGACGCCAATGGTTGCGAAGGATTTAGCAATGGTGACCGCGTGGCGTGTTTGGGCGGTGGTTATGCGCCGCATAGCGATTGGGGAGTGGCGCCGCAACATTTGGTGTGGAAACTGCCAGATGCCATCAGTTTTGAAGAAGGCGCGTTCACTAATCTGCTGGGAACAGCATTATGGGCGACGCGGCGTTCGGGAATTGTTTTTGGCTCGCATATCGCTGTTGTGGGACTGGGAATTGTGGGGCAGCTCATTTGCCAGATTTCTCAACTCACTGGCGCGCACGCTATCGGCATTGATCGCGTGGAAATGCGTAAACAAAAAGTGCTGGAACTCGGCGCGGAATATGCCGCGGATTTTGATCCTGAAAATGTGGAAGAGTGGAAGCAAAAATACACGCGCGGTTACGGCCTCGATGCCGGAGTTGTGGCGTTTGGCGGCGATGCCTCCGGAGTTCTGGGACATTTGGCGGCTGCCATGAAAAAAGCGCCGGACACGCATCAATACGGAAAAATAGTAATCGTGGGTGGCGCAAGTGTGAACGTGGCATTTCCCACTGCCTTTGGCAATATTGATATTTGTGCTTCTTCACGCACTGGCGCGGGCTATCATGATAAAGTATGGGAGCGCGGCGGCGAATATCCTGAAGCGTTAGTTCCGTGGAATACGCGGCGCAATTTAGAAGAATGTTTCCATGCCATCGCCGCCAAGAAATTACATGCGGAGCCGCTGATTACCCACCGGATTACATTGGACGAAGTGCCAGATGCCTGCAATCAACTAGTGGAACATCCCGATGAAGCGCTGGCGGTTGTGGTGCGGTATGAGCATTGAGTAAAAGTACTTTTTGTGCAAATTTAAAAGACCTTCTGCCTAATGGCGGAAGGTCTTTTAAATGATTGATGATTATGGCCAGGTTTTCTTTACGTTAAACATATTCTTATTTGCCCAAGCAAGATTTGCGGGAATATATTTCACATGGCCATCCGCGAACAAATAGTTGCCGCCGCCTTCGTGGCTTTGCGGCTCTCCTGGAATAGTCGTTGCATCGCTATTAGTAAATGGTCCGATTTGTCCGCCATGTAATACCGGTATCAGGCTGTAACTACTGGGATAGAGATAATACCCGTTCCCTGTATAACCGGCGCTGTTGGGGTCGCCGATAAAGATGGTGTCTGCAGGTTCTTCAATATTGGGCAGTTTTAAATAACTGAGCGTAGGAGTTTCCCACACATTGGTTTGCCAGCCAAAGCCGTCACCAGGTGTTGTTGCGCCGCTCGCCGCGCTGGCATAATGTGTACCGCAGATATTCCAGCCATAACTGCCGCTGTACTGGATTTTGCCTGCAGTGGGACAGATGAAGACTTGCAGGTTTTTAACGTACGGCTGAAATATCTGATACCAAGCGCCACCGGTATATCCCATATTTGCTACTGGATATGTTTCGTCGTAATCCTGCAAATACATAACAGCAGCAAGACCAATCTGCTTAAGATTCGACTGGCACGAAGCCTTCCTTGCCTGTTCCCGTGCACGCGCAAAGACAGGAAACAAAACCGCAGCAAGTATTGCAATAATTGCAATGACGACCAAAAGTTCGATGAGAGTGAAAGCACGTCGATGGAAAGTCCTGGATTTTGACATTTCTTCTCCTTTACAGATTAAGTAAAAAGTACTTTTATTATGCCACAATTTGTGAGATTTGAAACATTTATTTTTCCAAAAAATGTGCGGCTGCATCAGTGGATTGTTTATTGCTCATTGTTGATTGATTCGGCTAAACTGTTGAAACACGAGGAAAGAAGGAGACAAGATGCGAAGTATTATTCAAACGATACATAATCTCGGCCTGGCGTTGTGGTGGGGCGGCACGTTTATGGGAACTTTGGCAATGAATCCTGCGGTGGAAGTGCTGGATGATCCCGATGAGCGCGACAAAATGGTGGACGAAGGTTGGGCGCTTTTTCAACCGTGGGCGGCAGGTGGATTGTTGGGCGCGATTATCACGCATATTGTTCTGCGCCGTCAGGGGCCGGAAAATGCTTCTTCCGGCTATAAAATTGTGGCGCGGTTGAAGGATTTATTATTTGGCGCGGCTGTCGCTTCCACGCTCACCAATATGGCGATGGGTGAATATGTGATTCATGATGAACCTGCTTATTTGCCGGATGAATCATCCGATGAAATCGCCGAGGTAGAAAGCGATCCTTGTGTCCTGACGCAACAAGGCTTGACGCCAGCTGCTTGCGCGCAATTGTTGACAGGCGTCGCGCTCTTCGCCGCCGGCGCATTTTTGGCAGTTAGCAATGAGTGATGAACTAAACAATTAGCTAATTTGTCACATTGAGCGAAGCCGAAAAGTGGCAAAATGTCTTTACTCTAAAAGTACTTTTACGCCGCTTTGGCTTCGCTCAACGTGACAAAAGTACTTTTTCCATTACTCTTTAATTTTCATGCAGCTCTTAGGACAAAACACCGCTGAATTAGAATCGCTTTTTCAGCAAATGGGACAGCCATCATACCGCGGCCGGCAGGTGGCGCGCTGGATTTATCAACGCGGCGCGGATTCGTTTATATCGATGAGCGATCTGGGCAAAAATTTGCGCCAGAGTTTGGAGCAAACGCATCAATTACAATTTCCCGCAATCGCAAATGAAGCGCGCTCGCGCGACGGCAGCATCAAATATCTGCTCGAAATGCAGGATGGCGAGCGCATCGAAACGGTGTTTTTGCCGTATGAAAATCGCGTCAGCGTCTGCGTTTCCAGCCAGGCCGGTTGCGCCATGGGATGCAAATTCTGCGCGACGGGAATCGGCGGGTTCCGCCGCAATTTAAGCGCCGCGGAAATCATTTCACAAGTACTTTTAGCCGTCCGCCACACGCCGGAAAAATGTCCGTCGCACATCGTTTTTATGGGAATGGGCGAGCCGCTGTTGAACTTGCGCGAAGTGTTGAAAACCATCCATTTGATGCACGATGAAATGGGTATTTCGATGCGTCATATCACCGTTTCCACGGTTGGAGTTTTGGATGCGATGCGACGTTTGGCGGATGAAAAATTACCAGTGACATTGGCGGTTTCGTTGCACGCGCCGGATGATGATTTGCGTAAACGATTGATTCCCACATCTGCAAAAAATAGCGTTCGAGATATTGTGGATGCGGCCAAATATTATGTGGAACAAACCGGCCGCCGCGTGAGTTTTGAGTATGTGGTTTTGGGTGGCGTTAATGATGATGTTGCGCGCGCCACGCAATTGGCCGCGCTGTGCCGTGGCTGGCCGTGTCATGTGAATTTGATTCCGTGGAATAATGTGCCCGAGGCGAGTTTGCAGGGAACGGAATTTCACGCGCCGGATCGCGATCAGTTGGCGCGTTTTCGTGAGACACTGGAAAAACGCGGCGCGACAGTGACGCAGCGCGTGCAACGCGGCGCGGATGTGGCGGGAGCCTGCGGGCAATTGCGCGCGCAAAAACAGGAATTGATACAGATTGGCGGCGCGTGATAAAAGTACTTTTGTTACGGATAGAATGATAGAAGTGAAATGAGTGGGGGTAGGCCTCCGTGCCTGCTCAAATAAAATTTATTTCTTATTGCCGTTTTGAAAATGAAGGAGTCAGCAAAGCTGACATTCTATGAGCAGGCACGGAGGCCTGCCCCCACTCGTAATTGAATCAATTCGATTATCAAAAGTACTTTTACCCTGAACCAAAAAACCTGAACTCAGAACTACCATGACCTGGCTTCGCAAAAACTCATTCAGCATCATCAGCTGGTTTTTGGCGCTATTATTTTTCGCGCCATTTTTGGTCTATCCGATGTATCGCGTGCTCAGCGGCGCGTTGATTGAGAATGGCGCTTTTCATCCTGCTTTGTTGCTTTTACCTTGGCAGGATTTCACCTCGCGCAGCGGATTTTATAATGCGTTAATGGTGGCTTTGCTTGCCACTTTTTTTGCTTCTGTGCTGGCGCTGCCGCCGGCGTTTATCATGGCGCGGTTGCGCTTTCGCGGAAAAAATGTGTTGACCGCGCTGCTCTTAATTCCTCTTTTACTGCCGCCGTTTGTGGGCGCAATTGGCTTGCGACAAATGCTGGCGCGCGAAGGCGTGGTGAATTTGCTGCTGATGCGCTGGCATATTTTGCATTCGCCGATTGACTTTTTGCAGATGCAGCTTCCCATGGTGATTTTGGTGATGGGATTGCAATTGTATCCGCTGATTTATCTGAATGTGGCGGCGGCGTGGGCCAATGTTGATACATCGCTGGAAGAAGCCGCTGAAAATCTGGGCGCCGGCGGCTGGCGTATTTTCCGCAGCGTCACGTTGCCGTTGCTGTGGCCGGGATATGTGGCGGGCGCGTTGATCGTTTTTATCTTTGCGTTTACGGATTTGGGCACGCCGCTGATTTTTAATTATCGCTCCATCACGGCGGTGCAGATTTTTAACGCCAGTTCCGATGTGACCAATCCGATGGGATTTGTGCTGGCGTTTTGGCTAACTGTTTTGGCGGCGGGCATCTTTTGGCTGTCGCGTAAAACCTTATCCAGCGCGGCGGCGGGACGCCTTGCGACAGTTTCCCGAGGCTCGCGCCGCAGCCGCGAAACCAACGCCAAACTTTGGCAATTGCCCATCGTTTACGGCGTTTTGGGAATTATTATTTTCTTGTCCATGCTGCCGCATATCGGCGTGATTTTAGGATCGTTCGCGCACGATTGGACAAACCGGTTGTGGCCGCAGTGGACGCTGGAAAATTATGGAAGTTTGATTCACGATCCCAGCGGACTGGCGGCCAGCTCCATCAAGGTTTCGTTGATTTGCGCGCTGGCTTCGATGGTTGTTGACGTGATCGGCGGCGCAGCGTTGGCCTACGCCGTGGTACGCGGCAAAATCTGGGCGGCCAGTTTGCTGGATACGTTGGCGATGATTTCGCTGGCGTTGCCCGGGCTGATTTTGGCGTTTGGATTGTTGGTCGGTTTTTCCGGCACCTGGCTCGATCCGCTGTTTAATCCGCTGCCGATTTTGATTATCAGTTACGCGGTGCGGCGTTTACCGTATTCGGTGCGTTCGGTGAGCGCCGGTTTGCAGCAAACCAGCGTGATGTTGGAGGAAGCCAGTTTGAATATGGGCGCCAGTCCGTTGCGCACGATTTGGCAGGTGACGCGGCCGTTGGTCAGCGCTAATCTGGTGGCGGCGGGATTGCTGACTTTTGCCTTTGCGGTTTTGGAAG
>Ga0164242_10006494_pt1 | contig 12852 bp, 11 predicted proteins | sample OricomgcompostMG_FD_108783 | JGI IMG/M metagenome (GOLD analysis project Ga0164242, IMG submission 108783) | Miracle-Growth compost microbial communities from Emeryville, California, USA - Original compost - Miracle growth compost (MG) ... | reverse complement strand
GACGGCGCGGAGAAATTCACTCCGTCGGTGCTGGAGTCGGAAACCAAGGCGGAATGGTATTTGCGCCAGATGCTGGGCACGGCGAACTTCGATGCCGGGCGGGTTCAGGCCTTCATGAGCGGCAATCTGTGCTACCAGATCGAACATCACCTGTTCCCGGACCTGCCCAGCAACCGGTACCGGGATATCGCCGCCCGCGTGCGTGCGCTGTGCGAAGAATTCGATCTGCCGTACACGACGGGTCCTCTGCTGCGGCAGTATGCGCTCACCCTCCGGACGATCCACAAATTGGCGCTGCCGGATCGCTTCCTCACCGCGACCTCCGACGACGCCCCGGAAACCGCGTCGGAGCGGAAGTTTCTCGGATATCGACCGTTCGCGGCCGCCGAGGGCGCACCGTCTCGTTCCCGCCGGGGGCTGCGCACCGCGCTGCGCGTGGTGGCGGCCAAGACCGCACTGCCGACCGGATGATCCGGCGGGTTCACCTCATCCGTGGGGGCGCACCGGCAGTTCGGTGAGTCCCCGCATGAGCAGGCTCGGCTGCCACCGCGGGGTGAACGACGGCGCCAGGGCCAGCTTCGGGAAGCGATCCAGCAGCGCGGTGAAGGCGACGGCGGCCTCCATCCGGGCCAGCGGAGCGCCGACGCAGAAGTGGATTCCGTGGCCGAAGGCCACATGTCCGGACGGCTTCCGGCCGATATCGAGTTCGTCGGGTGAACGGTATCGATCGGGATCGCGATCGGCCGCCGAGAGCGCGACGTAAACCAATTCCCCTGCGGGGATGACGATTCCGCCGATGTCGACGGGTTCCTCGGTGTACCGGACCGTGGCCCAGCCGACCGGGCCGTCGAGTCGCAGAAACTCTTCCACGGCGGCGGGGACACCGTCCGGATCCGCCCGCAGCGCATCGAATTGGGGCCGGTTGCGCAGCAGGGCGAAGGTGCCGTTGCCGATCAGGTTCACCGTCGTTTCGTGACCGGCAACCAGCAGCAGGAAAGCCATCGCCACCAATTCGGGATCGGTGAGGCGGTCGCCTTCGTCCTGTTCGGTGGCAAGGCCCGACAGCAGGTCGTCGCCGGGCCGAACGCGTTTGTCCGCCAGCAGCGCCGTCAGATATCTGCCCATATCGGCGGATGCGCGGTCGCGGTCCGCCAGATCTCCGGCGGCCCCCACCAGGATCTTCGTCCACAGCTGGAAATCGTCGCGATCGGTGAAGGGAACGCCGAGCAGTTCGCAGATCACGGTGACGGGTAGCGGGGTCGCGAACGCATGAAGCAGATCGACCTCGTCGTGCGCGGCCACTTCGTCGAGCAATCCGGCGGTGATCTCCTCGATGCGCGGGCGCAAGGCCGCCACCCGCCGCGGCGTGAAGGCCTTGTTCACCAACTTCCGCAGTCGCGTGTGTTCCGGCGGATCGGTATTGAGCATATGGGTGCTCAACGCCTGCGCATCCGAATTCGACAGCACCGCAGAGCCTTTGCGCCGGAACAGTTCGAAGGTGCCGGCCGAGTTCTTGCGCAAGCGCGGATCTGCCAGTGCCGCACGCGCTTCCGCATGGCCGACGACGACCCAGCACGGAATCCCGCGCTCGTGCGTGAACCGCACGTGGTGCACCGGCCCCCGGGCCCGCCAGCGCTCGTAGTACTTGTGCGGATCGTCGTGGAAGTCGTCTTCCACCAGCTCGATCTGCTCGGAAACCTCGGCCTCGGTCATGCTGTGCTCCCTGCTACCGGCGCCGATCGGCGCTCCCCACGGTGTCGGACCGGTCCTGACGGTGACCGTATCCAAAGTACCGAAAATCAGGCCGAGCCGCGGATGTCCGATTCGCGTAGAAATCGTTCCGCCCGAACCACTTTCATGGTCACTGCGGTGACAGCCGGTGTTCCGTCCATTGCCGTAGCTTCTCCGGATTGCGGATCGCCCAGATCCGGGTGATCCGGCCGTCGGCGATATCGAAGGCGTAGACGGTCGCGATGGCGCCGTCGATCTGTGCCACCAGGCCGGGCTGGCCGTTGACGGTGCGCTCGAGAAGTGTGACTTCCGCGGCGCGGGAGGCGATTTCGATCCATGCGCGAGCGATCTGCTCGCCACCGGTGATCGGATGACGGAAGGCGACCACCCGGCCGCCGCTGTCGGCCGTCGCGACGGCCCGTGGATCCAGGATCTCGATCAGTGCCTCGATATCCTTCGTCTCCCACGCGCGTTTGAAGTCTCGGACGACCTCGGCACGCTCGTCCCGAGAGGGACGTGCCGAGGTCTGGATACGACGGCGTGCGGAGGAGGCCAGCTGTCGGCAGGCCGCGGGAGTGCGGCCGACGATATCGGCGATCTCGGCGAAGGAATACCGGAAGACATCGTGCAGGACGAAGGCCACGCGCTCGGCCGGCGTCATGGAATCGAGTACGACGAGGAACGCCATGCTGATCGATTCGTCGAGCGTCACCCGGTCGGCCGGATCGGCCGGTGCGGGCGCGCCCCACTCGCTGCGGTCCGGGACCGGCTCCGGAATCCACTCACCGACGTAGCGCTCGCGGCGAGCCCGCGCCGAACCGAGCAGATCCAGACAGATGCGGCTGGCCACGGTCCGCAACCAGCCACCCGGCGCCTCGACGGCCTGCTGTTGTTCCGGGGACAGGGCGTACCAGCGCGCATAGGTCTCCTGCACCACGTCCTCGGCCTCCGCGAGGGAGCCGAGCAGCCGGTAGGCGAGGTTGATCAGCGCCCGCCGCTCACCCACCACCACGCTCGCTTCCGGATCGGTCATGATCTCGCTCCCTCGTTCGGTACAGGTCCTTCCACTGTTGGACGAAACAGCACGCCGAAATGTGAGGTCCAGGTTGTATGCTGCCGTTCGCCGGTGACAGTCGGGGGGAGTACCCAGTGAAAAGAGCAGTGTGGGTGGCAATCTGGTTCGGCGTGGCGGCGCTTTCGGCGTGCGGTACGGACGATGCCGCTGATGGACCGGCCGTGGCCTCCTCCGAACCGGTTGCTCAGCAGGTCAGCGGATCGCCGGATCAGCAGGCCGGGTGCCCGCACTCGCCCGTGGCCTCGGCAGGGCCGTACACCGCCACCACCGTGCCGGTGCGGGAACAGACCGCGACGCTGACGACCGACGTGACGCTGCCGCAACTCGAGGGCGGTGAGCAGGCAGTGCGCGATCGGTTCAACGCGGCGATGCGCGCCTCGCTGGCCGATACGAGCGGCGGCGACGCGAGCGGTGCGCTGCACGACGCCCGGCTGCGCTGCGGGGAAACCAGCCGCGTCACCCGGATCGGGACGAAGGTCGTTGCGGGCGTGCTGATCACCGACCACACGTGGGAGGGCGGCCCGCATCCGGTCAACCAGATCGGCACCGTGGTGATCGACACCGGAACCGCGCAACCGGTCATGTTGCCGACGGCCTTGCGCGACCGGGCCCAGAGCTGGAACGCCCTCGCCGCGACCGCCCAGAGCCTGGTGCCCGCGGACGGGCCCACCCTGTTCACACACGCTCCCGGCAGTGACGATTTCGCCAACTGGGTCCCCTCCCCGGAGGGACTCACCGTCTACTTCTCCGTCGCGCACGCGCGGGGCGACTACTACCCGGTTCAGCTCCCGTGGAACCGAATCCGGGACCTGTTCGACCCGGCCGCGGTGGTGACCCTGTCGAGCTGACGGATCATCGGAACACCCGTCGGTCCCGCACTGGATTCACACCGTCGCTCCGACCAGCTGTCGATAGTCGGCGTTGCGGGCGACCAGTTCGTCGTGGGGCCCGCTGTCGACGATCCGCCCGTCCTTCAGGAACATGACGATGTCGGCCTCGCGGATGGTGGACAGGCGATGGGCGATCACCAGGAGGGCACATTCTTGTCGCACGTTCTGGATGGTCACGTTCAGCGCCTTCTCGGTTTCGGCGTCGAGCATCGCGGTGGGTTCGTCGAGCATCATCAGGACGGGCCGGCGGATCAGCGCTCGGGCCAGTGCTACGCGTTGACGCTCGCCGCCCGAGAGCAGGACGCCGTGCTCGCCCACGGGAGTGTCCAGCCCACGGGGGAGCCGGGAGACGAGATCGGCCAGCCCGGCGAGCTCTGTCGCGCGCTGCAGATCGTCTTCGCCGAGGCCCGGCTGCCGGTAGGTCAGATTGTCCCGGAGGCTGCCGAACAGCAGCGGCGCGTTCTGCTCCAGCAGGCTGATTTCCGAGCGCCACGCCCGCCGTGGTCGACCGGCGTAGGACCGGCCGCCGAGCAGAATATCGCCGCCGTCCGGATCGTAGAACCGGCTCACCAGGGAGAATACGGTGGATTTCCCGGCGCCCGAGTGCCCGACCAGGGCCACATGTCCCCGCGGAGGTACCGAGAAACTCACGCCGTCGAGAATCGGCCGCTCGTCGTAGGAGAAACGCACCTCGCGGAATTCCAATGCGGGACGCCCGTTCGCCGAGGCGGTCTCGATCGCCGAATCACAGTCGACGCCGACCTGCGGAATCTCGTCGACGTCCTCGGCCGGCAAACTCAGCGTCGATTCGATCCGGCTCAGCGCGCCCAAGGCCTTCTGCAATCCGACGGAGCCGTTGAACAGATCGCCGACCGGAATGAGCAGGTTCATCGCGAGGAGCATCATCGTGACGAGGCTGCTCAACTCCATCTGATGATTGGCCACCCGCACACCGCCGACCAGCAATGACACCACGAACGACCCGGTCACCGCCAGGTGCATGGCCGGATTTCCCAGCGCCTTCAATCGGGCCGCGCGCACGCCGGCGGCGAATGCGGCACCGGCCAGTTCGGTCAACCGCTCGTGTTCGCGGTCCTCGGCATTGTTGACCTTCACCGTGCGCACGCCGTTCAGCGCGCGCTCGATATCCGCGGACAGCGCGCCGACGCTCTCCTGCAAGCGCACCGAAGCCACTTCGATTCGCGTCATGACCAGCAACATCGCCGCCGCGGCGACGCCCACGGTGACGAAGACGATCGAGAACAACAGCCAGTCGAGATAGATCATCACCGCCACGGTGCCCACGAGTGTGATTGCGCCCGTGAGTATTTGGACGAGGCTGCTGCCCACGGCGTTGCGGATCACGGTCGAATCGAGCGTGACCCGGGAGATGAGATCGCCGACCCGCTGTGACTCCAGAGTGGGAATTCTCAGCCGCAGCAGATGCCCGGCCAGACGATGACGCACGGACAAGAGTACGGATTCGCTGGACCGCTCGAGTATGTAATTGCCGCCGGTATCGGCGACGGCATACAGGAGATAGGCCCCCACCAACGCCGCGAGCGACCACGCGATCGTCGCGCCCGCCGAGGCATCGCGGACGACCTGTCCGGCCAGGAGCGGTTGCGCCAACGACAAACCGGTGCCGACGAGAAGCAGTGCCGTCGCCGCGAGCAGCGAATTGCGTTGTGGTGCGAGAATTCTCAGCAGCGCCCCGACGCGGCGCAGCCAGGAATCGCGCTCTCGAATCTCACCGTCGTCAGCTGACATCGTCACCCACGTTCACATGCCGGCCGACCACGATCAGTCGACTGAATGTCGTCATGTCTCCCGCCTCCCCGACAAGCTTTCCGTCTGCTTCGACCCATGCGTGTGCGGCGAACGGCAACTCGGTGCGCACGCCGACACACCAGGTTGTCCACGCACCGTAGCGTCGGCTCAGCAGCGTCGTCGCCACGGACCTCGTCAGGCAGCCGTATCTTCCGGCGGCGTCGGGACTCACCTCGACGACCCGGCGCCGCCATCGCTCGGCATCGTCGAACGGGGCCGGACGACTTCCTCGGTGTAACTGCTTCAGGATCCATTCGATCCGTCGCGGTGGCAACCTGACGAGGACCCTCGCGGCGCGAACGGCCCAGGCCGCGGCCGAGCGCTCACCCCTGCGTCCGTCCGCCTCGAATTCGGTCCCGAGCGCCATCTGGTGGCTCACGACGGCACCAGCCCCACTGCTCGAAGGCGGCTCACCAGTTCGGCGACGTCTCGCTGCGCGGTAACGGCATCGACGTCGAACCGATCGAGCACTGCCGCAACGGGATCGGCGGCGTCGCCGGCGAGGAGCGAGGCGAACACTTCCGCTCCGACCGGATTGAGCCGCCAATACTCGCCCTGTTTCAAATCGAGAACGACGCCCCCGTATTCCGTTCGCACGAAAGACAAGCCGGGCCTCGGTGTCGTGGTATTCATGGTCCCTCCCACTCCTCAGGCTTTCCGCGCGCTACTGTCGCGCGGATCGAGAAAATTCCGTTCCAGATCGCGCAGCCAGAGTTCGCAGGCGATGGTGCTGAACATCGTTCCGTCTTCCAGTTCGAACGAACTGGGGCTGGCGCACAAATGCTTCAGTCGCTTCGAGTCGATCAGGCCCATGGCGCCGAGCCGCGAGTTCTCCCACAGAGCCACGAGTTCGTCGCGATGCTTGCGCAGGCCCACTTCGACGTCGTGTGATCCGCTGTCCTTGGTCTGCCGGCGCAGTACCTCGTCGGGCACGATTCCGCTGACCGCGGCCCTGAGCAGAGGCTTGTACGTCCAGGCGCTGACCCGATCCGGAACCGCCACCGACAGGGCAGCGGAAATAACTCGGTCATCGAAATAGGGTGCGGACAGGGGCGGCCCGCCGGATGCCAGTGACATGCGGTTCAACACGGCCACCGTCCGGGCCCCCTCGACAATCGACTCCAGTTCGACGTGGCGCCCACGAGCGGGCGCCAGCGGTTCGGCATCGGCGGCCATCCACGAGATTCCCTCGTGCACAGCATCTTTCGCCGCTGCCGAGGCCCACACCGGAATGGACGGAACCAGGGCCCAGCCCAGCATCGGTTTGCGCCGTTCCGGCACACCGGCGATCGGTACAGAATTCCTTTTCCACCACGCCCGGAAATCCGCGGGCTCGACCGCGCCGCGCACGAGATCTCGTGATCGCCAACCGCCGAGGGCGCCGAAACTGCGCAGTCCCCGCCATGCGGTGAGCGGGCGACGCCACAGTAGATCGCGGTAGAGCGTCGGCAGTCCGGTGAAGAGGTGATCGCCCCCGTGGCCGGTCAGGTGCACGGTGGGACCGAAGGTTGCCGCCAGTGCCGCGAGCGCACCTACCCGGCTTCTGCCGGCGATGAGCGGTGAGGGCTCGTTCAGCCAGGTCGGCCCCTCCTCCAGGCCGGCGTAGGTGAAAGGCAGTTCGGAATCGGGAAGGATCGTGTGCCGCACATGTGGCAGGTGCCGGGCGGCGAGCAGGGCCCATTCGAGGTCTTCATTGGCGGAATCGCGTCCGCGTGCCGTCAGCAGCGTGATCTCCGCCGGTCCGCGGGCGGCGAGAAAACTGATCGACGTCGAGTCGTAACCGCCGGAAAGTTCGCAGGTAACCGTGCCACCCGCCGCGGTCCGAGCCCGTACCGCCGCCTCGAGTCGGCTCCGTACCTCGTGTGCGCCCTCCTCGAGGCCCCGGACGGCGGTCCTTTCACTCGCGCTCCGCACCATCCGGGACGTTCCGGTCGGTGTGATCACCAACCCGGTACCGCGGGCGAGCGGTTCGATTCCCGTGAGCAGCGGACGTTGTGCGAGGTGATGCGGAACGGGTTCGAGCAGATGTGCGGCGAGGGCACCGGCGTCGAGTTTGCCGCCGACGAGGTGCCGCAGGGCGTGCACGGTATCGGCGGCGATGTCGATGCCGTCCACGCGGGCGCGGTACAGGCCGCGGGATCCGTATGCGGCACCGTTCAGGTGGATGTCGCCGTTCACCTCGACGATCGAGTGAAACGATCCGTCGATCGCGTCCAGGATCACTCGCCATCGAGCCGGTGAACCTGTCGACATCGCATAGTCGAGGACGGCCTGCTCGCTGATCAGAGCGTGGCCGAGGATCACCACCTGCGCCGCGCGGCCGTTCGCGTGAATGACCGGCCGGTCCGGGCAATGTCCGACGACCATCGGACGTCCCGAACGGTGCTCTGCCAACACCCGCGCCCACGGGAGGAGACGCCTGGCGATGCTCACTGCCGCCCCGTGGTCGGGCAGAACGACAAATCCTGTCCGAGCATCGCCAGTCATCCTCCAACCCCCTATGATTCGAGCTCGGTGGTGACGGCTCAGATCATTCCGCGACGTCCGACCAGCAGGTCGGATTCCGTGGTGAAAACGCCCCCGGTGAGGTTGCGGAAATCGCCGCATTTGGCGATCACCGGCTTCTCGTAGATCTTCTTGTCCGAGCTGTCTGCCGTGTTCTCCATCTTCACTTTCCTTCCTTTCCTCGCACTCCCCTTGGAGGCGGTCTCATTCCGAGTCGTTCTGTTCGACTCGGACGTGTGCAACCGAGAATTGATGGAGTCGTGGATTCGAGGAAAGCGGATCGCGCCGGAATTTCGACGCACTTGATCAGTCCCCCCGTGCTGCCGGTCCGAACGAACATGTCGTTCCGGATGTAAGTCGCTATCCCGCAAGGAATTTCGGGCCTGTGCGAATCCTCCCCCGATATCGCCCGGCGACCTGCCCCCGTCCCCGCCCGCTATTCTGCGCCGTATGCCACAGCCCGTCAAGGATCTTCGCGAATTGCCCTCGAAAATAATTGCTGCGCTGCACTTTTCGATGCGGTGCGATCAGTCGCCAGGGGCCCTCGGCTCGAGCTCTCGCACGTCCTGAGCGGCGACGTCGGTGAGCGCCATCGAGGGCTTCGGCCACCGACCACGCCACCGGGTTACGGCGGTCGAGCCGTGCGGAAACGGTGCATCCGGACATCTCGACGCGGAACCGGGGGCGTTACTCTCCCGCGATCGGGGGTAGTTCCCGAGTGGATCGGACAGCTGCCTCGCGTCGTCGTGCGGGCGTCCCGTGTGCAGGGGATGCCGGCTCGACCGGGGGCGTCGGTAGTGCGGCCGGTTCCCGCCGTCACCCACACGGCAGAGCGGTTGTTTCGTATGCTCGTTGGTAGCGAATGGGGAGGGTCGTCGGTGCCGGGCCTCGCGGGTCCGGCGATGGAGGAAGGTCCTCGCGGATGGACAGGCGCGAGGTTGCCGACATGGCGCGAGACTGGTCGGCGGCCCTGGTCGATTGCGGTGGCGTGCCGACATCTCTGCCGCGCGTCGAGCAGTTGACCACGTGGATCGTCGAACTGGACGTTGCCATGTCGGCCGAGCCGTTCGATCCGTCGCCCGCATACCGCGTCGGGGTCGAGATGGTGCGGTGGAAGCTGACCGACCCCGCATTGATGACCCCGTCCGCGACGGTGCTGGCCGGTTTGCTGGAACGGTCGCAGCGGCCGGATAGCACGCGGCGGTTCGGCGCGCTCCTGGGCGAACTCGGCCGCGGCTACAGTGCCGAACTGTTGAAGGTCCACGCGGACAGCCGCGAGGTTGCCGACCAGCGCTTCCGCGTGGTGTTCGACAACGCTGCGGTGGCGATCGCCCTCTACGACAGCAACGGCATCACGCTGGAAGCCAACCGGACCACGGCACGGATGGTCGGGATGAAGCCGGAGGAACTGCCGGGCGTGGCTGGTCTGGATCTGATGCATCCCGAGGATCGCGACAAACTTCAGCAGGTGGTCGTCGACCTGTACCAGCGCCGGTATGGCACCGTGCACTTCGAAGGCCGCTTCTGCCGTCCCGACGGCACCGTCTGCTGGGGTGCCTGGACGATGACGCTGGTGCGCGGAGCGGGTGGGCGCGATCTGCGGCTGCTCGCCGTCGGAGAGGACATCACCGAACGGCGCGCGATGGAGCGGAAACTGTGGTGGCAGGCGCGCCACGACCCGTTGACGGGACTGCCCAACCGACACTGCCTGCTCGAGCAGTTGGAGGCCATCGTCGCGACGGCCGGTCCCGCCGACCACATCGGTTTGTGTTTCCTCGACCTCGACGAGTTCAAGCTGATCAACGACCGGTACGGCCACCGCGCGGGCGACAGCGTGCTGGCCGAGGTCGGTCGCCGGCTGGACGCGACGATGACCTCACCGGCGGTCACGGTCACCCGCATCGGCGGAGACGAGTTCGTCGCGCTGCTCGCACCTCCGTGTGACGAAGAGGCGGCGCACGCCGCCGCCGAGACCATGCTTGCGACCCTGCGGGAACCGGTCCCGGTCGGTCCCACCGATCTGCTGGCGATGTCGGCCAGCATCGGCGCCGTCGTCGCCCCGGTGGCGGGCGCGAACGCCGAGAAACTGCTGAACGATGCCGACGTGGGCCTGTACCGGGCCAAGGCCGCCGGCCGCGGCACCTGGGTGCTGCATCGCGACGAGAGCAGTCGCGCCGCCGAGTAGATCAGCGCCGAGTAGATCAGCGCCGAACAGATCAGCGCCGCGGCATCGCGAGTTCGCCGCGCCGCGCCGCTCGCCACCACCGCTGCCCGGAATCGATACCCCTGCGCATCGTGCGCACGGCGGGAACCTGTGTGAGCAGGTGCATCTGGTATCGCCACGGCATTTGCAGCCCGTGCCGAACCGCCATCGCATAGGCGAACTGCACGGCGTTGCGGTCCAGATACCGGTCGGCGTGTTCGAACCAGGTCATGCTGGCACGGGCGGCGGCCTGGATCGGGCGCATCGCCGCGCGCCGCTGCGCATCGTAATTCTCCAGCGCATCGGCGATCTCGCCGTGCTCGTACAGGCTCTGGGCGAGCACGATGGCGTCGATGATCGCCAACCGGGTGCCCGAACCGATGGTGAAGTGCGTCGTGTGCGCCGCATCGCCGATCAGCACCACATTGTCGTGATACCAGGTTTTGTTGGTCACTTCGGGAAAGGAACTCCACCTTGCGAATTCGCCTCGTGTCTTGCTGATCAACGAGTGACCGTCGAGAACGCGCGCGAATATCTTTTCCAGAAGACGCACATTCGCGGCGCCGTCCAGGGAATCGAATCCCGATTCGCGCCACGTCCGCGGTTGGCATTCCACGATGCAGGTGCTGATCTTTCCGGCGATCGACGGGTAGGCGTGGAACCAGATCCAACCGGCCGGCGTGTGTTCGAAGGCGAAAGTGAATCGGTCGAAGACCTTGTCGGTGCCGAGCCAGATATATCGATTCTCGCCGAGGTTCACCGATGTTCCGAAGCGATGATCCTCCAGCTGCCGCACCCGGCTGTTCGCGCCGTCGGCAGCGATGACGAGATCGGCGTCGTCGAAGCCGGACAGATCGTGAATTTCCCGGCCGTGCTGGACATCGACGCCGAGGTCGGTGGCCCGCTGCGACAGCACATCGAGCAATGCCGCTCGCCCCATGCTGAATCCGTAGCCCGGGAAATATGCGGTCCCGTCGTCGCCGACGTGGATCGCCTGTTCTCGCCAGAGCACAGAGCCGGCCCGCACCGTCTGTGCGCTGTCGGGGTCGTTCCGGTACAGGATGTCGAGCAGATCGTCCCAGTAGACGACGCCCCAGCCGTAGGTGGACCCGGGAGGATCTCGGTCGATCACCGTGACGGCATGGCCCGGGTCGCGCCGCTTCATCGAAATGGCGAAGTACAGTCCGGCGGGCCCGCCACCGACACATACGATTTTCATTCGGTCACCAGTTCCGGCCCGGTCGGTCTATTCCGGCATCACACAATCGGTATCGGACGCGGCCGAGCCCGGCACGCTGTGCGTGTCCGGGCTCGGTCATCGGCACTAGAAGCTTCCCCAGCCGCCGCCGAATGGGTTCCACCAGCCGGGATTACCCCAACCGCCGTTACCCCAACCTCCGTTACCCCAGCCGCCGCCGTTACCCCAGCCGCCGCCGTTACCCCAGCCGCCGCCATTTCCCCAACCCCAGCCGTTCCCGTGGCCCCAGCCATTGCCGTGGCCCCAACCGGGATTGTCGACGGATTGAGTTGCGGATGTCGACGTCGTTGCTTCGGTGGCGGATGCTTGTGTCGCGGCTGCGACGACCGGAACCGCAGCGATTGCGGCCATTCCGGCTGCTGCTGCCAACCGGGCGAATTTCGAGTGTGAATTCCTTTTCTTGATCATGATGGACTCCAGATAGCTGTCCCGACCTGGTGGAATTCTACGCGTTTCCGCCGTGTATCAGAAAGTTGCCGAATCAACCCTTTTGCAATGTCCGGCCGCCGCATTCGGCAGGGTTCGCGGGTCCGTAAATATTTCGGTTTCCAGGGCAGCGGCAGACCTGAACAGGATGAACCGATTTGTGCCCTCGGCAGGATTCGAACCTGCGACACCCGCTTTAGGAGAGCGGTGCTCTATCCCCTGAGCTACGAGGGCGCGGACCGTGCGCGGAAATGTGGAAAACCCCGTTTCGCAACGGAATTCGCACCTGCCTCGCAGTGGTCCACGATGCCTGTGCCTCCCGGGGGTGACGATCAGGCGTGGTCAGTCTAGCGTGTGGCGGGCCGGTGGCCACTCCGCCATGGGGCGACCGGTCTCCGGCGCCTCAATGCGGCAAGGACAAGAAATCCTCGACCGGGCGGCGCGGGGTGGGCGGGACGAAGGTGTCGTGGGGTGCGGTGCCCAGGCGGATGAGTACCTGGGGGATTTGATCCGGGTCGGGGAGGAGCGCGCGGATCGCGCGGACGGCGGCCGGGATTTCGGTGATGTGGGTGAGGGGGCAGGTCGCCAGTCCGGCCGCGGTGGCCGACAGCAGGGCGGTGGACAGGGTTTCGCCGGTCGCCAGCCATTCGTGCGGAGTGTTCTCGGCGGTGCTGAGCACCACGAGGGTGGCGTGATCGGGTTCGCCGGTGCGGTGCGGGTCTCCGGACGGGACGGGAAAGTCGCGGCCGACGTCGACCAGTGCCGCCTCGCGGGCGGTGGGCAGAGCGTAGGACGGTATCCCTTCCGGAAGATCGAAATTGCCTGTCCACCAGCGTAATTCGGTCTGGTAAGGGGTGTCGAACTGTTGCAGGGCGGCGGTCTGCTCGGAAGCGGCGGCGAGCCGGGGCCGCACTGAATCGTCGACGGCGTTCAG
>Ga0164242_10006493_pt1 | contig 12853 bp, 11 predicted proteins | sample OricomgcompostMG_FD_108783 | JGI IMG/M metagenome (GOLD analysis project Ga0164242, IMG submission 108783) | Miracle-Growth compost microbial communities from Emeryville, California, USA - Original compost - Miracle growth compost (MG) ... | reverse complement strand
GCGCGGCCGGCGTCGCGTTCTTCGAGCCGCGGCTGTTCGTCGGCGCGGTGCTGCCGTTTTTCGTCGGCTTCGCGCTGGGGAATATCGACAGCGATCTGCGCGAACTGTTCGGCCGCTGTGTGCATCCGCTGATCCCGTTCTTCGGCTTCGCGCTCGGCAACGGCATCGATCTGCACGTGATCGTCACGAGCGGCGTGCCGGGCGTGCTGCTCGGCGTCGGCGTGATCATCGTGACCGGCATTCCGCTGATCCTCGCGGACCGCCTGATCGCGGGGGGCAACGGCGCGGCCGGGCTCGCGGCCTCGTCGACCGCGGGCGCGGCGGTCGCGAACCCGGCGATCATCGGCGAGATGATTCCGCGCTTCAAGCCGATGGTGCCGGCCGCGACCGTGATGGTCGCGACTTCGTGCCTCGTCACCGCGGTGCTCGTGCCGATACTGACCGCGATGTGGGTGCGCCGGCACGCGGCGCGCGATGCGCTGCGCGACGAACTGATCGGACCGCCGCCGGTGCAGCCGGCCGGCGGGCCCGACGCGCCGGTGTAACGACGGGTTCGGGCTACCGATCGATTCACGTTGAAATGAGCGCGGACGTCCTGGCGGTTTCGGCCGGGCGTCCGCCTTGGCATGGCCGGCGATGCCGCGCGGGGCCGGGTTCAGCCACGCCATCGGCGCGCCCGCGCCCGTTAAAAACGTTTCATCACGCCCCGCGCCGATCACGCTTTCTGCTGCTTCCTCGACGTTGACGCCGACGTCGACACCGCCTCGGGCGCCGCCCGCCGGCCCGCGTTTGCGCGCCCGTAAAAATCCTTCGCCATCTGCACGAACGCTGCCATCGCGCTCGACACATACGCGTCGTTGCGGCGGATGAACAGCGTCTCGACGCGCGCGAGTTCTTTCGGCAGTCGATGCGCGGCGACCTGGCCCGCGTCGATCGCCGCGGCGACGACGCCCTTCGGCAGCAGCGTGATGCCGACCCCGGCCGACACACAGCCGATGATCGCGTCGAGCGATCCGAATTCCAGCGGCCGCGCGGCGACCACGCCGCTTTCCGACAGGAAAGTTTCGAGCCGTTGACGATACGAGCAGCCGAACTGGAACACGATCGTTTTCAGATCGGCAATTTTCGCGAGGTCCTTCAGCGACCGCACGGCGGGGCTCGTCACCAGCACCAGTTCCTCGACGAATACCGCTTCCCGGTGCAATTCCGGATGCTCGATGGGCCCGGCGACGAACGCGCCTTCGAGCCGGCATTCGACGACGTCCTGCGTGAGCCGCGCGGTGGTCCCTGAACTGACGACGAGGCGCACGTCGGGCCACGTTCGCGCAAAGTGGGTGAGCAGCGGCGACAGCCGCAGCGCGGTCGTCGTTTCGAGGCTGCCGAGCACGAGCGAGCCGCACGGCGCGCCGTCGTCGCGCGCGGCCGCCTGCACGTCGTCGATCAGCCGCGCGATGCGGCCGACGAATGGCAGGATGCGCTGACCGGCCGGCGTCGGCGTGACGCCGCGCGCATGGCGCTGGAACAGCGGCAGGCCGAGTTCGTCTTCCAGCGCGCGGATGCGGGCGGTCACGTTCGACTGCACGGTATGCAGTTCGGCGGCTGCCTTGTTCATGCTGCCGTGCCGGGCCACGGCTTCGAAGGTTTTCAGATCCGCAACGTCCATGTTCACACGCGTACGAGGTCAAGGAGGAAAGGCGTGCGCGGTTGTACCGGCCACAACGCCGGCCGACGCGCACGGAATCAGCATAGCACCTATCTGCCGAAAAGATAGCCGGTATCGGAACATTTCAGTTCTTGAGATTACCGATTGCGCGTACGCTGCGGCTGTCGAACTCAATGAAGGACAGGAAATGGACAGGGCCATCGGGTGTCGCGCGCAACGGCCGGCCGGCGCACCCACCGTCAATGCGAAGTGGGCGACCGTCGCCGGCTTCTGCGCGAGTCTCGTCGGCATCGGGCTCGCGCGCTTCGCGTATACGCCGCTGTTGCCGGCGATCGTCGGCGCGCACTGGTTCGACGCGTCGATGGCCGCGTATCTCGGCGCCGCGAATCTCGCCGGCTATCTGGCCGGCGCGCTCGCCGGACGGCCGATCGCGGCGCGCGCATCGACGCCCGCGACGTTGCGGGCGATGATGCTGCTCGCGACGATCGCGTTCGTCGCATGCGCGTGGCCGGTGTCGTTCGGGTGGTTTTTCGCGTGGCGCTTTCTGGCCGGGCTTTCCGGCGGCGCGCTGATGGTCCTCGCCGCGCCCGCGGTGCTGCCGCACGTGCCGGCGCCGCGTCGCGGCATGGCGGGCGGCGTGATCTTCATGGGGGTCGGGATCGGCGTCGCCGCGTCGGGTACCGTGGTTCCGCTGCTGTTGCAGCGCAGCCTGCACGCGACGTGGCTCGGACTCGCGCTGCTGTCGCTCGGGTTGACCGCGATCGCGTGGAAGGGCTGGCCGGCGCAGGCGCCCGCATCCGCATCCGCATCCGCGACGGCCGGCGGCGGCTCGCCTCCGCATCGGCGCCGCCGCGCGCCGGCGTCGCGCCGGTTGCGCGCGTTGTTCGTCGAATACGCGCTGAACGCGGCCGGCTGGGTGCCGCACATGATCTTTCTGGTCGACTTCGTCGCGCGTGGGCTCGGACGCGGCGTCGCGGTCGGCGCGCAGTTCTGGGTGCTGTTCGGCATCGGCGCGACCGTCGGTCCGCTGTTCGCCGGCGCGCTCGCCGATCGCATCGGCTTCGGCCGCGCGCTGCGCGTCGCGTTCGTGCTGCAGATCGGCGGCGTCGCGATGCCTGCGCTCGGGCTCGGCATGGGTTGGCTGATGGTGTCGAGCGTCGTCGTCGGCGCGTTCGTCACCGGCACGGTGCCGCTCGTGCTCGGACGCGTGCACGAACTGCTCGAACATCACCCGGCGCAGCAGAACCCCGCGTGGCGCACCGCGACGGTCGGCTTCGCGCTGTGCCAGGCGGTCGCCGCGTACGGGCTGTCGTTCCTGTTCTCGCGCGACGGCGACTACCGGCTGCTGTTCGCGATCGGCACGGCCGCGATGCTGATCGCGCTGGCCATCGATCTGGTCGCCGCCGCCGGCCACGACGCGGACCCCCGCTAACCCCTCACCACGGAGCATTGGACATGACCACGCACGCAATGGAAATCACCGGCGACGAGCCGCCCGCCGGCGACGGCAGCGCGCTCGACGCACTGAAGGCGTTCTACCGCGCGTTCAACGCGCGCGACCTCGCGGCGCTCGCGGCGAACTGGGCGGACGGCGAGCGCCCGAGCATGGACAACCCGATCGGCGGCATCCGTCGCGGCTGGCCGGCGATTCGCGGCGGCTACGAAAAGCTGTTCGATGGACGCGCGTCGGTGCGCGTGACCTTTCACGACTTCACGAGCGACGGCGGCGACGACTGGCACCTGTTCGTCGGCCGCGAGAAGGGCGTCTGCACGCTCGGCGACACGACGCTCGACGTGCGCTTTCGCACCACGCGCTGGTTCCTGAAAATCGACGGCGCGTGGCGGCAGTTTCATCATCACGGCTCGGTCGAGGAGCCGGCGCTGCTCGCGAACTACCAGCGCGCGATCCTCGGCGCGCCGCTCGGCGAATGAACGCGATGACGCCTTCGACCGCCACAGCGGCCGCGACGCCCGCGCGCGGGAGTTATGCGCAGCGCAACGAGCCGTACTGGCGGCGCAACCTCGCGATCTGCGTGTTCGGCTCGTTCACGACGCTCGTGAGCCTCAGCATGCTGCTGCCGTTCCTGCCGCTTTACGTCGAGCAGTTGGGCGTCAGCGCGCCGGCGGCGGTCGTCCAGTGGTCGGGCATCGCGTTCGGCGCGACGTTTTTCGGCACCGCGATCACCGCGCCGCTGTGGGGGCGCCTCGCGGACCGCTACGGGCGCAAGCCGATGCTGGTGCGCGCGGCGTTCGGCATGGCGGTCGTGATGTCGCTGATCGGCGTCGCGCACAGCGTCACGGGGCTCGTCGCGCTGCGTCTCGCGGCGGGGCTGATCGGCGGCTATGCGTCGGCGTCGATCGTGATGATCGGCACCCAGGCGCCGCGCGAACGCGCGGGCTGGGCGCTCGGCGTGCTGTCGACCGGCGCGCTCGCGGGCAATCTGGTCGGTCCGCTGGTCGGCGGCTTCTTGCCGGGCTGGGTCGGCATTCGCGGCACGTTCTTCGTCGGCGGCGCGATGATCGCGGTCGCGGCCGTCGCGACGATGCTGCTCGTACGGGAGGACTTCGATCGCCGCGTCGATGCGAAGCGCCGCGCGGCGGCGCGCCACGATGCAGCGGACCGGCGGACCGGACGCGCGGTGATCGCGGCGCTGCTGCTGACCGCGATGATGGTGCTGCTCGCGAACATGTCGATCGAGCCGATCATCACCGTGTACATCGGCGAGCTTCAGGTGCCGCGCGAACATCTGGCGCGCGTGGCCGGCATCGTGATGGCGTGCTCCGCGTTCGGCAGCATGCTGACCGCGCCGCGGCTCGGCGCGCTCGCGGACCGCGTCGGCAGCTGGAACGTGATCGTCGGCTGCCTCGTCGCGACCGCGCTCGTGATGGTGCCGCAGGCGTTCGTGACCGCGTGGTGGCAACTCGCGCTGCTGCGCGGCGTGATGGGGATGACGATCGCGGGCCTGTTGCCGTCGATCGCGAAACTGGTCCGCCATGCGGTCGACGACAGCGATTCGGGCAGGACGCTCGGTTATCTGCAGTCCGCACAGTTCAGCGGCCAGGTGGTCGGGCCGCTCGTCGGCGCGCAGATCGGCGCACACGTCGGGCTGCATCAGGTGTTCTTCGTGACCGCGTTTCTGCTGGCGATGTGTGCGGTGCTGAATCAGTGGGTGCGCTCGCGGGCCGGGTGAGGCGGCCGCGTGGCGAGACGATGCGCGGGCCGCGGGGCGTCCGTGAGGTTCGCGTTACGCGGCGCCGCGTGTGGGTACGGCGCGGCGGACCCTGCCGCGCCGCCGCTGACTCTGGACCTGACCGGCCGCGCGGTCGGCGTGCCGGGACGAACGACGCGTCGGCGCGCAAGCTGTCGGCCGTGGGCGGCGAGCCGACCCGCGATCCGGTTCGCGGCCGGCCGTATCAACGCACCGGCACGAACGGCTCGGCGCATCGACTGTCGATAAGTGCGGCCGCAACGATTCGCTGTTCCCGTCGGACCGGCCGCCCGGCGCGATGCGCTCACGCGCGCCGTCGCGGCTCGCCGCGCGCCATGCTCGCGAGCACGCCGTCGCGCCGGATCAGCGCATGGAACAACGCGGCCGCGAAGTGCAGCAGGACCGTCGCGTACAGCGCGAGCGCGACCCACGTATGCGCGGCGCGCAGCCATGCGTACAGCGTCACGTTGTGCGGCGCGATCGGCGGCAGTTGCACGCCGGGCGCGAGCACGACCGGATAGCCGCCGGCCGACAGCATCGACCAGCCGATCAGCGGCATAGCCGCCATCATCGCGTACAGCGCGTAGTGCGACGCCTTTGCGCCGACGCGCTGCCAGCCAGGCAGGTCGGCGGGCAACGGCGGCGTGCCGCGCGTCACGCGAACGCCCGCGCGAATCACGACGAGCACGAGCAGCGCGATGCCGAGCGGCCGGTGCAGCGCGAGCAGCGTGTCATGCAGCCGCGACACCGTCGACACCATGCCGACGCCGACGAACAGCATGGTCACGATCAGCACGGCCATCAGCCAGTGCAGCAGCCGCGCGACGGCGGTGAAGTGTTGGGTTTCGCGTTTCATGGGGGCGAGTCTTGTCCGGATGGGGCGGGGGCCGCCGCGCCCGTCGCTTCCTCGCGCGTGCGGCGGTTGAACGACACCGCATACGCGGCCGAGCGCGCGGCGAGTAGCGGATCGTCGGACGGTGCGAGGCCGGCGGGCAGCACGGTCGGATCATAGTTCACGTCGCGGCACTGGCCGATGCGCTGCGGCGATGCGTGTTGCAGCACCAGCGTGCCGGCATCGATGCGCTCCCGTGCGGCCGGCCATTGGCGCGTCGCGTCGTCGGTCGGATCGCCCGGCGCGGCGACCGTCAGTATTAGATGCCAGCGCAACGGTCCAGCGGCGAGCCGCGCATCGAGGTCGCGCGACAGGAAGTCGGGCTGCGCTTTTTGCGCGGCCGTTTCCGGCTCGTATGACGTGTCCGGCACGACCTCCCAGCGCACCGGACGAGCATGGCCGGCGGCATCGGTCGCGATGAACGCGTTGATGCTGTAGAAGCGGCTGTTTGCGAAGCTCGACGACGGCGTATGCGTCGCCATCCACTGCCGGAACGGCAGCGTGTCCGGATGCGCGTGGTTGAACGCGGCGAGCTTCGCGGGGTCGGGCTTGCCGGTTGCCGGATCGGGCTTCGACGCGACCAGTTGCTGATAGAACTCCCGCGGCGTGCGGACGGCAAACAGCGGCACCGAATTCATCCCGGTTCGCCATTGCTCGCCGTCGGCCAGCTTGAACAGCAACGCGAAGCTGCGCACCGGCACGCTCGCATCGGGCGCCGACGGATTGCTGCCCGGAATCGCGAAGCGGCCGATCACCGGCGTACGCTGCTGCGGCGCGAACACCGCCGCGCGCGATACGCGCTCGCCGTTGCCGTTGCTGTCGAACCAGCCTTCGACACACAGCCCCTTCGCGTGATTGCGCCGGTAGCCGGGGTGAACGCCGTAGTTGGTTTCGAACGTGTCGATGAGATGCGGCGCATCGAGCCGCTTCGGCGTGAGCCAGCCGGCGGTCCACGCGAACGCGGCGGCCGCGCAGCCGACGGCGACGGCGATCGCCGCGAGCCGACACGGCATGCAGATCGTCGTGCGCGTCATCGGCGGGCTCCGCGTCGACGGGTAACGGCGCGCGAAAGCGCGCGGGGGCAATCGTGCATGTTCGCTCCAGTGGACAGGGGACGGCCAGGGGCGGCCTGTACTGTCGGGAACACGTCGTCGAAAGCGTTTATTCCACGAGGTCCGTGCAGGCGGGGAGGCCGGGCGTGCACGCAACCGTCGCTGCGGCCGATGCACCAGGCATGCGTCATGCTCGGCGGTTCGCTTCGTGTTTCCGATGCGCACGCGCCCCGCCATGTACGAACTCGATCGTCCGTTACCGCCGCCTTGCAGATTCCCTGCGTTTTTCAACTGGTCCATGCGTTGCGCGGCCGTGCTCGTCGCGGCCGCGTCGCTCGCCGGCTGCACGTCGTTCGGCACGAATTATCTGCGCGCGAATCAGGTCGATTACGCGCGTGCGCTCGGCGACGCGAAGAAGCGCGAGATGCTCGCGCTCATCGTCGGTCTGCGCTTCGGCGTTCTGCCTTCGTTCATCGAGGTCACGCAGATCATCGCCGCGTACCAGTTCGGCGCGAGCGGCGGCCCGGCGCTGCAACTCGGCGACGAGCGGGTGGCGGGCAGCATGGCGTCGGCGTCGGGCTCGGTTTCGTATGCGAACCATCCGACCTTCACGTTCGCGCCGACCACCGGCGAAGCGTATGCGAATGCGTATATCCGTCCGCTGCCGGCGTCGATGGTGCTGCCGCTCGCGGACAGCGGCATCCCGATCGATCTGCTGCTGCGGTTGACCGCGCAATCGATCGGCGGACTGCAGAACGACACGCCGCTCGGCGGTCCGCAGAGCGACGGCTCGCCGGGCTTCTTCGAACTGTTGCGCGTGCTGCGCCAACTGCAGCTGGCCGGCAAGCTGACGTTCCGCTACACCGAGGACGACAAGCACGTCGACCACATCTATCTGGTGATGGGCGGCGAGTCCGGCGACGACGACCGCGCGTCCGACGCCGCGATGGCGCGCGTGCGCGCGCTGCTGCATCTGTCGGCGCACGGCAGCCAGTACGAGATCGGCTATGGCGCGACGCCGGCCAGCAGCAACACGATACCGCTCGTCACGCGCTCGATTCTCGGCATCCTGAGCAATCTCGGCGCGCAGATTTCGGTGCCGCCGGCCGACGTCGCGAGCGGCGCGACGCGTCCGACGGTGCGGCTCGTCGGCGGCGAAACGCGGCCGACGGTGGTGGTCCACGTCGGCGACCGCGCGCCGGCCGACGCGTATGTGTCGACCGACTACGAAGGCAAGCACTACTGGATCGACCGCACCGACTTCGATTCGAAATACGCGTTCACGGTGCTGCAGAATCTGATCGCGCTCGCCGAGGCGAACGGCGATACCAAGGCGCCGGTGGTGACGATTCCGGCAGGGTGAGCGGGGCACGGCCGTTACGGCCGGACGAACCCGCGTGCACGAGCGCGAGCGCACCGGTGCCGATGCCTTCGCCGGAAGCCGTACCGGCCTTCGTCGCGCGGCTTTTGCGGCCCGATCGGCGATGCCCGGTGACGAGCTTGCCGAGCCGATACGCGCCCGTCGCGTTCGAGCCGTCCTCCGACCCGTCGCCGGCATCCTTCACGCCGTCGAACGGCGTTTGCGCGAGACCGACGCGGTGGTGATCGATCGACACCATGCCGCTTCCGATGTCGTCCGCCCGCGCGGCCGGGGTCGCGGCCGGGTCGCGGCACGCAGGCCGCCGGCGCCGGCGGGGTCTGCCGCAGGTTGTGACCGGCGCGGCGCGCGAGGTACGATGTGCCGACGCGCGGTCCCGAGCCGCGCGTTTGCCAGCGCATCGACACGGTTTTCGGCAGGCGGACCGAAAGCCGGCGCACCGCGACGTCACACGAACCGCCAGTGGACGGAGACGACATGGAATACGTGATCGGCGTGGATATCGGCACCCAGAGCACCAAGGCGCTGCTCGCGGATCGCGACGGCGCGATCGTCGCGCAGCATTCGTCGTGTTATCAGCCCGATACGCCGCGTCCGCTGTGGGCCGAGCAGTGGCCGTCGGTGTGGCTCGACGCGGTGACCGAATGCATCGCCGCGGTCGTCGCGCGCGCCGGGGCGCAGCAGATCGACGTCGCGTCGATCAAGGCCGTCTGCATCAGCAGCCTGTACGGCGGCGCCGGCATTCCGGTCGACGACGCGATCGAGCCGCTTTATCCGTGTCTGATCTGGATGGACCGGCGCGCGACCGCCGAAGTCGACTGGGTGCGCTCGCACGTCGACATCGCGCGGCTCGCGGCGATCACCGGCAACGGCGTCGACAGCTATTACGGCTATACGAAGATGCTGTGGCTGCGCGAGCACGAGCCGACCGTGTGGGCGGCCACGCGCCACTTTCTGCCGCCGAATGCGTACGTGATCTACCGGCTCACCGGCGAGATCGCGGTCGATCACTGCTCGGCCGGCAACATCGGCGGCGTGTACGACATCGCGCGGCGCGACTGGTCCGGCGAGATGCTCGACGCGCTCGGCATCGAGCGCACGAAAATGCCCGCCAGGCTGGTCGATTCGACCGACGTCGTCGGGCGGCTGACGCCGCAGGCCGCCGCGCAACTCGGGCTCGACGCGGGCACCGCGGTCGTTGCGGGCGGCATCGACGCGGCGGTCGCGACGTTCGCGGCCGGCGTTACGCAGACCGGCCAGCACGTCGCGATGATCGGCACCAGCATGTGCTGGGGCTACGTGAACCAGCAGGTCGACGCGAGCCACGGTCTCGTCGCGATGCCGCACGTGTTCAACGGCCGGCACGATCTGTACGTGTTCGGCGGCGCGAGCACCGCGGGCGCGTCGGTCGCGTGGTTTCGCGACCAGTTCTGCCACGCCGAAATCGAGGCCGCGAAGGCGACCTCGCACCACGACGCGCACCGTCTGCTCGAAGAGGCGGCCGCGCGCGTGCCGGCCGGCGCGGACGGCGTGATGTTCCTGCCGTATCTGATGGGCGAGCGCAGCCCGGTGTGGGACGCGAAGGCGAGCGGCGCGTTCGTCGGGCTGAACCTCGTCGATACGCGCGCGCACCTGTATCGCGCGGTGCTCGAAGGCGTCGCGTTCGCGTTGCAGCACAACATCGAAGCGGGGCGCAAGGGCGCGCAACGGCTCGACGACCGGCTGATCGTCGTCGGCGGCGCCGCGCATTCGGACCTGTGGATGCAGATCATCGCGGACGTGACCGGCTATCCGGTCTACACGATCCAGCAGGACGTGGAGGCGGCGATGGGCGCCGCGCTGCTCGCCGCGCTCGGCGCGGGGCTCGTCACGCGCGAGCGCGCGCAGCGCGGCTGGATCACGCTCGTCGAGCGCGCGACGCCGGACCCGGCGCGGCGCGCGCTGTACGCGCGGCGCTTCGGCGTGTACGCGGATCTGTATCCGGCGCTCAAGCCGCTGATGCATCGCCTGCAACAGCCGTGATGGCGCCTGCGAAGCGGCGGAGTAAAATGGCCCGCATCTTCGTCCCTCTTTCGCCCGCCATGAATACCCCGCCCGACCACAAGCGCAAGCGCCCGCCGTTATGGGTGCTGAACCTGCTCACCGCGCTGGTCGGCATCGTGACGCTGTGCGTCGGCGTGGGCTGGGTGATCTATAGCTGGAAGGTCGACCGCGAAGTGCCGTATTTCGCGATTCCGCTGGTGCTGTGCGTGCCGGTGATCGTCGCGGTGGCGTTCCGCAACATCTGGGATTGAGCCGGCGGCATACGATGATGCACGCGCATCCGCTGCGTCTGTGTCCGGGCGACGATCTGCGCGTCGCCATCGAGGACGCGCTGCGCCGCGAAGCATGGGGCGCGGCGTTCGTGATTCAGGGCGTCGGCAGCCTGAGCGTCGCGCAATTGCGGTTCGCCGGTGTCGACGCGCCGACCGAACTGCGCGGCGACCTCGAAATCCTCACGCTGGCCGGCTCGGTGGCGCCCGACGGCGCGCATCTGCACATGTCGGTCGCCGACGCGCACGGGCGCGTGTGCGGCGGTCACGTCGCGCGCGGATGCGTCGTCCGCACGACGGCCGAACTGCTGGTCGCGTCGCTGCCCGGCTATCGGTTCTCGCGCGAACTGGACGCCCAGACCGGTTTCATGGAACTGCGGATCGACGTGGACGCCGACCCGCCGCCGCGCTGATGCGTGCGCCGTTTAACGCTCGATCCAGTGGCGGACCGTCGGCTCCTGCTGCTCGACGTTGAGCACGCGATAGCCGGCCTGCTGCGCATCGCCGGGAATGCGGTGGATCGACTGCGTGCCGGTGACGCCGAAGTCCAGCGCCGACAGCACGCCGGCCGCGATCACCGCGGGTAACGGGGTCCAGAATTGCACCATGTACTCGTGCCGGAATCTGAACCCGCCGTCGTTACCCCCGTGTTGCCGATTCGCGCCGCGCGGCCGCGCCGTCCGTCATTTTCGTTTCAGTTGCGCGAGGTCGCGAACCGCGCCGCGGTCGGCCGACGTCGCGAGCGCCGCGTAAGCCTGCAACGCCTGCGACACGACGCGCTCACGGTTCACCGGCTGCCAGGCAGCGTCGCCGCGCGCCTGCATCGCCGTGCGGCGGCGCGCGAGTTCGTCGTCGGCCACCGCGAGGTGCATCTTGCGCGCCGGGATGTCGATCTCGATCACGTCGCCGTCCTCGACGAGGCCGATCGTGCCGCCCTCGGCCGCTTCCGGCGACGCATGGCCGATCACGAGGCCCGACGAACCGCCGGAGAAGCGGCCGTCGGTGAAGAGCGCACAGCTCTTGCCGAGGCCCTTCGATTTCAGGTACGACGTCGGGTACAGCATTTCCTGCATGCCCGGGCCGCCCTTCGGGCCTTCGTAGCGGATCACGACCACGTCGCCGGCGACGATGCGGTCGCCGAGAATCGCGTCGACCGCGTCGTCCTGGCTCTCGAACACGCGCGCGCGGCCCGAGAACTTCCATTGCGACTCGTCGACGCCGGCGGTCTTCACGATGCAGCCCTTCTCCGCGAGATTGCCGTACAGCACCGCGAGGCCGCCGTCCTTCGTGTACGCATGGCGCTTGTCGCGGATGCAGCCGGTTTCGCGATCGGTGTCGAGCGACGCGAACGTGGCCGCCTGGCTGAACGCGACGGTCGTCGGAATGCCGCCGGGCGCCGCGCGGAAAAAGCGCTGCGCGTCGTCGCCGGCGCCGCCGGCGATGTCCCACTGCGCGATGGCGTTGCCGAGCGAGCCGCTATGCACGTTGCCGCACGACAGGTCGAGCAGTTCCGCGCGCGCCAGTTCGCCGAGAATGCCGAGGATGCCGCCCGCGCGGTGCACGTCCTCGATGTGGTACTTGTCGGTCGCGGGCGCCGCCTTGCACAGGCACGGCACCTTGCGCGAGATGCGGTCGATGTCGGACATCGTGAAATCGACCTGCGCTTCCTGCGCGGCGGCCAGCAGGTGCAGCACGGTGTTGGTGGAGCCGCCCATCGCGACGTCGAGCGCCATCGCGTTCTCGAACGCCTGCTTCGTCGCGATGTTGCGCGGCAGCACCGATGCGTCGTCGTCCTGATAGTAGCGGCGGCACAGATCGACGATCAGGCGGCCGGCCTGCTCGAACAGACCCTTGCGCCATGCGTGCGTCGCGACGATCGTGCCGTTGCCCGGCAGCGCGAGGCCGATCGCCTCGGTCAGGCAGTTCATCGAGTTCGCGGTGAACATGCCCGAGCACGAACCGCAGGTCGGGCACGCGCTGCGCTCGATTTCCTCGACCTGCGCGTCGGTCATCGACGGGTCGGCGGCCTTGATCATCGCGTCGATCAGGTCGATCTTCGCGATCACCTGGCCGTCGGTCGGCGACTTCACCTTGCCCGCTTCCATCGGACCGCCGGACACGAACACGACCGGGATGTTCAGGCGCATCGCGGCCATCAGCATGCCCGGGGTGATCTTGTCGCAATTGGAGATGCACACCATCGCGTCCGCGCAATGCGCGTTGACCATGTACTCGACCGAGTCGGCGATCAGCTCGCGCGACGGCAGCGAGTACAGCATGCCGCCGTGACCCATCGCGATGCCGTCGTCGACCGCGATCGTGTTGAATTCCTTCGCGACGCCGCCGG
>Ga0164242_10006492_pt1 | contig 12855 bp, 5 predicted proteins | sample OricomgcompostMG_FD_108783 | JGI IMG/M metagenome (GOLD analysis project Ga0164242, IMG submission 108783) | Miracle-Growth compost microbial communities from Emeryville, California, USA - Original compost - Miracle growth compost (MG) ... | reverse complement strand
GGATCGGGTCGTTACAAGGGGGAGACAACCCAATCAGAAGTTATACGACAGCCCCAGGTAATAACGGCGGCCCGAATAGACGTTCGAAACGAAACGCGCGTCGGTGTCGTTGCCGAGGTGCTGGCGCTGCTCAGACTTAGTCAGGTTGATGACCGAGGCGGTGAGCTGCAGGTTCTTGAAGATGTTGTAGGACGCATTGAGGTCGACCTGATCATACGGGTCGTCATAGACGTTGAGCCCCGATTGCAGGCCTTCGACCACCTCGCCGCGACGGGTGTACGATGCACGCAGCAGCACCGGCCCATGCTCGTAGAACACCGAGCCGTTGAACTGAGTCTTGGCGCTGCCGACCAGCGGCGACGTGCCGATCTTCTGGCCATTCAGCGACACGTCGGCGACCGAGGTATGGTTGTAGGTGAAGTTCACCTGAGCACCGAGACCGAAATCCAGCGTATGCTGGGCATAGACCTCGACACCCTCCGACACCGCCGACGAGCCGTTGGCCGCCGTCGAATATTGCTGGACGGTCACCGTCGCGCCGTTGACCACGGTCGGCGTGTCAACCACGATCGGAACGATGAAGTCATGCACGTCCTTGCGGAACAGGGTCGCGCCGATCACCGAGCCAGGGTGGAAATACCATTCCAGCCCGAGGTCGTATTGCCAGGCCTGGAACGGCTTGAGGTCGAAATTGCCGCCGCTGCCCCACCAGCCCGGCAGAGCGCCGAACTGCGCCCGGTCGAAGACGAACGCATCCGAGTTGAAGGTTAGGTTGCGGTTGCCAGCGAGGTCGCCGTAACCCGGCCGCGAGATCACCTTCGACACCTCGCCACGGGCGAGCAGATTGTGGGTGATGTTCCAGGCGATGTTGAAGCTCGGCAGGATGTTGGTGTACTGCTTCGACTCGCTGTGCGGGCTGTACACCCGCGTCTCGCGCTGGGCCTGCGGGATCACCAGGCAGTTGCCGTCCGCACCGACCGGCTTGTTCGGGTCGAAGGGACCGCCAGGGCCGTTCTCGCAATAATCGTTCTCATAATAGACGACGTCGGTCGAGACGCCGGTTTCCTTGGTGTTGACGACGCGGACGCCGATATTGCCGCGGATCGTGTCGGTCTTGTAGTTGAGCTGGGCATAGCCCGCCCAAATCCGCTCATCGATATTATAGAGGTTCTGCGGCTGCGGCACCCGAACCGGCCCGTTATAGGTCGAGTTCAGGTAATTCAGGTAGTTCGTCATGTTGAACGCAGGGAACGCGTTCGTCGAGAGGCCACCCGCGAGATTGCCGATCGGCTGACTCAGGAAGAAATCGGGGCTGGTGACAGCAGCGCCCGGAGTATCCTGATAGCGCAGCGTATTCGCCGAGTCCGAATACCAGTCGAACTCACCCGTCTCGCGGTGGATCGCCGTGTCACGCCACTTACCGCCGATCTGGATCGAATCGACGAACGAGTCGAAGTGACGGGTAATGTCGATCTGGGCGTAGCGCTGGCCGATCGAGCTGTTGGTATAGCCCGAACCGGTCGATCCAAGGTCGACTTGGGTGAGGCCGTTCATGATGTTCTGCTGCAGGTCCGGCGAGAACTGCATTGCCACCGACTGGTTGGTGAACGACCACTCGCTCAGCGAATTGCCGTTTACATTGCCTGCCGCGCCGTGCCCGGTGACCACGCGAGGCTTGGCCTGCGCAAAGAATTGGAACGACGGGCCGCCGGTCGCCTTGGTCTTGCCGAGCGTGAAGGCGACGTCCAGCCGGCCGACATTCCAGTCGCCGTGCACGTCATAGGTGTTCGAGATAATCTTCTGGCGCGCATAATAGCTCTGCATCGCCGGCGTTTCCATCGTGCAGGGATCCGAAGGTATGCCGGTTTTCGGATCCACCGTGACGGTACGGCAGCCGGTGCCTTCCGGCGGCACCTGGAAGGTCGCCGATTCCATGATGGTGCCGCTCGGATCGAACTTCGCGCCGGCGAACAGCTTGCCGCCGTCACCATAACCCCATTCGGGGACCTTGATGACATTGTTGACGTTGTTTTCGCTGAGCTGGAACCGGAAATAATTCGCGGTGATCTCCAGGTTGTCGAACGGCCGCATCTGCGCAGTTGCCTGGATGCCAAGCCGCTTGCGCTTCTCGATCAGCACCGATTCATCGACCGACTGCGGCGCCCAATAGCCGCTGTAATGCGTGCCGTCCTGGGTTGTCTCGCCGCTGCCCCAATAGGAAATCGCGCTGTCGTCGGCATAGGTGTTGCCATGGATATCGGTCGCCGGCTGGCCGGTTTGACTGTCCGACCACCAGTGCCAGCTCTCGGTATTGGCACCGAGCGAGCGATTGGTGCGCTCCTGATAGGTGGCGCCAACCAGGAAGCCCAGGGTCTTGTCCGAATTGTGCCAGGAGATCACGCCCGACGCATCGGGTTCGACCTTCTTGGTGACGTCGGCATAGGTGCCTTCGACCGACGCCGTGGCAAACCATGGCTTGAGGTCGAACGGCTTGCGCGTGTGATTGATGATGACGCCGCCGACGCCGCCTTCGTCGAGCCGGGCTTCGGGCGACTTGTAGACGTCAACGCTGGCGATCATGTTCGCGGGCAGCAGCAGATAGTCGAACGACCGCGACGGATCGCCTTCGGTTGCCGAGGCGAGGAAGTTGCCGTTGAGTTCGGTCAGCGTCAGGTCGGAGCTGAGGCCGCGGATGCTCACCGTCGAGCCCTCGCCGCCGTCACGCTCGATGATGACGCCCGGCACGCGCTGCAGCGCATCGGCGACGTTCTTGTCGGGGAACTTGCCGACGTCGTCGGCGGTGATAACATCGACGAAGGCATTGGCGTTGCGCTTCTGTGCAAGGCTCGCCTCGATTGACTGGCGGTAGCCGGTGACAACGATGTCGGCGCCGGGCTGCGCATCGGTCGGCGTGGTTGAGGTCTGCGCCTGATCGGTCTGCGCGGGAGCCTGGGCAGGGGCGGCAGCGGCATCGGCGGTCTGGGCGTTGGCCGCGCCGGCGAAGCCGACGACGGCGCTGGCGGTCAGCATCAGGTTGCGGACCAGCCGTGCCCGGGACGGGCCCGATGCCGGCATAAGACGGGTAGATTTCATGATCGACATATCCTCCCTCGGTCGCGAGCGGCGGGGGAGCCGCTCATGCTTGTTCGTCGAATTCGATGCCCCACTCGTGCTGGCGGGATCATCCGCGAACGCGACGCCTCATCAATTCAGAATATAAAAAACAATTTGTCAAATAGATTATTTCGTGCCCTTATCGCGCCCGCCGCAGTGTGGCATTCGGGGCACAGCAGGGCTGTTCCAGCGTGCGCTGGGAGGTGCCGGCTAACGGCGTGAGGCGGTTGAGGAAATCGATCGGCCGGCGTCGGTCGGCCGCCCGCCGCAGGCGATTTATGAGGGGCCGATCGAGCCCGCGACAGGAGAGGAAATGACATGCGCACGCTGATCCGCACGGCCCTGAGCCTAACGACGAGTCTCGTCCTCCTGCCCGGAATCGCCGCGGCGACTCCGCCGGCGCACGACCTCGCCGCGGAGGTCAACCCGCTGATCGGCACCACCAACGGCGGCAACGTCTTTCCCGGCGCGGTGATGCCTTATGGCATGGTCTCGTTCAGCCCCGAGGAGGTGCCGCTGCCCGGCAGCCGCGCGCTGGTCGCCGCGCCCGGCGGCTACGAATACCGCTCCAACGGCGTGCGCGGGTTCGGCATCGCCCACCTCTCAGGCAGCGGTTGTGCCGGCGCGGCGGGCGACGTGCCGGTGATGCCGCTGACACGCGCCATCGACCGCTCGCCTTCGGCGCCGGACGCGGCCAATCTGTTCGCCGCCTTCCTAGACCACGCCAGGGAGCACGCGACCGCCGGCGCCTATTCGGTGACGCTCGGCAACCATGTCACCGTCGATCTGTCGGCGACCGACCGCACCGGCATCGCACGCTTCGCCTTCCCCAAGGACGGCGCCGCCAACCTGCTCTTCCGCACCGCCGATACCGAGGTCGGCTCGAGCGCCGCAACGATCACCATCGACGCTGCGCACCGCACCGTCTCGGGCACCGTCACCAGCGGCAACTTCTGCGGCTATCTCTCGCCCGACAAGCAGCGCAGCTATTATACGCTGCACTTCGTCGCCGAGTTCGACCGGCCGTTCACCGTCGGCGGCACCTGGACCGACGACACGCTCCATCCCGGCGCGACGAGCGCCTCGGGCGGCACCGGCTACGGCAAGAACGGCTTCCCCGAACCCGGCAAGGGATCGGGCGGCTGGATCAGTTTTGGCCCCGAAGCGCGAGACGTGACGATGCGGATCGGCATCTCCTATGTCGACGATGCCGGCGCGCGCGCCAATCTCGCCAAGGAAGACCCGGCCGGCACGACGCTGGCCGAGGTTCGCACGGCGGCGCACCAGGCCTGGAACCGCGAACTTGGCAAGATCACCATCACCGGCGGCAGTGCCGACGACCGCACCGTGTTCTACACCGCGCTCTACCACGCGCTGATCCACCCGAGCATCTATAGCGATGTCGACGGGCGCTACCGCGGCATGGACGGCGCGATCCACACGCTCTCGCCGGGCCAGCAGGTGCAATATGCCAATTACTCGGGCTGGGACATCTATCGCTCGCAGGTGCAGCTCGTCACGCTGCTCGATCCGAAGCGCGGCTCCGACATGGCGCAGTCGCTCTATAACCAGGCGACGCAGAACGGCGGCACCTGGGACCGCTGGACCCATCTCACCGGCCCGACCAGCGTGATGAACGGCGATCCCTCGGCGCCGATCGAGGCGGCGATCTACGCCTTCGGCGGCACCGGCTTCGACGTGAAGGGCGCCTACCGGTCGCTGCTCCAGGCAGCGACGGTGCCGACCGCGAAGGACCGCGCCCGCACCGGCTGCCCTGTCCTGTGCATCGGCGAGCGGCCCGGCCTCGATCAGTGGCTCAAGCTCCATTACATGCCGGTCGGCGCGCCGGGCTGGGGCTCGGCAGCCGATACGCTCGAGCTGGCGGCGGCCGATTTCGCCGTGGCGCAGCTCGCCAGCGACACAGGCGACGCCGCCACCGAACGCCGCTTCCTCGACCGCGCCGGCTGGTGGCGCAACCTGTTCAACCCCAAGGCGACGCCCGAAGGCGGCTATATCCAGCCGCGCAACGCCGACGGGAGCTGGGCCAAGTTCGACCCCGCCTCCGACGACGAGGACGCCTTCGTCGAGGCGACCGGCGCGGTCTACCTGTGGATGGTGCCGTTCGACCCCGCCGGCCTGTTCGCCGAGCTGGGCGGCCGCGAGCACGCGGTGGCACGGCTCGATGCCTTCTTCCACAAGCCCGATGGAAGCTGGGCGGTGACCAAGGCCGGCCCGATGCATTCCGAGCTCGACAACGAGCCCTCGGTCGCGGCGCCCTGGCTCTACGATTTCGCCGGCGAGCCGTGGAAGACGCAGGCCACCGTGCGCGCCGCGATGCGCCAGATCTGGACCAACAGCCCCGACGGCATCTCGGGCAACGACGATTTGGGCGAGATGTCGTCGTGGTACGTCTGGTCGGCGCTCGGCCTCTACCCGCTCTACCCCGGCCGCGCCGAGCTGGTGCTCGGCAGCCCGCTGTTTCCGAAGGCGGTGGTCGAGCGCCCCGGCGCCACGATCACCATCACCGCCAGCGGCGCGGCGGCGGATGCGCCTTATGTCCAGAGCCTCACGGTCGACGGCAAGCCGAGCGAGCGGCTTTGGTTGCCGGCGAGCTTCGTCGCCAAGGGCGGAACGCTGGACTTCGCGCTGGGCAAGACGCCGAACAAGACCTGGGGCAATGCCGCCGCCGACGCGCCGCCGTCGTTCGGGCCGAGCGGAAAATGATGGAGGCGCGCTTGAGCCACTGATCTGCCCCGCCCTTCCGTTCGTGTCGAGCGAAGTCGAGACACTGCTTCGAGCGAAGCCGAGAAGCCTCGCTGCCGCTCGGCGTGGGTCCTCGACTTCGCTCGGACCGAACGGTTTATCTAGGGCGTCTCACCCTCCCACAACGGCGCCGCGATCTTCGCCAGGTCCTCCGGCGGCGCCTTCGATTCCGCCCGGTCGTAGGTCAGCAGCCCATTGATCTCGCCCTCGACATCGCTGGTCTGGGTGTAGACCGACGCGCTGAGGCCGTCCTCCTTCGCCTCCTTGATCACCTGGTCCATCTTGACGCGGAAGCGCGCGAGGTAATCGTCGGGTGTCTTGGCGACCTGGTAGCTCCAGGTCTGCCCCTCGCGCCACAGATGGCCCGGCATCGGATAGCCGATCCCGCCATATTCGCCGAGCACGATCGCGCGGGTGGCGTGATAGGCCGGCGTGTGCGGCACGTCCTCATAGGTGTGGATGTCGAACACGTCGGAAGCGCCGGGCGCGACATCGAGCCAGCCGGTGTCGGCGTCGACCAGTCGGCTCGGGTCCATGCCCTTGACGTAGCGCGCGAGCATCGCCGAATTATATTGCCCCCAGCCTTCGTTGTTGATCACCCACAGGACGATCGAGGGAAACGCCCTGAGGTCGCCGATCATGTGCGCGAGCTCGTTCTGGTCCTCGTCCATCGCATCGGATGAGAATACCGCCTGGCTCTTGCTTGTGCCGGTGACGAACTGGTCCTCGGTGGCGCTGCCGGCCGAGGGCATGTCCTGCCAGATCAGCATCCCAAGGTGATCGGCGTCGTAATAATAGCGCGCCGGCTCGACCTTGATGTGCTTGCGCACCATGTTGAACCCGGCCTTCTTGAGGAAGACGAGGTCGCTCTTCATCGCCGCCTCCGACGGCGGCGTGTAGAGGCCATCGGGCCACCAGCCCTGATCGAGCGTGCCGTTCTCGAAATAGGACTTGTTGTTGAGCAGCATCACCGGCTGGTCATGCACCGGTCCCGGCCCGATCGAGATTTTCCGCATGGCGAAATAAGTCTCGACCGTGTCGCTCGGCGCGCCGACGACGGTGGCATGGGCATAGGCCTGCTGCTCGCCCTCGGTGAAGCGCGCGTCGTAGGCGGCGTGCTGGTCGGCATAGGGGGCGTTCACCATCACCAGCTCGGCCTTGAGGTCGTAGAGATACGGGTCCTCGGGCGACCAGAGATGCGCGTTCGGAATCTTCAGCGTGGCATGGCGGTTGGCGCGGACGATCGTCTGCGCAATCACCTTGCCGCCGGCGCTGGCGGTGAGGCGCATCGCCGCGGTGCCGTCGGTGCCGCCGTTGGTGGCAACGTCGATGTCGACGACGCCGCGGTCGATGTCGGGAGTCGCGCGCACGTCGGCGATGTGCAGCGCGGGCACCGGCTCGAGCCACACCGTCTGCCAGATGCCGCTGACCGCGGTGTACCAGATTCCCGAGGGATCGAGAATCTGCTTGCCGCGCGGCTGCTCGCCGGCGCTGTTGGGATCGGTGACCTCGACGACAAGCTCGTTCTGGCCGGGCTTCAGGTAATCGGTGATGTCGAAACCGAAGGTGTCGTAGCCACCCTTGTGGCTGCCGACGACGGCGCCGTTGACCAGCACCGTCGCCGCGTAATCGACCGCGCCGAAGTTGAGCATCACATGCTGCCCGGCCCAATCGGCGGGAACGGTGAAGCGGCGGCGGTACCAGACTCGCTGATCGGGCGTCACCTTGCGCGCGACGCGCGACAGCTTCGATTCGACCGGAAAGGGCACGAGAATCTGTCCGTCCATCCGCGCCGGCTGAAGCACCGCCTTGGGCCGGATCGCATAATCCCACAGGCCGTTGAGGTTTTCCCAGCGGTCGCGCTTGAACTGCGGCCGCGGATAAAGGCGCCAGGCGTTGGCGGGCGTCACCGCCTTGCCCCAGCGCGTCATCAGCTTGCTCGTGTAAACGTGATCGGTGGCCGGCGCTTGCTGAGCCTGCGCGGCGGTGGCCGCCACGATCGCCAGAATTGCCGTTGCCGGCGCGAGGAGCTTAGGCATCGTCTTCCTTTCGCACTCACCGTTCGTCCCGAGTAGCCATCGAGCTTGCCGAGATGGCGTATCGAGGGACCGCCAATGTGTCTCGATACGGGTTCTCGACGTAGCCTGTCCTCGGGCTCGGCTTCGCCGAGACCCGGGGGCTCGAACCCTATTCGACACGAACGGAAGAGTTGGTCACCAAATTCGATAAAAGCGGGAGCCCAAGCGGGGACAGGAGCCCCGGCGACCCTGGGCTCCCGCAGCCGTGCCTTGGGGGGAGGGACGGCACGGCAAACGAAATCAGGCCGGCTTCGACATCGACGGCGGTGCGGCGTCGGGGGCGCTGCCCCAGGTGCTGGGTTTCGACCCCATCACGAACACGAACTTGCCGCCGTCCCTGATGTCGTCATGGCTGAACCACGGCTTGGTCCACGGCCGCCCGTCGAGCGTCGCCGACTGGATGTATTTGTTCTCGGCCGAGTTGTTCCGCGCCTCGATCTCAAGCGTCTTGCCGTTGCCGAGTTGCAGCTTGACGTCATCGAAGATCGGGCTGCCGATGATGTAATCGGGGCTCGACGGATCGACCGGATAGAAGCCCATCGCCGAGAGCACGTACCACGACGAGGTCGCGCCCTGATCGTCCATGCCGGGATAGCCGTAGCCGGCGGCATCGCTGCCGTACATCTCGGCGAGGATCTGCCGCACGCGCTCTTGCGTCTTCCACGGCTGTCCGCCCCAATCGTAATAATAGGCCGATTGCTGGTCGGGCTGGTTGCCCTGGACATATTGGCCGATCAGCCCGGTGCAGTCGCGGCAGATGCCCTTGGGATCGTAGGGCGTGGTGAAGAACTGGTCGAGCTTGGCATCGAACGCCTTGCGCCCGCCGAGCAGGTTGATGAGGCCCTGCACGTCATGCGGCACCAGCCACAGCGTCGACCAGCCCGACGCCTCTTTCATCATGAAGTTATAATATGGCTCGCCGGGATCGAACGGCGAAATCCATTTGCCGTCGGCGGTGCGGCCGCGGACGAAGCCGATCGATTTGTCGAACACGTTGACGTAATTGTGCGCGCGCTTCAGGAAAAGGGCGTAATCGTCCATTTTCCCCAGTCGCTTGGCATATTCAGCCATAGCATGGTCATCCCACGCATATTCGAGCGTGGTCGCCGCGCCCGCCTTGCCGCCGGCATAGGGCGGGCTCGGGTTGCCCTTCGGAATGAAGTCCGAAATCCAGCCCTGCTTTTCATATTCGGCGAGATAGTGGCGCGGGCCGGCGGGATCGGTCGCGTTCTTGCGGAGATATTCATAGACCGCGGCATAGTCGAACGGGATGCCGCGCTCCCACGCGCCCAGGTACATGAACACCGCATTGTCGCCGTGGAACGAGGTGTTCATGAACCCCTTCTCGCGCGCCATGTCGAACTCGGTCGCCATGACGTTCCGGAGCAGCTCAGGCTCCATCAGCTCGAGCAGGACGATCTGGTTGCGGCCGGTATCCCAGAACGGCACCGGGCTGTAGCGATCGTGCGTCGCGGTCTGCACCTGGCCATTGCTGTCGGTGAACTTCTCGCCCTTGGCGGCGACCAGCCGCGGCGACGAGAAGGACTGGAACAGGGTCGAATAGAATAGCATCCGCTGTTTCGGCGTACCGCCAGTCACCTGGACGCGGTCGAGTAGCCTGGCCCAATCGGCGCGCGCCGCGGCATGGACCTTGTCGAAGTCCCAGCCGGGCAACTCGTCCTTCAAGCGCTGTTCTGCCTGCTCATAGCTGGTGCCATGGGCGATCTTCATCAGCACCTGCTCGCCAGCGTGGGTATGGAAGGTGACGTAGCTCCCCGCCCAATTGCCCGAAATCTGGCGTTGGCCGGGGTCGACCTCCTTGTCGCCGATCCCCCAGCCTTCGTCCTGCTCCTCATCGCTGCCGCCGGCCTTGCGGAACGAACCGAATTCGCTGAATGGGCGCGAAAACTCGGCGACGAAATAATTGCCGTCGATCGCGTGGCGGTCGGTCGAATGGCCACGCACCATGGTGTCGCCGACCACCTCGACGCTGCCGCCGTGGGCGGGCAGGTTGATCAGGACATTGCTGCGATCGCTTTCCGGAAAGGTGAAGCGCATCAGCCCGGTCCATTGCGCAGCGGTGAGTTCGACCCTGGTCTTGAAGGTGTCGAGATAGACCGAATAATAGCCGGGCGAAGCGATCTCCTTCGACTTGTCGTAATAGGATTCGCGATAGGCCGGGGCCGGCGACCAGTCGCCGACCACCGGCGAGATCGTCGGCTCGGTCCGCCCGCCGTAGGACGAGCCGCCGCCGGCCGAAAAGCCGATCATCGTCGGGTTGGTGTAATAATAAGGAACCGGAACGCCGCTCGGATAGCTGAGCGCGATATTGTTGTTGATCGGCGCCACCTCGACCGACGAATGCGGCAGGCGCGCGCCCGGCGTGGTCTGGCCGGAATAGACCGGCTCGCCAGGGGGCGGCGCGTTGCCGATCAGCTTCTGGTTATCGAGCGGCGCAGTGCCCATCAGCGGATTGGCGAGATCGACCGGCGCCTGGCTGGCGGTCTGCGCATAGCCCGCGCCGGCCAGGGCCATCGCTGAGGCTCCAAGTGCGAACAGCGCCAGCCGCCGACTGCCGCGAAATTGCCGAACAACCCGATTGATGCCCATCGACCCCTCCTATTTTCGATTGCCTGGGCGTTTTGCCGCCCTTTCCGCTGGCTGATTCCGCCGCGCAGTGACGCGCCGGCTGAGAGTTCATTTATTAAATTAATTATTTTGTCAATTGAAAGAGGTCGAATATGGAAATGCGGTGCCTGCGATGCCGCGCGAGGCTCGTTCACCCCAGAGCCGAGTCGGGGGGCGGTTGCCGATGTGCTTCGACTGCGCTCGACACGAACCGGGGCTGGCGCCCTCAGCCGCGGCTGGAAACGCCGGAGATCCAGCTTTCGGTAACGGTGAAATCGTCGTCGAGCGCGACGAGATCGGCGCGTAGGCCAGCGGCGATCGCGCCGGTGCGGTCGGCAAGGCCGAGGAAGCGCGCGGGCGTCGCCGAGGCCATCGCGGCTGCCTGGCGCAGCGTCACCCGCCCCTGCTCGATCATGTTGGCGACCGCCGCCGCCATCGTCAGCGTCGAGCCGGCAAGCACGCCATCATCGCTCTTGAGCATGTCGCCGTCGCGGGTGATGCGGCGGCCCTGCAGCATGAATTCGCCGGCGTCGCTGCCGACGCTCGGCATCGCGTCGGTCACCAGCATCAGGTGATCGACGCCCTTGGCGCGGATCGCGACTCGCAGCGTGGCGGGGTGGAGGTGGAGCCCGTCGACGATCACGCCGGCATAGGTGGCATCGTCCTCCAGCGCCGCGCCGACCATGCCGGGCGCGCGATTGGCAAGCTGCGACATGGCATTGAACAGATGGGTGAAGCCGGTGAGGCCGGCATCGATCGCCGCGCGCACCGTCGCATAATCGGCGTCGGAATGGCCCGCCGAGACGATCACCCCTGCCTGTCGCAGCCGGGCGATCTGCCCAGGCGTCGCGCGCTCGGGCGCCAGCGTCACCACCGTACGCCCACGCCGCGCCGAGGCGAGCAGGTCGACGAAATCGTCCTCCAGCGGCCTCAGCTTGGAGGTGAGATGGATGCCGTGCCGGGCCGGGCTGAGGAACGGCCCCTCGATATGGATGCCGAGCACGCCCGGCACCCCCGCCTCGATTGCCGCATCGGTGGCGGCGATGCCCGCCTCGACCACCGACAGATCGTCGCTGATGAGGGTCGGCAGCAATCCGGTGGTGCCGAAGCGGCGATGCGCGGCGGCGATCGTGGCGATCGTCTCGACCGCGGGTGAATCGTTGAACAGTGCGCCGCCGCCGCCGTTGACCTGCACGTCGATGAAACCCGGCAGCAGCATCCGTCCGCCGAGATCGATCCGCCGCGCATCGGCGGGCGGGCTCGACGAGACGGCGCGGATGTCGGCGCCGTCGATCACCACGCAGACGTCGTCGCGCAGCCCCGAAGGCAGCATCACCCGGGCATTGACCAGCGCCTCCGCCATCAGACCGTCTCAGTCACTTTGGCGAGGTGCGGCGGGCGATCGGGATCGCGCCCGCGCGCCACCGCCAACGCATTGGCGAGGCGATAGAAGCTCCCGGCCTGCAGCACCGGAGCGATCAGCGGATCGGCGTCCAGCACCGGCAGCGCGAGCCCGGGCGCGTCGGGCAGGCCGGCGTGGATCACCGCGGCGCCGCGCCCGGCGAACTCCGCGGCAAGCTCGGCGACGCTGTCGCGGCTCTCGTCGGCTTGGCCGAACAGCAGCACCGGAAAGTCCTTTCCGACGATCGCCATCGGGCCGTGGCGGACTTCGGCGGCGCTGAACGCCTCGGCATGGAAGCCGCAGGTCTCCTTGATCTTGAGCGCCGCCTCCTGCGCGATGCCGAAGCCGTGGCCGCGGGCAACCGCGTAGAGATGCTCCGGGTGGACGAGCAACGGCAGCGCCGCCGACCAGTCGAGCTGCCAGGCGCGGTCGAGCAGGTCGGGCAACGCATCGAGCGCCGCCGCCAGCGCCTCGTCCCCGGTCCACGCGGCGATCAGGTCGAGCAGCGCGGCGAGGCTGGCGATGAACGACTTGGTCGCCGCCACGCTCCTTTCCGGCCCGGCGGCGAGCGGCAGGCAGATGTCGGCGAGGCCGGCGAGCGGCGACGCTTCGTCATTGACCAATACGACCAGCGTCGCACCGTGGCCCTTCGCCTGTTCGGCGGCGGCGATCAGGTCGGGGCTGCGGCCCGATTGCGAGATCGCCAGCACCAGCGCGCCGGCCATGTCGGGCGCCGCATCATAGACCGAGGCGACCGACGGCGAGGCCGAGCTGGTCAGCACATGTGCGCGGCGCTCGATCAGGTAGCGGCCGAAGGTCGCGGCATTGTCGGAGCTGCCACGCGCCAGCGTCACCACGGCGCGCGGGCGC